>Ga0209609_10000334_pt1 | contig 28264 bp, 34 predicted proteins | sample LakKivw325mmetaG_FD_184136 | JGI IMG/M metagenome (GOLD analysis project Ga0209609, IMG submission 184136) | Anoxic lake water microbial communities from Lake Kivu, Rwanda to study Microbial Dark Matter (Phase II) - Lake Kivu water 325m metaG... | ecosystem: Environmental > Aquatic > Freshwater... | reverse complement strand
TGCGAACCATCGGGGCGATCTATGATTGGAGCCGGGAGGTTATTACCTGTCAACCCGAATACTATAAATGGACTCAGTGGTTTTTCCTCAAGCTTTACGAGGCAGGCCTGGCATACCGCGGCAGGGCCGCCGTGAACTGGTGTCCGCGCTGCCAGACTGTACTGGCAAACGAACAGGTGGTGGGGGATGGACAGTGCTGGCGCTGCGAGAGCGTCGTGGAGAAGAAACAGCTCGAGCAATGGTTTTTCCGCATTACCAGATACGCCGATGAGTTGCTTGATTTCAAGGGCATCGACTGGCCGGAAAGAATACGTATCATGCAGACCAACTGGATCGGCAAGAGCTACGGCGCCGATATATCATTCGGGCTTGACCAGCCGGGCGTTGAGGAAAAGGAGATCCGGGTATTCACCACCCGTCCCGACACTCTTTTCGGCGTGACATTTTTCGTTCTTGCCCCCGAACATCCGCTGGTGCCGGCGTTGACCACACCCGATCGGAAGGCAGAGGTTGAGGCTTACGTGCGCAGGGCTCAGCGGCAGACAGAGTTTGAACGGACGGCGGCCGAGACTGAAAAGACGGGAGTCTTTCTGGGCAGCTATGTAATCAACCGTGTAAATGGCGAGAAGGTCCCTATCTGGATAGCCGATTATGTCCTGCCCCAGTACGGCACGGGCGCGGTGATGGGTGTGCCGGCTCACGATCAGAGGGACTTCGATTTCGCCAAGAAGTACGGTATCCCCATCAGGACCGTCGTGGCCCCGCCGGACTGGGACGGTGGCGATCTGCCTGCAGCCCATGTTGAAGGCGGACATATGGTCAATTCAGGGCAGTTCAATGGTCTCACCGACCAGCAGATGATCGACGCGATCTGCGATTACCTTAAAAGCAAGGGTTGGGGAGGCAAGACTATTACTTACCGATTACGGGACTGGCTGATCTCACGCCAGCGGTACTGGGGTGCGCCTATCCCCATGGTATATTGCAGCAAGTGCGGCATCACACCCGTGCCCGAGAAGGAACTGCCGGTGCTGCTTCCTCCTGATGTGGAGTTTAAACCGACGGGAGAATCACCTCTCAAGTATTGCGAGTCGTTTGTAAATACGAAGTGCCCTAAATGCGGTTCAGCTGCCAGGCGTGAGACTGATACCATGGATACTTTCATGTGTTCCTCGTGGTATTTCCTTCGATATACAAGCCCGAATTACGATAAATACCCGTTCGATAAGAAGAAGCTTAAATACTGGATGCCGGTGGACCTTTATACAGGAGGAGCCGAGCATGCCACCATGCACCTGCTGTACTCGAGGTTTTTTGTAAAGGCTATCAGGGATATGGGCATAGTTGATTTTGATGAACCTTTCACCCGGCTTTTCAACCAGGGCATCATCGGCAGCCAGGGCGAGAAGATGAGCAAATCAAAAGGCAACGTGGTAACTCCGGATGACTATGTATCTCAGATAGGAGCCGATGCGGTCCGGGTCTACCTCATGTTTGTCGGTCCCTGGGAACAGGGTGGAGATTGGAACGACAACGGCATTGTGGGTATGGGCAGATGGCTGAATCGTGTATGGAGCCTGGTGACAGCGGATTATAAGGAAAAGCAGGTTGATATCGAGTCCTCGAAGGAATGCCTGCGCATCATGCATAAAACTATTAGAAAAGCCAGCGGCGATATCGAGCGTTTCAGGTTCAATACCATGCTGGCGGCACTGATGGAATACACGAATACTTTAAGCAAGATGCTCGAGACGGGCAGCGTGACAGCCTCAGAGTGGAAGGAGGCTATCAAGACGTTGCTGATATTGATGGCGCCCTCCACCCCGCATATGGCAGAGGAGCTTTGGATGGAATTGGGCTACCCGTACAGCATTCATAAGCAGTCGTGGCCGGTGTGGGATAAAGACCTCGCCGCTGACGAGGAGGTTACCCTGGTAGTGCAGATCAACGGGAAATTAAGGGATAAACTCACCGTGCCTGTAGATATCGGTGAGGAAGAGGCGATGAAGCTGGCCTTTGAACAGGACCGTATTAAGGGATATACAGCCGGAAAGAGTGTCGTAAAAACGATATATGTGCCGGGCAAATTGCTTAATATCGTGCTTAAATAACGGACTGGCCGGATATAAGTTCGACCGCTTAAAAGGGGTGAAACCATGCTGGAATCATTGTTAAACGACAAACAGAAAGCATTGAGAGAGGAAGTGCGTAAATTCGTAAAGTCCGTTCCCAAGCAATTGTTGCAGGATATGGATGCCGACAAAGTACGCTATCCCCGCGAATACGTGGTCAATCTGGCCAAGAATAACCTGCTGGGTATCCGCTTCAATCCGGCTTTCGGCGGCAGGGGCTTAAAGTGGGTGGATGAAGTCATCGCGCTTGAGGAGATCGGTGTGTTGGGGATGTCGCTGGGTTGCCTTTTCTCTCTGGTCAGCATCGTGGGAGAAGCGCTGGACGTATTCGGCACCGAGGATCAGAAAAAGAAATATCTCGCCCCCCTGCTCAAGGGCAAGATCTTCTGCGCCGAGGCATTGACGGAGCCGAGAGGGGGTTCCGACTTCTTTGGGGCCACGACCACCGCCGTTCAAAAAGGTGACTATTACGTATTGAATGGCCAGAAAAGGTTCGTGGTAGGCGCGGATGGTGCGGATATATTCCTGGTATATGCCAGGACTGAGGGAGACCCTGGGAAATCCATCAGTGCCTTCATTGTTGAAAGAGACATGGGTGTAGATGCCAAGTATATCTATGGTTTGCTGGGAACACGTGGTGGTGGAGCAGGTCGCCTCGTTTTCAAGGACACCAGGGTCCCCAAGGAAAATCTTGTGCTTGGTTTGAATAGGGGAGCGGATGTATTCAACCAGATGATGATACCTGAGCGGATGACTTCCGCAGCCGGTGCGGTGGGCCTGGCCAGGGCTGCGTTGGAATTGGCAACCAGGTACAGCGACAAGCGCAAGGCATTCGGTCGCAAGATACGCGAGTTTGAAGGTGTGAGTTTCAGGATAGCAGACAGCATTATCAAGCTGGATGCCGCCAGTATGCTGGTTTATGGAGCTGCCACGGCGGTGGATGCCATGGGCAGCACCGGATATTCGAGACGCCTGGTATCGGAGGCCAAGCGCTTCGCCACAGAATCTGCCTGGGAGATAATAAATCATGCCATGCAGGTGGTAGGAGGCATCGGGTATACCAATGTTTATCCAATTGAGAAGATGTTGAGGGATGCCCGGCTTTCCATCATCTGGACCGGCACCAGCGAGATAATGAATCTCATCATCCAGCATGAGTACTACAGGGAAACCCTGAAGCCTGCGGCAAATGTCCGTGATGTAGAGAATGATGCACAGGAAGCCCACGCGGTGGACGAGAAAATATACGAATAACATGCTATGACAGAGCTGGATAGGATGGCCGATATTGCAGGAGAATATTGAAAGCCGTATCGGTATTCTGCACAGCCGCATTGAGGAAGCCTGCCGCAAAAGCAGGCGGGATACGGCCGAGATAAAGCTCATAGCGGTGACTAAAAACTTCCCGTCAAGTGCCGTCCGTGAAGCGTTCAATTATGGCTTGAGAGATTTCGGTGAGAACCGCGTCCAGGAAGCCCTGGCCAAATATGCTGAACTGGAGGATATTAGAGGGCAGATAACACTTCATTTTATCGGCCATCTCCAGAGCAATAAAGTCGGCGATGTCCTGCCCGCAGTTGACATAATACATAGCATAGATACGCTGCGTTTGGCCGAGCTGATCAACAATAGAACCACGAGGGCGGTAAATGTTTTGCTGGAGGTCAACCTGTCCGGTGAGCGGACCAAGTACGGTTTCTGCAGGGAAGAGCTTAAGGGTGCGATTGGCTCGATTTCTGGCTTGGCACATATAAATATGCTGGGGCTTATGACGGTTGCGCCGGTCTGCAACAATGCTGAGGAAGTCAGGCCGTTGTTTGCTGAGATGAAGAGAATCAACTCGGCCTATGGGTTCAGGGAACTGTCAATGGGTATGACGGATGATTTCGAGGTCGCTGTGGAAGAGGGCGCCACCATGATAAGAATTGGGCGCGCCATTTTCGGTGAAAGGAGCTGAGTCATGAAGGTTGCGATAATAGGCGGCGGTACAATGGGAAGTGCCCTGATAAAGGGTATACTGCGCGCCAGGCTGGCGGCAAAGGGAGATATCATAGTCAGCGATGTCTCTATAAAACAACGTGAGCTGGTTAAAAAGAAATATGGAGTGGCCGTTACAGACGATAATGCCCGGGCCGTAAAGGGAGCTGATGTGATTATCCTGGCGGTGAAGCCACAGGAGGCGGGTGGGGTGTTAAGCCAGCTATCGGGGCACCTGGTTTCGCAGCTTGTCATATCGATTGCAGCCGGCATTAAACTGGAAACAATGGCTCAAAGTCTAAAGCATGCCGCGCTGGTGCGGGCAATGCCCAATACGCCGGCGCAGGTCGGCAGGGGCATGACGGTCTGGACGTCGTCAGGTGAGCTGTCCAGTGAGAAGCACGAGACGACCAGACGGATACTGGCTTCGCTGGGAGAGGAGATGTATATCAAGGACGAGAAGTACCTGGATATGGCTACGGCTGTGAGCGGCAGCGGTCCTGCCTACGTATTCCTTTTTATGGAAGCGCTGATAGACGCAGGAGTGCACATAGGCCTGACCAGAAGTGTGGCACAGAAGCTCGTGGTCGAGACAGTTGCCGGTTCCGCTGAGGCTATGAAAAAAACAGGCAAACATCCCGCTGAATTAAGGAACATGGTTACCTCTCCGGGAGGCACAACTGCCGAAGCGCTGCTTAGACTGGAGAACGGTGGCCTGCGTTCACTCGTAGTGAATGCGGTGCTGGCAGCCTATGAGAAATCGCAGAGTCTGGGAAAAAAGAAGGCCGCATAGATTATTCCAACAGACTGCCTAACGGGCGGCAGGCTTGCGGCAGTAGAGGACAGTGCTCTTGGGGAAGACATGGTTGAGTCCGCCTTCCAGCCATCTGGTATAGCGATGGCCGCTGTAGATATCCCACACCAGGAATTTATAATACTGCGACGGTATGAAAGCTTTCTCGTTCTTAAGCCCGAACAATCCCTTGGACCACCAGTAAATGGAATGCAGCGCGTGTTTATACCTGACAGCGAATATCTCCAGGCCGTATTTTTTTAACAGCGCCATGATCTCGGATTGTCTGTATATCCTGATATGTCCGCCGGGCGTATTGTGATATTCATCCGATATCTTCCAGCAAACCGATTCAGCGAAATGAGAAGGCACGCTGACCGCCAGGATACCGCCAGGCTTGAGCACACGGTAAAACTCCGAAACTGCGGTTGAATCGTCCGGCACGTGTTCCAGAACTTCCGAACACAGCACCTTGTCAAAAAGCCCGTCTTCGAATGGTAGGCTGGTTACACTTCCGGAGACAAGGTGCCAGGGTCCCGCCGTCTCTTTCTTTTCGTCCATCTCGTGGAACATGCACCAGGCCTGTTTAAGGCTGGCAACGTCAAGGTCGAACGCCACCGAGCGGCCTTTATTGACTTTGCATACCTGCCAGATATGACGCCCATGGCCGCAACCGGCATCAAGTATGGTTTCATTGCCTTTGATCTCGAGGAGATCAAGGTCGATGGTCAGCATATATTAAGGTTATTCCGTGATATTCAGTATTGATTATTATTGCGGTGTCTTGCCGGGATGAAGCTTCTTCCACTTCTCAAGCAACTGGTCCTTGGATTCCTTATGTGCGGGATCAGCTACGCAGCAGTCGACAGGGCATACTTCGGAGCACTTGGGTTTGTCGAACCATCCGATGCACTCGGTGCATTTAGCGGGATCGATAACATAGATGGTTTCACCCTCTTTAATAGCCTCGTTCTTGCATTCCGCTTCGCACGCACCGCAACTTATACAGTCATCAGTAATCTTGTAAGCCATCCTTACGGCACCTCCAATAGTATATTAATGATAAAAACTCCTTGAATATGCTACCAGATTTCGCTTCGGTTGAATACCTCACGTGAGCAGCTTTTTCTTAAGGGCTGCACTGACATGCGGGGGCACCATGTCATCGAGGTTTCCACCCAGCTTGATGATCTCTTTCAGCAGGCTGGAGCTTAAAAACTGGTAGCGCAGGTTGGCCATGAAACAGACCAGCTCGATATCAGGCGCCAGTTTTTTGTTCATCAGCGCCATCTCGAATTCGCGTTCGAAATCCGAGCTGGCCCTAAGTCCCCTGACCAGCACCTGTGCTTTGGCCTGTCTGGCGTATTCAACAGTTATACCTGCGTAAGACGTCACCTGTACGTTCTTGAAATCGACGACGGCTTTACGGGCCAGTTCCACCCGCTCCTCGGCTGTAAAGAGCAGCGATTTCTGGGGTATATCGTATACGGCCAAGATCAACTTTTCGAATATAGATGACGCCCGCTTTACGATGTCCAGATGTCCGTTGGTTATAGGATCAAAGCTGCCCGGGTAGACTGCTGTAGTCAAGACGTGCCCTCCTTCTGGTATATTGAAATACAGGTATCTCCATATTTTTTCTCTTTAATTCTCTCCATGTTTTCGTATCTGGTCAACAACCTTGAGCGTGATGCATGCGATACGGTAACAAGGGTGTTATCCGAGACAAGCCCTGATCTGGCCAGGCAGGTTATCACCTCTCCCAGGTGGGTGTCGGCGTACGGGGGATCCATAAATACCAGGTCGTAGGCATTTTCCAGCAGTCCGATCGCTTTCATCGCCGGGCAACAGTATACATGACCTTTGTCAATAAATCCCGTTTTTGCCAGGTTTTGCTTTATTATCTGGCAGCACCGTCTGTTCTGGTCAACGAAATCGATCCAATCCATGCCGCGGCTCAGCGCCTCAAGCCCGAGTGCGCCGCTGCCTGCGAAAAGGTCCAGCCCTCTTTCCCATCCTGTGGACATGGCAGCCAGCATGGAGAAGATGGCTTCACGTACCCTGTCGGTAGTAGGCCGTACCAGCAGGCCGGGAAGGGTTTTAATTATCTGGCCCCTGGCGGAGCCTCCGGTAATACGCATTTTGGCTGATGTTAACTGCTGCGACCGATGAAATAATGATTATCCGAGGCCTAATTATAATACTCCACATTACTCGTAAGTCAAACTTGATGGGCCAACCTTGAAACCGATTTTGACATCTTTTTGTAAATTGTAATATACTATCCAACGGCTTTTGAGAGGAGAGCTTAAAAAGTGCTGGAACAGTACGGCTACGTCGGAATATTACTCATAGTCGCCATACTATTCACCATCACTATCCCCACTCTTCCCATGCTTTTGAAGAGGCTGGGCCTCATCCCCACCAAGAAGAATCCTGCCAAAGAAGTGCAATACGAATGCGGTATGCAGACGGTAGGTAAAACACGGGTCCAGTATAATTTCCGTTATTATTTCTTCGCTGTACTCTTTGTATTGCTCGATATGCTGACCATCTTTCTCTATCCGTGGGCGGTCAACGTGAAGGAACTTGGAGCTGGCGGGCTTGTTGCGGTGGGTATAATACTTGTTTTGCTGACAGTTGGATATATATATGCCTGGCGTAAAGGGGCCCTGCAGTGGAAATAATAAGGCCTGATGTATCCACCCCCCAGGAAGCTGACCTGGCTGACGGTAAGCTTATCAACTCATTCAACGATAATTTCACCAGCGCTTATCCAGATCCGGATAAATGGCTTGATGAGGAGATACATCGTAATATACTGCTGACCACCGTTGATGCTGCCGTAGCCTGGGCAAGACAACGCTCCATTTTCCCTTTGATCTTCGGTACGGCCTGCTGCGCGTTTGAAATGATCGCGGCATCCGGTCCGCGCTTCGATCTGCCACGTTTCGGCATGGATATTATCCGCTTTTCCCCGCGCCAGGCTGACGTGATGCTTATTACAGGCACAATCACCTGGAAAATGGCGCCGGCAGCCAGAATGATTTACGATCAGATGCCCGAACCCAAATGGGTCATCGCAGTGGGCGCCTGCGCCGTCAGCGGCGGCACATTCAGGGAGTCTTACAGCGTTGTTCCCGGCGTTAACTGCATCATGCCGGTGGATGTATATGTACCGGGCTGCCCGCCGAGGCCGGAAGCTATGATCCACGGCATCAACAAACTGCATGCCAAGATAGTTAAAGGAACCATAGACAATCCCAATCTATCCTTAAAGTAATTAACAGGTAATCATATTACATGACAGTTGCCGTCAATACTGAAGAAACAGGGAAAAGGATAGCGGAAGCTATTCCCGGAAGCGTTGTTTCCAGCGATAAGGGGTCGCTTATCGTCGACAGCAAAGCGCTGGCACAGATAGCTGATTTCCTCAAGAATACACCTGGAATGGAGTTCGATTACCTGACCGTCCTGACTGCTGCGGACTATCTTGATTATTTCGAAGTAGTCTACCGTCTGGTTTCTCTGAAAAACAACCAGAGCCTGATCTTGAAAACACGTGTCTATGGCAGGGAGAACCTCAGCCTCCCGTCGGTCACCCCTGTCTGGCGTGCCGCCTATTACCAGGAACGCGAAATATTCGATTTGCTGGGCATCAAGTTCGAAGGGCATCCCGACCTGAGAAGACTGCTTCTCTGGGAGGGCTTTAACGGTCATCCTCTGCGGAGGGATTATCTATAGAATGCCTATCAAAACAGAGCAATTCTATCTTAACGTCGGACCTCAGCATCCGTCCACGCACGGCGTTTTCCGTTTAAGGTTATCGCTTGACGGAGAAGTGGTCACCGATGTTGAGCCCATCGTAGGCTACCTGCACCGCGGCATCGAAAAGCTGGCCGAGACCCGCACCTATACCCAGATCATACCGTTGACGGACAGGCTGGATTACCTGGCATCGATGACCGACAACGTGGCCTATTGTATGGCCGTGGAGAAACTGGCGGGCATTAAAGTCCCCGAGCGTGCGGAATATATCAGAATTATTTTCTCCGAGTTGATGCGAGTCTCCAGCCATATGATGGCTGTCGGATTCTACCTGAACGACTGCGGCGCCTTCTTTACTCCCGTACTGTACATGTGGCGTGAGAGGGAGAAGATACTCGACCTTTTCGACATGGTCTGCGGGCAGCGCCTGTTATACAACTACATGCGCGTCGGCGGAGTCAGCCAGGATTTGCCTGACGAATTTATGCCGGCGATCAAGAAGTTTGTGGCCGAGATGCCGCGTTATATCGGGGAATACAATCAGCTTATCAAGCAGAATGAGATATTTTTAGCGCGCAGCAAGGGAGTGGGCATACTGCCCAGGGAGACTGCTATCAATATCGGCGCCAGCGGACCGGTGCTTCGCGCCAGCGGCGTTAAGTGGGACATACGCAAGATGGACCCCTATTCCATCTATGACAGGTTTGATTTTGAAATCCCTACGGGCGAAGCAGGAGATTGCTACGACAGGTACTGGGTGCGCATGCAGGAAATGACACAGAGCCTGCGCATTATCGAACAGGCGATGAGCCAGATGCCGGCCAAAGGCCCGGTATGCGCCGATGTACCCCAGTTTTTCAGGCCGCCGGCGGGTGAGACCTATGGATATATCGAAGCGCCTAAAGGCAACCTGGGCTTCTATATTGTGAGCGATGGGTCGATAGCGCCGTACAGGCTGCATATTTACCCTCCCACCCTGATTAATATCACGGCGTTGAAGGACATGGTAATCGGGTGGAAGGTGGCCGATTTAATAATTATATTCGGTAGCATGGACGTTGTACTCGGGGAGATAGACCGCTGATGACGCTGCTCGACCAGTTTCAGTTGATGCTAAAGAGCCTGGGATGGCCCGATTGGGCTGTCTACCTCACCCCGGCCATCGTGGGCATACTCATAATCATTATATTCGTGCTCACTGTCGTCATAGTCTTTATCTGGTGGGAAAGGCGTCTGATCAGCCGGTTCCAGATCCGGCTGGGACCCAACCGCTGCGGACCCGAGGGTATACTCCAGCCCATCGCAACGGCCATCAAGATACTGTTAAAAGAGGATATCGTACCTGAGAAAGCCGACAAACTGATTCATTTTGTCGCTCCCATCATCGTGTTTGTGCCGATACTGCTGATTTTTGCGGTTATACCGTTTGGAGCAGGCGCTATCCTGGTGGATCTGAACGTAGGCATCATCTATGTCATTGCCATCAGCTCGATATCGGTGATCGGTATTTTCATGGCAGCCTGGGCATCGGGCAACAAGTACTCGTATATATCCGGCATGCGCAGCATCGCCCAGATGGTCAGCTACGAGATACCGGTCGTGCTGTCTCTCGTCGGCGTCGCTCTGGTGGCAGGTTCGTTCTCCATGCTCAAGATAGTCGAGGCGCAGAGCATACCGTTTATATTGTTACAGCCGCTGGGTTTCCTTATCTTCTTCCTTGGTTCCCTGGCTGAGATGAACCGGTCGCCCTTCGATCTGCTGGAAGCAGATTCCGAGATAGTGGCCGGCTACCATATCGAATATTCCGGCATGAAATTTGCCATGTTTTACCTGGGTGAATATGGAGTGGCCCTGGCTTACTCCTGCATCATCACCACACTATTCCTGAGCGGATGGCAGGGACCTTTGCTGCCACCTATTATCTGGATACTGATCAAAGTCATGCTGGTCTTCAGCGTCATCGTATGGATCCGCTCAACTCTGCCCAGGTTCCGTGTTGACCAGTTAATGGCATTCGCCTGGAAGGCCATGCTGCCCATGGCGGTGATTAATTTGGTCATCATAGCCATTGAAGTGCTGTTGATCCCGGCCTCCCTGCAATGGGTGATGCTCATTTTGAATTTCGGATTTGCCGGCGCGCTCATCCTGCTGTGGTCCAAACTGTTCACCTTAGGAGGTGGCAGGGTTGAAGTTTGAGCATTACGGTATCGGTATCGTCAAGGGCATGGCATTGACCTTCAAACATCTGTTCAGGTCGCCTATAACGGTCCAGTATCCTGATGAGAAACTGAATATATCGCGCAGGACGCGCGGCAATGAGCTGGTCTGGTTCCCGGACAAATGCACCGGCTGCGGAACGTGCACCAAGGCCTGCCTGCAGGGGAATATTATTCTGGCAACACATAGGGGAGAGGAAAGCAAATTCATCGTGGATAAGTTCGAGGTCGACACGGGACGCTGCATCTTCTGCGGACTCTGCGTGGAATCCTGCCCCTACAACGCGCTGGCCATGGGAGTGAATTACGAATGCGCCAAGTACCGCCGCGCGGATTTAGTTATGAGCAAAGAGAAGCTGGCTGTCTCCGACAGCCATAAGCCCAGCGCGTACTACAGGCCGCAGTTTGACGGGCAGCTGCCCGAGCAGAGCCTGCTGCTATATGATCGAGACGAGGGCGGCCAGAAGCTGAAATTCCTGCCGTTAAGCAAACGAAAGAGGGGGCCCGGTGCTTGAGTTAGTATTTGCGCTGCTGGCAATTATCGCGGTGGCATCTGCAATCGCCGTGATAATGGTGCGCGATATCTTTCGCGCAGCGCTGTGCCTGATACTGCTTTTCATGACGGTTGCCGGCATTTACCTTCTGCTGCACGCAGATTTCCTGGCCATTGTGCAGATCCTGGTATATGTGGGGGCTATCTCTATATTGATTATCGTTGCCATCATGCTTACCAGGGATGCGAGACAGGGGCCTCCCCTGGGCAGTCTAAAATACCCGGCAGCTCTTGTGGCGGTACTGCTGCTGGGAGTTGTGGTTTTCGGGATAATTAATACTGCATTCGTCTTCCCGGACACTGCCCCCCTCCAGGAAACCGTCAAACCGTTGGGGAAGGCGCTGTTCGGCGACAGCGGTTATCTGCTGACCATGGAAATAGCGGTCATAATGCTTCTTTCGGCCATACTCGGAGCAATCGCGGTGATCAGGGAGAAATGATGTTTAACGTAGGATTGGACCAGTACCTGATACTATCGGCGGTGCTCTTCTGCATCGGCCTCTTCGGAGTGCTCACGCAGCGAAATGTGATCAAGGTTATTATGTGTCTGGAAATCATGCTCAATGCCGTCAACATCGCTCTGATAGCCTTCTCGCAATATATAGCGCCGGTGACTTTAACCGGCCAGATATTTGCCATCTTTGTCATGGTGGTGGCCGCGGCCGAGGTAGCTGTCGGCATCGCCATAGTATTTACCGTTTACCGGAACCGAGAAAGCGTGGATATTGAGAATTTCAATATCCTGAAATGGTAAGGATATGTGGGTTCAAGTTAAAAGCGCGCCGAATCTGATGATAGCCGAGATGTGGAAGGAGTTCTTCGAAGGTGAAGGTATCCCCACCAGGCTGCTGCCCGATTCCGATAAGCTGGAGATCAGCGAATCGGTCCCGTACAGGATATACGTATCCAGGGAACGGGTACACGTCGTCGAGGAGGTCTTAAGGAAACTATAATGCCGACACAGGTTCCCTGGCTTATTTTCTTAATACCGTTTATATCCTTCCTGCTGATCGGGCTTGTACTCAGGCCGTTCCTGAACAAAAAGCCGTTGATCGGAGGATACGTCACCATCGGCGCAGTGGGCATATCCTTTGCGCTGTCGCTGTGGCTGCTGAGCGCGGTTATAGCTGCGCCGGGACATGTGCTGCCCGTGGACGATATCGAATGGGCGTTGATAGGAAACCTGAGCATACACATCGGCGTCCTGGTGGATTCTTTGACCGCGGTCATGGTGATAGTTGTGACCTTCGTTAGCCTGATGGTGCAGATTTACTCCCAGGGCTATATGAAGGGCGATGCCGGGTATCTCAGATACTACGCCTGCATGTCCCTTTTCACCGCCTGCATGCTGGGCCTGGTGCTGGCGGACAACATTTTATTTATGTTCGTTTTCTGGGAGGGAGTGGGACTCGGATCATACCTACTGATCGGGTTCTGGTTCCACAAGCCCTCAGCAGCCAATGCAGCCAAGAAAGCATTTATCGTGACCCGCCTGGGCGACTTCGGCTTTCTGGCGGCGATACTGGTGCTGTATGCGCAAACGGGTACCTTCGATACAGAATCGTTATACAAAATCGTAGCGACCGGCGCCCTGGCCGGGACCACGCTGACCTGGGTGGCCATAGGCATTTTCTCGGGAGCGGCGGGCAAATCGGCGCAGTTCCCGCTGCATGTGTGGCTGCCTGACGCCATGGAGGGCCCCACTCCGGTGAGCGCCCTGATACATGCCGCTACCATGGTAGCGGCGGGTGTCTTCCTGGTAGCCCGCTTTTACCCTCTCTTCGAACACTCTCATGAGGCCATGCTGACTGTAGCCATCATCGGATCTTTCACAGCCATATTTGCCGCCAGCATGGGCTTGGTAATGAACGATATCAAACGCGTGCTGGCTTATTCCACCATCAGCCAGCTGGGATTCATGATGGTCGGCCTGGGAGTTGGCAGTGTAGCGATAGGCATCTTCCATCTTTTCACACACGCCTTCTTCAAGGCACTGCTGTTCCTGGGTTCCGGCAGCGTCAACCACGGCAGCGGCACCTTCGACATGAGATTGATGGGCGGGCTGAGAAAAGCCATGCCCTGGACCTACGTTACATTTGTCATCGGCGCGCTCAGCCTGGCCGGTATATGGCCGCTGGCCGGATTCTGGAGCAAGGATGAGATTATAATCTCGATATTTGATAAGCAACCCGCACTCTTTATTTTGATCATCCTAACCGTTTTCATGACCGCCTTTTACATGTTCCGCGCCGTATTCATGACCTTCCATGGCAAATACAGGGGCGGCGCAGTGCCGGAGCACGGCGGTCATGGCGATGCGCACTCTCACGGACCGCACGAATCTCCTATGACCATGGTTATCCCGCTGGTCATACTTGCCGTTCTTGCCGTCTGCGCCGGGTGGTTCAATGTCACGGGACTTTTTAACCAGTTCATGGGCGAGGGTGAGGCGCATGAAGTCAGCTTTATTGCGGGCTTCTTTGGACCTTTCACGCATCCATTGCCGATGATTTCGCTGGCGGTTGCCCTGTTCGGTATTTTTGTGGCATATGCCATGTACTGTGCGAAGTGGATCTCGCCTGAAAAGATAGGAAATGCATGCAAACCTATTTACATAATGCTATCACGCAAGTACTGGATGGACGAGCTTTACGAGAACGTCATCGTCAAAACCATCTTATACAACGGCATTTTCAAGTGGATGGCGATGTTCGATTCGAGCGTAGTGGATGGCACGGTTAACGGAGCCGCCCAGGGCACTGCGGCTGCCGGTGGAGTTCTGCGTAAAATGCAGACCGGGCAGACGCAGCTATACGTAATATCTATTGCCATTGGCGCTATTGCCATAGTAGCCTGTTTATATTTATTCAGCTGAGGTAAATGGCTTTGAATCTGAATTTGTTGAGCTGGATCATTTTTCTGCCGGTTATCGGTTTGATCGTCATTGCCCTTATACCGAGACCGAGCCAGAAGACGGTCAAGTGGATTGCGCTAGTTGCAGCCATGGCCTCATTTGTTCTCTCCATCGCGGTATTTATAATGTTCGACAGGTCGGCTTCCGCTATCGGGCAGATGCAGTTCGTCGAAAAGATATCCTGGATACCAGCCATCAACTCGTTCTATTACCTGGGAGTAGATGGCCTGAGCCTGCCCCTGGTCATTCTAATGACCTTCCTGGGCGTGGTATCGGTACTGGTCTCGTGGAAAATACAGCTCAAGCCGAAGCAGTATTTCGTCTGGATACTGATGCTGGAGAGCAGCATACTGGGCGTGTTCTGCTCGCTCGATCTCATCCTGTTCTTCCTTTTCTGGGAGCTGGAGCTCATTCCCATGTTCTTCCTCATCTCCGTCTGGGGAAGCGGGCGGAAGGAGTATGCAGCATACAAGTACCTTATCTATACACTGGTAGGCAGCGCATTCATGCTGTCGGGTATACTCTGCGTATACTTCATCACGCATACCTTTGATATGACGGCCCTGGCCGGCATTAAGATTACCTCTTCATTTATTCCCCTGACGGCGCTCTTCTTCCTGCTGATAGTCGGGTTCGCCATCAAGCTGCCGGTTTTTCCGCTGCACACATGGCTGCCGGATGCTCATACCAATGCACCGACGGCTGCCAGCGTCATCCTGGCGGGGGCGCTGCTTAAAATGGGCGGCTACGGCATGATCCGCCTGTGTGTCAGTATGCTGCCGCAGGTGGCGGTTCAGTATGCTCCCTTCATGCTCACGCTGGCTGTCATCGGTGTGATATATGGCGCCGCAGTTACCATCAGGCAGACCGATCTGAAGAGGCTCATCGCCTACAGCAGCGTAAGCCATATGGGCTATGTGCTGCTCGGCATCTTTGCGCTCGATCAAGTCAGTCTGGTGGGCGCCAGCCTTCAGATGTTCAGCCATGGTGTGATTACAGGCCTGCTCTTCGCCATGGTGGGTCTGGTCTACGATAAGACCCACACGCGCGACCTGAATAACCTGAGCGGACTGGCGCGCCAGATGCCGATTATAGTCGTTGTTTTCAGCATCGCCGGACTGGCTTCACTGGGGCTGCCGGGCACCGCCGGATTCGCCGCCGAGTTTATAACGTTCGCCGGAAGCTTCGCCAGCACGGTGGTTGCCGGCATGCCGGTATTCACGCTGATAGCGGTGCTTGGCATTGTCATCACCTCGGGCTATATCCTCTGGATGCTGCAGAGAGTCTTCTACCAGTATCCGCTGGATAAATATAACGGCGTGGGCGACGCGGATACAGTCGAGATGATAAGCACATTCTCGTTCGTAGCTGTAATCATGGCTGTAGGTATCTACCCTGCCATGCTGACCAACGTAATATATATGGGGATAGCACCTATCGCGAAGCTGATAGGTATGTAAATTTATAGCCTTGCGGAAGGTTTAAACAGATGATAATGGATCAGATTAAATATATAGCGCCGGAGTTGAGCCTGCTCTGCTTCGCCCTGCTTATTATCATAGTAGACCTTTTCATCTCCAATAAGAGGGCGCTGGCCGTCCTGGCGGTGGCCGGGACGCTGGTATCGGCTTTCTTTGTGCTGATGCTGTGGAACGGTCAGCCTGTTGAAGCCTTCTACCGCACCATCGCGATCGATCCATTCGGCCTGTTCTTCAAGCTCCTCATTCTGGCTGCGACCACGCTGGTCATACTGGCATCCAGCGGATACGTCTCCAAGTTTGAAAAGTTCCAGGGCGAGTTCTACTCCCTGCTTATGCTTTCCGCCATCGGTCTGATGTTGCTCGTGTCAGCCATCAACCTCATTACGATTTTCGTTGCGCTGGAACTGAGCAGCATATCCCTTTACGTGCTCGTCAGTTTCCTCAAGGATAAGAAATCCAGCGAAGCCGGATTAAAGTATCTGATTCTCGGATCGGTAGCCTCGGCCATACTGCTTTACGGCATGGCGCTGGTGTTCGGGCTTACGGGCAATACCTGCCTGACCTGTATCGCAGACAGCGTCAAAGGCATGCCTGTAGCTAAGCTGCTGGGCACGCCGGCCCTGCTGGTGGGACTTGTGCTGGTGGTGGCGGGATTCGGATTCAAGATCGCAAGCGTACCATTCCAGATGTGGGTGCCGGATGTATACGAGGGCGCACCGACCCCGGTGACGGCTTACCTTTCGGTCGCCAGCAAGGCGGCTGGATTCGCCGTCATATCACGTATCCTTCTAACAGCTTTCGGCATGCCTGAATGGCTGCATACTGACTGGGCCATGATCATCGCGGTGCTGGCTGCGATAACCATGACGGTCGGAAATGTCACTGCGCTTCTGCAGACCAATATCAAGAGAATGCTGGGGTATTCCAGCATAGCACAGGCAGGATATCTGATGGTCGGTCTGGCCGCGATGGGCATGGGACCGCAGGTATCGGACACGGTACGCAGCGGCCTGCTCTTCTTCCTTCTCAGCTATACATTGACCAATCTGGGGGCCTTTATAGCCATAATCGCTATCTCCAATAAGATCAACAGCGATCAAATAGATGATTATACCGGTATGGGAAAGAGGGCGCCCCTGATGGCGCTGGCCCTGACCCTCTGCATGGTATCTTTAACGGGCCTTCCCCCCACGGCTGGACTGATCGCCAAGATCTATATATTCAGCGGCGCCGTTAATCAGGGCCTTCTGTGGCTGGTTATCATTGCCGTAATCAACAGCTGTATCTCGGCCTACTATTATTTCCGGGTGGTTAAAGTGATGTGGATGGGTGAGCCGGCCTCTGAGGATAAGGTGACATCATCCTGGCCGGAGTGGCTGGCCATAGCGCTGTGCTGCATTCCCGTTGTTATCATCGGTGTTCTTCCCGGCGCCTTCATCGCACTGACACAGGGCGCCTCTGCACTGTTCGGCATATAGTTTGACCTGGCGCCTGCCGGACGCTATCTCCGTTATCGCTGCATCATCGGTTGTATTTACTCTCCCGCCAACCTGCCACATATGCTCCGTCATATTTGACACTGCCGGAAGCATGTGATAGTCTGCTGCACTGTGAAAAGAATAGGGATTTTATTTCACCCCAAGGTTGAGAAATCCGAGCGTTTCGCCCGCGATATCGCGGAATTTCTCAAGTCCAAAGGCCTGAGCTGCTGGATTCACTCGTCATGGGATGAGGGCGAAGCCAGGAAGGCGCTGGCCGGGTCCGACCTTGTCATCAGCGTTGGGGGCGACGGCACTATACTGCGCGCAGCAAGGATTATCTATCCTCAGGAAATACCTGTGCTGGGTGTGAATTTCGGCAATCTGGGATTTATGAATGAGCTCGAGGCGGGCGAAGCGCGTGACAAGCTTGTGGAGATCATCGGTGGCGCGGGCTGGATCGAGCAGAGGTCGGTTCTGAAGGCTGTGATCCTGTCATCCGGTAAAATCTACCATGCCCTCAACGATGTAGTGGTGGGCAGGGGCAGGTTTATGCGCCTGATCAACGTCGAAGTAGCTATAAACGGAGAGGTGTTCACCACGTACCGGGCCGATGCCGTCATAGTATCCACAGCCACGGGCAGCACGGGCTACTCCCTGGCTGCCAACGGTCCCATATTTTATCCCGAGTCCCATGATATTATGCTTAAAGCTGTCTGTCCTCACTTGAATATGGATAAGGCCATCGTGCTCGCTCCGTCCACCGGGATCACGCTTAAAGCTTTCACCAATCACGAGGCGATGATAAGCATGGACGGGCAGGTGGAGGAACTGTTGAAAAGCGGTGATCAGGTCGAAGTGTGCCTGGCTGAGCAGACCTCGCGCTTTCTGCGCCTGAGGCCCAGAGGCAGCTTCTACAGTACCCTGGTATCCAAGTTGAAAGGAAAGTCATTATGAAAGTTGAGAAAGCCACTATAGGCGATGTAAAAAAGATGCACGAGCTGGTCAATAAATTTGCCGGCAAGGGTGAAATGCTGCCCCGCGCCCTCAGCGAGATGTATGAGAACCTGCGGGACTTCTTTGTTATACGAGACAGCGGCGGCACTGTCGTGGCCTGTGTCGCCCTGCATATCAGCTGGGCCGACCTGGCCGAGGTCAAGGCGCTGGCCGTGCACGAGAACAAGCATAAGAAGGGCATGGGAGCGGCGCTCATCAAGGCCTGTATGCAGGAAGCGAAGTCGCTGGGCATTCCGCGTGTATTTTGCCTGACATATAAGCCCGGCTTTTTTCAGAAACAGGGTTTCAAACTGGTTGAGAAAACGGAACTGCCGCGAAAAATATGGGCGGAGTGCTACAGCTGCCCCAAATTTCCGGACTGCGACGAGGTGGCACTTGTGCTGGATTTAACGGTGAACCCGTGAGCAGGGAGAAGTTACTCTCCTCAAAAACGATCTTCGAAGGCCGGGCGGTCAAGCTGATCCAGAGCACAGTTGAGAAAAGCAAAGGCGAAGTCGTTGTTCGCGAGATCGTACAGCACAGGGATGCCATCGCCGCCGTGGTGCCCGATGGGCGCGGTAACGTTTTGATGGTGCGCCAGTTCAGGGTTCCCACAGGCAAAGACCTGCTGGAGATCCCCGCCGGAGTTATGGAGGATGGCGAGAGCCCGGATGAGTGCGTCAAACGCGAATTACAGGAGGAGATAGGCTGCCTTCCACGCAGGATTGCCAGACTGGGCGGATTCTACCCGGCGCCGGGCTACTGCACGGAATTCATACATGTTTTCCTGGCCGCTGAGCTGGAGGAAAGCCGCCTGGTGGCCGAGGATACGGATGAAATAGAGGTAGTCAAAGTGCCGATTAAGGATATCGCCGGCATGATCGACAGAGGCGAGATCTGTGATGCCAAGAGCATTGCCGGTCTGTTGAAGTACCTTTCGATGACTCCTGTCGATCAGGCTAATCTATAAGCGGCCTGGCCGCTCTCGTAAAGGTCCCCCCCATAGATGTCGTTTATCACCACGGCAGGAAAGTCCTCAACCTCAAGCCTGTATACAGCCTCTGCTCCCAGTTCGGGGTAGGCAACAGGTTCGATTTTTTTAATAGAGCGGGAAAGCAGGGCGCCTGCACCGCCCACGGCAGCCATATATATGGCCCGGGATTTCAGCATCTTCCTCTTAACTGCGGCGGACCTCTTGCCCTTGCCTATCATGCATCTCAGCCCGTGCTCCAGCAACACTGGCGTATATTTGTCCATGCGGCTGCTCGTGGTAGGTCCCGCAGAGCCCACGATACGGCCCGGACGTGCCGGCGTGGGGCCTGTGTAGTACACGGTCTGGCCGGCCAGCTTAAAAGGCAGGGCTGTTCCCGTTGACAGGGCCTCTGTGATCCTTTTGTGCGAAGCATCGCGCGCGGTCAGCATACTGCCCGTCAATAATATGCTGTCGCCGCATTTCAGCGATCGAATAGCCTTATCAGAAATAGGCAGGGCAATGCGTTTAACCTTCATTATTAAAGCACCGCTTCCCTGTGCCGCGAGCACCAGCACTGCATATTTACCGCCACCGGCATGCTGGCAATGTGGGAGGGGAATACTTCGATATGCGCGGCCAGCGCCGTTACGCTGCCGCCGTACCCCATGGGACCGATGCCCAGTCTGTTCACTTCCGTCAATATTCTCTTTTCAAGCTCTTTTATCTCGGGGTCTGGATTATGCGATCCGGTCTTGCGGAGCAGGGCTTTCTTGGCCAGCAGCATGGTATGTTCGGTCGTCCCGCCTATACCGATACCGAGTATCAATGGGGGGCAGGCGTTGCTTCCACACTCGTCCACCAGGCTGACCACGTACTCTATGATGCCTTCGTGGCCCAGTGCGGGGGGCATAACCGTCAGCCTGGAGCAGTTTTCCGCACCTCCTCCCTTGGGCATAACGCGTATGCGCAGCTTATCGCCGGGAACGATCTCGCTATAAATAACGGCCGGAGTGTTGTCTCCGGTATTCTTCCTGGCTGAGAAAGGCCTGTGCACCATCGATTTGCGCAGATAGCCCAGAGCATATCCTTTTTGCACTCCAAGATTGACCGCCTCCGTCAGATCGCCGCCTGCGATATGGACATCCTGGCCCAGCTCCATGAAAACCACCGCTGTGCCCGTATCCTGGCAGACAGGTAGAAGGTGACCTTCAGCCACGGCGATGTTCTCCAGCACCGATTTAAGGGTCTCCCTGCCCAGAGGGGATCTCTCGACTATGGCCGCGCGCCGCAAAGAGGCAATAACATCAGGGGGAAGGTGAATGCAGGCATCCTGAAAAAGCGAAGCGATGGTCTCCGTTATAGTGCGGCACTGGATTTTTCGCATAATACCCTCAAACGGGGGCCGGCAAGATATTATCGTGCTGATTATATTACTTTTTGAGCTTTTCTATAACCGCTTCCGCGACCTGGGATGTTCCTGCACTCGGCTCGTTGCGGTCCCGGCGCAGGTCGTAGGTAACGTTTTTGCCCTCGGCTATAACGGCGCTGATGGCGGCTTCCATCCGGTCGGCTGCGGAAGTCTCATCCAGGTATCTCAGCATGAGCACAGCTGACAGCATCTGCGCCATAGGGCTCACCTTGTTTAATCCGGTGTATTTGGGTGCGCTTCCATGGGTTGGCTCGAATATAGCGAGTCCGTCGCCGATATTGGCGCCTGGAGCCAGGCCCAGTCCGCCCACCAGCCCCGCGCACAGGTCTGAAATAATATCGCCGTAGAGGTTGGGAAGCACCAGTGTGTCGAAGCGCTGTGGATTGCGAACGAGCTGCATACACAGGGCATCGACCAGGACCTCTTCATACTCTACCTCGGGATATTCTCTGGCCACCTCCCTGGCAGTCGAGAGGAACAGGCCGTCGGTATACTTGAGGATATTGGCCTTGGTCACGGCCGATACCTTTTTGCGCCCGTATTTACGGGCATAGTCGAAGGCGTATTTAACAATGCGCCGTGTGCCCTGCTCCGAGATGGCCTTGATGCTGAAACCTGAATTTCTATCCAGGTTGCCTTTGTAACTCTGCATTATCATGTCATAGAGTTTGGCGGCTTCGTCAGTGCCCCTGGCGAACTCAATGCCGATGTATAGGTCCTCGGTATTCTCCCTGACGATCACCAGGTCTATGTCCCTGTACAATGTGGTCACCACGCCGGGATAACTCTTGCAAGGTCGCAGGCAGACGTAGAGGTCGAGCTGCTTGCGCAGCGCTACATTCACGCTGCGAAATCCCTTGCCGATGGGCGTGGTCACGGGCCCCTTAAGCGCGATCCTGTTTTTCCGGATGGACTCGAGTGTCGCCTCAGGTAGCGGAGTACCGTACTTTTCGACGGCGGCCTCGCCCACGGTATGGACCTCCCAGTCGAATTTGATTCCGGTGGCCTCCAGTACGCTGACGGTAGCCCTGGTGATCTCCGGGCCGATGCCGTCTCCGGGTATCAATGTAATACGATAAGTCATTTTTATTAAGCAAACCTCTTGTTCATAGCTTCAGGTCGCCGTGTTTATTGATATAAGGGATCAGTCCGCCCTCGTTTAAAATATTCAGCATGGCGGGGGGTATCCTTGTGAACTTGTAGGTTTCGTTCCTGGTGACATTGCGGATAATGCCCTCATCAAGGCTTATTTCGAGGTTATCGCCGTCTGCGATACCGTCTGTCGGGCATATCAGTGCAGGCAGGCCCTGGTTGATTGCATTGCGGAAGAAAATGCGCGCGAATGATTTGGCCAGAATGGCGCTTACTCCCGCCATTTTTATCACCAGCGGCGCGTGTTCGCGGCTGGAACCAAGGCCGAAGTTGGAGCCGGCCACGATGAAATCCCCCGGCTTTACCAGTTTAACGAAGTCCGGATTGGCATCTTCCATGGCATGTTTGGCCAGCTCGGGCAGGTTACTGCGCAGGTGAGCATATTTTCCCGCGATGATCAGGTCGGTGGATATATCATTGCCGAATTTAAACGCTCTGCCCTTGACAGTGGTCGGTCCCATCACAGCACCTCCCTTGGATCGGTTATTCTGCCCGTAAGGGCCGATGCTGCGGCCGTAGCGGTGCTGGCAAGGTATATGAGACCCTCGGGATTGCCCATACGCCCTTTGAAGTTGCGGTTGGCGGTGGACAGGCATATCTCGTTATCACCCAGGGCGCCCTGGTGCAATCCCAGGCATCCGGCGCATCCTGGGGGCAGGATAATGCCGCCGGCCTCGATGATGGTCTGGATAAAACCGGCCTTGATGGCGTCGGAGTAAATTTGCCGTGAGGCCGGGCACACAATCAGTCTGACCCCCGCGTGTATCTTCTTATGCTTAAGCATCGAGGACGCTTCAGCCATGTCCTCCAGCCGGCCGTTGGTGCAGGTGCCGATGAACACCTGGTTGACCTTGATATCGCTCAGTGATTTGGCAGTTGCCGTATTATCAACCGTGTGGGGTCTTGCCACCGTTGGCTCCAGACTGCTCGCCTCGACTTTGATGGTGCGCTCGTAAGCTGCATCGGAGTCTGCCGCGACAGCGGCGTAATCATTTCCCCGTCCCTGCTTCTTCAGGTATTCGCGCGTGATGCGATCGGAGGGGAAAAGCCCTACCTTGGCGCCCGCTTCTATGGCCATGTTGGAGACCGTCAGCCTCTGCCACATGGGCATGGAATCGACCGCATTTCCCGTAAATTCCAGGGCTTTATAGGTAGCTCCGTCCGCTCCCATCAGTCCGATCAGGTGCAGGATGAGGTCCTTGGCGCCCACGCCCCTGCAGAACTTTCCTGTTACCTCGATGCGTATTGTCTCCGGCACCCTGAACCAGGTCTTGCCCAGTGACATGGCTACCGCTACATCGCTCGAACCCATTCCGGTCGCGAAAGCTCCCAGAGCGCCGGCCGTTACCGTGTGAGAATCAGCGCCCACGATGACATCGCCCGGGCGGGCCAGCTTTTCAGCTACGATCTGGTGGCATACGCCGCAGCCGGCGTCGAACAGCAGGCAGCCTGTCTCGGAGGCGAATTCCCTGATGAAAGTATGATCATTCGAGAGCTGCCGGCTAGGGCTGGGGCTGGCATGGTCGATGAAAAGGGCGGTCCTTGAGGGTGAAGCCAGCGTCTGCTTCTTGCCCAATTTGAACTGTCTTATGGTGAGCGGGCCTGTTGTGTCCTGCACGAATACCAGGTCGACGGAGGATATGACGATGTCCCCGGCCCGCGCATCGCTGCCGGATTTGCTGCTCAGGATCTTTTCACTGATAGTTTTACCCATGTGTCAACTCCGAGGCGGGACAAAATGCAGGATATCAGAGTGAACATTTTAGCATAGTTGCACTGCATTTGGATAAGGGCCCGTCACCGTACCGGCGGCAAATGGTAAAATACACGTACATCTATAGAGGAAATGATTATCAAGCAGGCACCTGATATTGCAGGCTATAAGAAAATGGAGTTTGACTGACCATGTGCTCACAGGCAATGATGCGCTGCGGAGACAGTGCATTCAGGTGGGGTGACCGCACCTATATTATGGGGATCATTAACCTTTCACCCGATTCATTTTCGGGCGATGGGCTTGAATCGATAGATGAGGCCCGACGGAGGGCGTACAGGATGGTGCAGGAAGGGGCTGATATTATCGACGTCGGCGGCGAGTCAACAAGACCGGATTCCAATCCTGTATCCGCGGATGACGAGATAAGGCGCGTCATACCTTTTATCGGCAGTATTTCAAAAGACATTGGCGTTCCGGTAAGCATCGACACGTATAAGTATGAGGTCGCAGCCAGGGCGCTGGATGCAGGGGCCGTCATCATCAACGATATCTCCGGCTCCAGCGTGGAATCCGGCATAGCCGGGCTGGCAGCCGAAAAACAGGTGACTATCGTATTGACCAGCAATCAGAGGGGCAAAATGGCGAGCGATATTTTGGCCTCGGTGAAGCTACAGCTGAAGGATCTTACTGATCGCTGCGTGGCCTGCGGCGTCAGGCCGGAGAATATCATAATCGATCCGGGCGTGGGATTCGGCAAGACAGTGGAACAGAACCTGGAGATAATCAGGAGGCTGGATGAGATAAAGGTTCTCGGCTATCCGCTATTGCTGGGGACCTCGCGCAAGTCCTTTATCGCTGCTACTGTCGGATCAACGCAGGAGGAGCGTTTCATGGGCACGGCGGCCTCGCTGGCAATAGGTATCATGCGGGGCGCCGACCTGGTAAGGGTGCATGATGTGAGACAGATGAAGCTGGTCTGCCGGATGAGTGATGCCATACTGGAAAGGGATATCGGGAAATGACCGTGGCATACATCGGCCTGGGATCCAATCTGGGTGACAGGGAGGCCAATCTGAACAAGGCTCTCGATATGCTATCGCAAAAGGTACTTATCGCAGAAATCTCCCCGCTTTATCTGAGCGAACCCGAGGTATTTAAGGATCAACCTGATTTTCTGAACGGCGTGGCTTGCATCGATACAGACCGCACCGCGCAGGAGTTATTGAAGCTATTGAATGGGATAGAGAAAAGGATGGGGCGAGAGCGCACTTTCTCCGGCGCACCGCGCCCTATTGACCTCGACCTGCTTTTTTTCGGAAGCGATATAATTAAACAACCCGGCCTGGAGGTCCCTCATCCGCGCGCGCACATAAGGGCTTTTGTACTTATGCCGATGGCGGATGTGGCGCCCGATTTTGTACATCCCGTTTTACATAAGACTATTGGAGAATTATTGGCCGGACTGAAGCCAGGCTTGAGGATAGAGAAATGGGAGAGCAATAAGGGGGGAGGGAAGGACTGAATATGTATATTATCTCGGTGGAAACGCATTTTGATGCCGCGCATTTCCTGCGCGGCTACCGGGGCAAGTGTGAGAAACTGCACGGGCACAGGTATAAAGTAGTTGTGAGACTGGTATCCCGCAAACTAAACCAGGCGGGACTGGCCTATGATTTCACCGTATTAAAAAAGCAGGTGGGGAAGGTGACAGACAGGTACGATCATCAGTGTCTTAATGATATAGAGCCCTTCGACCGGATCAACCCGTCGGCGGAGCATATTGCGTCAACCGTCTATGATGCGTTGAAGCCTGACCTGGCCGGAAAGGTCGATCTTGACAGTGTGGAGGTCTGGGAATCGCCCGAGTCATGCGCCCTTTACCGCCCGGGATGATATCTCAGGCATTCATATCGGGCGGAAGCAGGTTGGGTATGCTGTCCTTGATAAGATACGTGTAGTTGCACTTGGCGCAGTAGAGAGAGCCCGTAGTTATCTCGCTATCGTTCCTTTCATCGACCTTGAGGTTGAGCGGCCCTTTGCAGACCGGGCAGACGATAATCTCCATTATCGATTCTTTCATATCTTCAATCCATATCCTTCAGGAGTTAATGTTAACCGCCCCTATTTTAACATATACTGCACTGAAAAAGGCGTATCAGCAGTATTATTTGAGCACCTTGTTTTTAAATAGTGGCGAGATAACTTTGAACTCAGGTATGCCGGCCCTCTGCAGCAGCTGGAAGACCGCTATCTCGGTGGTGGTGATTACGGCGCCCGCGTCCCTCATCAGTTTCAGCGCTTTCTTCCAGTCGGTTTTATACCTTGAGCACACTGTATCGCTGACGACATGCACGTAGTAGCCCTGTTCCAGCAGGTCAATCACCGACTGCAGCACACATACATGCGCCTCGATACCGGACACCAGAACATATTTCTTATTTAATTGCTTAAAGCTGTCCCGGAAAGCCTGATCGCCCCAGCAGCTGAAGGTGAGCTTATCGATCGGCCTGTAGTGTTCCTTAAGGCTGGACTTGATGGGGTCGACGGTATTGCCCAGTCCCTTGCTGTATTGCTCGGTTACGATTACAGGCACCTTCATCGTTTCACATGATTTGATAATGAGATCAACGTTGTTTTCGCAGTTGCTGTAAACGTCCTTTTTCATCGCTACTGCAAGGTTGCTCTGAAAGTCGATCAGCAGGAAAACCGCATCGACCGCGTTGATCTTGAACTTGTCCATACCGGTCAGACCTCCTCGATAAAGAGAATACCATTTGATATTACAGAGTGACGGCAGGCTGTGTCAAAGTCAGCCTAATTTGCCTGTGCCACAATAATTAAGTATTATTCGTTAAAGCGCAAAAATGATTTAATCCGGATGGGTGAATCGAGGAGAGGTTATTATGGCTATCGAGCATGTGGCTGGCAAGAATGCGGGCAAGTTGATGCTTTATGCACTGAGTACGTGCATCTGGTGCCGGAAAACCAAGCAGTTGCTGACCGATCTGGGTATCGAGTACGACTATGTGTTCGTTGATCTGCTTCAGGGACAGGAGAAGGAGCAGACCATCGCCATGGTTGAGAAATGGAATCCGGACAGCTCTTTTCCGACGCTGGTGGTAAATGACAGCAAGTGCATTGTCGGCTTTAAGGAGAAAGAGATCAGGGAGGCCCTTAAGCTGTGAGTGCGGATGAAACCATCGCCCCGGATGAGATCGAGAAAGACTATCTGAGATGCAAAAAAGATGCTGAAGCGGGCGGTTATCATATTAATCCTGACGCAGATTTTGCCCGCGGCCTGGTGAGCGGTTTGCTGGTCAACCAGGCGCGTTACGGATACCAGTCGTGTCCCTGCCGTCTGGCAAGCGGTAAAAAGGAAGAGGACCTGGATATTATCTGTCCCTGCGATTACAGGGACCAGGATGTGGTCGAATACGGGGCCTGCTACTGTGCACTGTACGTCTCTCAGAACGTGCTGGACGGAAAGCAGGAACTGAGTGCGATTCCCGAGAGGCGCCCGCCGCGCTCTCTTCGCCGCAAAGCTGCGGCTCCGGCCTTAGCGGGACCCCTACAGCTGCCGATGCCCGTCTGGCGCTGCAAGGTATGCGGGTATCTCTGCGCCCGCGACGGGCCTCCTGAGATATGTCCGATCTGTAAAGCCAAGAAAGAACGCTTTGAGCGTTTCCTTTAGTATACGGATACTACCCCTGTCTGGCATTCTTCAGAGAATAATATATTGCGATAAGGACGAGACCGGCCAGCAGCAGGGCGCCTCCGTATATCATGACAATACCGTTGAAATCCTGAACCAGTCTCATCAGCCAGTCTTTGATCAGCGGAGGCAGGTTGAACTGTGATGTCAGCGACTGTCCCAGGCTGAAGGCGGGCAGGGTGATGATGAATTGAAGGGCTCCGCTGATGATTGTGATCAGGCCCAGTTCACCCAGAATGAATCCGGCCCTGCGCGCTAAGAAAACAATGCCAACGATCAGCGCGATGATGAGTATTAACAGAGGCACCAGACTGGACATGAGGACAACGATAAATGATTTGAGCGCAGCCAGCTGCCCGAGCATGTCGAAAAGGCCGTTTATCTGCGCGGCGTCTACGTTTTTAAAAATCGAGTCCGCATTGACGCCCAGCATCTGAAACAGGGGACTGAGGACGGGCAGGTCCATCAAAGCCTGTATATGAGCGGACAGGTTGTCCACCGCCGGTTTCTGCGCAGCTAAAGTCTCCAGCAATTTGCCCCGCTTTAGACTCTCTAGAATATATGCATACATATTCCGCACACCGGAGTACATAGTGCCTTTTATTTGCGGCTCGAAGTTGATTACCGCCAGCTCGGCGGATTTGGCCAGAACGGGATTATTAGGAGCTATACTCTCCTTGAGCCAGCTGTTTATCATGGCCGCGACATCCAGATCATAAACATAGGAAGCTACGTGATCGGGATTGAAAACGGTTTGCTGCAGCCCCAGTACCGGTCCGAACAAAACAAGGGAACTAATCAGCAGTATCGCCAGAATGATCAGCAGCGCTTTTTTCAGGGGCGATACCTCCGGCGCATTGTGGAAATAGCCTGTAAACCCTGTACTCATTTTGCTTCCCCCTGCTCGTTTTGCTTTAAAAACCGTCCGGTATATGCCGTGCGACCATTGTACCATCGCTGTGAGATGTTGCAA
>Ga0209609_10000333_pt1 | contig 28275 bp, 19 predicted proteins | sample LakKivw325mmetaG_FD_184136 | JGI IMG/M metagenome (GOLD analysis project Ga0209609, IMG submission 184136) | Anoxic lake water microbial communities from Lake Kivu, Rwanda to study Microbial Dark Matter (Phase II) - Lake Kivu water 325m metaG... | ecosystem: Environmental > Aquatic > Freshwater... | reverse complement strand
ACGGCGTACAGGTCCTTGCCGGCTGCAAACAGGCCGTGCCAGGGCACCATCACAGCGGCAGCCTGCCCGGCCATTCTTTTCTCCTGGCCACAGAGAGCCATATACACGTTCTCGGCCAGCTGCCTGCTCTGTACTCCGCCGCGGGCATATTCAGCCTGCTTGATCTCACCGAACTTATAGGTATTTTCCAGCACAGGCGGTATGACCTGCCTGGCCGCACAGAATACCATGATATTGCTCGGATGGGCATGTATGACTGCCCGGCACTGGGGATAGAAGGAATTCAGCAGTTTAAGGTGTACGGGCGCTTCGCGGGATATCCTGCCGTCCCCCGACAGCAGATTGCCTTCCAAGTCAAGCACCAGCACGTCCTCTGGCTTCAAACGCCAGAACTTCCGTGCGCCGGAGTAGCTGGGGGACATAGCGATTTTATCCTCCACTCGCACGCTGATGTTGCCTCCGGCCAGGTCTGTCAGCTTTCGCTCGAACAACATAGCCCCGACTTGGGCAATCATCTCGCGGGCATGGTACAGCAATTTCTCTTCCATCATCAAATCTCCAGCCGGATTATATTATCGCACATTATTTAAATATCATTGCTACCGACGAAAGAACAGGGCAATCGTCGCGTGTGCCTATCAAACCTGCTCGCCCCTTTCTATCACTGCTAAAAACCGGTTAAGGGGATCATCCCAGCGATCTCCGCCTTCAGGCCCAAAAACGACTGTTTCAAACGACCGGCCCACGATCTCCCTCGCCTGCGACAGGGATCCGACCTCGCCCAGCGCCATGAGCTGCGCCAGGAAGTTGCCCAGCGCCGTGGCCTCAGCCGGGCCGGCCACAACGGGCACGCCGACGGCGTCGGCCGTGAAGCGGTTGAGTAGCGCGTTGAGAGATCCGCCCCCGATTATATGTACGCGACTTAATCTCCTGCCCAGCACATCCTGAAGACGTTCAAAGGTGTAGTGGTACTTGAGCGCCAGTGATTCCAGGATACATCTCACTATGGCGCCTTTGCCCTCCGGCGGCCGCTGCCCCGTCTGCCGGCAATAGTCCGCTATGTAAACCGGAAAATCGCCCGGCGTCAGAAACAGCCTGTCGTCGACATCAATCATGGCAGCGAATGGCTCAGCCTGCTCCGCCAGCCCGATAAGGGCATCAAGTGTATCGCTCCGGCCGGCTTCCGCCCAGTTGCGCAGGCACTCCTGCAATATCCAGAGGGCCTGGATATTTTTCCAGACCAGCCAGGCGCCGCCCACTCCGCCGTAGCAGGTGAAATTATATTGCAGGCCGGCGCTGTTGATGAGCGGCCCGCCCACCTCGGCCCCCATCAAGGACCAGGTGCCCGAGCTGAGGAAGGCGGCATCCCGGGAGGTGGAGCTTGTATCTGCGGGCGCACCTGAAGGTACGCCCCTGCTATAGGGAACAGCGGCGGCGGCCGACGCCGTGTCATGTGTGCCCACCGCGATCACGGGCACGCAGCGCAGTCCCAGCTCGTCACATAAATCCTTTTTCAGCATACCCAGCTCCGTTGAAGGCTGTACGACGGGCGGCATGATGCGCGCCGGGATTTGGAAGGCCTCCAGTATCGGAAGGCACCAATCCCCTTGTGTGGGATCGTAAAACTGCGTTGTGGTGGCGTTGGTAAACTCGCAGGCTTTCTCCCCGCAGAGCCAGTAGTTGAACAGGTCCGCTATCATCAAATATGTAGCTGCCCGCTCAAGCAGGGGCGATTTCTCCAGCACCATGGAATAGACCTGGAAGAGGGTGTTGTGCTGCATGAACTGGACGCCCGTACGGTTGTAGATATCCTGGCGCGGCATATTAATAAGAGCCTTTTCCATCACGCCGTCGGTGCGCGGATCGCGATAGCTGTGGGGATTTTCGACGAGCTCACCGGCGGAATCCAGCAGGCAGAAGTCGTTACCCCAGGCATCCAGCCCGATTGAAACCAGGCTGCCGTCTGCGGCCGCCATGACCAGCCCCTTCTTGACCTCCCCGAACAGCTGGCGAACGTCCCAGTAAATATGCTTCCCGGCCTGCACGGGTCCGTTGGGGAAGCGGTATACCTCATCAAGCTTGATGCGGGAGCCGTTGAAGCGTCCCAGCATGACCTTGCCTCCCGAGGCGCCCAGGTCGACAGCGGCGCAGTTGACGGTCTTTTTCATGGTACGCCCAGGGCCAACCGCATATTCAGTTCAGCGGAAGACGGCTTCCCGTATGATCTTCATCGCCCTGGCCGGGTTGCCCTCCAGCATCATGTTTTCAATTGTCGCCGTTCCGATACGGTCTATGGCGCGGCGCATGGTATTTATCCACTCGATGCTCTCCCGAATGGCCTCCACCGTATCCATGCGGGCCGGCCAGATGTCCAGAGTATAGTAGCCGTCATAACCCGTTTTATCCGCCCAGTAGAGCCACTCGAGGGTGTCCAGAAAATGCACCGAGCCTACATTGAGGTCCCAGTCCCAGTCAGGTCGGGTATCGTTGATATGCAGCAGGAACAGCCTGTCGCCGAACATGCTGGCCAGCGCCAGCGATTCTGAGGCATTCTCATAGGCCAGTATGGCGTGGCCGATATCCAGTATTACCCCTACGTTGGGCCGGTTAACGGCCTGGCAAAGCAGCAGCGACTTGGCCACAGTGGATATGTAGCTGTGAACGCGCGGCTCCTTGAATTTGTACTCCAGCCCCAGCCTGATAGAGGGATCGTAGTCGGCCGCATCCCTGAGCAGCTCGATCATCAGTCCCCATGCTTTGAGATAATCGGATTCAAAAGGGTAGTCATAGCCGTCCTGCCCGGGCCAGATGTTGACCAGGCTGCCGCCCAGCTTTTTGGTCAGGTCGATGGTGCGGCGTATTTCGTTGGCCGCCTCCTTCGCCGTGGCGGCGTCACGGCTGGATATCGAGCCTTTGATGAACTCTTTGCGGCTGAAAAGGTTGGGAAGGACGTCGCAGCACTTCAATCCGTATTTATCCATGTACCCTTTTATCTGATCGGCATTATCGTCCGTAACGTCCCTTCCGTAAACAAACTCCAGCCCGCCTATTCCGGCCTTGGCCGCCAGTGCAAACATCTCGGCCGCGGAGCGGTCCTCCTTATATCCGGACATGAAACGGTCACCGGGATTTCCCAGGGCTGAGATGGCCGCGGCGTATTTGATATCCTTTTTCATCGAGTCTCCTTGCGATCTAAGCCCGCGCCTTCTCTATCTCCGCTCTTTCTTTCAGCTGGTCACGCAGCGTCTGAAGGTCTTTAGGAACGAGGTAGGCCGATATGACAAGAAAGATAAAGCACAGCGACCAGGCGGATATGCAGATGATCAGGATGGCATCCTGCAGCGATGAGGCGTCGGCGATAATGCCGGCTGCCAGAGGCGCTATGGATGATCCGATCTGCTCAAAGAAGTTCTGCAGTGCGTTGGCCGTGCTGCGCACCTCGGGCAGCGTCATATCATAGATAGTGGTCACCACGTTGGGCGAGGCGAAGGGCATAAAGATGCAGGTGAAGGACAGCAGGAAACCGAAGAGGAAGATCTGGTCGTAGGGCAGCATGATAGCGAATATCAGCAGCACAAGGGCGATTATGACGCCCGCCGCGCTGACGATCATCCTGCCGCGCGGGTTGCGCTTGAAGAAATAGTCTCCCAGCAGGCCGCCGATGGGGTATCCTGCCGCCAGCATCAAAACAGCAATGACCATTGTTATCAGCACCGTGGTGGAATCGTAGCCGCGCCCGGTCTCAAGGTAGCGGAAGAACCAGAAGGTCAGCACCTGCCAGGGGAATACGCCTGTGAAGCAGTTGAGGAAAATAAAGATCAGCGACTTCTTCTTGAAAAGGCCAGCCGCCGTATGCCAGTTGAATTTATAATCGCCCTTCTGGTCTATGCCCTCCAGCTCGGGCTCGGTGCTGCCGCGCTGGGGCTCCTTTACACCGAAGAAAATAATAATGGCCAGCACGAAGCCCACCGCGCCGGTGACGTAAAACACACCCCGCCAGCCGATCAACTCGCCCAGTATCATCGCCAGCACCATGCCCACAAGATATCCCATGGGCTGCGCGATCTGCAGCAGACCCATGATCTTGCCGCGCTCCTTGGGCGCGAAGTAATCATTGGTTATGTTGTAGAGGCCGGGATAGCTGGAGTCGGCGATACCGGTGGATGAGCGTGTCACCACGAAAAGGGGGAAGGTGCGCACCCACGCGCTCAACCACGTTGTGGCGCCCCAGATCAGGGCCGCCAGCGCCAGCAGCTTGGTGCGTGCGAAGCGGTCATACAGATAACCCCAGATAGGGTAGAGAATAGCGCCCACCAGCAGCGCACCCGAGAAGACCAGCCCCATCTGCGCCTGGTTTATGTGGAACTCGTCCATGATGGGTGTGGTCAGCGGTCCAATAACCAGCCGCTCGGCCTGTTGAAACAGCATGAAGGCAAAGAACGTCCCGAATACAAACCATGGATATTTGGACTTGGTCATGGAAGCGACCCTCCTATTCCCATTGTATTTTTATTCCCGCCCGGCCCTGGAAATCCAGGTCCAGCCTGTATATATCATCATTTTCCTTTTCGAATTTCAGGGCATTGCCGCCGCAGCTCGCTGAAACAGGCCTGCCGGGGAGAGCCAGCCAGAGTGATCCCTGCACCCTGCGGCCGAGGTCGATAGTCCCCATCTCCAGGGCCTTTCCGGCGACCTGGCAGGACTCGATCTCGCAGCCCTGTGTGATATGAAGCGTGTCTCCCACCACGACGGGAGCTTCCCCAGACAGACATATGCGCAGCATACGGCAGCCGTGGGAGGGGATTGTACCCAACTCAATTTTACCTGTCTGTTGCAGACTGTGCTTCTTCTGCCAGAAATCGAAAACGTGCACCTTTTGCCCGGCCGCATAACCCAGCCGCGCCAGGTCCAGGCTGCGTTCCGCCGGTTTATCGCTCCAGTTGAAGACAGCTACGTCATGCCAGCTCATGCCGTTTTTATTCAGAGGCAACGAGTAGAGCTCGGCCAGCTCCCGCTCGAGCAGGTCCAGCGGCCGCCCGCTCACACCCATCAGGGGTGTAAGCAGGGCCACCAGCTTCTGCCTTTCCACAGGCAGCCGGGTAAGGTCGTCGCTGCTTATGAGCAAACCTCCGGACAGCCCCACCAGGCTGAGGTTACTGATAACCTCATCATCAGTCAGCGTCGTGTCATAGTTGCGCACCATCAGGCAGTCGGGATCATTCCACCACCATTGCTGATGCAGGGTGCTTAAATTGATGGTATGGCGGACATTGTTGCGCAGCGAACCTATTGAGTTCTCGCTCTTAATGATAGGCGTTGCCCACTTGACGCTCCACAAATATGGAGTCCAGTTGGGCGCGGTATCGGGACCTATGCGCATGGCATCGACAATGCCGACCGCCGGGCCGAAAGGACATCCGCAGCCCAGCAGGAAGGTCTCTTCCCCTATGCCTGCTCGCACAGCCTCCATGCCTTTACGGAAGGCCTGGGCGCGCGTCATTTTGGGATTCTGCCGCACGCCCGGCAAGGCACCGGAATAAACGAAATCGGTCTTGACGAAGCCGTAGCCCCACTTGCGGGCAATGGTCTCGAGCAGCGAGCGTACGTGTTCCAGTACAACAGGCTGCGTCAGGTCCAGAGCATGGCCGTAAAAATCATAGAAATAGCCGCTGACGATCGGCTTGCCCTTCTTATCCTTGACCAGCCAATCGGGGTGCTGCTGCGCCGTCTTCGAGCGCGGGTCCACCACAAAAGGCGCCAGCCACAGACCCGAAGTATAACCTTTCTCCTTGATGCTGTCGGACAAATGCGCCAGGCCACGCGGGAACTTGGCGTTGCATATGGTCCAGTCACCCCAGGCCGACTGATAGCCGTCATCGAGCTGCACTATTTTAAAGGGTATCGTTTCCCTGATGCTTTCGATGGTGTTTAGGTTGGCGATAAAAAGGTCTGCGGTGATGGATTGGAAGAAATGGTACCAGTGCGTCCACTGCGCCGGCGGGGGTGTGACCGGGACACGCGCCTTCATCTGTCTCGCCACGGCCTGGACGAAATCGGCCGCCGGGTCAGCGCAGGGCAAATCGATGAACTGCAGATAACCCCATTCGGATTTGAATATCTCGCCCGGCTCCAGCAAAATGCCGTCCGCCTGCGCCGTTAATGTCAGCTCCGCTGCGCCACTCCTGCAATTAACGTGCAGCACACCGAACTGATCGGCTGTTGAGGCGAACCCGGCCAATAGTGCCAACTTCTGATCGGTCAGCAGACCCCAGCCGTCACCCCAGAATTCACCCTTCCTCCTGCCGATTGGCAGGGCCGGATTATACAGCTGCTTGCTGATGAAAGGACGCATAATAAGCATTGAGCGTACATCCCGTTCGTTTGCTTGTCGCAAACCCGAGTATACCCAGTCATGCCAGCCGACTTTAAAGAAGTTCAACGGCCCGCCGCCTTTAAAATTCACACTGCCTCCGACACCCGCCTCAGCCTGAAGCAAATGCATGTCGTGCAGGTACACATCGGCGCGGCCTCTGTTGGTCACCTCAAGGCGCATCAAAAGGAAAGGCCTGTCATCATACAGATTGACCAGGTAAGCCAGCTCGAGACCGTCCGTACGGCCGGAACTGGTGAAGCGGTACTGCCTGCCTTTTCCATGGACATCCTCAAAGGTCTGGACGGCGCTCCCGGTCTTCCCCCCGGCAAAGCCGGCTGTTAGTTGTTTACCGTCTTTGCCGGCGTAGCTAAGTCCGATATATGCGTCGGACACCGACAGGGCATCGTTGTCGCGGCGTGCCGCACTGATTTTGCCGCTTCGCATATCGAATGAGATCCGCCAGAGCTGATTTTCAACTATCTGTCCTTTTTCTTCCATGGCAGTCCACCCTTTATCTTAATTCCTAAATATCCAATATTATCGCCGGGGACTAATCCTGATGGAATGGGTATCGCGGTCCGCGCTGTGGGTATATATGAGCAGCTGGTTGACCGCATCCCGCACGCTCGAGCCGTCCGACAGCTTGACCTCATAACCAGTTGGGTACTGGTAGTCGGGGACAAATACCTCGGTCGGCCCGGCTACAGCCGGATCATGACGGAACTCGAACTCGAAGACACGCTTTTTGATATCGAAGGAAATACTGACTGGCCGGCCCGCGACGGCCCGGGGATACGGCCTGACCACTGCCTGCAGCGCACGGCCACCCGAATCGATATCGGAGGGATCCTTGCGCTGGTCCAGCCCGTAAATTGAGAAATCCTCCATGTTCCAGTGGTCGCCATACTGATTATCGTTAAATGCGTCGTAGGTCCAGAGGTTGTAGCTGAGCAAATTGGCATCCAGCGCCTTGAAAATCCGGTCCCACTCCTTTATATGCGCGCTGTAGTCCCCGGTCCGGTAGGCCTCCCGTTTATTCATATCGTAGCAGATTCCAACCTCGCCGATGAGAGTCGGCACGCCCCCGCACAGCCTGTTGCCGTACTCCTTAATCCGCCTCATTTGATCGTTGAATGACCTCTGCACCATGCCGGGCGTCCCTATTATCGCAGCGCCGGTCAGCTTATCATGCGCGGCCAGGGCATTGGGGAAAAAGTGGTATGCCTTGGTTATCCAGTGCACGTCATCGTACCAGTGCGGCTTGTATACAATATGCCGGCTGTTGTCTGCGCCCATGTCCGGCGGACGGTAGTCCACGGTGGGCGGGGTGATCAATATCATGGCCTGCGAATCAACTCCGTGAATCATATCTGCAAAGCGCTCGAGATAGGGCTTCTGGTAGTCGTCGGTGAAGTTGACCTCTCTGCCGTTCCTGATCGAGAAATAGTCGGGTTGCAGCAGCACCGGGTTGCCCGCCCTGTCAATGTCCCAGACACCATTGGCCTTCCAGATACAATCATGGCCTTCTTTCCAGGCCCTGATCCCCTGTTTATTAATCAATCTGGCGCCAAGCTTTTTAGGCGGGAAAGCCCGCCAGACCTCGACATCCTGGGGGAATCCGGCGGCCAGCAGCATCCCCTGGTAGGCGGTGGGGGAATCACCCTTCTTATAAAGGTACCAGCGCGTGGAATTCAGGTCCCGGCAGGCGATGTAGCCGCAGTAAGGCTCGTTCATCGTGTCGTAACCGATAACGGCAGGCAGCCCCTTCAAGCTCTCCGCCACTTTTTTGTAGGCATTCAGCAGATGCGACTGCAGATACTCCTGCACCGGCTGTCCGTCCACCTTTGTGGCAGGCGCGAAGTCATTGCCGCCGAAGAAAAGCGTGAACATGGTGGCTGCACCCATCTTGAATCCATTGGTGGCCCAGATCTGTGGCTGGTAATCAGGGCCGTATTCCTGGTGCGTGATCGCGGCGCCGGTCTGCTTGAACCTGGTTATATCGAGGCCGACGGCATCGAAAGTCCATCCCGGCGCGCCGCAGCCCCCCGTAAAGCGGCTCCAGATATCGTGACGCGTCTCGATGTACAGCAGCAGCCCGTGCTCGCCTGCCTTCTCGACCACTTTGTACAGGTAATCGAGATACTCCCCGTCATAGATGCCGGGCCCCGCGTGTTCAATCGCCTCCCAGGGCACCAGGAACCGATAGAAGGTCAGTCCCCAGCGCTTCAATCTCCTGAAATGCTCATCCGCCTCAGCCAGGGGAAAAGGACGTCCCACGAATGACACATTGCGGTGATCGAAGAAACCCTCCCCGATATGCGTGGAACCGTCCGGCTTGAAGGGGACCTTTGCATCAAGGTTAATGCCGCGCAGGATGACCGTCCTGCCGTGCTCATCCTTAAAATTAACGCCCTCTATCCTGATCATGATTATCCGTCGCCTCCCGCTTAACCACGTTGCCCGTAGAGATCACTTAATCAGGTTTTCTGCCCGTCAGGGACTTTTTCTCGATGTCCAGCAGTTTATTGAGCCGGCGCTGGTGTTTATCCTCTCCGCCGAACCGGGCATTGAGAAAGGCCGCCACTATCTCGGCGGCCAGCTCGATGCCTATAATCCTGGCCCCCAGGCAGATTATATTCATATCGACATGCTCCACGCCCTGATGCGCTGAAAAAGTATCATGGCAAACACAGGCCCGCACGCCAGCCACCTTGTTGGCGGTTATACAGACCCCTACACCGCTTCCGCATATAAGCACGCCTCGCCAGGCCTTGCCCGATGCAATGGCCCGGGCCACAGCGCCGGCGTAGTCCGGATAATCGTCGGCAGCATCATAGGCCAGCGGACCGACATCCATAATTTCGAACCGGTCCCTGAGACGCTTGATCAGTTCTCCCTTCATCTCAAAGCCGACATGGTCTGAACCAAAGGCGACAACCTGTTTCATGTGTATTTTTCCTCCGCCGGCGGACATTTATTTCGATCTCTCCAGTATCAGTACCTCATATGGATACACTTCAAAGCTGCCCCTTCCGACTACAGCTCCGGCGCTGCGGTGGGTACCCATCAGCACAGTCCACTCGCCATCCGGCGTACATGTATGCGCAAGTCTGTTGTCGGAGAAGTTCAAAACGGCATAGGCCAGCTTGTTCTGATGTGTCCTGCAGTAGGATATTATATCTGAATGAGAGGGCGATTTCTCGAAGCTGCCCATATGCAGCGCCGGCTTTTCACGTCTGAGCGCGATCAGCCTTCGGTAAAAATTCAGGATTGAGGTGGGCTGCTGCAGCTGGATATCAACATTTGTCTCCGAATAGTCGTCATTGAGGGGCAGCCATGGCCTGGCCTCCGAGAATCCCGCGTGCGGGCCGTCGTTCCATTGCATGGGATTCCGTTCGCCGTCCCGACCTTTCACAATTGGCCAGTACATCTTGCCAACGGTGTCCATAACGTCCTTTCTGGTGATACGGCTGTTGGGCATGCCGATCTCCTCGCCGTAGTACATAAAAGGTGTACCCCATATCGTAAGCAACATGGCCGCCAGCACCTTCATCCGCTTGACTGTGTCCTCCCCGGCTGCATAGCGGGTGGCCGCCCTTGGCCTGTCATGATTGGACAGCACATTACAGGGCCATGCCTTTGGAGGTATAAGCGAGTACCAGTTCATCAGGGCATCCGAGAACCTGTGCGCGCCCCATTTCGAGAAGACCAGGGAAAATTCGAACGAGAGGTGGCCCAATTCCCCTTCATCGCCCAGATAGGCGGCGGCCATGGAAGGTCCCTCCTCAGCCACAAAGACTTCACCCACCATCATGCGGTCCTGGTACTCGTCCAGCACCGCGCGCATTTCCCTGAGGATGTCATACATGCCGGGCTGGTTCCTGGTGTAAAGGTGTTTCTGAAAGCCGTTGAAAGGTCCGGCAGCCAGCGAAAACGGATTATTTCTCAGCTGGTCGTCTTTAAGAAAATAATTGAGAATATCGCAACGGAAGCCGCCCACTCCCTTGTCCAGCCAGAACCTCATAGTATCGTATATCTCTTTTTTTACCGCCGGATTGCGCCAGTTAAGGTCCGGTTGAGTCTTGAGGAATGAGTGAAGGAAATACTGCCGGGTGGTCCTATCCCACTCCCAGGTGCTGCCGCCCACCAGCGCTTTCCAGTTGGTGGGGGAACCTCCGCCTTTGCTGTCATGCCAGATATACCAGTCCCGTTTAGGATTGTTCCTGGAGGAGCGTGACTCCTTGAACCATGCATGCTGGTCGGAGGTGTGGTTTACCACCAGGTCCATGATGATATGAATGCGGCGCTCATGCGCTTCGCGCAGCAGCTCCTCGAAATCCGCCATGCTCCCATAGATGGGAGCTATGGTGCGGTAATCGGCCACATCATAGCCCGAATCGACCATGGGAGAGGCATTGATGGGACCCAGCCAGATGCCGTCGATGCCCAGATCGGCCAGGTAATCCAGCTTGGCCGTTATGCCTTTTAAATCGCCGGAACCATCGCTGTTTGTATCGTAATAGCTTCGCGGCCAGATTTCACACATAACGCCGTGCTTCCACCAGACATATCCGCCTTCACCCTGCATGCTTGCACCCCCTTAATAAATCATTTCACAAGAGAATTGAGCGTGGATTTTAATAACTTTAAAAATAACGGCGCTGCGGAGGCTATTATGACACTGCCGGCATTGGATACGCAACCCGCAGCGGCAGCCGGATGGGATGTTCATTATATGACGGAGGGCACTAACTTAACCCGGCCGTGCACACCATGATTGATATACAACATGATAGAATGTCCCATGCTCTCCGGAGGAGGCCGCTACCAGTCAGGGGGCTGGAAGGCACACTGGATATTAGTAGTCTGCCTGCTTCTATATACTCTCAGCTACATGGACCGCGTTGTGCTGACGGTCGTGCTCCAGCCCATGAAGCTCGAGATGGGATGGAGCGATACGCAGCTTGGCGCCATCCAGACCGTCTACATGTTGAGCTACGGCGCCCTGGCTATACCTGCTGCTTATCTTATAGACCGCTGGAGCAGAAAGAAATCCATCGGCGTACTTGCGATAATCCTTAATACCTTCAGCGGCCTGACCGGCCTGGCCTGGAATTTCTTTTCCGTGATCATACCCAGGATCTTCTGCGGCGCCGGCGCCACAGGCGTGGTGACCGGCAGCATCGCCATGATTACCGCCGCCTATCCCAAAACCAGTCACGGGAGGGCTATGGGTATTTTCAACATAGGTATACCCCTGGGCATTGCGCTGGGCGCCATCGTGGGCGGTGTGATGGCACATAATTTCGGCTGGCGTTCGCCCTTCCTCCTGCTGGGAGGCATCGGCGTTTTACTTTCGCTGGCAGCATTCTTCCTCAAGGATTACAAAACGGTTAATGAGGGGATCACCGTCAGCCTGCAAGGGCTGTGGCATTCCATAGTTGAATTGTTCAAGATACCCACACTGCGCTGGTACTATCTGGGTTACGCCATGATGCTGGTCACCAGCCTGGCACAGATCTACTGGATGCCCACATACCTCATTCGCCAGTTCAAGATGGGCACCGATACCGCAGGCTATCTCACCTGTATAATCAGCCTGGTGGCGGTAATAGGGGCCGCTGCGGGCGGCGCACTCTCCGACTTCTGGTATAAAAGAAACAGAAAAGGCAGACTCTGGCTGCCAGCATTATCATCCGCGATATCTGCTCTCATCATGGCCGCCGCTTTCCTGGGCTTCAGTTTCAACTTCATCCTCGGCCTGATACTGATCTTTATCTTCGGCATTATTAACATGATAGCCATTCCCGCCTTGAGCATGATCTCGCAGGATGTAGTGCCCGTGGCATACAAGGGGCTTTCCTACGGCGTTGCCTCACTGTGTATGTATGCCCTGGGCGGCGCCTGGGCGCCGATGCTGGTGGGGAGTATCTCGGATACGCTGGGAGGCGGTGCGGACGGTCTGATGTGGGCTATAGTCATTGCCTGCACGGGCGGGCTGCTGGCCGGCATCTGCTTCGTCCTGGGAGCGAGACATTATATTGAGGATGAGGACCGGGTGAAGGGTTGTCTGCTCGAATCGGAAAAATAGCCGGCAACCCATGCAGCAGGCAGCCCGGTCTACAGTACTAAAGTCGTATAGCAATTATTAACTGACCATGTATAATGGTTAGGTATGATTAGGTATGGTCGGAGAGCCCTGCCCCGGTTGAGCATCGGAGCGGAGGAGTAGATGGCTGCCAGAGATAAGGGCGAGCGTGCCAAAAAAAGCAAGAAGCCGCCTGTCCGGAAGACGGCCGGGGATAAGGGGGGCGGCGCTCATGCCGCGCATCAGCTCGTATTTATCTCGACAGACGAGACACGCTACAGCGAGCTCTTCAACCATATGAGCAGCGGGGTGGCCGTTTACGAGGCGGTGGATGAAGGGAAAGACTTCATATTCAAGGACTTCAACCCTGCCGCAGAGAAAATCGAGCGCATAAGCCGCGATGAGGTGCTGGGACGGCGCGTTACCGAAGTCTTCCCGTGCGTTAAAGACCTCAGCCTGCTGGAAGTGCTGCGAAAGGTCTGGCGCAGCGGCCAGGCCGAATATCTTCCCGACAGCATCTACCGCGATGAACGCGATCCCGGCTCGTGGCGCGAGCACTGGGTTTATCGCATGCAGAGCGGCGAGGTCGTATCGATCTATAACGACGTGACCGAGCGGAGACTGGCCGAGCACTCCCTGCGCCAGTCCGAGGTCAGGATGAACAGCATCCTGTCGGCCATGACCGAGCTTGTCTTCGTCCTGGACGACGAAGGCCGGTTTGTGAGCTACCACGGTTCTTCTCAGGAGCTTTACGCCGACCCGGATGCCTTTATGGGCAAAAAGTACAGCGACATCATGCCGCCTGATTTCAATGAGCTGGCGGCGAATGTAATTGAACGGAACAAGGCAGGCGAAGCCTGCCGGATGGAATACAGCCTTCAGGTGCCGATCGGTTTACAGCATTACGACGCTACCACGTCCCCCATTATAATCGACGGTAAATACACGGGCTCCGTGATGGTCGTGCGCAATGTAACGGAGGCCAGGCAGTCTCTCGAGGCGTTGAGCGCCAGCGAGGAGAGATTCCGCACACTGGTGGAGAACATCAACGATCTGATGTACACGCTGGACGCGGAGGGCCGCATCACATACGCCAGTCCGGCCGTCGAGCGATTCTCCCAGTATAAGGTCGCCGAATTGATCGGGCAGCCGTTCATGCCCCTGATCCATCCGGATGACCTGCCGGGCCTGGTGGGAAGCTTCGACCGCCTGCTTTCAGGCCAGCTTGAACCCTGGGAATTCCGCGTCCTGGATAAGGACGGGCGGGAGATCTGGGTCCGTTCGTCCAGCCGCCCCGTATACAAAGAGGGCAAGATAGTGGAGATCAATGCGCTGATGACCGACATCAGCGCGCACAAACAGGCCGAAGCAGCATTGAGGGAGAGCGATGAGCGCCTCAAGCTCACACTGGAGGCGGTCAACGAGGGTGTGTTCGACTGGGCCATCCCGGAAAACAAAGCAGTCTACAGCCCCAGCAGCTATACCATGCTCGGCTACCAGCCGGACGAGTTTTCTCAGGATCGCAATGTTTGGAAGGGACTGATCCATCCTGACGACGTACAAGCGGCGGAGAGGGAGATTATCGACCGTATAGAGAGGGGAGAGGGCTATGCGGTGGAGGCCCGCATGCGTACCAAATTGGGTGAATGGCGCTGGATACTGGTACGCGGCAGGGTCGTTGGGAAGGATGCCGGCGGAAAGGCCGTCAGGATAGTGGGAACGCATTCGGACATAACCAGCCGCAAACAGGCGGAACAGCTGCTGAGCAGACAGCGCGAGGAATACCGAACTATCCTGGACTCGGTTCCACTGATGATCGCCTATGTGGATAAAAACGGGCGCATTATCCGCATCAACAAAGCGGGCGCCGACGCGCTCGGACTGCCGCCCAGAGAAGTGGTGGGCAAAACATTTGATGATTTCTTTTCTTCCGACCAGGCAACCCTTTTCCAGAAACGCAACCGCGAGGTAATGGACTCAAAAACGCCGCTGGTGGGCAGGTCTTTCCAGGTGACGCTGCCGGGCGGGAGTACAACATGGGTACAGGCCGATATCGTGCCCTACCTGGACGCCAAAGGCAATTCCATCGGCAGCATCTTTGTCGCCATGGACATCAGCCAGCGTAAGGCTGCGGAGGAGGCCCTTCAGGACAGCGGTGAGCGGTTCAGAAACATGGCCAACCTGCTGCCCCAGACCATTTTCGAGACCGATGAGAAGGGCAACTTCACCTTTGTCAGCAGCCAGGGATACCAGACTTTCGGCTATAGCGAGGCAGACATTGCCGCCGGTATGAATGTGCTGCAGACCATTATTCCCGACGACCACCTGAGAGCTGTAGCCAGCATATCCAGAAGAATCGGCGGGGAAAAGTTCCCTCCCAACGAATACACGGCTATAACCAAGGATGGAAGGACCTTTCCTGTGCTGGTCTACGCGGCCCCTATTATTAAAGGAGGCGCCTATGCCGGCATGCGAGGCATGCTGATCGATATAACCGAGCGCAAGCAGATGGAGCAAAATCTCAAGGACAGCATCGATAAGCTGCATAAAACCCTCTCCGACGCAGTGGTCACCATGGGCGCCATCGTCGAGATGAAGGACCCCTATACAGCGGGACATCAGCTGCAGGCGGCCCGCCTGGCAACAGCCATCGCGCAGGAGATGGAACTACCCGAGGAGCAGCTGAATATGATACGCATTGCCGCCACCATACACGATATAGGGAAGATCTATGTCCCCTCCGATATCCTGGCCAAACCCGGCAAGCTGGGACCGCTGGAAGTTTCCATTATCAGGACGCATGCCCAGGGCAGCTATGACATTTTGAAGAACATCGACTTCGGCGGACCCGTGGCACAGATCGCCCTGCAGCATCACGAGCGGATGGACGGCTCGGGATACCCCCAGGGACTAAAAGAGGACGAGATAATGCTCGAGGCCAAAATACTGGCCGTCGCCGACGTGGTGGAGGCGATGGCTTCCCACCGCCCCTACCGTCCTTCACTCGGTATTGAAAAGGCACTTGAGGAGATCGAGCAGAACAGCGGTAAGCTGTACTACCCTGCTGCAGTCAACGCCTGCCTGAAGATATTCAACGAAAACCGCTTTCATTTCGAGTAATATTCGCCCACCATTGCCTTAAGGCAATGCAAGTGATATCCTGTCCCGGGAGGTTGGATACGGCAAGATGAAATGGCCCGACATCGATCGCCTGGACGGCTATCTCCCGCCTGAGCTCGAAAAAGCATACCGCCAGCAGCACCTCAAAGGTGATGTCAAGGTAGCCACCCTGACAATGGCTCTGCTGGCCATCATGCTTTTAGCTTTCGCCTACAACGATTACGTGCTCTTCGGATTTTCCTCCACATTTTATTTTCTCATCGCTCTTCGCAGCACCTATCTAATTTATTTCCTTATCCTGGTAGTTTATCTCTGGAGAAACCAGGATGCCCTGAGATACGACTGGAATATATTTTTGTGGCTGGTGCTGAGCATGGTACTGGTAATCGTCATCAACCTGACGCGTCCGGCAGGTTATTCAGGAAATATACCCGTCGATATAATCCTGATTCTGATGGTCTACCTGGCCATGCCCATGCGCCTGCTTTTCAGGACGATCGGGGCGGCTATTTTCACTCTAAGCGACATATTCATATTCTTTATTATCCGGCATGCAGCATCATCGGTCAGCGAATATGCCGCCATTTTCTCACTGGTTATGGCAAACATCATCGGCATATACGCATCGGCCCGGCTCTACTCCTTCAGACGCAGCTCTTTTAAATCCAGCTACGAAGAGAGGGCTGCCCGCGAGGAGATCAAGAACGAAGCCGATGTCTGGCAGGCGACTTTCGATTCGATCAGGGACCTGGTCTCCATTCAGGATACTCAGTATCGATTGGTGCGGGTCAATAAAGCTTACAAGGAGGCTTTCGCGCAGTTGGCGGACGCATTGATCGGCAGCCACTGCTACGAGGTGGTGCACGGCACATCGGAGCCCGTTGTAAACTGCCCGCACCGGCAGGTGCTGCAGTCCGGCGAGGCGACAAGCACTGAGATTTTTGAGCCGCGCCTGGGCGTCTATCTCGAGGTCTCATGTTCGCCCATCATCGGCAAGGGCGGGTCGCTCGAAGGCACGGTGCATATCGCTAAAAATATCACGGCGCGCAAGAAGCTGGAGGAAAAGCTGACGCAGATGGCAACCCTGGATAACCTGACCGGCCTGCCCAACAGGGCGCTGCTCAGAGACCGCTTCGATATCGCTCTGGCTAATGCGCAGCGCAAGAAAGAGATGATGGCATTCATGATACTGGACCTTGACCGCTTTAAAAATATCAACGATTCATTCGGACACGCCGTCGGCGATATGTTGCTTGTGGCCGTCGCTGGCCGTCTCACCACGCTGGTTCGCAAAAGCGATACGGTTGCCCGCATAGGAGGGGATGAGTTCGCTGTGCTGCTTACCGAGACAAGGCAGATGAATAATGCAAGCCAGGTGGCACAGAAAATAATTCAGGCTTTCCACGATCCCTTTATACTGGACGGCCAACAGTTTTCCGTGACGACCAGCTTAGGTATCGCACAATATCCTGCGGACGGCGACGACCTGGAAACGCTGGCAAAAAATGCCGACGAGGCCATGTACCTGGCCAAGGAAAAAGGGCGCAACACTTACGAGTTCTTTGCCGGTAAAGCGACCTGACGCCTACTTCTGCAGGATATCCCGCAGCTCACGTTTCAAGATCTTACCCACGGCACTGGTCGGCAATGTATCCATAAAGACGAGCCTCTTGGGTACCTTGTAAGGAGCCTCCCGTGCTTTAATAAACTCTATAATGCCTGCGCTGGTGGCATCGCTTTTTTCCACACCCGGCTTCAATACAACAGCAGTGGCTACCAGCTCCGAACCGGGCCGCTTAGGATCCGGTATGCCAACGGTTGCGGCCATCGCCACATCAGGGTGCGCCGTAATGATCTCGTCCAGTTCACGCGTGAATACTTTGAATCCCGATACGATGACCATATCCTTGAGCCTATCAACCACCCAGAGATAGCCGTCTTCGTCCATACGCACGATATCCCCGGTATAAATCCATCCGTCACGCAGAGTGTTGGCTGTTTCCTCGGGCTTATTATGGTAACCTCTGGTGAAGACCTGCGGCCCGCGCGCCACCATCTCACCCGATTCTCCCTGGGGCACGATCTCCTTGGTCGTTGGATCGACCACTTTCAACTCGGTGTCACAGATGGGTATGCCCGCCGACCCTGCCTTCTTCAAGCCGTAGTGGGGCAGGGAAGTCAGGATGGGACTCGTCTCAGTCATGCCCAGCACCTCGATTATCTTGCCCTTGCCGACAATCGATTCAAGCTCCTTGATGTTCTCTACCGGGAAGGGGGCGGCGCCGCTGAGACAGTAACTAAGATTTGAGAAATCTATCTCCTTGAAGGCCGGCTGCCTGGACAGCTCTATATATATGGTGGGCACATTGACAAGCACATTCGGTTTATGGGCTTTGATAAGATTGATTACCCCGTTCAGGTCCCTGGGATTGGCGACTGCCACCTGTGTACCGCCTGTGGCCATCGAAAACATGCCCAGGGCCAGGCCGGCCTGGTGGAAAAGAGGGAAAGCCGACAGCACTGTATCGGTAGCCGGCTTGCTATGCAGCCAGGCAGCGAGCTGCACGATATGGTGCACCATGTTGTTATGTGTCAGCGTGGCACCCTTGGATGGACCGGTTGTGCCTCCCGTGTACTGCATCAAGCAGGCAGCAGAGGGATCCATTTTTAATTCAGGCCATGTCGAAGCATAGTCTTTCAATATGTCCATATAGTGCTCGAATTTAATACCCTCTATTGCCGGAAGTGCGCCGGCCACTGCAGGCTTGTCGGCAGGCAGGAAATCGGCAATCCCCACCATGGCCACGGTTCTAACGCCCGTATTGGTGATTATTGCCCCGGCATTGCCCCATAACAGGTCCATAGCCACCAGGGCTTTCGCGCCTGAATCGTTGAGTTGGTATTCGAGCTCCCTTTGCGTGAGCAGAGGGCTGACGCCGGTCAGCACACAACCTGCCTTCATGATGCCCAGAATCGCAATATAGTATGCCGGTACATTGGGCAAATTGACGCCCACCACATCGCCCGGCTTGAGGCCTTTCTCCCTCAGGTAATTCGCGAAGCTGCTGGACATGTTATCGAGCTCAGCAAATGTGATCGGTGCTCCAGAATAGTAAATTGCTACCCTGTCCTTTACCTTGCTTACATTTTCCTTGAATAGATCGGAGTAGAGTTTGCTGGGATATTTCAGCTTTTCGGGTACATCCTTGTCGTAGTGCTTGAGCCACGGCTTTCCGCTGTACGGATCCTTCATCATACCTCCCTCATATTTTATTGTTGATCTGCCGTGTATTACCTGGAATGCAGTGCGATTAATATATTCTCAGGCAATTACCTTGTCAAGCGGGTGGTCCGAGTCAGGCCTGGCTTCATGCAGGATACTTGCCGTATTTTCGCGCCGCTTTCACCAGGGCCACGTAGTTCTCTCCCTTGCAGCCCGGGTGGATCGTGTTGGATGAGCTGACTATGTAGCCCCCACCCGGTGCGGCGACTGCAATAGTCTTTTTCACGGCCTCGTCCACCTCGTCTTCAGTGCCGAAGGGTAGAAGTATCTCACAGTCGATATTTCCCAGCAGGCAGAAGCGCTTGCCGTAGCGGGCCTTGGCCTCCGCTATATCCATACACTGCGGCTGGATGGGGTGCATGCCGTCAAATCCGGCATCGGCCATCCGGTCCATAATGCGCCACAGCTTGCCGTCCGAATGCTTGATCACCTTCAGACCGCGCTTATGCACGAAATCATTGATCTCTTTGTGGTATGGAAAGAGATACTCCTCGTAATGGGACGGCGACATAATGGTCGCGTAGTTATGTGCCAGATCGCTTACCAGCGCTATGGCGTCCGCACCCAAACCGATGGCACGGTCTATCGTCTCCAGTATGTAGTCCGTGCAGATGCGCGCCAGGTCTTTGACGAATGACGGCTCTTCAACATAGAAGTACAGCAGCTTCTGCATGCCACCCATCATTGCCCAGCTTTCACGAAAAGGCCCTGTCATATGAAAAACGTGCGCAACATCCGATCCCAGCTTCTCTCTGGATAGCATCAGCATGAGGAATTCCGTCTCCTGCGGCCGTGCGATCTTCAGTTTTTTAAGATCCTCGGGTCCGGCCACAGGGCCTTCAACGGGTATACCGTCACCCTCCCTGTCCACATAAAGCACCCTTCCCCAGGCGTCTTTAATATGCTTTTCATCGATCGGTTCACGTGTATAGAGGTGGATGGATGTCAGCCCATCAAGCTCCAGTTTGCGGGCGATCATGTAGAGCAGATCGAGCAAGCGGAGCTTCTCCTCAAGCGTCATCTGGTGCACCAGCTTCACCGGAGGCACATCGTCGGTAAAGAGACGCCCGATTTTGATGATCGACTCTTCATTAAAGGCGAGTTCCCATACGGGGACCCTGTCCGGCTGGCCACCTGCAAGCGCAGTAAGAAATCGTTCTTTTCCGTTCATAATTCGAAATCAGGAACTCAAGCAGACGAGTTATAGTCCTTCGGTACGAAGCCGAGTGAAATATATATGGCGGCTATGGCTTTGTCAAGGAATTAGCTTGCTTAAGTTCCACATGTCAAAATCCATATCCATTTTGCTTATAATCCGGCGGTACGGTAAATTGACCAGTCTTAAGCCCATAACTATAATTGCCTTAAGCAAGGGAGGTATTTAAAAATGATCAGGAAGGCTGCCGGACTGGTATTTTTGGTTATCGCGGTGCTGCTCTCCGGCTGCATCCAGCCCGCGGGCACAGGTGAAAAAACGCTGAAGAGTCCGGGTGGACCGTTGAAGTACGTCGCAGTGGTGGACCTGGAACAGGAGACCAATGCGTTCTCCCCCGTTAAAACTACGCTCAAGGATTTTCAGGCACGCGACCTTCACTACGGCGCTGACATGATAGCCCCCAGCCTGGAGCAGAGAGACCAGGTGGCAGGATTCCTGAAGGCGATTGAAGATTACGGCAAAGGCAATATTATAGTTGTGCCCATAATGGAGGCCAAGGCGGCATCCGGCGGCCCCATAGAGAAAGACGTTTACACCAGCTTTAAGAACGAGATAATGGCCAGGCTGCGCAATGTCGGAAAGCTGGACGGCATTTACCTCTCTTTGCATGGCTCGATGGGGGTGGAGGGACTGGTCGATCCCGAAGGCGATCTTTTGCAGGCCGTCAGAGACCAGTTCGGCGATCAAATCCCCGTGGGCACCTCGTATGACCAGCATGCCAATATGACAGAGAAAAAGGCCACGCTTGCCACTTTTATTGTGGGATACAAGACCAACCCGCACCGCGATTTTTTCAATACAGGGTATACCAGCGGCAAAATCATGGCCAGGACCTTGCTGGGCGAGATACACCCCACCATGGTGGTGGACAAGCTGCGGCTGCTGCGCGGCGGTGGAACCATGATGGATTTCCTGCCTCCCATGGACAGCATATTCAGCCGCATGAGAGAGATGGAGAAATCGCCCTCTGTTCTCAGCGTATCCAACTTCCTGGTGCACCCGTTTCTGGATGAGCCTGAATTGGGATGGAGCACGGTAGCGGTCACGGACAGCGATCCGGAGCTGGCAAACAGGCTGGCGGACGAGATCGCCAACCTCGACTGGTCGGTGCGCGGATACAAGGTGACGCAGAAGATACTATCGCCGTCGGAGGCGGTCAAGGCCGCGCGCGACAGCTGGCTGGAGCGGCTGCTGGGGACCACCATGTTCTGCGATCTGTCCGACACGGTGGGCACGGGCAGCCCGGGCGAGAATACCTGGATACTGAAGGCGCTGGCTGAAGAGGGCCCCGACCTGATCTCATACGTTACCGTGAGGGACGCCGAAGTGGTGCAACAGCTCTGGAATACACCACTTAATCAGGAGGTAACCGTCACGGTTGGAGGCAAGCTGGAGAAGGTCTACAACAGGCCTTACACATTTACAGGACAGCTCATTTTCAAGGGGGAGGGCAGGGACGGCACCAAATCCAGCGGCAGGGCCGTGGTGATCAGGAACCGGGGCACGCATCTTATTGTGACCGAGGAGGCGCCCAATACCTACTTTCCCAGCTTCTTCACCAGCCTGGGCCTGGACCTGATGAAAGCGGATGTGGTTGTGGCCAAGAACCTCTTCCCCTTCCGCATCAGGTTCCTGCAGTACAACCGCAAGACCTTCAACGTGGTCAGCGCCGGCACGACCAATATCGACGTCTTTCAGATCGGCTATAAAAATATCACCCGTCCCATTTATCCGCTTGACGAGGTCGAATCCTGGCAGTGGAAGAAATGGGAAAATCCGCCGCAAAACAAACAGCAATGAATTGAGAGGATGGGATCATGACAGATAATAAAGTCAATGCAACAGAGGCTGCGGCGCCGGCCGCGACAGGCAGGTGGAACTGGGGCGCCTTTCTTATGACCTGGATCTGGGGACTGGGAAACGGTACCTACATAGCGCTGCTGGCATTAATCCCGGCGGTAAATCTTGTTATGGCCGTCATCCTTGGCATCAAAGGTGGAAAATGGGCCTGGCATAACAGGCGATGGGAGAATATCGAGCATTTCACACGGGTGCAGGGGCTCTGGACGGCCTTCGGATTCGGCCTTCTGGCCGGGTGCCTGCTTGCGCTGGCGACTGTCGTTATCCTGCTGGTGATAACTTTCAACAACGTTTTCATGTAGTAAAATATTAGGCGGTAGGAAATAAACCATGAAATGCCCCGTTTGTACTATTACAACGACCGCAGTCGAGTTCGATAAGATCGAGCTCGATTACTGTACGGCCTGCCGCGGCATATGGTTCGATAAAGGCGAGCTGGAACTGCTGCTGGACACATTGAGCGGTGGAACCGCCAGGGGACTGATATCCAGACTTACCGGGAAGCCGGCCAAGAATGTATCCGAAAAGAGCAGAAAATGTCCCATCTGTTTCAGAAAGATGAAAAAATTCGAAGCCGGATCAGGGCACGAGCTGCTAATAGATATTTGCGATTACGGCCACGGGCTCTGGTTCGACGGGGGAGAAGCGGGCGCCCTCGTCGAGCAATTGAAAATCGCTCAGCCCGATATGAATGATCCGCTGTATAAAGCGCTCTTCTTCATCAAGGATACCTTTCAGGTCAGGCCTGCTTCGCCAGGCAAATCATAATACGGGAGGTGACTGCAAATGTGGATCGCAATCCTGGTCATAATCGGCATTGCCATTGTCCTGGTACTGATAATCGCCGGCATTTACAACGGGCTGGTGGGCGCACGTAACCAGGTAAAAAACGCCTGGGCGCAAATCGATGTACAGCTAAAAAGACGGCATGACCTCATACCCAACCTGGTCGAAACGGTTAAGGGCTACATGCAGCATGAAAGAGGCACTCTGGAAGCCGTAACCAATGCCAGGACTATGGCCGTCAAGGCGGTAGACAGCGGTGTGGCCGCGCAGGCCAAAGCGGAAGGGGAGCTGAGCCAGGCGCTGGGCAGGCTGTTTGCCGTGGCCGAAAACTATCCCGACCTTAAAGCCAGCCAGAATTTCATGGCACTGCAGGAGGAGCTGACCTCAACCGAGAACAAGATCAGCTTCGCCCGGCAGTTCTACAATGACTCCGTTATGCAGTACAACAACAAGATACAGATGTTCCCCTCCAACATCATAGCTTCCATAGGCAACTTTAAAGCCGGAGAGTCCTTTGAGGTGACCGACACGGTCGAACGTGAAGCACCCAAGGTTAGCTTCAGCTAAACGATACCTTCCATACCATGTGGGAACAGATCAGGGATAACCAGACCAGGTCGGTCGTGCTCGTCACGGCCATGGGCATCATGCTGCTGCTGCTGGGCAGCTTCCTGGGCCAGGCGCTGCTGGGTGACTGGGCCTTCGGCCTCATTCTGGCCCTCCTGATCTGGATTGTTATGACGCTGGTTGGCTATTTCCAGGGGGACAGCATACTGCTTTCGCTATCCAACGCCAGGAAAATCGGCCCCGATGATATGCCGCGTATTTATAATGTGGTAGAGGAGATGAAGATAGCCTCGGGCCTGGAGAAGATGCCTGACATCTACATAGTCGACGACCCGGCGCTCAACGCATTCGCAACAGGCCGCGATAAAAACCATACTTCGCTGGCGGTGACCTCCGGCCTGCTTCAGAAGCTTAACCGCGATGAGCTGCAGGGTGTTGTCGGGCATGAGCTAGCTCACATGAGGAACAGGGACGTTCTGCTCATGGCGATGTGCAGCGTATTGCTGGGGACCATCGTTATAATTGCCTGGTACGGCTCACGCATCCTATTCTTTGCGGGAGGCACCAGGCGGAGCTCCTCGGGCGGGGGGAGTGCGCAGATCATCATACTGCTGGCGGCCGTCGTCTTCATGATACTGGCCCCAATTATGGCGCAGCTGATCTATCTGGCCATCTCGCGAAAGAGAGAATACCTGGCCGACGCATCGTCGGCGCTCTATACCAGGTACCCCGAAGGACTGGCTTCAGCGCTGGAGAAGATAGCCGCTTCAACGGAGCAGTTAAAATCCGCCAATAATGCCACCGCCCCGATGTTCATCATAAATCCATTCCGGAAGGGCGGAAGGGCGGCGGAGGACCTCACCAGCACACATCCCCCCATCTCGGAAAGAATACGCATTCTGCGCGCCATGGCCGGCAATATATCGCTGGCCGGTTACGAGGCCGCTTACAACCAGGCTCACAAGGGAGGTGGAGGCGTTATCCCCCAATCGGCACTCGTTTCCGGCGATGCCTCAGCCGGTCAGGCGGGCACAGCCGTAACTCCGGATGAAAAAGAGAGGGCCCGCGAGGCCTCGGACGTACTGTGGAAGCTGCACAATTACCGGGAGGTCACCTGTGACTGCGGTCTGAAATTCAAGATACCGCCGGATTTCCAGGGCGGCAGCTTCACCTGCCCCCGCTGCAATACCACCCACACGCTCTAGACCCGCTCAGGCCTAAAATTGCGCTTTGACGGAACCTCACAGTATGAGTCGGGCAGACCTACCGTTTCAAGCCGTTCAACTCGCCGGTTGCAAGAGCTGAAATCGAATCATCCCCGGAAAACCTGATCGCCGACTGAAAATCGGCGATCGCCTTTTCGGTCCGGCCGAGAGCTTTGTAGCCCAGGCCGCGGAAGTAATATGCTTCGCTATATTGATCATCCATCTCCACCGCCCTGCAGAGGTCGGCAACAGCCTTTTCATATTCCCTGGTCGCCAGATAGACCTGTGCCCGGTGGCAATATACTATGGGATCAGAATTCAGCTCCAGGGATCTATTGAGGTCGGCCAGGGCCTTTTCCATGTCTCCTGTCTTGAAATAATACCAGCCGCGGCTATCGATAACGGACCATATGGACGTGTTGTCGGAAGTGAGCTCGAGCGCTTTCTCTATATCGGGCAGCGCCTTATTGTAATCGCCTGTCAGCACATACAGATAGCCGCGATTATTATAGTTTGAAGACGACTGCGGGTTGTTTTGTATGGCCTCGCTGCAAAGGGAAATGGCGGTAGCATAATCCTTTTTCGCCTCGTAGCACATCGACAAACCGCCGTTCAAACTATCCAGATTGGCGTAGTTCATGCTCCGTGCGGCGGTAAAGTCTACTATAGCGTCATCGTATTTCTTCATATTAATCAGACAATAGGCACGGTTTATATAATTCTGTGCATTGTTGCCGTCAAGCTCGATGGCGCGATTGAAATCCGAAAGCGCATTCCCCCACTGTTTCATATCCAGGTAGCACGAGCCCCGGTTGATATATTTATTAGCTGTTTTATTATCCGACTCGATGGCCTTGTTGAAATCTGCCAGGGCCTGGTCATACTGTTTTAACTGCCTGTAGCACCAGCCTCGTCCGCCGTAGTAGCCGCCGAACTTGCCGTTTATAGCTATGGCCCGGCTGTAATCCTCAATAGCCCTGGCATAATCGCCGTACTGGCTCTCATAGATCCAGGCGCGCATGGAATAGGCATCGGCCATATCGGGCTGGAGTTCAGCGGCTTTAGAATAGTCGGCTATCGCCTTTTCCCATTCTTCTCCACCCAGGTAGACGTTCCCGCGCCGAAAATAGGCTTTAGCCATGCCGGGGTCGAGCTCAATGGCCTTGCTCAGGTCGGCGATGGCCAGGTCATACTGTTTCAGAAGATTATAGACCCTGCCGCGTGCAGCATAGGCCTGCGACGAACCCGGATCGATCCTGATAGCACGGCTGAAATCGGTGATCGCCTGCTCGTAATTTTTTTCGTTGATCCTGGCATTGCCGCTGTCTATGAAGGGCTGCGCCATTTGCTGGCAGCCGGCAAACATCACTGCTGCAAGCATTATTAACAGGGATCCAATATACATTGCACGCTGCCTTATCATTGCCGGCACCTCCCATCAGAAACAATCGACTGTTGCAGGCCATTCTACCGGAAATACATCTCAATGACTATTAAACATGTCCGTCCGGTCATATAGAAACTGAAGGAGTTCCGCCCTGAAAAGGCGGAACTCCTTCATAGTTTGTCTTAAAAAGCTTTAACTGCTTGCCGGATGCTAATCGTTGACCTGTGTCAGATTCATCTTGTTCCAGATGGTGAAGTCGTTCGCAGTTGAAGCGCCGCCTTCCACGCGAATTACAAGATAGTACTTCTGTCCCTCGTAATCGCTTAGATTGACATCCCAGTCTTCAAAGGCCCCGGGAGTGGAGACCTTCTTGCTGGCTACCCAGGTCACGTTGTCATTGAGGTCCTTAAGACCAACCTTGATAGTCACGCCATCGCTTCCGATCGAATTGCTCGTCAGGCCTACCCTGGATATGAGATGCAGCTTGGCAGGAATTTTCAGGGCCGCGATCTTGGGTGCACCGGTTATACCTTCGGAATAAAAATAGCCGTAGGTACCCTGCATCCAACCCCCCGGCACCTGCGGAGGTATGATCTCCAGCTGCGGTGTCATCTCCATATTGGCGTTTGGTACCTGAAAATGCGCGCCGTTCAGACTATTCTCGCTTCCCGGATCGGGGATTTCCCCAGTGTTGGTTCGCCACAGAGCCAGATTGGAGACGCGCAGCAGATCGTAATCCCAGAGTATACCGACCAGAGTAATCTTGCAGTTATTGTTCTCAATCGTCTCGCCGGCTTCGCTCTTGGCATCGGCGCATACCTTGACCTTATCGTTCTGCAATCGCAGTTCGATATAGCCTGCCGGATTAACATTGGCTGTCTCCGGCGTGCTCAAATTTCGATTGTACGGCCATTCGTAGTTGGAGAATTCAAGCGTCCTCTGCTCTCCAGGCTTCAAAACGTCAACAAAGCTGGATCCACCCAGAGTCGGCATGAGGTCGTTCACATAGAGATATGTCTCGGTCTTGGGCGAGTCCACAGTCCCCATGTTCTTAACGGTATATTTGACCATTAATCCTTCCAGCCAGACCTTGGTTATGACCAGGTCAGGGGTTCCGCTAACCGGCGCCGTCACGGGAGATGCGGGTGGAGTCGACGTGGCCGGAGTTTCAGTCGTTGCAGGTTTCCCGCTCGAAGCGGGCACTGTGCTGCAGGCTGATGTGAGTGCCAGGGTCAGGACAACAAACAGTGCCAGGAATGAATACAGTCGGAAATGCCTCATGGTTAATAAACCCTCCTATTTTTTCTGTTACAAATAATAAAACGCATGAGCTTTCCAAAAGTTTATGCCTCTATTACGCAGATGGTCGCCTGCGTACAGAGCCAGGCACCATATAAGGATCATTGTCAACGGCACACATATCCGCGAATCGTTCAGCTTATATTGCTGTAATAAAATGTGGCATTAGCGCTGCGGGTGGGTTAAAATGCGTAGCGCCAGATATTAGTCTGCTGAAGGGGGTATTGGTTATTGCGGCATATTGATAAAGGTTAAATCCGACCCATAAGCCTTTGTTTTGAGCAACCAAATTTTAACTTGGAGGTAGAAATCGCAGTGAAAAGGATCGCAGCTTCTCTTTTACTATTTTTAATAATAACAGCTTCAGTTATAACACCAGCATTTTTAAGCACTGACACTCATGCCGCAGATGTGCAGCAAGGAACGATTAATTATGATATAGCCATCAACAACGGCAGGGTGATCGATCCGCTGACCGGTTTCGACGGTCCGGCGAATGTCGGCATCAGGGATGGGAAAATCGCTGTCATCGCGCCTCCAGATCAAAAGCTGAGCGGTACGCGGGAGATCGATGCCACGGGCCTGGTGGTGGCTCCGGGGTTTATAAACATTCACAGCCATATCACCGACCTGGGTAACGGCGGCGCGCCGCTGTACATTCAGGACGGCATCACCACGGAGGTCTCCGGCAACTGCGGCATCCTGGGACAGGTAACCTTCTCCAAATTCGCTGAACAGGCTGATAAAGACGGCCTCTACGCCAATGTAGCTTCATATATAGGTCACAACTCCATGCGTGAAGCGGTGGGCGTTCCCAATTACCGGACGCCGGCCACATCCGAGCAGCTGGCTAAGATGGTCGACATACTGAGGCAGGGGATGAAAGACGGCGCGATAGGTGTCTCCTTCGGCCCGTTTTACGGCCCGGGCGCCACCTACGCCGAAATGCTGGCACTGGCCAGGGTATCGGCCGAATACGGAGGCTGCGCTTCCAGCCATGTCAGGGACGCGTTTACGCCGGGCGGCGCTGTTAGAAGCATCAATGAAGCGATAAACACGGCCAGGGAAGCGAAAATACCCTTTATCATTTC
>Ga0209609_10000331_pt1 | contig 28310 bp, 31 predicted proteins | sample LakKivw325mmetaG_FD_184136 | JGI IMG/M metagenome (GOLD analysis project Ga0209609, IMG submission 184136) | Anoxic lake water microbial communities from Lake Kivu, Rwanda to study Microbial Dark Matter (Phase II) - Lake Kivu water 325m metaG... | ecosystem: Environmental > Aquatic > Freshwater... | reverse complement strand
TGAGATATACGGGATGGATGGTTAAGACGATACAAGAATACGGGGGATATGCACGGATTCATTCTCATGGACGGCTGCGCGGCATAATTGACTTGATTGCGAAAATGAGGCCGGACGGGATGGACCCCTGCGAGCCTCCTCCCCAGGGCGATATGACACTGGCGGAGATAAAGGGGGCTATCGGCAGAGAGACTGTCCTGATGGGAAACATGGAGGCTGCTGATATTGAAAATCTCTCGCCCGAGAACTTTGAAAAAAAGGTTCGGACCGCCCTGGAGGAGGGGATGTCAGGCGAAGGAAGGGGATTTATTCTCCATCCATCGGCCTGTCCTTACGGCAGGACTATCACTCCGCAGACGATGGCCAACTATGAGACAATGGTCCGCCTGGCAAGAAATTGGCGGGGAACCGCGTGAGACGGGGCAGTTGACTGAATCGAGCCACCGATTTATAATTATGGAAATGAAAATACTGATAAAAGATGGTTTCGTGGTGGATCCTGCCGGCAGGAGGGAAGGGAAATACGATATCCTGGTAGAAAACGGAATAGTTTCCCAGGTTTCCAGAAAAATAGGGGCAAAGGTTGAGAAGGTAATAGATGCCAGAGATAAATATGTTTTCCCGGGGCTCATAGATATGCACTCACATTTGAGAGAGCCCGGAAGGGAGGACGAGGAGACAATATATACCGGAAGTCTGTCAGCCGTCTCCGGCGGATTCACAACCGTGTGCTGCATGCCAAACACCACTCCCCCCCTGGATAACAAGGTCACAATCAGGTTTATCATTGACAGGTCCCGCGAAGCCCTGTGCGAGGTTCTGCCTGTCGGGGCACTGACCGTGAACAGGGAAGGGAAAGAACTGCCTGCCTATGGGGAGATGGTTGAGGAAGGGGCGGTGGCGTTCTCTGACGACGGCGATTGCGTCATGAACAGCCTTGTGATGCGCAGGGCTCTTGAATACTCAAAGCTCTACAAAAAACCAGTAATATCCCACTCCGAGGATGCAAATCTTTCAAAAAACGGGGTCATGAACGAAGGGGAAATCTCAACAAGGATGGGATTGAGCGGGATTCCGTGGCAGGCAGAAGCTATCATGGTAAGCAGGGATGTTTATCTCGCCGGTCTGACGGGAGGACTCCTTCACCTTGCCCATCTTTCAACTGAAGAGTCGGTGGATATTGTCCGCAGGGCAAAAAGGCGCAACAGGAATATTACCTGCGAGGTGGCAGTCCATCATCTCTTCTTGACGGAAGAAGCAGTCTTTGGTTATAATCCTGACGCAAAGGTAATGCCGCCCCTTCGCACCCCGAGGGATATCAAGGCATTGATCGCGGGGCTGAAGGACGGAACGATTGACTGCATGGTTACGGATCACGCTCCGCACAGCGCCGAGGAGAAGGGATCCGGGTTTGAGAACGCTCCTTTCGGCATGATTGGCTTTGAAACAGCCCTGCCTCTGGCGATGGAATTAAAAAATAACGGATTGACAGTGTCGCAGATTATTGCCAGGTTTACGTCAAATCCTGCGAGAGTTCTCGGGATAGAAAGGGGAAGGATTGCCAGGGGGAAACAGGCGGACATCACTGTTTTTGATCCTGCGGCGGAATGGGTATACAGTAAGGAAGGCATCAGATCCATGAGCAAGAATTCTCCCTTCACAGGACGCAAAATGAAGGGACGTGTTACCGAGACCATCTATAAGGGCAGGATTGTATTCCCGGGGGAATAAAATGGTGATGGAGAAGGTGAAGGAAATCAGAATGGCAGAGGAAGAGGCCGGGTCCATAATAGAAAAGGCAGGGGAAGAAGCCGCTCGCATAAAAGATACCGTGTCTTCAATGGTTAAGACGCTCAGGGTAACAAAAGAGCGGGAGATAAGGGAGGAAGCAGAGAAATACAGGAGAAGCACTGATACGGAAACAGGCAGGAAGATGAAAGCCCTTGAAAGAGATTACGAGGGGCGCAAATCCCTCATGCAGAAAGAATTTTCGGTGAAAATCTCAACGGCATCCGAATCGGTGTGGGAGATGATAAAAGAAAGATTGTTTGACCTTCCTGTCACGCCATGACAACCCTGTCCCTGCCCGCTTCTTTTGCTTTGTAGAGGGCAAAATCCGCCTTTTTCACAATCTCTTCCGACGATTCTGCGTCTTGCGGGTAGGAGGAGATTCCGAAACTCAGTGTCAGATCCTTGTTGGGCTGGGATTCTTCGTTCGGGAATTTGAAATCCTTTATTCGCCGCCTTATCGCATCGCATATTTTCAAGGCATTCTCTTTCCCCGTATCCGGGAAGACAATTATGAATTCCTCGCCTCCGTACCTGGCAACGATATCGGATCCCTTGACGTTATTCGTTAGTATCTCCGATATCTTCTTAAGCGCCGCATCTCCAGCCGGATGTCCATTCAGGTCATTGTAGTGCTTGAAATAATCTATGTCCGCCATGCACACGGAAAAACCCCTTCCCTTCTCCTGCGCGTCCGCGAGCGTTTTTGCAAGCATTTCTTCAAAGTGTCTCCGGTTATGAAGATGCGTGAGGGAATCGGTTATTGACAGCACCTTTGTTCTCTCAAAAAGTTCCGCATTTTCAACGAGAAGGGAGGTCGGGGCTGAAACCATGCGGAGCAGGTCAAGATCCCTTATGGTAAAAACCCTCTTATCAAAAGAGAAGACGCCGATAATCCCGGTAATCTTTCTTTTATGATGGAAGGTGGACAGGATGAAGGAGGTTACTCCCTGGCTGGCAAGTCCTTCATACTGAGGGAAATAATGCGTATTGTTAACGAGAATGGGGCGCGGTTTCAGCGCGGTGCTTGTCAGCAGTTCTTCGGGTAACTCAACGGATTGTCCCAGGATGGTTTTCTTGAAATTCTCACCCATGAGTTGCAGGGCGATTGTTTCATGCTGGAAGATTTTTTTCAGGGAATCCGCAATTTTTTCCAGCACATCGTCAAGCGATATCTCCTCACCGAAGGTTTCAATGATATCACTGAGCGTTTTCAACAGCAGGGATTCCATCTGCAGGTCAAGAAGAGACAGCTGAAATTTTTCTTTTTCGCGCCTGAGCGATTGCGTCTGGTTCAGAACCGCGAAGGAATAGATCGTTTCAACAACTATCAGAATGGCCACGGTGAAGGAGAGCGATACGAAATAAAATACGGGAGAAAAGACTCTGTTGAAGGAAAAAGAAATGTTAAGGGCAAAAACATACAGTACGACCAGAAAGAAAACCATGCTCCGCAGAGTTTTCATCAAGTCATTCAGCCCCTTTAATCCTGTTTACAAGGTCTGAAAAGCATTCCGGGTGATGGAATGCTATGTCCGCAAGCGTCTTTCTGTCCATGTTTATCTGCGCCTTCTTCAATCCGCAGATAAATCTGCTGTAAGAAATGCCGTTGGTTGTGCATCCTGCGGAAATCCTTGTTATCCAGAGGCTTCTGAATACGCGTTTCTTGTTTCTCCTGTCTCTGTACGCATAGGTCAGCCCTTTTTCCGAGAACTCTTTCGCCCTTCTGAATAATTTGGACCGCCCCTGCCTGTACCCCTTTGCCCTTTCCAGCACTTTTTTCCTTCTGCTTCTTGATGCGGGTGAGTTTTTTGTTCTTGGCATTGGTTATCCCCTGATTATTTATAGGGCAGGAGTTTTTTCACTCTTTTCCTGTCCCCTCTGTTGTGCAAAACAGCTGCCTTTTTTATCCTTCTCTTTCTTTTTGCGCTTTTCCCGGTCAGGAGATGGCCGCCTCCTGCTCCGTAATGCATCACCTTACCTGTCCCCGTGATCTTAAACCTCTTGGCTACAGACTTTTTCGTCTTTAACTTGGGCATTGTTGGTTCCTTGTTATATGGGAATAAAAGTTACATTCAGTCTTGAGCCCTCCATCCTTGGCGGCCGTTCAATCTTCCCGGAACTCGCCAGGTCCCTGGTCAACTTTTCCAGGAACTGGTAACCCCTTTCCTTGTGAAGAATTTCCCGCCCCTTGTAAAAAATCATTACCTTCACCCGGTGCCCTTCTTTCAAAAAGTTTTCCACGTGGTTCTTTTTGAATCTATAGTCGTGTTCGCTGGTTTCAGGAGTGAAGCGTATCTCTTTTATCTGGGAAAATTTCTGTTTCTTCTTTATCTCCCTTCCCTTCTTTTTCTGTTCGTAGAGGAACTTCTTGAGGTCCATTATGCGGCAGACGGGCGGAGACGCGGTGGGTACTATTTCCACCAGGTCAAGGTCTTTCTCCCTGGCTTTCTGCAAAGCCTCTTTCTTATCCACTATGCCGAACTGCTCTCCTTCGCTTCCTATCAGTCGGACCCTGGGTACCCTTATCTGAAAGTTGAACCTGTATCTGCTTCTGCTGTCGTAGTACCTGCCTCTCTGGTTAATATCGATGTCTGCGCTCCTTTGTTTGGCATATGGCAAATAGCAAATGGCTAACAGGATAAACAGCGTTTAAGCCATTTGCTATGCGCCCCTGCCCTTATCATTGGTTGAGTTGTATTATACTATAAAAATTTATGCCTGTCCACTTTCTTCCTGCAACATCCTTATAAGGTCTTCAGCCCGATATGTCCCTATCATCCCCGTTTTGTGTTTCCTGAGAGAAATCGTTTCATTCTCGGATTCCTTGTCCCCGAGTATGAGCATGTAAGGCACCTTCTCTTCTTCCGCATCGCGTATCTTTCTGTTTATCTTTTCATTACGGCGGTCAATCTGCAGCCTGAAGTATTGCTCAAGGGCCTTGCATGTCTTTTCCGCATATGCCATGTGCCGGTCGGTGATGGGGAGTATTCTCAATTGTTCCGGGGCAAGCCAGAAGGGAAAATTGCCCTTGTAGTGCTCTATGAGTATCCCCAGGAATCTTTCAATGGAACCGAAGATTGCTCTGTGTATGAGGATGGGGGTCTTGAAATCCCCGTCCTTTCCCGTGTATCTGACGTCAAATCTTTCAGGGATGTTGAAATCAACCTGAATTGTTGAGCACTGCCATTCCCTGTTAAGGCAATCCTTGACTTTTATGTCTATCTTGGGACCGTAAAAGACTCCTGCACCAGGGTCTATCTCATAGGACATCTTCCTCCCCTTCAGTGCCCTCTCAAGCGCATTTGTGGCTCTTTCCCAGTTTTCTGGTGTTCCGACAAACTTCTCCGGTCTGGTTGACAGGCAGATGCGGTAGTCGCTGAATCCGAACCTGCCGAGGAAGAAACTCACGAGGTCCAGAACCCTTATAACCTCATCCTCTGCCTGCTCTTCAGTGCAGAATATGTGGGCATCGTCCTGCGTGAACCCCCTGACCCTTAACAACCCGTGCAGAACCCCCTGTTTTTCATATCTGTATACCGTTCCCAGTTCAGCCCACCTGATGGGAAGTTCCCTGTAGCTCCTCAACCGGTTGTTATAGATGAGTATGTGGAAGGGGCAGTTCATCGGCTTAAGCTGGAAAGTCCTGGCTTCCATTTCTATGGGGGCAAACATGTTTTCCCTGTAGAATCCGGTATGCCCTGACCTGTCCCACAGGGAGATATCGGCGATATGCGGGGTATATACAAGTTCATAGCCGTTCTTCAGATGTATCTCCTTCCAAAAATCTTCAACGATTTTCCTTATGATGCTGCCCTTCGGGTGCCAGTATATCAGCCCGGAGCCGTATTCAGGATGTATGCTGAACAGGTCCAGTTTTGTCCCGAGCGTCCTGTGGTCGCGTTCCCTGGCCTCCTCTATGAATTGCAGATAATCCGCGAGTTCTTTCTTGTCCGTGAAGGAGATGCCGTAGATCCTCTGCATGCTTTCCCGTTTTTCATCGCCCCTCCAGTAGGAGGCCGCAACGCTGAGAAGCTTGAAATGTTTTACCTGTCCTGTTGAAGAAAGATGCGGTCCTTCACAGAGATCCATGAAATCGCCCTGTCTGTAAAAGGTTACCCGGTCCCCTTCCAGGTTTTCAAGGATTTCCAGCTTGAAGGGTTCTCCCTCAAGCATCTCCCTTGCCTGCTTCTTATCCCGTACCACAGGCTCAACAGCGATATTTTCCTTGATAATGGAAGCCATTTCCTTCTCTATTGCTCCGAGGTCTTCTGGAGTGAAGGGTTCTTTCCTGAAAAAATCGTAATAGAACCCCTTTTCAATGGCAGGTCCTGTTCCTAACCTTGTGTCGGGGAATAACCTCTTGACCGCATGTGCCAGAATGTGTGATGATGTGTGCCAGTACCGTTCCTGTTCGTTCTTGTCCATTCTTCAGATGTTGTTTCCGTCTCTCCATTCGCCTTTCAGCAGCGTTTTGTTCTTACTAACCACTAATCACTTCTTTTAACTGTTTTTCTATAGCGGGGCCGACGGAATTCGGCGCCGCTCGCCTCCCAATACGGCTCGGGTCGGCCATTCGCTGTCCGATGTTCTTATTCATCACATCGGACTGACTTCGCTCTCTTCGAATCCCTTCCAAAGAAGAGTGCCAAGCGGGGCCGACGGGATTCGAACCCGCGACTTCCAGATCGACAGTCTGGCATTCTTGACCGCTGAACTACGGCCCCGTGGAATCAACAATCTTACATCCAATCGGCCTGCATGTCAATTCATTTTGGTATGGTAACCTCATAATCCTTCAAGGATACCAACTCTCTGTCAAAAACAAGGTAAAAGTCTCTGTAAAACCATATCTCCATGTCGCCGGTATCAGGGCTATATTTTGCACGCGGGGAACCCAGTACATCGGTGATTGACGTTCTGTTTGCAGCACTGGAAGGAATACCCTCCGTTAGAGTCTTTTTCATGACTTCGACAGCTTCACTCTGTTCCTGTTGAGCCTGTGTGATGCTTTCTTCCGTTGTGTCAGGACTCTTATTCACAGCAGCGGGCCGCGAGAAGTATCCTCCCACAGTAATGATCAGCGAAACAGCCAATACGATAATTTTTTCCATTTTTCCTCCCGATGCGATTCCGCCTGTTATTTTACCATCATTCGTAAAAATATGAAATACTGAAGGGGCTCCTGTCAAAAATCATTTCAACCGAGCCGGTCTTCAGACAGAACTTCCTGATGCGCGGTTCGGGCAGGATTGCAAATTTCTTGTATTCGGACGGGATGACGAGGTAGAGATAGCCCATACTTCCGAGACTGCGGGCAACCCCGGCTGTTTTCTTTATGTCGCCTATGAAGGCAACGGTAAATCTGCGGTTATGAATTCTTTCTGCCAGGGTTTCCCCGATGTATGGGGCGACTAGAATGCTCGTATGCCCCTTTCGGACAATATACGAAACCGTGTTGTTTTCTGTACCCAGGGTTTGCACCTCAAGGCCTTCCATGGAATAGGTCTTGTCATCCGATGCGAACTGGAAAATGTCCGGTGTAACCCGGTAAAAGTGAGAGTTCATGTAGGGGAAAGAAAAGGATTTCAGCACGTCCGGCTGTTCGTAGACCCGCGTGATTTCGGTTGTTTCAAGAAGAGGTCTCAGTGTTCCTGAATGATTGTATGAGATATCGGTGTAAAAGAGTCCTGTTATGCGGCCGGTTTTCTCTGCTTTTAGCAGAGGGACGAGTATCTTTGAAATCTCCTGTTGCTTGTAATGGTCTGCAAGGAATACGACTGACCGGTTGTCCATGATGAAAGCCAGTGAAGGTTTTCCGAAAGAGAAAAAATATGCTTTTTTGCGCGGATACGTTCGCATGCAGGAAACAGCGATGGAAACAGAAAGCGATGTCACAATGACGGAGGCGAGTATCAGCGATAATTTTCGATTCTTGCGGGCAAAGAAAACAAGAAATATCGTGCAGTAGAAGATTATCGCAAAAGCGAGCCCCGAGGAAAATGCCACCGCCGGCGCAAAACCGGCTGACAGGGTCAGCCCTTTCAGGAAAAGCGAGAGCAAAATCTTCAGCGGGGGCAGGAAAACGAGGGGTAATGCAAGAGCAAGCAGTGAAGAAATGATTATTATCCCTGTGGAGGGCAGAAAAACGATGTTGTTTATGATGCCTGCGGGGTAGAATACGCCGAAATGGTAGAAAATAAGAGGCAGAACCGCTGCCTGGGCAGAGATGCTGCTTAATGCCGTCCCCTGTAAAAAATTCCTTTTCAGGAGGTTGAAACGTCTGCATGCCAGTATGATACCTGCGGTTGCCATGAACGAAAGCTGGAAGGACGCGTCAAGCAGACTGTAAGGTCTTGCAAGAAGAAGAACGAGCATGGCGGTCATAATGGAGTGCAATCCGTCCACCTCCCTTTCCATGATCTCTCCGGCGTTAAAGAAAGTGAACATCAATACTGCCCGGACGACAGGCGTTCTGAAGCCGGTGATGCCGGCGTAAAACCATGTGAACAGCAGGGAAAAGAAGGGGAAAAATCTGGGATATGCATTGTTGAATCTTCCCAGGGGTATAAACAATATCCTGAGGAAAAGCACGATGAACGCAATATGGAGCCCGGAGATAACAAGAAGGTGATACGTCCCGCTTCTTATCCCCGCCTCTCTCAGGAAAGAGGGGATTTTTTCTTTGCCCAGCAGCAGGGTTTCAACAAGTTCTTTTTCTTCCGGGGAATATGCGAACAGTCTCTCAACCCTCCTGGAGAGGAGGTCCCTCGCGCCCTGGAGCGCAAGCCGGAGCCATGATTTTCCGGCATCCATCCTCGTTATTGAAGCCGCCCGGCCTTCGGCGTATATCCCTCTCCGTTGCATGAATCCCCTGTAATCAAAGACTCCGGGGTTCTGAGGAGGAAGTATCCTCCTGATTCTTATATCTTTCGCCGTGAAGCAATCGCCAGGCGTGAACCGGTTCCTGTCCGGGGTTGAAAGAAGGATTCTCCCGCAGGTTTTTTCTCTCCTGCCTTCAGGCGTGAGTATCGCCCTGACCTGCACAACATAGGCGTCTGAAAACTCAAAGGGTTTCACCTCAAGAACCCTTCCCTCCGCCCGGGGGATATTGACTGCGGATGACCTGTTTATTATGTGGTTTTCAGGAATTCCTGTCGCGAGAGAGGCAGACAGTATTCCTGCAAGCAGAAAGGCGGTGAAAAACAGCGTTCTTCTGCTGAAAAACACCCCGGCCAACGAAAGTGCCGGTATGATGGACAGCAGCAAAGGAGAAGATTCAATATTTACAAGGAAGATTCCGGCGAGCAGTCCCGAGAGAGAAAGAAAGGTCTTGTCGTTGTACCCCATCAGGAATTTCTGTTATTTGCCAATCCACTCTCCCCTGAAGGCAATGAGGATATTCCCTTCAAGATAGATCTTGCTCAGAGAGGGGTCAAAATAAACCGTAAGTATCTCCCCTGAGCGGGCGGTCACTCTTACAGGCGGCTCGGTCTTTCCCAGGAGGAAACCGACCAGCGCTCCCGCCACGCTTCCCGTCCCGCAGGAAAGAGTCTCTCCTTCAACGCCTCTTTCGTATGTCCTTATGGCGATGGAGTGCCTGTCCGCAATCTCAATCCAGTCAACGTTTGTCCCTTTCGGCCTGAAGATCCTGTTATGGCGTATGCCCGGACCCAGTTCATCCACCCTTATCCTGTCCAGGTTCTCCGTAAGGATAACGGTGTGAGGCACACCCGTGTTTATGAAATGCCCCGTGAGTCTTGTGCCCCCGACACTGATTTTCAGGTTGGTGCGGGGCTTTCCATCAACGTGCAACTGCGCCCTGACCTTCCTGCCCTTAACGATTCCTTCAAGAATTCCGGCTTTTGTTTCAACCCTCAGGGTATCTTTCCTGACGATGCCGCGCTCTGAGGCAAAGCGCAGTATGCATCTGAGGCCGTTGCCGCACATCTCCGCTTCGCTCCCGTCAGGGTTGAATATTCTCATGCGGAAGTCCGCTGTTTTTGAATTTTCAAGCAGCAGCAGTCCGTCCGCCCCTATCCCGAATTTTCTGTCGCACAACCTGATTGCCGCCTTCCTTCTTTCTGTCACGGCATTTTTTCTGTTGTCCACCACGACAAAATCATTACCCGAGCCGGAGATTTTGAAGAAATCCATGTGAAAAGTATATTCTTTCAGGGGGAGGTTTGTCAAAAGGCCGTTTTTGCTGTACACTGATGAACGGTATCGCAATGGTCACACGAATTGCGGCAGATTCAGTCAGGAATACCTGTTTCCCCCGGACATGAACGGACAGAACAGGAGATATGACGGCAGGATGGTAATCCTTGATACCCGTGCCGGATGGATATATATCGGCAGGTTCAAAGGGGAAGACGGGGCGTCTTTTATCCTGGAAGATGCCGATGCCTACGATGTCTCGGAAACGTCCATGAGCAAACAGGAATATCTCATGATGATAAAGAAAGACGGTGTTGCGCCGAACAGAAAGCAGGTTGCGGTGCTTAAGGACAAGGTGACCGCAATAACCTTTATGGAGGACGTACTGGATAAATGAAAGGATCCGCGGTATACATTCTTACCGGCTTTCTTGCAGGGCTTTCCGTGTATTCAATAACGGGCTGGTTTTTCACAAGGAAAACAGCGGCTGCAGGAACATACGCCGTCAGAACAGTCATATTTATTGCGTGCCTGGCGGCACTTATCATGCTTAACTGAATCCCGTGCGGCAAAATACAGAAGATGGAAAATCTCATATACTTTTATGCCAGGTTTCTGGGAATCCTGCTCTTCAAGTTCTTTTTCCATCTGGAAGTGAGGGGGAAGGAAAACCTTGCCGGCATAGGGGACGCCTGCATAGTGGCGCCCAATCACCAGAGTTACCTTGACCCCATCGTTCTGGGACTGGCTTTTCCCAGGAGACTCAAATACTTCGCAAAGGCAGACATATTCAATATATTCGGGTTGTCGTTCCTGATAAGGCATCTCGGGGCAATTCCCATAGAAAGGGATATCATGTCTTCAATGACCCTGAGGCGCGGAGTGAAGATTCTCAGGGCAGGTAACTGGCTGGTTCTTTTCCCCGAAGGAACAAGAAGCAAAACCCTTCAATTGCTGGAGCCGAAACAGGGAATAGGCTTTCTTCATTACAAGAGCAGGGCTCCCATTATCCCTGTCTTCATGGACGGCACGGGAAAAGCCCTGCCTGTTGATTCCAAATTTATCCTGCCGGTAAAAATCAGGGTTTTTGTAGGGGAAAAGATAGAGTGCGAGGGTAAGAATTATACTGCCATGGCCGTGGAGGTTATGAATGCTTTGAAAAGACTTAAACCCCGATGATTTAATCCTCGAGGGACGACGGTGAACAGAAAATGAAAAAACTGGTTGTGGCGGGAAACATAGGATTTTGTTTCGGAGTGAGGAGAACCGTCAATACCGCTGAACGGCTTCTCAGAAGATACAAATGTCTTTACAGCATCGGGGATATTGTACATAACCCTCTCGTGATGGAAGACCTCAAATCAAAGGGGCTGCGGGTTGTGAAGAGCGAGAAGGAAGTGCAGAAGGGCCCTTTCATTGTAAGGTCACACGGAATAGGCCCGTCAATAATTGAAAGACTGAAAAGAAAGGGAGTCCGGATATACGATGCAACCTGCCCTTCCGTGAAGAAAATACATTCCCTTATAAAAAAATTGGACAGGGAGAAATATTTTATTATAATAATAGGGAACGAGAAACATCCGGAGGTGATAGCCCTCAGGGAATACGGTGGCAATACCTTTGTCTCGGAAGATTCCAGATACCTGCCCTGCAAAGGGATTGAGAAAGCCGCGGTTATAGGACAGACCACCCTTTCTTTCAGTGATTATTTTAAATGCGCAGGTTCTTTAGCAATCAATCCGATTTTTGCCAGGAAGACGGTTATTTACAATACGATATGCCGGGTTACCGGAGAAAGGCAGAATGAATCCGCGGGAATCAGCAGAGCGACGGAGGCGGTTCTTGTGCTCGGGGGAAAGAAGAGTTCAAATACCGCCAAGCTATATCACAACTGCAGGCGGTTTAACAGAAGGGTTTTCCACATTGAAAATATCCGTGAACTGGAAAAAGTCCCTCTGGCGGGACTTGGTTCCGTGGGGCTGATATCCGGAACATCCACTCCGGAAGATTTTATATTTGATGTGAAAAAATATATGAGAAAAAAAGGATACAGGGAGGTGCGGTATAATGGCTAATACGGACGTGGGAAGACTTCTTGAAGAAAAAATAGCGGGTTTCAAACCAGGGTCCCTGGTCAAGGGCAGGATTGTGAGGGTCACAGGGGATGACGTGGTCATGGACATAGGGTACAAGTCCGAGGGAGTTGCATTGCGGGAGGAATTCAAGAGGGAGATAGATGAGATTGCTCCCGGAGAGGAGGTGGATGTCATCGTTGAATCTCTCGATCCTGACGTCAACGGTCTTATCCCTCTCTCAAAAGAAAAGGCCGATGTCATTCTGAACTGGGCAAAGGTTGAGAAATGCTATGAGCAGGATGAGGCGATAGGAGGGTTCATCTTCAGGAGCGTGAAAGGCGGTTTCAGGGTGGACATAGGGGTCATTGCTTTTCTTCCTTCCTCGCAGGCTGATACAGCCCCTTTATCCAACCCGTCAGCTCTTGTCGGAACCAAGTCGCAGTTCAAGATTCTCAACCTGGACGCTTTGAGGAAAAACATCGTGGTATCCAGGAAGAAGTATCTTGAAGAGGAAAAAGAGGTTAACAGGAAAAAGTATCTTGCCGAGATGCAGAAGAACCAGCTTGTTACCGGAACTGTGCGAAACATAGTGGATTATGGCGCGTTTATAGAACTGGAGTACGGAATAGTGGGATTGCTCCACCTGAACGATATGAGCTGGGGCAAGATGAGTCATCCTTCCCAGGTGCTGAGCATAGGGCAGAAGGTGGAGGTGGTGGTACTGGGGATTGACACGGAGAAACAGGTTGTCTCGTTCGGGCTCAAGCAGAAAACCCCCAATCCATGGGAGGATATTGAGGAGAAATATCCCGTGGGCTCGACGGTTGAGGGCAAGGTGGTCAATATAACGGATTACGGAGCGTTTATCAAGATTGAAGAGGGGGTTGAAGGCCTTCTGCACATTTCCGAACTGTCCTGGACAGGAAGGATAAAGAGGCCTTCCGAGATTGTTGCCATGGGGGATAATGTTACGGTTCAGGTCATAGACATCAAGAAGGACGAACAGAGGATTTCCTTCAGTCTGAGGGAACTGGAACCCAACCCGTGGCCTGAAATAGCGGAAAAGTATCCGGTCGGCAGCGTGGTGAAGGGCAAGGTCTACAACGTGACGGATTTCGGAGCATTTGTTGAACTGGAATCCGGGATAGACGGCCTTCTTCACATCTCCAACATTACCGATGAGCCGATCAAGCATCCCTCCGAGATGCTGAGAAAGGGGCAGAAGCTGGAGGTGATGATTCTCGAGATAGATGCGGCGAACAAGAGAATCTCTCTCGGACTCAAGCAGGTGGAAGAGCAAGGCAGGACCAAGAAGGAGCATCTTTCCGAAATGGAAAAGGAGGGAGAAGATGAGGGTCTTGATAGCGAAGGATTATGAAGAGATATCAAAGAAGGCGGCTGATATTGTAAAGGATCTTATCCAGAGAAAACCGGATTGTGTGCTCGGGCTTGCCACCGGAAGTACTCCTGTGGGCCTGTACAGGGAACTGGCACGACTGCACAGGGAGGAAGGCCTGGATTTTTCCAGGGTGACGACCTTCAATCTGGACGAATATTACGGGCTCTCCCCGGAACATCCGCAGAGTTACCGGTGTTTTATGAATGAGAACCTTTTCAACGGCATTAACATAAACAAGAAGAACACGTTCGTACCCGAGGGAAGCGTGAAGATGGAAGAGGTGGAAGATTTCTGCAGGAAGTACGAGGAGCGGATAAAACAGGCGGGAGGTATAGATTTGCAGGTTCTGGGCATAGGGGGAGACGGACACATAGCCTTCAACGAACCCGGCTCCTCGCTTAATTCGCGAACGCGCCTGGTGGCGCTTGATGAACAGACCATAAACGATAATGCAAGATTCTTTGAAAGTTCCGAAGATGTCCCGAGGTTTGCCCTTTCAATGGGGGTGGGAACCATCCTTGAGGCCATGGAGATTATTTTCCTTGCAAACGGCGTGAAAAAAGCAGGTGTTGTGGCAGAGGCGATTGAAGGACCTATAACCAGCATGGTCACCGCTTCCGCCCTGCAATTGCATCCGCGCGTTACAGCCTTACTTGACGAAGATGCCTCGGACTCCCTGCGCAGGGTATCTTTTTACAGGTTTGTCGAAGATGCGGGAGAGGAAATCAACAAGAGACTCTTTTAGCAACGAATATCTTATCAGTATTTATCATTGCGAGCGTTTCCAAGCGTGGCAACTGTCGTTTTTTGTCATCTGATGTTTTTTATCATCCCGATTCTTTTTGTCGGGACCCCTTTTTTGTCATTGCGAGCGTTTCTCAGCGTGGCAATCTATCAGGAGCATTTTATGGATTTAATAGAGAAATTCATAGAAAAGGCCAAACTCGGAAAGAAGAAAGTGGTCTTCCCCGAAGGCACCGAGGAACGGATACAGAAGGCAGCCGATGCTCTGGCAAGGGGAGGCATTGCAAGACCTGTCTTGCTGGGTAAAAAAGAAGAGGTTATGGCTGTTGCCGGGGGAAACAACGTGGACTGCTCCGGCTTTGAAATTATTGACCCGGGTACATCTCCGGACCTTCCGGAACTGGTGTCCCTTTACTGCGCGAACAGGAAGAATGTGAAACCCGGGGTTGCGGAGAAGCTCCTGAGAAAGGAACTTGTATTCGGAGGCATGCTCCTTGCTTCGGGAAGGGTGGATACCATGGTGGCCGGGGCAGCCAGTACCACCGCGAGCGTGATCCAGGCATCGGCGCTCACCGTGGGTTACCGCAAGGGTATCTCCACACCGTCAAGTTTTTTCATCATGGCAATGCCGGATGGAAGGGTCCTTTTTTACGCGGACTGCGCTGTTAACATAGACCCTGACTACAGGCAACTGGCCGAGATAGGAGTCACGACTTCCATGAGTTTTGCAAAAATCACAGGGGAAAAGCCCAGAACCGCCTTTCTCTCTTTTTCCACGAAAGGCTCCGCCTCCCATCCTTTCGTTGAAAAAGTCCAGAAGGCCGTCAGCGCGGCAAGGGAGATGGCCGCAGAAAACGATATTCTCATTGACGGGGAATTCCAGGCGGATACGGCACTGGTTGAAGCCGTTGCAAGGAAGAAGATGAAGGAACCGTCTCCAGTTGCAGGCCGGGCAAATGTCCTCATTTTTCCTGACCTTAACGCAGGAAACATAGCCTATAAACTCACTCAGTACCTTGCCGGTGCAGGTGCATTCGGCCCCGTGCTTCAGGGTTTCGCGAAACCCGTAAGTGACCTTTCAAGGGGAGCGAAGGTTGAGGATATAATCGGGATAACCGCTATAACCTGTTGCTTAACCTGACTACCGTATAAGAGGAAAAATATGAAGATACTTATTTATGAAGACGAAAAGTGGATTAACCTTGCTCCTCTGTCGCTTATCAAGAGCGTTTTTGAACTCAGATGCGGGTTCGGTTCTCTGCTTGACAGGATACTTGCCGTTCTTCCCGAGGCAAGAAAAGGACTGTGGGTGAGGGATTACCTCAAGAACCTTGTCGGGAAAAAATACGGAATGCCGGTCAACGATGATTCCTTTTTTGGGGATGACCTGTTGCTGGTCAACGGGCGCTGGGCTGCCTTCGGGCTTGAGGAAAAGATGGAATTATCCGGGGAAAGGGTCTTCAGAAGCGGGGGAGACGTCGTTTACGGGCTCATAAGGAAGGAGACGGCGGCAAAGTTCTGGAACGGCGATATGGCAGGATTCCTTGAGAACGTGGTTAAGAACGTCCCCTGCGAAGAAAAGGATTTAAGGTGCATAAACTATCCCTGGAATCTTATCTCCCTGAACCCCGGTGCCCTGAAGGCCGACTTCAAAAAATCCGGCAGGAAAGGGATCTCCGGCGACTTCCACGAAAGGGCTTCAATAGCGGGGGATGAAAGGAAGGTTTATGTGGCAGAGGGCGCAAAGGTTCATCCGTTCGTCGTGCTTGATACCCTGCACGGCCCCATCTACGTGGATGAAGGGGCGGAGATTTTCCCGTTCGCGAGGATTGAAGGGCCCTGCTACATAGGCAAGAATACGCAGATTATGCCCGGCGCAAATATCAGGGAAGGAAACAGTTTCGGGGAGGTCTGCCGCGTTGGAGGCGAGGTTGAGGAGTCTATCTTCCATTCCTATTCAAACAAATACCACGACGGTTTCATAGGGCACAGTTATATAGGCGAATTTGTGAACCTGGGGGCGCTGACCACCAACAGCGATCTCAAGAACGATTACAGCAATGTCTCGGTGTATCTCAACGGCGTATCCACGGATACGGGCGACCTGAAGGTGGGGTCTTTCATAGGGGACCACACGAAAACAAGCATAGGGACGCTTTTCAACACCGGAACCGTTGCCGGAATAATGTGCAACGTAACCGCCGGAGGCATACTGCCCAAATATTTTCCATCATTCACGTGGTATGTCAACGGCAAGTTTATGAAGGGCTACGGTCTGGAGATGATGGTCAACACGGCGCGGCTGGCAATGGGAAGAAGAAAGAGAGAACTTTCGGCCGAAGAGGAAGAGGCGATGAGGCGCGTATACGAGATGACGGCCGGGGAAAGGAAGGAGAGCATAAGTAAGAGCCGCAGACTCAGCAAATAAACTTGAAAAATTGGCTTATGAGGCAAGCCAGTCCGAGCACGACGCTCCAGGACTGCCTCCCTCAAAGCCCTGGATTTCCAGAAATTTTCCGTGTTCTTAAGAAAAGCAAGTTGAATCGTGACACATCCATGCGGCTTTCTTCATACGGGACACTTGACCGCCCCGGCGAGGCGGTCTGCGTTCGGCTTCTCTCGTTGCTCTCTCATAAAACGAGAACCATGCCCGCTCCTCGTTCAGACGCCCGTTTCAGAAACCGCATGTATGTGTAAAACATAGGTTACTATATTAATTCAAATTGGCAGATTGTTTAAAAGGAGGAAAGAGAGAATGGAGCAGAAAGAGGTTTTGGAAAGAGTGAAAAAAGTGACTGCGGAGGTGCTCGGCATTGACGAGGTGGATATGAGGGAAGAAAGCAGGTTTGTGGAAGACCTCGGGGCGGAAAGCGTGCAGAGTCTTGAACTGGTTGCAGCATTTGAAGACGAGTTTGACATTGAAATGGAAGAAGACGCCGCTCTTCAGGTAAAAACCGTTGGCACAGCCGTGGAATTCATAAAGAAACATCTGGCAAACAAATGAAAATACTGGTGATAAACTGCGGCAGTTCCTCTGTCAAGTTCAAGGTCTTTGAGATGCCCTCGGAGCAGATGATTGCCGAAGGGAACGTTGAGAAGATAGGCGAGGAGGGCTCGCTTTTCTCCTACAGCACGACAAGGGGAAAGGTGCATCACAAATCGCCGGTTAAAATCAGCAACCATGAAGAGGCGCTGCACCTGATTGCGGATACCCTTGTCGCCCGGGATACAGGTATCGTGGAGAAACTGAAAGAAATAGAGGGTGTGGGGCACAGGGTTGTGCACGGCGGTGAGGGTTTTGATACAAGCGTTGTAATAAATGATGAAATCATAAGAAAGATAGAAGAATACAGAACACTTGCGCCCCTCCATAACCCCCATAACCTTTCAGGCATCAGGGCTTCAATGAAGTTCTTCCCGTCCAGTTTGCAGGTTGCCGCTTTTGACACCGCGTTCCATACCACCCTGCCCGAGGAGGCGTTTCTGTACGCCATACCGTACGAGTTCTATGAAAAATACCGGATACGGAAATACGGATTCCACGGAACCTCGCACAGGTACGTTGCCAGAAGGGCTGCGGAACTAATGGGAAAGGACAAGTATGACGTCAATGTAATCACCTGCCACCTTGGCAACGGATGCAGCATAACCGCGGTGAGAAACGGCCGTTCCGTTGACACGAGCATGGGGCTGACACCCCTGGAAGGGTTGGTGATGGGCACAAGGTCGGGAGATATAGACCCGGGTATCATCTTTCATCTCATAGATTCAATCGGGCTTACCCCGAAAGAGGTTAACGACCTCCTGAACAAGAAAAGCGGGCTTCTTGGGCTGTCCGGCGTTTCAAACGATTTCCGCAACCTTCTTGAAAATATTGACAGGAGACAGGTTTCCCTGGCAATTGATATCTACAGTTACAGGGTGAAGAAGTACATTGGCGCCTATATGGCCGTTCTCGGTAGAGTCGATGCCATCGTCTTCACTGCTGGCGCAGGTGAAAAGACCCCTGAGGTCAGGGAGAAGGCGCTGTCAGGCATGGAGGAGTTCGGGATAATACTGGACAACGATAGAAACTACAAGAACTTCTCAAAGGAAGAAGAGATAAGCACGAAGGATTCAAGCGTCAAGGTGTATGTCATTCCTACAAACGAAGAACTGCGTATAGCCTTTGATACCTACTCCGCTTCTACTTCGCACATATAGGTTCATCATCTGCGTCATCGACTTCGTCGGTGTATTTCCATCATACACCTCCTCATCCCGAACAAGATGAATCGGGATCCCGACAAAGGCTGTCTGCCTTTGTCAGTCGGGACCTCTTCCTTGCTTCTTCCCTCTATGCACGAATTAGAAACGGGCAATATGTTTCCACTTCGTCAAAGCAATAAAACCGCTGTTGTTACGACGGAGTTGGCAATTGTGAAAAAGTGGAGGCTGAGGCCCGGATTGTCGGTCTTTCCTTTCAGGGAAACAATCGGTTTTCTCCGTTTCCATGTCACCTCTATGTCCCTGAAATAAAAATCCTTCTGCATTATCTCAGGCATTGCCTTCCAGATGGCTTCCTTAAAAGAAAAGGAGATGCAGAGATACAGATTTTTGTCTCTTGCAGGGATGGCTGCCATCTCTCTCGCTGTAAAAACCCTGTTGATAAACCTGTCCCCGTATCTTTCCACGGCCTGCCTGAATCTGGCAGTATCAACAATATCAATGCCGGTGTATATTTCCATGACCCCTGAAATCCTCTCCCCTCTGTCTCCTCCCCCTTCTCTCCCCGGGTAGAAGGTTGGGAGGGGTACCATGCGATTTTATTTTTTACCCAGCTTATTCTGCCTGTGGCATTCCTCAATAACCGCAATCTGCTGTCTCACCTGCTGAGGGGTTATCTCCAGAGGTCTTCCCCGGGTCAGCGTCCTGTGAAGCATTCCGTAGAATGCCATGTTCATGGTCATGAACAGGTCTTTCTGCTCTTCGGGCAGGTCCCAGTGCTCCTCGTGGAATTTCAGGTTGTCAACGCAGTACGAGGGAGTGCCGTCCGGGTTGGCTATGGGCGTGCGCTGCAGCTTCCTTTTCGGCGCCTCTGACGGTTTGTAGTACTTCCAGTCTATATGGGAGGCAGTCCCCTTCAACCCTCCTTTGCCTGCCTGTATTTCGTATATTAATTGAGGATACGCGCAGCAGGATGAAATCTCGAGGTCAACCAGGGGCTTGCCCGGGGCCCGCAGGAGCAGTTTCACGTAATCCTCGGCGTCCCCGTATGTGTTGACCCTGTCCATGATGCATGTTACCTGCGGCGTCCTGTCAGCATTCAGCAGGTTCAGCGCCTGGTCAAGTGGGTGAGGGCCTGTATTGAGCAAACTGCCGCCGTTGTACTCCTGCAGTGTCTGCCAGTCCCACCTTCTTCCAAACCCGTTGAATGCAATGCTTATCTGTACGATACGCCCCAGGACACCTGATTTTATGACCTTCTTCACCTGCTGGAAATAAGGTGCGTACCTTGACTGCTGGTAGATGGCAAATACCTTCCCGCGTTTCTTCGCCGCCGCAATCAGCAAGTCCACCTCTTTCACCTTTCTTGCCAGTGGCTTGTCGCACAGCACGTTGAATCCGGCATCAAGCACCTGTTTTGTTACCGGGACATGCAGGTGGCTTGGCAGGGCATTGACAAACAAGTCAATATCCTTCCTGTCAAACATCTTCCTGTAGTCGGCATATACATCGCATCCGTATTCTTTAGCCGCCCTGTCCCGCCTGTCCTTCAGCAGGTCGCATGCCGCGACAATCTGGTATTTATCCTTAGCGGTGCTGAGGTACCTGCCGTGTATGTTCCTGCCGCTGCGTCCCTGCCCCAGTATCCCCACCTTCACTATTTTCATGGTACATCTCCTTATTGTGTTATCAGAGACTCCATTTTCCGTTGAACTGCGGCAGGTACTCGCGGAACGCCTCAAAAAAATCATCCGCTATTCGTGCCGCAATATCCGGGGTCGGTATCAGCGGGTCGCCGGCAAGCGCGCATACAGCCATCTCCCTGTTGCCCGTAAGCCCGGCCTCGGCGATCATCTCCTGGTTAGGTATATGTCTCATTATGTACTGTACGACGGGATTTGGAAGTATGCCAGCGGCAAGCGGGTGTATCCCGTCACCGTCAAGATAGGCCAGGGTTTCAACCACCGCATCCCTGGGTAGATTATCGACCTGCCCTGTGTTCGGCCTGTTCAGGGGTGTGACAACAGGCGTTCCTTTACCTGAAAGAGCGGCGATAATCCTGTCGGCATGTTCATGAGAATGCTTGAGATGGAGAGGCCGTCTTCCTTCAAGCATGTCCCTGCATTTCCCTGCCCTGTCTTCCCTGCCCCCTGTTCTTGCAAAGGTGTGAGCCCTGATGCCCTCCTGCAGGAAGCCCCAGCGCCTTGCATCTTCTTCGCTGCGCAGGTAGTGCGGGAAAAACTCCGCTATGTGCGAATCGCCTGCAGCGGTCAGGAACCCGCATCTTTCAAAGATGTCAAACTTCACCCTCTGGCTCGGCGCCACACCGCCTGCCCTCGCAAGTTCCTCGTTGACAACCTGGGGACCGAGGGGCTTGAAATGCTCCGGGTCGCGGATATAGTCCCTGAGAAGCGCCAGTCCGTCGTGTCCCTTCACGGTCATGCTCAAAATCCATATCAGGTGGTTTATGCCTGCCATTGATAGCGTTATGTCCTTCTCCCAGTCAACCCCGAAGAAGTAGTCAATGTGGAGCATGAAGCCCTGCAATTCGTGACAGATTCCCATTGAACGCACCGGGCTGGCTTTCTGAAGGGTTCTTGTGAGCACGGTCATGGGGTTGGAATAGTTCATGAACCAGGCGTTCGGCGCCAGTCTTTCCACCTTGCGGACGATATCGGTCACAACAGGTATGTTGCGCAGCGCGCGGCTCCATCCTCCGGGTCCCACCGTGTCGCCCACAAGCTGCAGAACGCCGTGGCGGGCAGGGATTTCCATGTCAAGGTTGTCAGCCCATGCGCCGCCTGTTGAGATTGTCAGCCCGACAAAGTCGGCTCCGCGCAGGGATGAATCAAGGTCGGTCGTCCCTTCTATCCTCAGTTCCGCTTTCAGTTCCGTTGAGATCTTCTGGCAGAGGGGGACGACCGTTTTGAGGGGCTCCGGGTCAATATCCTGGAGTATGATATGCGTCCCCTTCAGGGCTGGCGTGCAGGCGATGTCGGTTATAAGCGTATGCGTCCATCCGTAACTGCCCCCGCCGATAAGAACGAATTTAAGATTGTCCATGAAATTTATTACTGATGTTATTCACAGGAGAAGATTTTGTCAAGTTTTTTGCAATTTCGTGCCGTTTATTGTAAATTATAATGTTGCGATGGTAAATGTTATAAAAGCAATCAACAGGATGGTTGAAAAAGGGCTGATTGACGACTATGCTATCGGCGGCGGCATTGCCGCCATGTTTTATATTGAGCCGTTTCTTACGTACGACGTAGATATTTTTATACTTATTGAACAGGGGAAAAAGGGCAGGATTATTCTGTTGTCGCCCGTCTATAATTATCTGAACGGCAGGGGATATCCATGGAAAGGCGAACATATAATTATAGAAGGAATCCCCGTACAGTTTATCCCCGCGGATGAACTTGAAACCGAGGCCGTAAGAAACGCCAGAAAAATTCTTTTCAAAGGGATTGCGACAAAAATAGTGAAACCGGAATATCTAATAGCCATCCTTCTGAAAGCAGGAAGAAAAAAGGACCTGCATAAGATTGAAAAGATACTTGAAGAAGCGAAGGTGGACAGGAAAAAACTCAAGGAAATACTCGCAAAATATGATTTGAAGGAAGAAATCAAACGGCAGGGGTTGTTATGAAACATAAAGAGAAAAAGAAATATATCGTTACGGGTGAAGACATGGAAAAAATACGCAGGATTGTGTTTTGCGGAAAAGAGAAGTTTCATAAGGACCAGGCAAAACTGCCCTTTGAAGAAAAAATAAAATTGCTTGTTGAATTGCAGAAAATAGCCTCTGGGATAAGACCCTCGGAGAATAGAGTTGTGTGGAAAGTCTGAAATTCAGGAAGTTTGATGGAAAAAAAGATAGGCTTCATAGGGGATGCGACTTCCGTTGAATTTTTCCGGGTTTTCGGAGCGGATATTTTCGACGCACATGACACCGATGAGGCGGAAAAGGTGATGGAATCCCTGGAGATATCCGACTACGCAATGGTCTTTATCACCGAGGAGGTTTTTGACAGGGAGCGCTTCAAGAGATACATGACGGACAAGAAGATGCTGGTGATACCGAGTCTGCGGTCAAGGGAGGGAAAGGGGTATCGCCTCGTTGAGGAGCTTATAAGGAAAGCAACCGGCATGAAGGGGTGAGCAGATTAATTTCATCCGGATAGCAGCGTTAACTGTGTCGTCAGCTTCCTCAGCATACTTCTAAAGTATGCCTGCGGTTCTGACTCCTTGTTGCCTTGCTCTCCGGCGAACTTAATCTGCCATCCAAATCTGAGGTGTTTTTCTCTCTTTTGCGGTAGCCGCAGGTCTTTAGCCTGCGGTATTAGGACGGATAAATAATGGACAAGGGGAAAATAATAAAGGTGAGCGGGCCGCTTGTTCAGGCGGAAGGGATGAAATCGTCAAGGATGTTTGACGTGGTGAGGGTCGGCGAGGAAAAACTTGTCGGCGAGATAATCCGCCTGGAGGGCGAAACCGCATCCATACAGGTGTACGAAGAGACCGAGGGCCTTAAGGTCGGCGACCCGGTCTTCGGCACCGGAGCACCTCTTATGGTTGAACTTGGTCCCGGGCTGCTTTCCAACATCTTTGACGGCATACAGAGACCCCTGTCCAGGATAGAGGAAAAGGGAGATTTTATTTTCAGGGGGATGGAGATGCCTTCCCTTGACAGAGAGAAGAAATGGGAGTTTGTCCCGTCCGCCAGGAAGGGTGACATGGTTGAGGGAGGGGATATTATCGGAGAGGTGAAGGAAACCGCCATTCTCATACACAGGATAATGGTTCCTCCCGGCTTGAAAGGAACGATAGCCGATATAAAAAAGGGGAGTTTCACCGTTGAGGATGAGATAGGCAGGATAAAAACTGAAGACAGAGGCGAAGAACCCCTCTATCTTATGCAGAGATGGCCCGTACGCACGAGGCGTCCCTTCAAGGGCAAGAAGCCCCCTTCCGAGCCGCTTGTTACCGGGCAGCGGGTAATAGATACGCTTTTCCCGGTTCTCAAGGGCGGAACCGCCTGCATCCCCGGACCTTTCGGCTCTGGCAAAACGGTTGTACTTCACGCGGTGGCGAAGTGGGCGGATTCGCAGGTTGTGGTGTATATCGGCTGCGGAGAGAGGGGAAACGAGATGGCGGATGTCCTCATAGAATTCCCGGAGTTGAAAGACCCGTCTTCGGGCAGGCCTCTCATGGAAAGGACGGTTCTTATCGCCAATACCTCCAACATGCCGGTTGCCGCCAGGGAAGCGTCCATATACACGGGTATCACCATGGGCGAATACTTCAGGGACATGGGCTATTCCGTTGCCCTCATGGCCGACTCCACGAGCAGGTGGGCCGAGGCGCTGCGGGAGATTTCGGGCAGGATGGAGGAGATGCCCGGGGAGGAGGGTTATCCCGCATACCTGGGAACAAGCGTGGCGTCTTTCTACGAGAGGGCGGGCAAGGTGATGTGCCTTGGGAAAGACGGCAGGGAAGGATCTCTTTCCGTCATAGGCGCGGTGAGTCCCCCGGGAGGCGACCTGACCGACCCTGTTGTGCAGATGACCCTGAGGGTCGCAAAGGTTTTCTGGGGGCTGGATGACCGGCTTGCATACCAGAGGCATTTCCCGGCGATAAACTGGCTCACAAGTTATTCCCTCTACGTGGAAAACATAAGGCCCTACCTGCAGGAAGAGATTGCGCCTGATTTCGCGGAAAAAAGACAGGAGGCCCTTTCAATACTTGAGAAGGAAGCGGAATTGAACGAGATAGTGCGGCTTGTGGGGATGGAAACGCTGTCAATGCAGGACCGCCTTCTTCTTGAAACAGCCCGCTCAATAAGAGAAGACTTCCTTCACCAGAGCGCTTTTGACGACAGGGATGCATTCACGACCCTGAGGCAGCAGTACAGGATGCTTAAACTCGTGCTCCTTTTCCATCATCTTGCCGTGGCCGCCCTGGAGAAGGGGGTTCCGATAGAAAGGATTATTGATATGCCGGCGAGAACAAATATCGTAAAGATGAGATATATCTCTTCTTCCGGGGCGGAAGAGGAGCTTGACAGGATAGAGCGCAAGATAGAAGAATCCTTCCTGTCCGGCACCGCTTCATGAATCTGAGACTCTCCCCCTGTTTTTCTATCCGAGTGAAGCCAGTCTGCTGTGAAGGGCGACGGCTGCCTGGCCTGCGGAAATACAGCCGTCGTTTGCCGGCAGGCGGCTGTGGGCGTAAACGCTGAATCCCTCCCTGCCCAGTTTCCCGCACACCATATCAAGCAGCAGGATGTTCTGGAAGACCCCGCCCGAGAGAACCGCAACAGAAATATTCCTTTCTTCCTTTATTCTTTTACATATTTCTGTAACTATTCCCGCAACCCCGGCGTGGAACCTGTGGGAAACAGCGCCGGCGGAGACACCTCTTGAAATGTCGCTTACGACCTCCCTTATCACCGGCGAGGAGTCAATGATGATTCTTTCATTCTCCTGCCTTGTCCCGAACCTGTAGGGGGTCACCTTCTCCTTTTCAGCCGCCATCTCCAGTTCAACCGCCGCCTGAGCATCATAGGTTATTTCCCTCCGTATTCCGGCTATGGCGGAGACAGCGTCAAAGAGCCGCCCCATACTTGAAGCGGGCGGGCAGTTGACATTGTTTTCAATCATTTCCTTTAAGGCGGATATTTTTTCCTTTTCAATATTTTCCAGGAACGGTATCTTCAGTCCAGAAAAATCGCCGCCGAATGCACCGTGCAGGAAGGCAACGGCTGTTCTCCATACCTCCGTTATCGCCTTTTCTCCTCCGGGCAGTCCGGTATAATCAAGATACGCAAGTCTTTCATACCCTTTGTAGTCGGCAAGCATAATTTCCGCTCCGCGGATGTCCCCCTCTTCACCGTAGCCGGTACCGTCCAGGGCGATGCCTATCACTTTTTTATTCGGCAGGCGGTTTTCCATCATGCAGGAGGCGATATGGGCGTGGTGGTGCTGTACGCCTACGACCGGCAGTTTTTCTTTTTCCGCCTTCTCAAGGGCAAATTGGGTTGCCATGTAGTCCGGGTGCAGGTCATACGCGATGACCTCCGGCCGGAAGCCGAAGAGCGTCTTGAAATGGTTGTACAGGTACCTGTAAAAATCAAGAGCTTCCATGCTGTCAATAGAACCCACGTGCTGGCTTGTGATAATTCTTCTGTCCCTGCCGAAAGAAAATGTGTTTTTCTCCTGCGCCCCTGCGGCGAAAACCTCTTTTTTGAAAAGAGAAGTGGTTGGGAGCGGGTCAGGAGTGTATCCACGGGCTTTCCGCAATACCTGCGTCCGGTCCGGAGGCAGGATTTTTACAACGGAATCGTCACAGCCGGCATGTATGTCACGGTTGTTTGTCAGAACATAATCGGCAAGACCGGCGAGTTTCCTTAAAGACGCATCATCATCCCTGAAAATGATGGGTTCGTCGGCGATATTGGCGCTTGTGGCCACGACAACCTTAAAACCCCCGAAAAAAAAGAGCAGGTGATGTACGGGCGCATAAGGGAGAAAGAAACCGAGATATCTGTTGAACGGCGCAATATTTTCAGGCAGAGTACATCCCGCTTTCTTTCTAAGGATTACCACGGGCGTCTGCCATGAACGGAGAATATTTTTTTCTGCATTGTTTAAAAGGGAGTATCTTCTTACGATGGATAAATCTCTTGCCATCAGGGCAAAGGGCTTGTCCCCTCGTTTTTTCCTTTCCCTCAGTTTATTGACTGCCCCGGCGTTTTCGCCGTCGCATACAAGGTGGTAGCCGCCTGTCCCCTTCACGGCGACTATATGCCCGGTTTCTATAAGTCTGGCGGCGGTCTCTATGGAATCCGTACCTGTAGCAGATGTTTTCTCTCCTTTCAAAAGACGGAATTCTGGACCGCAGGCAAAACAGCAGTCCGGCTGGGCATGAAAACGCCTGTCCAGCGGATTGATATACTCGGCGTAACAGTCCGGGCACATCATGAACCGTTCCATTGTGGTATTCTTCCTGTCGTAAGGGAGGTTTTTCGTGATGGTGAACCGGGGCCCGCAGTCGGTGCAGTTTATGAAAGGGAAGAGGTGTCGCCTGTCTTTTGCAGAAAAAAGTTCTTTCAGGCATCCGGCGCAGGTCGCGATGTCAGGGGATACCTCGGTCGTTATCTTCCCGGCAACCCTGCTCTTTTCTATCCTGAACCCCTTTTCTCCTTTGAGCGGAAGGGAATAGATGACAGAGACGTGTTTTATGACGGATTGCTTCGGCGGTCTGTATCTTATCCTGTCCAGGAAAGTCTTTATGTCTGCGGAATTGCCTTCAACCTCAATATAGACTCCTGCCGATGTGTTCACCACGAAACCGGCAAGCCTGCTTTCGCTGGCATGCCTGAAGACGGCAGGCCTGAACCCCACCCCCTGCACCCTTCCCTCAATATCTATGCCAACCCGCTGCCTGTTGCCGTTCAACGATATTTTTCCACACATGGGTGATTATAATGCGGCAAGAAATTTCTTCGTGGTCTCTTCAAGAAGTTTGCGTGCGGCGGAATCAGGTTTGTTCTTGATGAGCACCGGCTCGGCCGCCTTCTTGAAGTTGAAACTCTGGGCTATCCTTTCCACGCTGTCTATCGCTTTCCCACCGCCGCCGTGCGTCACGAAAGCAAAATAGGGCTTGTCCTCCACCTTTCCCCTTGAGGGATACAACGTCCTGTCAAAGAAATCCTTGAGGCCGCCTGCCATGTAACTGAAATAATCCGGGGTTCCTATGACAATGGCGTCGCATCCAAGCAAATCTTTCAAATCCGCCTCCAGCCCTGTCTTCATAACGGGCTTATGTCCTGCCGCTTCAGCCGCCTTTTTTACTATTTCCGCCGCTTCCCTGGTGTTTCCCCCGAGAGAATAGTAGACTATCAGAACCTTTGCCATTCTGCACCTCCCCCTTCTTGTCATCTCGAGCCCCGTATTTTGGGGCGTGGCAATCTGGCGTCTTTTGCCATCCCGATTCTTTTTATCGGGACCCAACACATTTGTAATTATGGACTTGTTTTTTCCACTAATACTTTTTCCCCTGACCTCACCTTTTCCAGACCCCTGTAGTCCGAGGCCATCTTTCCCACCACCTCAACGGCGCTTGCAGGTATGGGTTTTTCTCCCCTGCTCATGGGAGTCGGTCCGAAAAAGAGGCACAGACATCTGCCTTCGGGCCAGTATGCGATATCCCCCTTTTCCACCTCACTGACAGGGGTTTCAATGTCCGAGTCCACCGGTATCTCAAAATAAATCTCCTTCCCCCATGTGCTCGCCCTCACATTGAAGGGCAATGCATCATATATTCTGCCGGCAAGCGCAGAATCCTCCATCTCCCCATTCACCACCACCTCTCCTACCTTAATTCTTATTTCCTTCCCCTTTTTCAATGCTGCTCCTCATATGATTAAGTGTCGTGCAACAACTCTTGAGAATATGTATAGCGGTAAAAGTTTCAATTGTCCCGGTCGTCAATATCTTGGAGCATCTTCTGAATGGAAGGTTTGACTTCAGGCAGTTTATTTTTTATGACATCCCATACAATTTCATAATCTATTCCAAAGTAAAAATGCGCAATTTTATCACGTATCCGCGCCATATATTTCCAAGGGATTGCAGGATATCTATCTTTTCTTTCTGCAGGGATGTTTTTTGCTGCTTCGCCGATTATCTGTATTTGCCAGACAACAGCGCTTTGTGTTTTTTCGTCTTTGCAGAATCCCGCAAAATCTACGTTTTGTATAAACTCCTCAATGTTGACTATTGCTTTGAGAATATCTTTAATGAAAAGGGAGTAATCTCTTTCTCCTTTCATATATACATTACCTCTTTTGCTATTATGTCCTTTAACTCCTCTCTTACAGCATTTTTTCTTACCACGTCAACCTTCCTTTTTGTGAGTTTCTTCAAAAAATC
>Ga0209609_10000329_pt1 | contig 28331 bp, 23 predicted proteins | sample LakKivw325mmetaG_FD_184136 | JGI IMG/M metagenome (GOLD analysis project Ga0209609, IMG submission 184136) | Anoxic lake water microbial communities from Lake Kivu, Rwanda to study Microbial Dark Matter (Phase II) - Lake Kivu water 325m metaG... | ecosystem: Environmental > Aquatic > Freshwater... | reverse complement strand
AAGGCCGTTCAAATCGAAAACGGCCGAAAACAGCGCTTATTAAAACTTATTCAACAAGTTAGAAGCTTTTAGAAAAACAACAACCGGACAGGCCTGGGTTTGACCCCTTCTTGCCGCGTTTGCGTCCGCCAATTCGCTGTGTTACAAATTTGCCGTGGGGATTTGTCGTTTCTTTCCGGGCTGGCCGCGCCGAGCCGCCGGGCTCGGTCTGGCGCTGGCGCTCTTTGCCCTCGGCCTCTACGCCCAGCAGCAGAAGGTCCCCCCGCCTCCCGCCAAGCCGAGCGTTCAGCCCGCCCCTGCGGTTTCCGCCGAGGTCTCTCCCGGGACCCGGATCGTGGCCCGCAGCCTGGAGCGGGCCGGCCAGCGCGTCTATGCTCTGGGCGACGTCGAGATCCATTATGGCGAATTTCTCATCTTCGCCGACCGCGTCGAATACGATCTCGACACCAAGGACCTTGTCGCCGAGGGCAACGTCGTCGTCCAATCCGGCCCCGAGGTCATCCGCGGCGAGCGCGTCCTCTGCAACCTCGATTCCGGCCGGGCCACGATCGAGAAGGCCTCCGGCATCGTCCAGCCCTCCCTCCTCTTCGAAGCCGATTCGCTCGAACGCGAGCGATCCGATCTTTATTCCATGACCAAGGGCCGCTTCACGGCCTGCGCCCAGCCGACCCCGCGCTGGTCCTTCAGCCTCTCCCGCGCCAACCTCAAACAGGACGATTACGTCGAGATGTGGAACGCCGTCCTTCGCATCAAGAGCGTGCCCGTCTTCTATCTTCCCTACCTCCGCTATCCGCTGCGCGACCGGGCCACGGGCTTCCTCCTGCCCCAGCTCGGCTCCAGCGGCGACAAGGGCCTGTCCCTCTCCGAAAGCTTCTTCTGGGCCATCGCCTCGAACATGGACGCCACGGTCGGTGTCGACTACTACCCCCGCCGCGGCACGGGCGCCGGCCTCGAATACCGCTATCTCTTCCCAGGCGGCACGAAGGGCGATCTCAACCTCTACTATTTCTTCACCAAGAAACTCTCCGACGGCACCAAGCCCGGGAACTCCTCCATCATCCGCCTCAACCACACCCAGGAGCTGCCTCTCGGCTTCACCCTCGTCGCCAATGTCGACTACCAGACCTCCTACCAGTTCCTCCGCGATTTCGACAACAACTTCCAGCGGTCGACGTCCTTCACCCGGACCTCGCAGGTCTTCCTCTCGCGCTCGTGGGGCCGGATGAGCCTGAGCGCCCGGGCTTCGCGGTTCGAGACCTACTTCTCCCAGATCGACGACTCGAACGTCTCGACCTCGCTGCCGCAGATCAACTTCAACGTCTTCAAGACCAAGATCTTCGCGCCGGTCTACTTCTCGCTGGCGAGCACCATCTCCCGCACCCAGTACGGCTGGAAGTCCGAATACGCTGCGGGGACCGAGCGGCGCACCTCACGCTTCGGCGTCAGCCCCACCCTCAGCGTGCCGTTCACGTCCGTCCCGTGGATCGCGGCCACGTCTTCGGTCACGGCCAACCTCAACTCTTACGGCCAGAGCCTCGACACGACGACGCACGCCATCGTCAACGAGCCGCTCTTCACCCGCAATTTCGTGGCCGCGATCGACGTCGTCGGCCCCGTCTTCTACCGGCTGTTCTACGGCCGCGACGGCAAGGTCCGGCTCAAGAACATCCTCGAGCCGCACCTCAGCTATTCCTACGACAGCCCGACCAACGCCTCCGACCGGATCGTGACCAACTACGGCTTCTTCCGCTATCACCAGATGAGCTACGGCCTGACGAGCCGCTTCCTGTTCCGGGGCGCCTCCGAGCAGGCCTCCGAGGTCCTGTCGGTGGGTTTGGCCCAGACCTATTATTTCTCGCCCGAGGACGGCCCGCTCTCGCTCTACCCGGTCGACGGCAAGCCGCCGCGCTTCTCGGAGATCAGCGGGACCGTCCGTTTTTACCCCAAGGCCCGTTTCAGCCTCGACGCCTCGGCCGGCTACAACCCTTACTACAAATCGATGTCCAGCCTGCGCTTCGGGTTCACGGCCGGCGACAAGCCCGCAGGCGACTTCCTGACCGTCAACTGGTTCTCGAGCCGCAACTCCTGGGTGACCGGGGTCGACCCGGCGCTCGTCGCCCTCTACAACCGCGACCAGCTCGGCGCGCTCGGCGGCCTGCGCCTGCCCCGGCTCCGGGTCGACCTCCAGCTCGAGGCCGACTACAACGTCAAGGACCGCAAGCTCCTCTACACGGGGGCGGTGCTGACCTATCACTACCAGTGCGTCGACATCCTCGTCGACGTCCGCTCGTTCCATTACCGGGCCAAGCCCGACACGCAGATCCGCCTTTCGCTCGGCCTCGGCTCGATCGGCCGGACGCTCGATTTCCTCGGGGGATTCGGGTTCTAGGGGCGGTCTTCGCGGCTCAGAGGTTGAGCTCGAGCTGCTGGTCTTGGGCTTCTTTGCGGTCCGACTCGATGTCGGCCAGCATCTCGGGGGTGATGTCGCCCGTCGGGTAGATGCCGTCGAAGCAGGCGGCGCAGAAGTTTTTGATCTTCGGATTCTCCTGCTGGACCGCCTTCTTCAGGGCCGCGAGGGTCTGGTAGATGACCTTGTCGGCCCCGATTTTCTTGGCCACGGCCTCTTCGTCGGCGTCCTGGGCCACGAACTCGGTCTTGGTCTGCATGTCGATGCCGTAGACGCAGGGGTGGCGGAGCGGCGGCGAGTAGGAAGCGAAATAGACCTTCTTGGCCCCGGCCTCGCGGAGCATCCCGACGATGGCCCGGGAGGTGTTGCCGCGGACGATGCTGTCGTCGACGAGCAGGACCTTCTTGCCCCTGATCTCCGAGGCGATGGGGTTGAGCTTCTGGCGGACCGAGCTCTTGCGCTTCTGGTCGGCGGGCATGATGAAGGTCCGGCCGATGTAGCGGTTCTTGACCAGGGCCTCGCTGTATTTCAGGTTGAGGCGGCGGGCGATCTCGATGGCCGCGTCGCGGGCCGAATCGGGCACGGGCACGACGACGTCGATGTCGAGCTTGCGCCGCTTGATATCGGCGGCCAGGGACCGGCCGAGGTTGACCCGGCACTTGTAGACGTTGGCCTTGTCGATGAACGTGTCGGGCCGGGCGAAATAGACCCATTCGAACAGGCACGGCGAGAGGCAGGCCTTGCGGATCCGCCTACGGTGGAGGGTCCGCGACTTGTCGATGAAGACGACGTCGCCGGCCTCGACGTCCTTGATCTCGCCGAAGTTCATGATGTTCAGGCTGACCGTCTCGGAGGCCACGGCGTAGGCCGGGAGGAGCCCGTCGCGCCGCACGCCGTAGACGAGCGGCTTGATGCCGTAGGGATCGCGGAAGGCGACCAGGCCCTGGCCGGCGACGTAGGCCACGACCGAGTAGCTGCCCTTGACCTTGTCCATGACCGCCTCGACGGCCTTGAAGACGTGCTCGGGCTCGACGGACTTGGTCTTGGCGTGGGCCAGGGACTCGGCGAAGAGGTTGAGGATGATCTCGAGGTCGCAGTCGGAATTGAGCAGCCGGTGCTGGTCCCGGTAGAGCTCGTCGCGGAGCTCCTTGTAGTTGGCCACGTTGCCGTTGTGGGCCATGATGATGCCGAAGGGCGAGTTGAGCTGGAAGGGCTGGGCGTCCTCGTAGCTGCCGCCGCCGATCGTCGGGTAGCGGGTGTGGCCGATGCCGATCGGTCCGGTCAGGCGCTCGACCGCCTCGGGGGTGAAGATGTCATGGACGAGGCCGTTGCCCTTCAAGGCGTGGAAGCGGCCGTCGAAGGTGATGACCCCGGCCGAGTCCTGGCCGCGGTGCTGGATGGCGAGAAGGCCCTGGTAGAGATCGCGGACGACGGGGCCGTTGCCCCAGATTCCGATGACGCCGCACATCGTCAGGCCTTGACGGCCCGGCCGGGATCGACGACGGCCTCGTCGATGATCATGACCGGGATGTCATCCTTGATCGGGTAGACCCGCTGGCAGGAGACACACTTCAGGCCTTTCTCGTCGGCCGTGAGCTTGACGTCCGCCTGGCACAGGGGACAGGCCAGAACAGCCAGGAGCGCAGGGTTGATCGGCATGGTCGGTGTCCTTCATTCCATAATAGCGGCCCCCGCGGCTCGCGTCAACGGGCCTCTCGTTGACAGGAATCGAGTCTGCTTGATTTATCCGACTCCGCGACCGGGCTCCGCTCGCTCCTTATCGAGACGGACGGGAAAGAAGAGCTCATCGTTTCCAAGCGGCTGAGTCTCCCAGCCCGGGTGCCGTTCGGCGTTTCCGAGGGGAACTTCTCGATCGGCACCGGGGAGATCGTGGTTCAGAGCCAGTCGATCTCCCGGAGCCGGCTCATGGACGAGCAGAGGCGCGAACGGGAGGGGAAGGAGGCCGATAGAGAGGCAGAACGAACCCGGGAGAAAGCGGCTGATGCCTCCTCCCCGGCTAGCAGAACAGACAGGTTTACCGACTCCTCATCAGGCTCGGCCAAGATGATGTCCGCATCCCCGGTCGGGAACTTCTACATCTATTCCTTTGACGGGAAACTCCTCCAGGTTTACGATGTCTACGGGCACCTCCTCAAGGACTATATCTATATGGGCGACCGGCTCATCGCCGAATATGATCATGTCGGCTCCCGCTACCTCTATTACACCCCCGATCAGATCAACACGACCCGAGTCGTGACGGACCAAGTGGGCAACGTCGTTTATTCAGCGGTCCACGATCCGTATGGGGGAATTCAGCAAACCCTGGTCAGCACCTTCGATCCCCAGATCAAGTTCTCGGGCAAGGAGCGAGATGCGGAGTCCCAGCTCGATTATTTCGGAGCGAGGTATTACGACCGGAGCCAGTATAGGTTCATATCCGTCGACGCTGTGAGGAATGCGAGTCTTCCGCTGTTTGACGCCCAGTATACAAATTTCTATTCCTTCTCCAGGGACAATCCTATCTCTTTTTTTGATCCAAACGGAGCGTTCGCTGTCCGAATCGTCGTAACTCGAACAGGGATGACCTCATCGGGGATTACAGGCACGCTCGCGATGGAAACGCCTTTCGGCACCAGTTCTTATAGGACTACCGAACCTCCGTACAAAGGCACGACAAAGGCACGGACCAGGGACAGCGAAAGCGCAATTCAGGCGGGAACCTACGAAGGCGTGCTCGAGAGGGGAGCGAACATCGGGGGCTATATTGTTGATGCTATCCGCCTAGTTAATAACAACCTGCTGGGAAATCGCACGGGCATATATATACATTCCGGGACCATAACAAGAGGCTGCATTCTGGTGGATTATATGATTACATCTGGGCAACCGGACACCGCAAGGCAGGACATGATCAATACTATTGATCTTGCCGAAAGTGCTTTAGACACCTGCAGTTCGGTACTTCAAGTCTATGAGGGGTTTGCGGGATTATTTTCAATCAATGATTTTCCCGAAATTACTGTGACCGTACAGTGGACACCTGTTTTGCTGGGCATCCTCATTTCGAGGTGTCTCGTCGGAATCTCTATCTAGGAGAAGGATCATGAGAAATGGTAATTCCCGTATGGCTCTGAATGGTCTACTTTGTTTCTCTATGATCTGGATCAACGCGATCCTGACGACGAGGGGGATCTCCCAGACTAGAATGTCAGAGCAGGTTCTTAATTGGGAGGATCTGACTCCTATTTATGACGCCTATATCAACTGCCCCTCCTCTGAAAACGCTAAGGCTCTATTGAATGCCCTACCTGTGAACAGGCCGGAAAAGGAAATTGGATCTGCTGAAAGAGGGTTATCGCATATCTTTGGGGGGGCGCACTTCCCCGTAATGCGTTCTGAAGTCCTTGCAGGGGACAGGTTAGCCGTTGAAATCATGTTTCGTTTCTTTAATATTACCGACGGTACTTATAGCGATACCGTCGAGACCATGCTTGCGGGGCTAGTGCGGAGCAAACCCAGACTTTTCGTTGAAGTACTTTCGGCCTACAAGAATCTGGACCATTTGAGAAGGTTCGGTCCTCCTGTGGACTTTGTCGGGGAAGGATATGAATCCCATCCGTGCGCGCTAAAGCATGAATACGAAAAGCGCATAGAAGCCCTTGAAGAAATTAAGGACCCAATCTATGCGGAAGTTATAGAGGCCTGCATTAAGAAACTGCGTGAATCGATCAAGCAGCACGTCCATTGAGTTCCCTCCAGCAAAGGCGAGCAGTGTAGAATAGCCCCCCGAGCCAGTGCGGGTCGCCAGGCGCCTCCGGCGGTAGAGCGTGACTGGACGAAGCGTTTCGTGCTGAAGTAGGTTTTAGCCTCGGCCCCGACCGACGTCGGCGGCTGAAGCTTGAGCGCCTTAAGGAAGCGGGAGCCCGCCGCGGCTTCGAAACCGAACCTCTTTTGCTATACTTGGCTTTATCTTTCCTCTCCGTTTTGATGATTGTTGCGTTTGGCGCTCTCAATTGGCGCATTGAGAAAAGGCTCTTGGCGCATAAACGGGCGGCTCCGATCCGCGAACAAGATCCGTTAACCTAGATCGGGCATTCATGCAACCGAAAAAGCCCTAGTCAATGCGCCCGAATCCACGAATATTGATGCAAGGAGCGCCGGGTACAAGGTCGCCCATATCCACATCCCCTCGAACGACATCTACGAGGCCTATTATCTGATCACCCTCTACGGCAAATACGCCCCCGAGATCGAGATCCTCCAGGCCTCGGACCGCGGGAACAGTTCGCCGGCTCTGTTCCTATTTCAGCCCTAACCGCAGGCTCAGGCTCCACTCGGCCGTCGGCGCCGGCTGGTAGGAGTTCCCGTCCGGGTCGGGCTCGGTGAAGCCGTAATAGAGGACGTTGAAGATGTTCCGGCCCGAGAGCATGAGCTCGAGGGGGATGCCGCTCCATTCGAACTTGTACCCGATCCGGACGTGGACCAGGGCGTAGGGATCGGTCCGGCCGTAGCCGTTGGGCAGGATCCGGTTCGAGGAATCGACGTACCAGCCGCCGACGTATTCGAGAGCGGCGCCGCCGACGACGGCCGGGCTGAACTTGTATTCGGCGTCGGCGTAGAGGTCGTGTTGCGGCGAGTTCGGGAGCCACGTTCCGGTATAGGTGTCGCCGGTGAGCGTCTCGACCGTGACGTACTTGAAGTGGGAGTAGGTGTAGGCCGCGCGCAGGGCCAGGGCCTCGACTGGGAACCACGCGAGCGACGTCTCGACGCCGTAGCGGTGGCTCGAGCCGACGTTGCCGTAGAAGGTCTCGAGCGGCCGGGTCGTGATCCGGTAGCGCCCGAAATCGTTTTCGGTGTCGAGATAATACAGGGCCACGTCATAGCTCACGTTCTTGGCGACCGAGCCCCGCACGCCGAGCTCCTCGCCGCTCGAGGTGGCGGCGACAAGCTGGGTGTTGTAGCCGCCGAGGGCGAAGGGATTATTGACCAGCTCCTCGGTGCCGGGCGGCAGGAAACCCGTGCCCCAGCTCGCGTAGAAGCCGAGGTCGGGCCGCGGGTTCCAGGTGATGCCGACCCGGCCGGTCGGCTTCTTGTAAACGACCTCGCCGCTGAGGTCGACACCGCCGGCGCGGAGATGGTCGGCGAGGCGGTTCGAGACGCGATCGTAGCGGCCGCTGGCGAAGACTCCCCATTGGCCGAGCTCGATGCGGTCGAGGACGAAGGCGCCGATGCCCGATTGGGTCAGGGTCTGGTCGGCGACGAGGTCCGGCCCCTCGACGGCCCCGCCGAGGTTGGGGAACTTCGTCTCGTCGATCGACTGCCAGGCGTAATCGACGCCGGCGGTCAGGTGGTTCGTGACCCGGCCCCACGACGCGGTGTGGTTGATCTGGCTCATGACGCCGGGGGTATTGAACTGGCGGTGGATGACCGTCGAGGGCACGGCCTCGCCGTACTTGGTGTTCCGGTAATAAGTGGTCACGTTGAGGTCGAGGTTCCTGGCCAGCTCGAACGTGCCGATGAGGCCTCCGGTCGCGCGCTGGGTCCTCTGGAACTCGTTCTTGCTCGCGGAGTCGGGATTGGCCTGACGCCGCAGGACCTTGGGGTTGGCGCTGAACCAATCGAGGTTCAGGCCCTCGGGATTCTGGTTGTAGAAATTGGTCCAGCCGGCGATGGCCGTGATCTTGACCTTGGGACTGAGGGTGAAGGCGAACTTGCCCCGAACGTTGTCGGCCTTGTAAGCGGACCAGACGCGGTAGCCGTCGCCTGAAAGGAGGGAGCCGGTCAGGCTGTAGTTCAGCTTGCCGCTCGTGCCCCCCAGCTCGGCGTAGCCCTTCTTGAGGCCGAAGGCGCCGCGGACGAGGTTGACGCCCGCCGCCACCGGCTCCGTCCCGCCGTCGCGGGTCAGGACGTTGAGGATGCCGCCCGAGGAGCCGCTGCCGTAGAACGCCGCCGCCGGCCCGCGCAGGACCTCGATCCGCCGCACCGCGGCCCAATCGATGTCGTAGAAGTCCGGGACATAGCCCGAGGGATCGTTGAGGGGGATGCCGTCGACGAGAGTCTTGATGCCGCGCGTGCCGCGCTCGGTCAGGATGCCTTCGCCGCGGATATAGAGGTGGACGCGCTCGCCGTCGGCCTGGTTGTCGACCCGGACGCCCGGCACGAGCTTGAGGGCCTCGTCGATGCCGACCGTTCTCGGCATGGCGTTGAGGATGGGCGTTTCGACGACGGTGGTCGCCGCCGGATTCTGCTTGAGCGGGATCTCGACCCGGGGCGCGGTGACGGTGATCTCGACGTTCTGGGCCCGTTCCGACGTCTGTTCTTTTTCCTGGGCTTTCTTGGCGGGGGAGGCCGCGAACGAGGGGCCGGCGAGGAGGGCCGCGGCGACGAGGATCAGGGGGACGACTGTCAACGAACGGGGGGCGAGTCTGGGCATGACGATACCTCCATATACAGGATTAGACACGTCTCTTCGGAGATTTCTTCGGTCGTCCGTATCGGCGGCCGGGACCGGCTTGACACCGCTCCTCCGCCGGGGATAGAGTGACGCCGTGCCACCTGAAGTGTCCTCCGAACGCGCCCTCCCCAGGACCGGCCCCGCCGACCGGGAAACCTCCCTCATCCTGGCCGCCTCCCGCGGCGACGAGGCCGCGCTCCGGGAGATCTATCGGACCTACCGCGAGCCGGTCTGGCGCGTCATCGTCTCCCTGGTCGGGGACGTCCCTCAGGCGCAGGACATCCTCCAGAACGTCTTCTTCAAGGCCTTTCGGGGCCTCTCCGGCTTCCGCTTCCGGTCCGCCCTGTTCACCTGGATGTATCGGATCGCATGCAACGAGTGCCGTAACCACCTCAGGAGGCGCGGTCCCGCCACGGTCCCCCTCGAAACGATCCTCGGCAGCCGCTACGAGGCCGATTCGGCCGTCCCGGGCGGCGGATCCTCCGGTCCGGCCGACACCCTGAGAGCGGCCGTCCGCGATCTGCCCTTCAAGCTCCGCGAGGTCGTTGTCCTCAAATACCAGGAGGACCTCTCTTATGAAGAGATGAGCCGGGTCCTCGGCTGTCCGCCCGGGACCGTGGCCTCGAGGCTCAACCGGGCCCTTTTGGAGCTCGAGTTGCGGCTCCGCTCGCGGGGAGGGGCCCGATGACCTTCTCCTGCTTCTTCGCCCGGCGCAGGTTCGTGCCCTATCTCGAGGGGCAGGTCCCCTCCGGTCCCGTGGCGCGCCTCGAGCGCCATCTGGAACGCTGCGCCCGGTGCTCCGAGCTTTTTGCCCGCGTCAAGGCCGGCCATGAAGCGGGCCGCGCGTTCGGCCGGCTGGCCCCGGTTCCGCCGGGCCGTTTCTCGGACTTCGAGGAGGTCCGCAGCCCGGACCGCCGTCCCTGGGCTCGGCTTGCGGCGTTCGCCGCCCCGGCCCTTGTTGCCGCCGCCGCCTGCATCGTCGTGCTCTTCGCCGTGACCGGCCGTCATCAAGCGGTCGGGACGGGCGGCGCGGCCATCGGCCCGGCCGAGATCACACCCTCGGGCGCCTTCATGAAGCTGGCCATCCGCGACTTCGGCATCGACTCTCGCCGGCAGGTCGTCACCGAGGGCTACGTGCAGGATGTCTATTACGATGAGCAGGAGCAGACCCTGCACATCAAGCTGGGCGAGAGATCAGGCGGGACCGGCCCGTTTGTCATCTGCGAGGTCCGCGACGCCGGCCGCCTGACCATCCCCGGGACGGGCAGCCGCGTCCGGGTCTACGGCCGGGCCCGCTTCGACGCCCAGCCGGGCCGGGGCTGGCACGAGGTCAACCCCGTCATGGAGATCGCCGTCCTGAACCGCTGACGAAGGAGGCCGGCCGTGCTCTACTTCGCCTTCGCGTCCAACATGAACCAGGCGCAGATGAAGCGCTGGTGCCCGGCCAGCCGGTTCCTCAAGGCTGTCATCCTCGAAGGATATCGCTTTGTTTATGACGGCCTCTCCGTGTCCTGGGAGGGCGCGACCGGCAACATCGTCCAGTCCACGACCGAAAGCGTCTGGGGCGCCCTCTATGAGATCACCGAGCGGGACCGCCTGACCCTGGACGCCTTCGAGGGCTATCCTCGGAACTATGACCACAAGGACGTCGACGTCAGGGACCGCGAGGGAAAGATCGACCGGGCCATGACCTATTTCCGGACGGGGCGGCCCCTAAGCAAGCCCCACCCCGATTACGAGCGGATCGTCATCGACGGGGCCAAGGAATGCGGCCTGCCCGACGACTACATCGAAAAGTTCCTTCGCGTCCCCCGCATCTGATACCTGGGAGATCGCATGACCATCGAATACGTCCATGCTTCGAAGTACGGGAACGGCGCGCGGGTCGCCGAGGAGTTCAAGCGGCTCATGGCTGCGCGGGGGGTCGCGGTCAACGTCCGCCACGCCCGCGACGCCCGTCCCAAGGAGATGCCCGCGGCCGACCTCTATGTCTTTAGCTCGCCCGGCCGCATGGGACGGCCCATTGGCCGCATGCGCCGTTTCCTGAAGAGACTCCAGCTGCCGGCCGGCGCCAAGTACGCCCTTCTCGTCACCGAGTCGGCGCCCCAGCCGAACAAGAAAACGGGGCAGATGCCGACCCCCGAAGAGATGGCCCGCTGGCAGCGCGTCGCCCCGATCATGACCGGGATCCTCGACGGCAAGGGCCTGGTCAAGGTCGCAGAAGGCAAGGTCCGGGTGACCGGCCTGAAGGGGCCCCTCGAAGAGGGCTGGGAGAAAAAAGTCGAGGCCTTCGCTCAGAACTTGTAGCGGACGCCGACGCGCACCGCGGTCCCCGAGAGGTTGATGCGGGCCCGCCGGGCGTCGACGACGCCTTCCTCCGCCGGCGCGCTCGGCCGGACGACGATCAGCGGATAATCCTCCGCGCCTCCCGCCGTCTTGTGGAAAAAGAAGAGCGTCCCGGCCTCGGTGGTGTTATCGCCGGCCGAGCTGCGGTGCTGGTCCTGGCCGGTGAGGCCAGAGAAGCTGGCGATGCGCATCCCCGCTTCGACGAAGAGGACGGTCCTCGGGGCGATGTCCCATTCCCCGCCGAAGGCGCCTTCGAACCCGAGGCCCGACGTCGAAGCCGAGCCCTTCCACTGCTCCCAGGCGTCGGCGCTTTCATTGCGATAGAAATAGCCGGCCTTGGCCGAATAGATTCCGAACCCGCCGCGCAGGTAGAAACCCGAGCCCGGGTAGAAGCGGACCATGAGCTTGAAGGGGACGGCCCGGACGTAAGGCTTGGTCCGGACGGTCTCCGACGCGTCCCCGCCGCCGAGCTTGACGGCGCTGCCGTTGGAACCCGTCAGGAGGTCGGCGCCGACGCCGAACGTCAGCTGCGTCGAAAAGCGGTAGGCGAGCTCGAAGCCCATAAGGCCGGCCAGGTTCAGGATATCCGGCCGGTCGGGGACGGTCAGGCCGGCCGAGGCGGCGGCCCAGTCGGCGAAGCCGCGCGTCCCGTCGTTGAGATCGCGCGGGGCGAGGGTGGCGACGCCCATCGAGACGGCGAACTCGAGCGGGATCGTCCCCGTGCGGAACTCCGGCATCTTGATGCCCCCGGTCCGGGGCTGGCGCGCGGCTGGCTCGCGGGCCGGCGTCTTCGCCGGGGGCTGGGCGGCCGGCGGACTGATGGGCTCGCCCTGGCCAACGACCTCGACCAGGCTCTCGTGGATCCAGCCGCCGATGACCCCGCCGTCCTCGAGCGTGTAGCGGACGAAATACCACTCGCCCTCTTTCTTGTCCGCGTCGAGGAGGGTGCCTTCGGGGATGGCCTGCATGACGGAGCTGCCGATGTCCGGCTTCTCGCGGAGGTTGGCCTGCTCGGCCGTGACCTTGAGCTTGATCGTCCGGGCCTGGGGCGACCCGGCCGCTGCGGCCAGCGCCGTCCCGACGGCCAGGATCAGAAGGGAAAAGGCGATCGTCCGAATGATGCGCATGGCGGGTTCACCCTGATCGGATTATAGAACGACTCCCGCCAATGGGCAAGGCGAGGGGGAGAGACGGCGCCGGCTCATGATCGCGCGGCATGCCCCGCCGCACGCCGGCGGGGAGCTTGCGGCGGCGGCCCATATTTCAGCCGAGCTTCCTGGACTTGAAGGACAGAGCTGAAACGCCTGGCCATTTCAGGGGAAAGGGCGCGCCGGCCGCATTCGTAATCAGAGACCATGTTCTGCCGGATCTCGAGCTTGCCGGCCAGCTGCTCCTGGGTCAATCCGGCCTTCAACCGGGCGCCGGCCAGGAGATTCCCGACCCGGTTCTTTTCCATCTCCTTCCAGAATTCGGTCCCTTCGATGGGGATCGCCGCTTCATCCTCCTCCGCGGCCAGGACGGTGACCTCGTACTTCTTCCGGAGCCAATCGACGATCTCTCCGGGGCGGTCGCCGTGGATGGACAACTCAGTACGCGGCTTTTTCACGACTGCCAACATAGTACACCTCGATGATGATCTCGCCCTTGCGATGCGTCCAACACGCCACATATCGATAGGTCAGATGACAGTGGTATCGGTCGTCGCCAAGGCATGAAAAATTCCTCCAAGTCGGCTGGATCGGGCCCGAGTCCTGCAGGTTCGTCACGAGCAAGTACAGAAGTTGTCGAACGTTCTCGGGCAACTTGGCCAGACCGCGCCCGGTTTTCTTCTTGATCCTGATCTGGTAACTCATCCAGTTATAATATAACCATGCGCGGCGCCGCCGTCAAGTTATATCCTGGCGGAGCTTATTCGTATTCCGCCCAGTGCTTGATGGCGAGGTCGGCGGACTTGTGGGCGGCCAGGGCCTGGACGAAGAGGTCGGCGGCCTGGAGGTTCGTCAGGATGGGGATCGAGTAATCGACGGCCAGCCGGCGCAGCCGGTAGGCCGAGTTGTACTCGACCCTTTTCGCCGGGTTGGGGATGGAGATGACGAGGTCGATCCTGCCGCCGGCGATGAAGTCGCGGATGTTCGGGCCGCGCCGCTCGTGGACCTTGAAGAGCCGCGTGTTGCGGACGCCGTTCTCCTTGAGGAAGGCCGAGGTCTTGTCGGTGGCGAAGATGCGGTAGCCGAGCCCGGCCAGGGTTTGGGCGGCGCCGAGGAAGCGGCCCTTGGATTCCTCGCCGCCGACCGTGAGGAGGATGTTCTTTTTCGGCAGCGTGAAGCCGGTGGCCAGGATGGCCTTGAGATAAGCCTCATAGACGTCCTCGCCCAGGCAGGCCACCTCGCCGGTCGAGGCCATCTCGACGCCCGTCACCGGGTCGGCCCCTTTGAGGCGCGAGAACGAGAACTGCGGCGCCTTGACGCCGACATAGTTGAGGTCGAGCGTCGTCTTGCGGTTCAGCCCGCCCCGGCCCATGATGGCCGCCACGGCGAGCTCGACGAAGTTCGTGCGGGCGACCTTGCTCACGAACGGGAAGGAGCGCGAGGCCCGCAGGTTGCACTCGATGACCTTGATGGCGTTGTCCTTGGCGATGAACTGGATGTTGAACGGCCCGGTGATCTCCAGGGCCCGGGCGATCTCGCGGCCGATCTCGCGGATGCGGCGGATGGTCTCGATGTAGAGCTTCTGCGGCGGCAGGACCATGGTCGCGTCGCCGGAGTGGACGCCGGCGTTCTCGACGTGCTCGACGATGGCCGAGGCGATGACCTCGCCGCGGTCGGCGACGGCGTCGAGCTCGATCTCCTTGGCGTTGAGGATGAACTTGGAGATGACGACCGGGTACTCGGGCGAGACCCGCGAGGCCTTCTGGAGGTAGCGGTCGAGGTACTCCTCGTTGAAGACGACGCTCATGGCCGCCCCGCTGAGGACGTAGGACGGCCGGATGAGGACCGGATAGCCGATCGTCCGGGCGAAGCGCTTGGCCTCGGCGATGCTCCGGAGCTCGCGCCACTCGGGCTGGTCGATGCCGAGCCCGTCGAGGAGCCTGCTGAACTTGTAGCGGTCCTCGGCCCGGTCGATCGAGGGCGGCGGCGTTCCCAGGACGCGCACCCCCGCGTTGTGGCAGCGCAGGGCGATGTTGTTCGGGATCTGGCCGCCCATCGAGAGGAGCACGCCGAGCGGCTTCTCCTTCTCGTAGATGTCGAGGACGCGCTCGAAGCTGAGCTCGTCGAAGTAGAGCCGGTCGCAGATGTCGTAGTCGGTCGAGACCGTCTCCGGGTTGTAGTTGACCATGATCGTCCCGTAGCCCATCTTCTTGAGGGCCAGGGCGGCGTTGACGCAGCACCAGTCGAACTCGACCGAGGAGCCGATGCTGTAGGAGCCCGAGCCGAGGACCATGACCTTGCCGGGCCGGCCGTTGCCGTTGCGGAAGGGGACGTCGTCCTCGCGGCCGTGGTAGGTCGCGTAGAGGTAGTTCGTCTGGGCCGGGTATTCGGCGGCCAGGGTGTCGATCTGCTTCACGGCCGGGACGATGCGGAGGGCCTTGCGGCGAGCCCGGACCTCGAGCTCGGATGAGCCGGTGAGGAGCGAGATCTGCTTGTCGGAGAAGCCCTTGCGCTTGGCCTCGAGGAGGAGGTCGGCCCCGGCCTCGCCGATCCGGACGCCCCGCAGCCGCGCCTCGCATTCGACGACCGACTTGATCTTGTGGAGGAACCAGCGGTCGATGCGGGTCAGCTCGTGGATGCGGTCGACCGTCATCCCTTTCTTGAGGGCCTCGGCGATGCCGAAGAGCCGCTCGTCGGTCGGGTGGCGGAGCTCCTTCTCGAGGCTGCGGAAGGAGTAGTTCTCGTTGGCGACCAGGCCGTAGACGCCGACCTGGAGCATCCGGGCCGCCTTCTGCACGGCCTCCTCGAAGGAGCGGCCGACGGCCATGACCTCGCCGACCGACTTCATCTCCGAGCCGATCTTCTTCGAGACCCGGCCGAACTTCTTGAGGTCCCAGCGCGGGATCTTGACCACGAGATAGTCGAGGGCCGGCTCGAAGCAGGCCGAGGTAACCTTGGTGATCGAGTTCGGAAGGGCAGGGAGGGTGTGGCCGAGGGCCAGCTTGGCCGCGACGAAGGCCAGCGGGTAGCCGGTCGCCTTGCTGGCCAGGGCCGAGCTCCGCGAAAGGCGGGCGTTGACCTCGATGATGCGGTAGTCGCCGTTGTGCGGGTTCAGGGCGTACTGGATGTTGCACTCGCCGACGATGCCGAGGTGGCGGATGGCCGTGATGGCGATCCTCCGCAGCCGGTGGTACTCCTCGTTCGTCAGCGTCTGCGACGGGGCGATGACGATGCTCTCCCCGGTGTGGATGCCCATCGGGTCGAAGTTCTCCATGTTGCAGACCGTGACGCAGTTGTCGGCCCGGTCGCGGACGACCTCGTACTCGATCTCTTTCCAGCCCTCGAGATACTCCTCGATGAGGACCTGCGGGGTGGCCGTGAAGGCCCGCCGCAGCGCCTCGCGGAGCTCGCGCGGAGTATAGGCGATGCCGCTGCCCTTGCCGCCGAGAGCGTAGGCGACGCGGGTCATGACCGGGTAGCCGATCGAGGCCGCGGCGCGCAGGCCCGCCTCGACCGTGCGCACGGCGACGCCCCGCGGCGTCTTGAGCCCGGCTTCGGCCAGGGCCCGGTTGAAGAGCTTGCGGTCCTCGGTCTTCTCCACCGCCTCCATCGGCGTCCCGAGCACGTGCAGCTTCGCCTCGGCCAGGGCCCCGCCTTTCCAGAGGCCGATGCCGCAGTTGAGAGCCGTCTGCCCGCCGAACGAGACGAGCAGGCCGTCGGGCTTCTCGCGCTCGATGATCTTCTTGACGAAAAAGGGCGTCACCGGCAGGAAATAGACCTTGTCGGCCATCCCTTCGGACGTCTGGATCGTGGCGATATTGGGGTTGACGAGGACGACCTCGAGCCCCTCTTCCTTGAGGGCCTTGATGGCTTGGCTCCCGGAATAGTCGAACTCGCCGGCCTCGCCGATCTTGAGGGCGCCGCTGCCGAGGAGGAGGACCTTGCGGGGCTTGGTCATCGGGCCGCCTGGAGGAACAGGTCGAAGAGGAACTCGGTGTCGGTCGGCCCGGGGCAGGCCTCGGGGTGGAACTGGACGCCGAAGACGGGCTTGCGGCCGTGGCGGATGCCCTCGTTCGTGCCGTCGTTGGCGTTGCGGAACCAGGGCCGCCAGCCGCGCGGCAGGCTCCCGGCGTCGACGGCGAAGCCGTGGTTCTGGCTGGTGATGTAGCAGCGCTCGGTGCCGTCCTCGAGGCAGGGCTGGTTCTGGCTGCGGTGGCCGAACTTGAGCTTGAAGGTCCGGCCGCCGGCGGCCAAGGCCAGGATCTGGTTCCCGAGGCAGATGCCGAAGAGGGGCAGCCCTTCGCCGAGAAGGCGCCGCACGGCCTCGATCGCGGCCGTGGCCCGCTCGGGATCGCCGGGGCCGTTGGAGATGACGACGCCCTTCGGCGCGAACGAGAGGATGCGCTCGGCGTCGGAATCGGCCGGGACGCGGACGACAGCGACGCCGCGCCGGGTGAGCGAGCGGATGATGTTCATCTTGACGCCGCAGTCGATAAGGACGATCGTTCGGCGGGCCTGGGGATTATAGATGCGGATCTCGGGAGTCGTGACCTCGGCCACGAGGTCGCGGGCGTTCGGGTCGGCGACCTCGGCCGCCTCGCGGCGCAGCCGGGCCGGGCTCATGCTCCCGTCGCCCGCGTCAAGCAGGCCGGTCATGACGCCGTGGACGCGGAGCTTCTTCGTCAGGGCCCGGGTATCGACGCCGGCGATCCCGGGGATGCCGTTCTCACGGAGCCAGTCGTGAAGTGATTTCCGCGACGTCGCGTGCGACGGATGCTCGCAGAGCTCGGAGATGACGTAGCCCGTGATCTGCGGCCGGTCGGACTCGAAGCGGGACGGGTCAATGCCGTAGTTGCCGATGAGGGGATAGGTCTGGCAGAGGATCTGACCCCTGTAGCTCGGATCGGTGATGGATTCCGGATAGCCGACGATCCCGGTATTGAAAACGACTTCCCCCCCGGACTTGACGTCCGCGCCGAAACCTACGCCCTCGAGGACGGTCCCGTCCGCAAGGGCCAGCGCCGCTCTGCGAATGTCGTCGGTCTCCCTTCCATTTTCGGCGCAGTATAGCACAATCCCATCAGGTCCTCAAGGAGATTCCTGTATGATTTCAGCAAGATTCCAGTATTCTAGAGGCGGATGCGGATCGCCATCTGAGCTCGCCACCTAGATGTCCAGCCTCCCCGGAGCGGGAGGCTGAACTCGTCGTCCGCGAACGAAATCGTTGGGATCAGAAATAGGACCGAGGCAGAAAGGACGACTCTCAGAAAGACCTATTATGTTTGAATCCTCTTGCTTCTTGCATCGTAGTCCTTTACCATTCTATGACCTCGATAGACAAGATATTGGAATATGTGGAATACCCTATCGGGTTGCCTGCCCTAACCCGGTATTCATAAGTATGCCCAGCCTGTGCGCCATCGTCCGAATATGAATCGACGTTATAGCCGACCGTCGCGATTACTGACCAACCCGTGATTCCCGGAATTCGGCGTTCGATATAATTATAGAGTGTATTTTTATATTGATTTGACCAAGAGATATTCACATTTTGTTCAAGGGTCGAGGATTGTCCGCACAGATCGCTTGGTGCGTCAGGCACGACTTGGGGGATCTCAAAATCGCACAATGAGAAGTCAGAGATCCCTGCTCCGTTAACGGCCCTTATCCGATAGGAATATTGAGTTCTCAATGTATCTATTGGATCTTGGCAGTAGGCATATGAAGTTGAATTCATGTCAGCACAGTTTTCATGGATGAAGACCGGTCGATATTCATCCTTTCGCTGGACCTCGAATCCGAGTTCATTATTCGAATTATCATTCCAGCTAAGCCCGAGGATATTCCACGCTATCTGATATACAACCAGATTAGACGGAGCGTTTGGCGGCGTAGATCCCCCAAGACTGTTAAGGACATTGAATGCGTTTAGCCTTCCATCGGCTACGCATTTGTTGTTAAGCGAAGCTACATAATCGGCCCCGTCGATTATTAGATCCTTCAGCCGACCATATGTAAGTCCGGGGCATACTCCCAGCGCCAAAGCTGCTACCCCAGCAACGTGAGGGGCAGCCATAGAAGTCCCGCTCTTTTGCTGATAGTAGTCTCCGCGCCTTAAGCTCCAGATCTCTGAACCCGGAGCCCCGATATCGACAGAATTCTGCCCATAATTTGAATCGCTCCGTTTCGTATCATCGTCGTTCGTTGCCAAGACAGCTATGATGTTCTCGTTCGGATAACAAGCCGGATATCTGGGATTGGCATCGAGATTTCCATTTTCGTTTCCTGCTGAAGCGACAAATAGCCTGTTCTTCTCCTGAGCCCGTGAGATCGCGAGCTTGACAGAGATACTATAATTTTCGCTGAGTTGCCTGTAACTGTTGCTGGTTAGAAAAGCACCATTGTTTGTTGCATAGTCGACCCCATTAACTATTCTACTGTCTAAGACCTGCCCGCAGTAGTTAACGATTTTGATGGGCATTATCTTAACGTTCCAGCAAACTCCGCTGATTCCCTTATTGTTATTACCTACAGCGCCGATAATTCCCGCAGTATGGGTCCCATGATAGTCATTCCATGTCGGAGCGCAGACAAATTCCCCGTTTTCCTTGTAAGTCTGGTCATCCATGGGGTCTGCGGAGCCTGGGTATCCAGAGACAAAGTTCCAGCCCTTCACATCATCTGTAAAGCCATTGTGGTCGTTGTCTTGGCCATCACCTGGAATTTCGTTGGGATTCACCCAAAGATTGCCCATGATATCCTCGTGTTCATAATCGAGGCCAGTGTCCAATACCGCCACTACGACCTCCGAATTTCCAGTCGATTTCGCCCAGGCCTCCTCAGCGTGTATCTTTGCGAGGCCCCATTGCTCACTAAAATAGGGATCATCGGTCGCAAGACGAGCGATGCCGTTCTTTTCAACATATTCAACATATGGATTCGATTCCAAGCGCCTAATCGCGTAATCAAGTTCAATCTCTTCTGGGACCTGGATATGAAAGAGATACGGATCGGAATGGAATGATCTGTTCGTCAACACCGCTGGATTCCAATCGAGTAAGCCTTTCTCCTCATTTAGATAGGTCTTAATTCTCCCCTGGACTTGGCTAATGATACTTCGGACAAGCGATTGGTTTCCGATCAGATCCCCGACCGAAGCTTCTTTTAGCCGAACCAATAACTCGTGAGGCGCGAATTCCCGGGAATCGTCAATAGCCTGCGACGTGCTCTTCGTGACCAAACTGGAGCGAACAAAGAGGACGACTGCGCAAAACGCAAATGAGACCGAGAAGAGAAGAATCGGCGACTTTTTCATGGCTCCAACTTAATAGGTACGGATTCAATGGGGTTAAGTGTCCCACTCGCTCTGGTTAATTAGACTATCTGCCGGTACGGGCTCTTAGTCAAGAGAATATCTAACTATTGACATGATGGTGGGTCCACTGAAAGAATAGACCGATTCCCAAAAATAAGAAACCCCATTCGATCCTTATGAGCGGGAGGATAGCACATGAAAAGATTGCCTTTCCTTTTCGTCTTCCTGGTTATCGCTTCTCGGGCCTTTCCGGCTGAACTGAAGATCCTGGGCGGGGTTAGTCTATCGAGATCGACAGAACCTGTGCAAGGACCGGTGTTTGATTATTATTATAAGCCGGTCTATGGAGCGGGAGTTATGTTTGGTGGAGGAGTTGAGTTCAATCTGTCACCGAGAATCGCATTGGAAATCGATGCCCTCTTTATTCAAAAAGGCAGCCGAATTGAGATGAGATATGACGATGAGGTGGTGGACCTAACTCGGGTAAGAGTGAATGAACTGAGCTTTCCGGCAGTCTTTAGATTTTCTTATCGACGAGGGACTTCGCCATATGTTCTAGGAGGCGGCGAATTGGCCGTCGTGCTCGCGAAGGATGCAAGAGCGATCGATTATGGCCTTGTCTTTGGGGTCGGATACAGAAAGCAGATGCATAGCGTCCTTTTAACCTTAGAGGGCCGTTATCATCATGGGCTGCAAGATACGAACAGGGGTCCACATGTGGAGCTTCGCAGGATGAGGACTTTGGCGTTTCTTGTTGGGGTGTCAATTTAGCTCCCCTTGACTTTCTTCCCTGGCGCGCCGGTTAGGTCGCCTAGCATCTCCAAGAAAGCACCATGACCACTGTAGGACCCGGGAGGTCGTCCCTGCGGACCATCCGAATCACCCCTTGAATAGCCCTATCCGGGCATGGTATTTTCCCCCTGGCCCGAGGGAAAATGGGAGCCGGGTCATTATGGTGAGGTGAGCCTTGTCTCCTGAGAACGGTCCGTCCGGTCCCGGGCAGGGTTACGTACCCGCCCCCACGCCGCGGACGTCCGCCCTCCCCACGGACAAGGACGAGCTCATCCGCTCCATGGCCCGGGCCATGCGCGTGGCCTTCAAGATGGCCTCGATGTACAACGCCGGCCATCCCGCCTTCCAGAGCAGCGCCAACGACCTCCTGGCCCATGTCGAGGCCCTCTTCGCTTACATCAACCCGCTCTCGATCGGCTTCTCGCCCCATGCCCTGCTCATCGACGGGCGCTTCTGGGAGGGCGAGCGGACCTACATGGACCTGGCCCAGCTCTTCCACTTCCGTAAGATCAAGCGCCTCGAGATCCGGCCGGGGCTCCAGCACGACGAGTTCATGCGCTTCGCCTCCAAGATCATGCTCCCGGTCAAGATGTTCATCAAGGAGGGCGGGGCCCAGGCCATCGTCAAGCGCGAGACGATCATCCATATCACCGTCGACACTCTCGACTACCAGATCCTCCTCCAGGGCGAGGGCGAGGAGATCAAGGACATCTGGCCCTACCTCCTCATGGAGGCCGCCGAAGAGGAGAGCCCCGCCAAGTTCGAGGAGCTGGCCGACTCGTTCGGCAAGGTCGTCGGCAAGTTCAACACCGAGGACCTCGTCCAGAACGAGGAGCTGCACAAGAACTTCGCCAAGTTCTTCCACTATCTCAAGGAGACGTCCGAGGAGAAGCACCGCGTCGCCTCCAAGCAGCTCCTCAAGACGATCGTCTCGGCCCGCAAGACCCCGACCGAGTCCAAGTTCGAGAACCTCAAGCTCCTCATCTCCGACCTCAGCGAAGAGGACCTGGCTTCGACGCTCTGGGAGGAGATCATCGGCAACGACAAGTTCGACTCCCTCAGCTTCAGCATCTTCTCCCGGATCATCGACAAGGAGCGGCACAAGAAGATCGCGACCTCCCTCCACGCCCTTTTCCACACCGAGGACCCGCAGAACCGCCGGTCCGAGACCGAGTCCAAGCTAAAGATCCTGATGTCGGGCATGTCCTCCCAGCTCCACAGCGAGATCTACCGTCAGACCCTGGCCAACCTCCTCAACGAGATCGCCTTCGACCAGAAGCTGGCCCTCGACCACCCGCTCCTGCAGCGGAACTACCGTTTCCTCCTCCTCGTCCTGCTCTCGCAGGAGTCGCAGCGGGACCAGGCCCTGGCCCAGGTCCAGCGGGTCGCCGAAGAGTGGGAGCGCGTCCTCCAGGAGGAGGACTTCGAGTTCCTGCTGGCCTACCACGAGGTCCTGGAGTCTCGGTCGTCGGAGCTGGCCTCCGAGCCGCCGGTCGGCGAGGCCCTCCGGTCGATCGCCGAGCATGTCGAGGGCTGCCTCCTCAAGGGCGAGACGCGGCCCGAGCTCGACGCCTTCATCGGCCGGCTCGGCCGCAGCCTCCACGACCGGGAGGCCTATTTCGCGACCGTGTTCAAGGACCGCATCGTCTCGCCCTCGCTCCTGCGGGCCTGCTTCCGCTTCTTCCCCGACGAGGCCGAGGCCTTCGACGCCGCCGTCAAGAAGAAGTCCTCGGACGGCGAGCTCCTCGGCCGGATCGCCGACGCGCTGCGGACGATCGACACGCCGCGGTCGCTCGAGATCCTGGAGAAGATCTTCAAGGCCGGCGAAGCCGCCGTCAAGGTCAAGGCCCTCCAGGCCATGCAGAACCTCAAGGAATTCGACGAGGCCTTCCTCTTCCCGGTCCTGGAGAACCGGAACGAGCTTCTCCAGGCCGAGGCCCTGGTCCTGCTGCTGCGCCAGGAGCGGACGAAGCACGTCGCCTTCACCAAGCTCTTCGGGCTCGCCTCGCCCTACGGCCTCCGCAACAAGACGCTCCTCCGCAACCTTCGCATCGTCGAGCGCTACGGCCTGCGCGAGGCCGCGGTCTACGTCGCCCCGCTCGCCGAGCGGCGGGACTTCTGGAACCGCAAGGTCCGGCAGGCGGCCGAAGCCCTGCTCGCCAAATGGGGACTGGACACCTTCCATGCGGGATAAGATCAAGATCTGCTTCATCTACCTGATGAACGCCATCCAGGCGGGCAAGATCTACACCGGCGACCATCCCAAGTTCAAGGAGTACCTCAACCGCCTCTACGGCGTCGTCCAGGAGATCCTCGAGGACCGCAAGGACCTCGTCCTCGGCATCATCGGCGGCGAGGCGGCCTGGGAGGACGAGATCTTCTTCCATCTGCGCGGCAAGCTCGGCCTGCTCATCGACTTCCTGGAGAAGAACGGGGTCGAGCGGATCATCTTCCAGCAGGGCCTGCGCTTCGAGGAGCTGCGCGAGTTCATCATCTTCCTGACCCGGGTGAAAAGGCAGGAGAAGATCAGCGAGCAGGAGTATTTCAACCTCCACGGCATCCAGAACATCCGGGCCGGCAAGCTCCGGACCATGGTCCAGGGCGAGGCCGTCGCCTCCGAGGCCGAGGAGACGCGGGTCCGCTACGAAGGCTCGGTCCGGACGGTCACCAACGCCCTCAACGTCGTCCTCGAGAAGGAGGAGGTCGACTACCTCGACCTGCGCTTCAACATCCTGGGCATGATGGAGGACTTCGTCGGCCGCCACCAGGAGCTCCTCAACCTCGTCTCGGTCAAGCGGCGCGACCTCGTCACCTTCGTCCATCTGCTCAACGTCACCCTGCTCTCGATGTTCTTCGCCTCGAAGCTCCAGTTCGCGAAGGACGACGTCCTCGACCTCGGCATCGCCGCCCTCTACCACGACATCGGCAAGCTCTACATCTCGCTCAAGGTCATCCAGAAGGAGTCGAAGCTCTCCGAGGGCGAGTTCCTGCAGGTCCGCAACCACCCCCTGCTCGGGGCCCGCATCCTCGAGGGCTACAAGGACGCCCTCGGCATCCTGCCCATCGTCATCTGCTACGAGCACCACCTCCGCTACGACATGACCGGCTATCCCAAGTCGCCCTATGCCCGCCGGCCCCACCCGGCCTCGATGATGGTCTCGATCTGCGACGTCTACGACGCCCTGGCCCTCAAGCGCTCTTATAAAAAGGATTACCCGCCGGAGAAGATCCACGAGGTGATGATGCTCGAGCGGGGCAAGATCTTCGATCCGCAGCTCCTCGACAAGTTCTTCGCGTTCGTCGGCGTCTGGCCCGTCGGCACGCTCATCGAGATGAGCGACGGCCGGATCGGCGTCGTCCGGGCCGTGAGCGAGCTCGACCCGGACCGGCCCTCGGTCCAGATCCTGGCCCCCGAGAACGCGGGGGAGACCGTCGACCTGGCCCTGCGGCCGGAGGTCCTCATCCGGCGCTCCCTGAACCCCCAGGCGGAAGGGGCGGCCTATCTGCCGCTCCTCGGCCTGCCCGAGCCGGCCCCCGGCCCGGAGGAGGAGGACGAGGAAGCGGCCGAGGATGCGGACGTGATGTAAAGGAGGATCGCCATGTGCGGCATCATCGGTTGCGCGGGCGCACGGGACACCGTGCCCATTCTCGTCGAAGGCCTGCGGCGCCTCGAATACCGGGGCTACGATTCGGCGGGCGTCGCCGTCCTCAACGGCGAAGGGCTCGAGCGGCGCCGGGTCAAAGGCAAGGTCCGCGACCTGGCCGAGGAGATCCGCCGCCATCCCCTCGCCGGCCCGTGCGGCATCGGCCACACCCGCTGGGCCACCCACGGCCGGCCAAGCGAGGACAACGCCCATCCCCATACCGACTGCACCGGGACGATCGCCCTCCTCCACAACGGCATCGTCGAGAATTACTGGGTCCTCAAGGAGCGGCTCAAGGCGGAAGGACACACCTTCCGGACGGAGACCGACACCGAGGTCATCGTCCATCTCGTCGAGAAGCACTTCCGCGGCTCGCTCGAGGAGGCCCTGAGGGCCGCCGTCGCCGAGCTCGAGGGCGCCTTCGCCGTGGCCTGCGTCTCGTCGCGCGACCCCGGCAAGATCGTCGCCGCCCGTAACGGCCCGCCGGTCGTCGTCGGCTTCGGCGCAGGGGAGACCTTCGTCTCCTCCGATATCACGCCCCTCCTGGCCCATACCAAGCGCGTCGCCTATCTCGGCGACGGCGAGATCGCCGTCCTGACGCCGCCGGGCATCCGCTTCGCCACCTTCGCCGGGGCGCCGGTCGAAAAGGCCGTCGAGACCCTGGACTGGGAACCGGCCATGATCGAAAAGCGCGGCTTCGCCCATTTCATGGCCAAGGAGATCTTCGAGCAGGCCGACGTCGTCCGGGAGACCTTGAAGAGCCGGGTCTCGCTCGACTCCGGCCGGGTCTTCCTCGACGACCTCGGCCTCGCTCCGGACGTCTTCCGCGAGGTTTCGCGCGTCGTCCTCATCGCCTGCGGCACCTCCTACCACGCCGGCCTCGTCGGGAAGTACTTCCTGGAGACGCTGGCCCGCGTGCCTGTCGACGTCGAATATGCCTCCGAGCTCCGCTCGCGCGACTTCGCCATGGACCGCGGGACGCTCGTCCTGGGCATCTCGCAGTCGGGCGAGACGGCCGACACGCTGGCCGCCCTGCGCCTGGCCCGGGAAAAGGCCCGGGCGGTCCTGGCCGTCACCAACAACGCGCGGTCCTCGATGGCCCGCGACGCGGACGGCGTCCTCGATCTCCACGCCGGGCCCGAGATCGGCGTCGCCGCGACCAAGACCTTCGTCGGCCAGATGGCCGCCCTGTCACTCTTCGCCCTGGCCTTCGCCCAGGCCCGCGGCGTGCTCTCCGACGACGAGAGCCTGGCCCTCGTCCAGGAGCTCCAGCGCGTCCCCCTCAAGATGGACCGGGTCCTCGGCGGGGCGGCGGCCATCGAGCGGGCCGCCCGCCGCTTCATCGGCTGCGAGCACTACCTCTTCCTCGGACGCTGGATCAACTTCCCCATCGCCCTCGAGGGCGCGCTCAAGCTCAAGGAGATCTCCTACACCCACGCCGAGGGCTATGCCGGCGGCGAGATGAAGCACGGGCCGATCGCCCTCATCGACGAGGGCATGACGACGCTCGCCGTCGTCCCGCGCGACCGGGTCCACGAGAAGATGCTCTCGAACATCGCCGAGGTGAAGGCCCGGAGCGGCCGCATCCTGGCCGTGGCCTTCGAGGACGACGAGCGGGCCCGGGCCGCCGCCGAAGAGGTCTTTTTCATCCCCGAGACCCATCAGCTCTTCACCCCGTTCCTGACCGTGCTGCCGCTGCAGCTTTTCGCCTATTACGCCGCCTCGGCCAAGGGGCTCGACGTCGATCAGCCCCGCAACCTGGCCAAGAGCGTCACTGTCGAGTAGCCCATGAACGACCGGGGCCGAACTTGATGGAAGTGACGGCGTTGGAGTATTCTTGAGTTCCGAGGAGACCCCGATGAGACATCGAAACCTCTGGCGCGCCGGCGCCGTCATCGCCGCCACGGCCGTTCTCGCGGCCGCCTTCGCTTGGGCCAAGCCCGGAAAGCCCCGGGCCCTGTTCAAGGAAACGACCCACGACTTCGGCAAGGTCAAGCAGGGCGACGTCGTCACCCACGAGTTCGCTTTCAAGAACACGGGCAACGCGCCGCTCGTCGTCGAGAAGGTCGAGGTCACCTGCGGTTGCACGGCCGCCCTCGTCTCCGAGAAGACGATCGACCCGGGGAAAGAGGGCAAGATCAAGGCCACTTTCGACACCCGCGGCTATTCCGGCCGCCTGGCCCGCTACCTCTATCTCGTCTCGAACGACGCCGAAAACGGCCGGCGCGAGCTCAGCCTCGTGGCCGAGATCCAGGTCCCGCCTTCGCCCCGCATCGACGTCGACCGCGACAACGTCGACATGGGCCTCGTCCTCGAAGGCGAGTCGCCCTCGGCCGCGATCGTCATCAAGAGCGCCGGCGAGCGCGAGCTGAAGATCGAGCTGGCCCACGAGAACGTCCAGTTCTTCTCCGGCGGCAAGACGCTCGTCTCGCCCTTCTTCCTGCCCACGGGCGAATCGCGCGAGGTCGAGATCCGCTTCCCGGCCCAATCCAAGCCCGGGGTCAACCGGGACTACATCCTGCTCAAGTCGAACGACCCCGTCCGCTCGACGCTCTCGATCTACGTCAGCCGCTACGTCATCTCCCGCAAAGAGCTCAAGGACCTTTTCGACCGCTACAAGTCGATCCTCAAGGATCAATAAGGACGGATTGGCGCGGATCCTGGTCGTTAAGGCCCAGCCGCGCTCCAAGGCGCCGGGCGTCGAGGAGCTCGGCCCCGGCGAATTCCGCGTCCGGGTCCGGGCCGCGCCCGACCGGGGCCGGGCCAACCAAGAGATCATCGAGCGGCTGGCCGAACATCTCGGCGTCCCCCGATCGCGCTTGACCCTCGTCCGCGGCGCGGCCTCGTCCCACAAGACCTTCCGGCTCGAGGAGTGACATGACGGCCTACAACCTGATCAGCTTCGCGGGGCTGTTCGTGCTGGCGGCGGTGGCCTGGCTTTTCTCGACGGACCGCAAGGTCGTCAACCTGCGCGTCGTCCTCTGGGGCATCGGCCTCCAGCTCCTTCTCGCCTGCTTCATCTTCGTCGTGCCGGCCGGATCCAGGGTCTTTTTGTGGGCGAACGACGCCGTCACGGCCGTCCTGGGCACGGCCACGGCCGGGGTCAGGTTCGTTTTCGGCCGGCTGGCCTTGCCGCCGGGTATGGCGAACGAAAACGGCGAGACCTCGCTCGGCTACTTCCTGGCCTTCCAGGGACTGCCGACGATCATCTTCTTCGCCTCCCTGCTCGGGGCCCTCTACTATCTCGGCGTCATGCCCTTCTTCGTCCGCCTCTTCGCCCGCATCTTCACCCGGACGATGCGCATCAGCGGGGCCGAGTCGCTCTCGGTCTCGGCCAATATCTTCGTGGGGGTCGAGTCGGCCCTGGTCATCCGGCCCCACCTCAAGGACATGACCGTCTCCGAGCTCGGCACGATCATCACCGCCGGCATGGGGACGATCGCCTCGACCGTCCTGGCCATGTACGTCATGATGCTCCAAAAGGAGATCCCGACGATCGCCGGGCATCTCGTTTCGGCCTCGTTCATCTCCGCCCCGGCCTGCGTCGTTATGGCCAAGCTGGTCATGCCCGAGACCGGCAAGCCCTTGACCCTGGGGCTCGACGTCAAGCCGCACTACGAGCGCGAGGACAACCTCATCATGTCCATCATCAACGGGGCGGGGGAGGGCCTGAAGCTCCTCGGCGGCCTCGTGGCCCTGCTCATCGCCTTCCTCGGCATCCTGGCCCTGCTCAACCTCGGGCTGGGCTGGCTGGGCGGGCTCGCCAACGGGCTTTTCGGCTGGCACTTCAAGTGGTCGATCGAGGCCCTGCTCGGATACGTTTTCTATCCCCTGACCCTGGCCATGGGCGTGCCTCCGTCTGACGCCATGTCCATTGCCCAGCTCCTCGGCGACCGGACCATCCTGACCGAGGTCTTCTCGTTCCGCCGTCTCGCCGAGCTCATGGCCTCCGGGGCCCTTCACGACCCGCGCTCGGCCATCATCGCCTCTTACGCCCTCTGCGGCTTCGCCCACGTCGCCTCGCTGGCCATCTTCATTGGCGGCACAGGGGCGCTCGTGCCGACTCGGGTCAAAGACCTCTCTCGGATCGGCCTCCGGGCCCTCCTCGCGGCGACCCTGGCCTGCCTGATGACCGGCGCCGTCGCCGGGACGTTCTACACCGGCTCCAGCGTCCTCTTCGGCCGTTAAGACGGGGTCAGACCTATACCTTTTTACTTTTTCC
>Ga0209609_10000328_pt1 | contig 28352 bp, 28 predicted proteins | sample LakKivw325mmetaG_FD_184136 | JGI IMG/M metagenome (GOLD analysis project Ga0209609, IMG submission 184136) | Anoxic lake water microbial communities from Lake Kivu, Rwanda to study Microbial Dark Matter (Phase II) - Lake Kivu water 325m metaG... | ecosystem: Environmental > Aquatic > Freshwater... | reverse complement strand
GAGCTTGAGATAGAACTTGAGGAGACAAGAAGCCTCTCCCGGACAAGAGATACCCTCCTTATGGCAAACATAAAGGAGCTGAACGATGTATACGATGTTTTAAGAGAAAAGCTGAAGGAGCTCAAGAGGAGAGACGAAAGGATCAAGAGTTTTGAAGAAGAGCTTATAAGGGCAAATAAACTCTCTGCCCTTGGTGAGCTTGCGGGGTCTATTGCCCATGAGATAAAAAATCCTCTCATTGCAATACAGGGTTTTGCAAAAAGGATAGAGAAGACAAATGAGCCGGATAAGATAGAGGAGTATGCAGGTGTGATAGATAAAGAAGCTGGAAGGCTATCGAATGTGCTGATGAAGCTTTTAGAGTTTTCAAGGATGGATGAACCAAACAAAGAATATGTTGATGTAAATGAGATAGTGGATGATACCGTACTGTTTATGGAGCATCACCTTACAAGGTTTAAGAATGTTGAGCTTGTGGTGGAAAGGAAGAAAGACCTTCCCCATATACAGGTGGACAAGATTCATATTCAGCAGGCCCTTGTAAATATTGTAATGAACGCAGCCCAGGCAATGCCAGTAGGCGGGGTTATAGAGATAAAGACACAGAATGCCAATGAATCGTATATCCATATCTGTGAAAGACGAGGGTGCGGGTATAAAAGATGAGGATATGGGTAAGATATTTGAATCGTTTTTTACCACAAAAAAGAAAGGTGAAGGGACAGGGCTTGGCCTCTCCTTAAGTAAAAGGCTTGTTGAGGCGAACGGAGGAAGGATTGAGGTACAGAGCAAAGTAGGGGAGGGGAGTGTCTTTAAAATATCGCTACCCTTACTCTAAAACTCCAGCTTCATACCGTCATGGGCCGCTATTATGTTTATCCCTGTTTCTTCTTTTAGTCTTTCGGCCAGCAGATAGGGTTTTTCCTTTATGATGTTCATGCCGAAATGGGTCATGATAGCAACCTCTGGTTTTATGTGCGTAACAATGTTTACGAGATCGTTTACCGCAAGATGGTCTATAACATGATCTTTTTCAATAGGTTTCGATCGAAGGACATTTATTATGAGATAATCGACAGTGTAGAAACCTGGTAGTGTATCAAAAAACCTTGTATCTGCTATCAAGCCTATTTTTTTGTTCAGTTCAAATATTATCCCGTATGTTTCCACCGGATGCAGGTGTCTCACAGGTGTGCTGAATGTGATATCCTTTGTTGTGTAACTTTGTTTTTCTTTTAAGAGTTCGATTCTGTCGAGATATTTTCTCACATATTTCAGGACCACAGGGTCATCTCCAATTGCATCTTCCGGACAGTAAAGCACGCCCCTCTTTTTAAAACCCCCATTGGTCATGGCCTCTATCATTACATTCACATCATTCGTATGGTCTATGTGTTTATGGGTGAGGATTATCCCATCTAACTTGGTTAAATCAAACCGTTCTTTCGATGCATGTATTCTGACAAGTGCCCCTGGCCCCGGGTCTATGTAGAGATTCGTATCTTTATAGTGTAACAAGAGACCGCCTGTTGCCCTTAACTGTTTGGATACTACAAATCGAGCCCCACCTGTTCCAAAGAACTTAATAAAACCTTCCATTATGCGCTCCCGATATGTTATTTATATTACGGATTGCGGGTTAGGGAATGATTACTCCGAACTCCCAACCCCGAACTTAATACTTTATTCTATGTATATATAAGGGTGATGTCAAATTGGATATAATACATTTTGCGATCTTTGATTCATTGTTAGGGAATATGCTGCTTGTGTCAAGAGGCAAGAGATTGAGCGAGCTTGATATAAGTAAAGAGAGTGACTACAAAATCAGGAAGGCATTTTTAGCCCATTATCCCGATGCCCTTGAATCTATTGAGCCATTCAGCAAGGTAAATATTTTGCTCGACAGGTACCTGAAAGGACAAAGGGTTGATTTTGATGTGGATGTCGATATTTCTCATATGGGTATATTTACGAGAAAGGTCCTTCTTGAGACAAGGAAAATTCCATATGGTGAGGTGAGAAGCTATAAATGGATTGGAAGAAGGCTGGGGTATAAAAATGCAGCACAGGCTGTGGGTCAGGCATTGAAGAGAAACCCAATTCCCATCATAATACCCTGTCACAGGGTTATCCGGGAAGATGGCACACTCGGCGGCTTCTCAATGGGACTACGCATAAAAGAGAAACTGCTTGCGCTGGAAGGAATTAAATACAGTGAATGGTGAGTGGTATAATGCTGAAGTCAGAATACGGAAGTCAGAATAAAAACTCTGAACGCTGAACTCATAACTCCGAACTTCCCGAAGGGACCAGATTTTCGTTCATGCTTCCTGTTCTGTATCCCTTGAGGTCGAGAGACACATAAGTAAACCCATAGCGTGTCAATGCTTCGGCTATTTCGTTCCTATAGGCTATAACTCTATCAATCTCTTCTTCTGCTACCTCTATTTTCGCAATACTGCCGTGATATCTCACCCTGACCTGCTTTACACCGAGAGACTTTATAAATTCTTCTGAAAGCTCAATCTTTTTTAATATATTGCTGTTAATAGGTGTTCCATAAGGTATCCTTGATGCAAGACAGGCGTATGAGGGTTTATCGTGAGTGGGTAGCGACAGGGCTCTCGATAAATCCCTGATCTCACTCTTGGTGAGTTGCGCTTCAAGCAGCGGACTAACCACGCTCTGTTCAGCGCAGGCCTTTCGCCCTGGTCTGAAATCACTCATATCATCAAGATTTGAGCCTTCAGCTATACGCTTTAATCCTCTTTCTTTTGCAATTTCCCATGCCTTATCAAAGAGATGTAATTTGCAGTAATAACACCTATTCTTTGTGTTCTGGATAAAATCTACATCTTCCATTTCATCTGTTTCTATAACCACATACTCTGCCCCGATTGCTTGTGCGATGTTTATTGCTTCTTCAATTTCTTTTGCAGGATAGGTTGGAGATGAAGCGATAAATGCAAGCACATTTTCCCTGCCAAGCGCATCAACACAGGCCTTAAGGAGGAGTGTGCTATCCACCCCGCCAGAAAATGCCACGAGGACATTCCCAAGCTCTTTTATAATGGTTTTTAATACTTCATATTTTGAGTCAAGATCCATATACCACTACTATAACAGAGGGGAAGGCCTTATTCAACCTCAGCTTAGTATTTGCTATCAAAATCCCCTTCTGGTATATTCCAGATAAATATTGGGAGGGTTTATGCCACTACTTTTTGAGTCACTGAGTCATGGTGCGGTGCCATTCGGTTTTTTCAATATAGAGACCGATATGATTCTCCTGAACGATTATTTTTTCTTTGCCAGTGATGTATCAGAACGAATTATTGAGATTACCGAAGAGGGATCGAGAAAAATATTTGAGACGGAATGGGATGCATATCTTCTTGAAATAAGGCAAATTGGTAATCTTATGGGAGCTATAAACGATGTTGAATTGAGTGGTTTTATCGGTGAGGTATATAACCATTTCCCTTTTCCCCACGAGCCGGATAAGTTCAAACAAAATCCGGATGGTTATAGGAATAGAGAACTTGTGGAAGGTATCGTGAGAAGATACACCGCAATATCAAAGATACAGGTTGTTGTGGACGCAGTAAACCAGACCATCAGGATAGGTGAGTACCTCTTCAGCAAACAGGGATTTCACGAACTTTTGAAATATCTGTGGCTCGGGGGCTACCCCCGGTGGAAGGATGGAATAAGACCGGAATATATTGTAAGGATGAAGGAGCGTATTGAGCCTTCTACACATCCATTTTTTGAAGGCGCAGCGGCCAATATGCAAGATTGATTTCGTTTGCTGGCAGCTGATAGCTAAATGCATTGATTTTGTCTGCAATCACGGGTATATTTTAGGCATGAAAGATGAATATTTCATGAAGCTCTGTTTAAAGGAGGCAATGGCTGCCTTTGATAAAGAAGAGGTTCCGGTGGGTGCAGTCATAGTATCTCAGGACAACGAGATTATATCAAAAGCCCATAATCTTACCATCCATACGAACAAAGCCACTGCCCACGCCGAAATCCTTGCAATTGAGGAGGCGTCAAAGGTCTTGAATAATTACAGGTTGACAGGATGCACCCTGTTTGTCTCAAAGGAGCCTTGCATAATGTGTGCAGGTGCGATCATAGAGGCGAGGATAAGAAGGGTTGTCTTTGGATGTTTTGATGAAAGGCGGGGTGCCCTCGGCTCGGTGGTAGATGTAAATAAATTGCAACTCAACCACAAAATTGAAGTAAGAGGCGGTGTATTAAAGGAAAAGAGTGAGGCACTGTTAAAAAGGTTCTTTCAGATGAGGAGAGGTACCGAAGCGGTCATAACGGGGCCGACTCGAAATCGGCTGTCCGTCTAACACGCGGACCGTGGGTTCGAATCCCACCCTCTCCGCTTAATTTCTTCAATAATTTCAAACATCACATACCTTAAAAAGTTATAGATAAGTTACAGATACGGCGATCACCCAAACACAACAAAAAAGATTTTAAAAAAATGACATAGTGACGAAGTAAGAATAAGCATTTTTACGTGTGTAGAAATTTGGGAAGATTATTCTTTGGTACCCAAAGATTTAATGAAGCGGGTAAGTTCAGATTCCTTAAACAGCGTTCTGCCGCCGAGTTTGACAGCCTTAAGCTTACCATCTTTCACAAGAGAATAAAAATTTGTTCTTGATATGCTCAATATCTTCAATACCTCTTTGATTGGATAAAGTTTGTCCATGTTCATATTGTATCTAATACTTACCCCTGAAAACTGGACAGTCTATTAAGGTGGAAATCCCTCCTCTCTGAGGTGAAATTATCAGAGAAGGAGGAAAGGAAAATATGACGGATCATCGGAAACGGTACGACGGAACATTCAAGGCAAAGGTAGTGATAGAAAACTGGAGAAGGGAATACAACACGATCAGGCCGCACAGTTCCTTAGGGTATAAGCCGCCTGCGCCGGAGACAAGAGCGCCATATCTGCAGAACTTTCTGGCAGAGACTAAAAAAAAGGAGGAAGTCTAACTCTGAAGGTGGTACAATGAGTTGGGGCAGGTTACCATCAGTAATCAGCATAGGTCTCTGAGCCTCTTTGAATGATACATATGGCATTATAGAAAGAAGCTAGGGACACTATGGCCATTACAGAAGAAAAGGATTCAACGGTATATAAACCATCCATGTATATCAACGCAGCCTCACACTATTTACCCACCACAACCGTTCCCAATGAGTACTATGTAAATCTGGTAGGGCTATCTGACGAGTGGATTTATAAACGGTCCGGGATCCGGTCACGAACAAGGGCAAACACTAACGAAAATACGAACACCATGTCGATAGAAGCAGCGAAATCTGCAATAGACCGGCTTCCCTATCCGGTCGAGGATGTCGATCTCATTGTCGGGGCCACGTACACGCCGTACGATACCGTAGGAACCCTCGCCCATGCGGTACAGCGCTTCTTGCATATTCCTAAAGCACGGGTCATTTCCATTTCTTCTGCATGTTCCTCCTTCTTGAATGCCGTGGAGATCGTCGAGGGCTACTTCGCCACAAACAAAGCACAGAGGGCGCTTATCGTTGCTTCAGAACATAATAGCGCCTACAGTGACGACAGGGATGTGCAATCGGGTCATTTATGGGGCGATGGCGCCGGGGCTGTATTTATTTCAAAAGAAAAGGCCTCCGAAGAGGACATAGAGATCCTTGATCTGAACACAACGGGGCTCGGTCATATCGGAAAAGGTATCGAGGGAGTATATTTGAGGCCCAATGAGGGCGGCCTCAAAATGCCTTTTGGCAAAGACATCTTTGTCAATGCAAGCAAATACATGGTTTCCGAGGTTAAGAACATCTTGAAAAAAAACCATTTAGCATTGGAGGAGATCGTTCATCTCATCCCGCATCAGGCTAATTCAAGGATCATCGCCCATGTCATTGAGGGCCTTGGATTGCATAACGGGGAGGTGATCATGAATATCGAAGAAACCGGCAATACGGGCTGCGCAAGTACAATGATCGCCCTTTCACAAAACTGGAAAAGGTTCCGGAAAAGCGAACTGGTCGTTATTACTGTTTTCGGGGGTGGATACTCAAGCGGTGCCATGCTTTTGAAAAAGTAATATGGGGTGCAGCGGCTTCCACCGAAATAAAGGCGGAGAGGGAAGGCCGAAGAATATCCGGAAAGGTCGGAGGAGTGATTTCAGGAGCGTCGTATTCATCAAAAAAACTGCAATAGCTTGCAGGTAAGAGGCGTGAATCATGGATCCTAAACAGACATTGCCCTCCCTGGTCATTAAAGGGAGAACAATAAAGGTACCCATTATCCAGGGCGGCATGGGTGTGGGTGTGTCACTCTCTCCGCTCGCCAGCGCCGTTGCAGAAGAAGGGGGCGTCGGCATCGTGTCGAGCGCAGCCCTTGACAGGCTTATCACGAAAAGGACCGGCAAGAAACATACCACATATGAAGCCGTTTTTGAGGAGATATCGCAAGCGAAAGCAAAGGGCGGTGTATCGGGCATCAACATTATGGTTGCCCTCATAAAAACCTATGAAGATACAGTAAAAGCTTCCATCGACGCAGGAGCGGATGTCATTATTTCCGGCGCGGGACTGCCGCTGGGCCTGCCGGTTGTCAAAAACCCTGGCGATACAGCCCTGATTCCCATCGTCTCTTCGGCAAGGGCCCTTGAACTCATATGCAAGAAATGGGAACGGGTAGGCTACAGGCCTGATGCCGTTGTGCTCGAGGGACCCTTGGCCGGTGGTCACCTGGGATTCAAATTTGAGGACATATACCTCGATTCGAACAAGCTCGAAAATCTCTTACCCCCTGTAAAGGAAATGGCAGAAAAATATGGCGACTTTCCTGTTATCGCAGCGGGAGGTATCTACACGCACGATGATATCGTAAGATTCCTGAAGATGGGTGCCGATGGGGTGCAGATGGGAACGCGCTTCCTCGTTACCCGGGAAAGCAGTGCAACTGATGAGTATAAGCAGGCTGTTATCAATGCCGGCAAGGAGGACATCATCGTGGCGCAGAACCCCGGTTCTCCCTGCGGTTTGCCGTTCATGGTTATTAAGGAATCACCTAGTTTCCAGAACGCGCTCCAGAAAAAGAGAAAACCCCGTTGCGATAAGGGGTATGTGTTGCGACCGGACAGGGAAGGAAATTTCAACCAATGCCGTGCACGACTTGATAACGGCGGAAATTTTTGCATCTGCAATGGCCTCCTCAGTTCCGCCGGGTATAACCCTGACCAGGAGGCTCCCCTCTACACAGTCGGCGCTAATGGTTATCGCGTTGACAAGCTTACAACCGTCAAAGAATTGATTGCCGAACTGACGGGTAAAACAAACCAAAGCTGCTGAGTCGATCCAAAGCCCGGCCATCGAGATCCCCGATCATTTCACCTTGAGCAGGAAAGGCATGACAGGGTAGATTCTACCATATAAGGTTTCGGCAAGGGAATCACAAAACTTTAAAAGGGTTTGGCAATATTGTTATTTTCCCATGGATGTCATATATTCTATTAAGATTTCTGAAGGAGGCAGGATGCCGGAAAAGATTGAACTACCAATAAAAGGTATGAGTTGCGCTGCCTGTGCTGTCCGTATAGAAAAGGAGTTAAACAAGCTTGAAGATGTCAGTGAGGCACGGGTCAATTTCCCTTTAAAGAAGGCCGTTATATTCCCGAAGAAAGATATAGAGCTTAAGGAGGTCATTTCGATCATCAGGGATATCGGCTATGACGTAGATCTTGAAGCCGATGTGACGATCAGGGCGCAGAAGGAAGAGGCTGAACTGAAGAAGGACTTTATCTGGTCTGCACTTTTGAGCGCTATTATTATGGTATTTTCCATGTGGATGGTCCTTCCGTATAACAATTTTGTACTGCTCATTCTGACCCTTCCGGTTCAGTTCTATTTCGGCATGAGGTTCCATAAACCAGCCTTATTGAATCTTAAACATTTTGCCGCTGACATGAACACCCTTATTTCGGTTGGAACCTCGGCAGCCTTTTTTTACAGCGCATTCGTTACATTTTTTCCGCACATTATTATTTCTGCGGGCATGAAGCCCGATACATATTTTGATTCCAGTGCGACCATCATAACACTTATTCTCTTCGGCAGGTTCCTCGAATCAAAGGCGAAGACAAAGACATATACAGCCATTAAGATGCTCTACGAGCTATCGCCAAAGGAATGTGTTGTCCTGAGAGATAACAGAGAAGAGAGGGTTCCAACGGATACCATTGAGAAGGGAGACCGCATATTGATCAGGCCGGGAGAGAAGGTGCCTATTGATGGGGAGGTAATAGAAGGCAATACCTATGTGGACGAGTCTATGATAACAGGGGAGAGCATCCCTGTCCACAAAGGCATTGGAGATGAAGTTATTGGCGGCACAATAAACGGCAAGGGCTCAATAGTTGTGAGGGTTACGAGGATCGGGAAGGATACGGTATTGTCAAAGGTTATCCGCCTTGTGGAAGAGGCACAATTCACAAAGGCCCCTGTTCAGAGGCTTGCTGATACAGTTGCCGGCATATTTGTCCCCATTGTAATATTAATAAGCATAGGCGCACTCTTTGTCTGGTATATCTTCGGGCCAGAACCGAAACTCACGAATGCCCTTTTATCCTTTGTGAGTGTGCTCATTATTGCATGCCCCTGCGCCCTTGGTCTTGCAACGCCAACAGCAATCATGGTCTCATCGGGTGTCGGGGCAAAGAGGGGGATTCTGATTAAAAGTGCAGAGGCACTGGAGCTTACAAACAGGGTGCAGTATGTGCTTTTTGATAAAACCGGGACCCTTACCGAGGGGGTGATTGTCCTCTCCGAGGCGGTTCCCGTTGGTAACTTTTCCGAGGCGGATGTTTTGAGTGTTGCCTACAACCTTGAAAAGCAATCGGAACATCCTTTTTCAGAGGCACTCCGTAAAAAGGCGGAAGAATCAGGCATTGCCCCTCAGAGGGTCGACAATTTTCAGGCAATTGTCGGGAAGGGGATTACGGGAGACATAGAGGGCAGGCATTATTTTGTCGGGAATACATCCATGTATAAAGACGGGGGCAGGGTACTTGACGATGATGTTGAGCAGAAATATCGCGAAAAGGAACAGTCAGGAACATCGCCAGTACTTGTATGGAGCGATGACAATGTGATGGGGATTATTACCTTCAGCGATAAGGTGAGGGAGGAATCAAGGGGCGTCATAGATGAACTGAAGAATATGGAGATAGAAGCAGTTATGATTACAGGGGACAGCATGGAAGGGGCAAAGGCGATAAGCGAAAAGGTTGGCATAGAGAAATATTTCTACCGTGTTCTTCCTGATAAAAAGGCACACATAGTGGAAGAGTATAAGAAAAAAGGCATCACAATCATGGTGGGAGACGGGATAAATGATGCCCCATCCCTGGCTACAGCACATATCGGCGTTGCCATGGGGAAGGGGACGGATATCGCAATAGAATCCGCAGATGTCGTTTTGATGAAGGGGCAGCTCTCTAAACTTGTAAGCCTCATCAAGCTCTCCAAAAAGACCCTCTGGGTCATAAGGGAAAACCTGTTCTGGGCATTCATATATAACATCCTCGGTATTCCCATAGCATTTGGTGCACTCTATCCGTTTTTCGGGATAAGGTTCGAGCCCATATATGGCGCACTGGCAATGATGATCAGCTCGGTCTCTGTTGTTAGTAACTCCCTGAGATTGAGGATGTTTAAGGATTGACAAAGATGCATAAAAAGGCATATTTATAGATAGCAATTGGCCATCAGCTATGAGCTTATAGCCAGAACAAAGACAGACATTATTAATAAGCTGAAGGCTGACTGCTTATAGCTAATAGCTAAATAAGGAGGTAATTATGAGCAAGGCAATGCCTGTAAATGATAGTGACTTCACAAAAGAGGTGATAGAGTCATCTCTTCCAGTAATTGTAGATTTCTGGGCAGTATGGTGCGGACCCTGCCAGGTAATGGGACCGGTAATAGAAGCAATCGCCGAGGAGCATGAAGGAAAGATAAAGGTGCTCAAGCTTAATGTGGATGAGAATCCTGTTACGCCTGCAAAATATGGTATCAGGGGTATCCCCACGCTTATCCTGTTTAACAGAGGTGAGATTGTAGACAGGATTGTAGGTGCGCAGCCGAAAGGCACAATAGAAAATCTGTTGAAAAAGGTGGTTGGCTGATATGGAAGCGAAGAAGAAAGAGGTATATTTCAAGAAAGTCAAGGAAGAGCCGCTCGCTAAACTCCTTGGTATAAAGTTAAAAGATGTGAGGGAAGGCTATGCCCTCTGTGAAATGAAATACATTGATATGATGGATAATATGTATGGGATTGCCCATGGTGGTGCCCTGTTTTCATTGATTGATGAGGCATTTGAGATATCATCCAATAGTCATGAGAATGTTGCTGTTGCACTGAATGAGAATATAACATATATGAGAACGCCTGAGAAAAATACCGTATTGACAGCGGAATCGACAGAGATAAATAGAACAGGAAGAACAGCCTCTTATTACATTACTGTAAAGGATGAGGGTGATAATTTGATTGCCGTATGTCAGGCGCTCGTATATGTCAAGAATGATCCAATCCCGTTCCTTTAGAACAGTAATCAGTAAGAAGTAGGGAGTATGCATCTAATAAAATACCGTCTTCTGCCTACTGCTTACTAGTGTCCTGTCCCTAACAGTTCTTTACACTCAGGAAAGAAAGGAGTTCCCTGTAGCACGACATCACAAAATGACCGGGATACCATACTTAGAAGAAGTGGAACGTCCCGAAGGGGAAACGGGCATGTCAGAAGTCCCGCTGAAAGCGGGACAAGTTTGCCCGTTTCAGTGGAGCGATTCTCGGGTACCCGCTTGCGGGTGATGGTCGGGAATGGAGTGCCGGAGTGCGAAGGGAATCTCCTTTCTCCGGTTCGAGAAGAAAAGCAATTGAACTGTAAAGGTATTTGCGGGACAGGACTACTGGTTTATTGGTTCTGTTTTGGAGTGACTGTGATACGTGCCTTCTTTTCTTTTTCTCCTTGAACTACAATCCTGTCTTCTTTGAGATAATAGGTGACCAGGTCCCCTGTGACCTTGTCAGGGCCAGAGAATACCACAACATTACCCTTTAAAACTATCTCCCCCTTTTTATTGTCAAACACAGCTTCATTGGATGTAGCAGTACGTTCTTTTTTTACAATCTTCACATTGCCTTTTGCATGAGCCTTTTCGATTTCGTTTGTTGCTTCATCCATGTAAGCCTCGATTGTGTCTGAAAATATAAAGAGGTCCTCCTGTTTTGCAATCACACTTCCCTTGAAAACTACATATTTTTCCTTATCGAAGCCTTCCATGGTATCTGATACTATATCAACGGGTTTCTTTTCATCAAAAAAGGAAAGCCCCTTTCCCTTCTCATCCTTCTTCTCATCCCCTTTTTCATCCACCTTCTTATCTTTTTCCTCTTTTTCTGCCCGGGCTATTTGAGGTCTTAATTCAATATCCCTTATCTTTCTCTCTTCATGTGGAAGTAAGGGTTTGTCTGCCTTTGCAAGTTTGAGCGTTTTTCTCTCCCTTATTGTAGACCTTGCAAAAATACTTTTTGGATATTCTTTTTTCAGTATATCGGAATAATAGTCGACCTTTTCCATATTGTCGAGCTCTCTATTTGACATGCTCAGATAGAAAAGGGCTTTATCTGTTCCTTTTGCCCCGGCGTATTTCTTTAAAAAGTACTCGAGCCTTAAGACAGATGCGTTATATTGACTTGTTCTGTAATAGAATTCACCGACGTATAATTCCCTGTCTGCAAGTTTTTGGGTCAATTTTTTTATTTTTTCTTCGGAATCCTTTGTGTAGGTGCTTGTGGGGAAACGGTTTTTTAGATAAGTGAATCTTTCAATTGCCTTTAATGTGTAAGCCTGGTCTCTATCAATCGACAGGGATACCTTTTCGTAACATCCCCCTAATCTCATCAGTACATAGGGAATATTTTCATCCTCAGGATGGGTATTAAAAAAATCCTCATATATACCTGATGCTAAAATGTAATCCTTTTTTTCAAAGTAAGCATCGCCGAGTTTTACAGTTGCGATAAAGGCAAATGGATCAAAAGGGTAATTCTCTCTTATCTCGGAGAATTTCTTTATTGCATCATCGTACTTTTTCTTTTTCATGAGATTAACCCCATCGACGTAGAGGTCTCCAGGGTTCCCTGCCTTTTTAGGGGGCTTAGAGGCACAGGAAGCAAGCAGCAGAAAGGATATAAAAAGTATTATGAAACCTTTCATCGCTTAATTATAACAGAAGGAAAAAATTTATGCTATTCTTATATGCTATGGACCTGAAAAAAATGATTGAAAAAGGGTTGACAGCCTTCCATATCCCCTTTGATGAAGGGATATTAAAGGAACTCTGTTTCTATACCCTTGAACTCAAAAAGTGGAATGAACATATAAATCTGGTAGGATTGAAGGACGTTGAGTTGATTGTGAGGGAACTCTTGTATGATACATTCTTTCTGTACGGGCACGTCAGGGAAAGCAAGACACTGCTGGATATGGGTTCAGGCGCAGGAATCGTTGCTATTCCCCTGAAGATACTGAATGGAAAGATGGATATCTTTTCGGTGGATAAGGGTTTGAAAAAGATCCAGTTCCAGAGACATATAAAAAGGAGCATGCGCCTGAAGGGGCTCACGCTTCTTCAGAGCAGGGTAGAAACACTCGAACCAATTGAGGTTGATAGCCTTGCTGTAAAAGGATTTAGTGATATTAGAGAGATTTTAGAAAAGGGCGGAAGGCATGTAAGGGAAAATGGCCATGCCTTTATTTTGAAAGGTACGAAGGAGGATCCAATAGATTATCAGGGGTTCGACCTGAAGGATGTGATACCTTACAGATTGCCTATGAATGAAAAGGCATACAGGCTCTTTATCTATAAGAAAATCTGACCGGAACCCTATTTGTTTATAAAAGTGTGAAGAAGGTTTTTAACGTCCGCATAAAAGGTGTACGATGAAGGGATTTTTCAAAAAGGTTTTAGTTATTAATCTGAGTGCGAGAAGCTTTCACGAGGAAGGTATCCCGGATGAGGTATACAGAAAATTCCTTGGTGGTAAGGGTCTTGGTGTTTATCTGATGCTTAAAAGGAATAAACCAGGGGTAGATGCCCTTTCCCCTGAAAATAATTTCATAATAGGTGTAGGCCCTGTCAATGATACGAGGATCTGGGGGTCAAGTAGATACGGTGTTTTTACAAAAAGTCCTCTTACAGGCCTTTTTTCTCATTCATACTCAGGTGGGAGAATAGCCGAGCCAATAAGCAGGACCGGTTATGATGCAATAATCCTTGAAGGGGCAAGTTCAGAGCCTGTTTTCCTGGTGGTGAGCACAAGTGTGGTTGAGTTCCATGATGCAGGGGATATATGGGGCTCTGAAACATATCAGACCGAGGATTCCGTGCTAAAGAAAGTGGGCTTGAAGGGCGCAGGGGCACTGGTTATTGGTCCAGCCGGTGAGAACTTAGTCAGATTTGCCAATGTAACCAATAATTACTGGAGGTGTGCAGGAAGAACAGGTGTTGGAGCTGTGCTGGGTTCAAAGAAGGTGAAGGCTATCGTTTTCTATGGAAATAAGGAAAGGGAGGTAGCAGACCCCGAAGCCATAGAAAGGTTTAGTAAAGAATGGTGCGAGAAGGCAAAAACCCATCCTTCTTTTAGTTTCTTTAAAAACATTGGTACACCTGGTCTGGTTTCGATTATCAATACATTTGAGGGGTTCCCGACCCGTTACTGGCATGAAGGCAGCATGGAAGGTTGGGAGGATATCAGTGCAGAGACATTGCACTCCAGTTATTCGGTCAAACCCCATGCATGCCATCGATGCCTTCTAACATGTGGAAGGTTGACAACCGTGAGGGAAGGGAGGCATAAAGGATTAAAGATTGAGGGCCCTGAATATGAGACCATCTATGCCTTCGGTGGACTCTGTTTGATTGGCCGTCTGGATGAAATCATATACCTGAACGATATATGTGACCGCCTTGGAATGGATACGATAACAGGCGGTAACCTTGCAGCCTTTGCGATAGAAGCCTCACAAATGGGGAAGATAAGAGAAAAGATAGAATACGGGGATGTCGATGGTATCGCTAATTTACTCTACAGCATCTCCCGGAGAGAAGGTATAGGAGATGTCCTGGCGGAAGGTATTTCCCATGCAGCAGCTAAGTGGGGTCTTGAAGATATCGCGATTCATGTAAAAGGAATGGAGCCAGGTGGATACGATCCGAGAATCTTTAAGGGTATGGGTCTTGCGTACGCCACATCCGACAGAGGGGCCTGTCATCTGCGTTCAACTGTCTTTAGGGCAGAAATCGCCGGAGTAATTCCTCCTGATCAGATTGAGGGCAAGGCAGAGGTTTTTATAGATTATGAGGACAGGCTGACGTTACAGGATTCATTAATTCTATGCAGGTTCTACCGTGACATTTATCTGTGGGATGAATTTGCATATATCATTCAGGCTACAACAGGCATGAATATGGAGAAAGAGGACCTTCAGAGGATTGCATCTCATATCCAGAGCGCTACGAGGGTTTTTAATATAAAGGAAGGACTTACAAGGGCTGATGACACGCTCCCACCCCGTTTTTTTGAAGAGGCGATAGGCTCAAAGAAGAGTGTAATAACGAGGGAGCAACTTGAGAGGTTGAAGGATGATTATTATAAGCTCAGGGGATGGGATGAAGAAGGGGTCCCATCTATAAGCAGTCAATAATGAACAGTTTTCACAGGGAATGGCGATAAATGTTAAAAATTTAAAACTTTGAAACTTGACATAGGAAAAATCGTTTTCATATAATAAATAATCCTGAGGTGTTCATAAACAATTTTTGCTCTAAAAACATGGGGTGAAATATGGAATTGGTTCCCATGAGATTTTTAAGAAATCTTTAAGGTAAAGGGGGGGAGTATGAATTCAGTACTTGTTCTTATTTTAGGTTTTGTCGTAGCTTTCATTGGTTACCGTATCTATGCTAAGTACATAGATGCGAAGATTATCAAGTCTGACCCGAAGAGGGCCACTCCGGCAAAGATGTATATGGACGGAGTGGAATTTATGCCAACCAGTAAAAATATCCTTTTTGGATACCAGTTCAAATCAATAGCAGGCGCAGCTCCGATTATCGGCCCTATTATTGCGATTCAGTGGGGATGGCTCCCTGCACTGATATGGATTCTGGCCGGGGCATTTTTCATCGGCTGGGTTCAGGACTACTCGACTGCAATGATGGCAATGCGAAATGAAGGAGCTTCTTTTGGAGGTTTGAGTCACAAACTGATCTCACCGAGGGCGAGGATTATCCTTCTTGCTTTTATCTATTTCTACCTTCTCCTCATCGCAGGTGCCTTTGGTAATGTTGTTGTGAGCACAGCAATTGCCCTCAAGGCAGCCCCCATGGCATGGCTGCTTCTCACTGTGGGTGGGGTTTTGGCCGGCCAGATGATCTACAGATGGAGAAAGGATATCATACTGACAACGGTGGTAACGGTTGTAATTGCTTTGCTTGGAATATGGCTTGGAACTATTGCACCTTCTGATAAGATTATCGGGGCAACTCTTGCCAACAGCAGGGTTTTATGGGCAATTGCAGCATGTGTTTTCTGTTACTTCGCTGCGGTGTTGCCTATATGGAGATTTGCGCTTCCCATTAATTATGTTGCTTCCTACATTGTATTTCTTGGGTTATTTTTTGGAATTATCGGGATTTTTATAATCCATCCAAATTTTACCCTTCCTGCTTATACTAATTTTTCTATCAAGATTGGTCCGATCTGGCCCATTATGTTTGTAACAATTGCCTGCGGTGCAATCTCAGGGTGGCATAGTATTGTATCGAGTTCGGGAACAGCGAGGCAGCTTGAGAACGAAATGGATGCCCGGCCGGTTGGTGCAGGGGTTATGTTTGTTGAGATGATGCTTGCCTTGTTCGCTTTAATCATTGCCGGGACTATTTTTACTTCATCTGCCGAATATGGAACTGCTATTGCCAAAGGACCAGGGGCAATCTTTGCAGGAGGGGTTGCAAAATTCCTGGGTGCCCTGGGACTTCCGGCTACAGTAGGCCGGTCTTATGGTAGCGTCATGATGATTGTTCTTGCTATTACAATCATGCAACTGGTAATCCGGTTTATGAGGGTAGCAACTTCGGAATTGCTAAGTGATATCAGTCCGATTTTTAGAAATGCCCATATCGGGACATTTATTGCAAGCTTCCTCACAATAGTGATCATTTTAACAGGTTGGTGGCAATACCTCTGGGTACTATTTGGAGGTGCAAACCAGTTAATGGCATCCCTTGCCTTGATGCTTGTAACAGCATGGTTAATGTCTGAAGGCAAACCGACTGCATGGGTATTTTATCCAATGATCTTTATGTTTATTACGACCATCGCTGCACTGATCTATACGTCCTATAGCTTGCTTCAGAAGGTATTGTCAGGGGCAGTGAAAGGAGAGGCGCTCATCGGCAATACTCTGATGGGGCTTGTGGGGATATTCCTGGTTCTTGCTGCACTTGTTCTTGCCACAGAAGGGATTAAGGCTTTCAAGAGATATAAAACTATAAGGAGAGAGGCTGCTGCGGCAAAGGCATAAAACAGTGATGAGTTAATGGGAGAATGGGGGATGAGGGTGTAGGGTATGTACTCATAATATTAATTAAAAGGAGAAGGACATAATGTCAGAAGGTGAAAAGAAGAAAGGCGGATTTTTTCAGGCTATAAAGGAATTTATATACGGCGTAGCAGCTCATGACTCGGCACGATTTGCAATGAAGTCAAGGGCGAGCATGGAACATCTTTTTATCCTGATTACCATGGGAGATATGCTGGGTGTTCCTATTCTGCCACCGTACTATTCATTAAGGCTATTGCCTTATGTAGTTCCACAAATCTCCACCTGGAAGCGGAGGATGCTCCGGGAAAAAGATTTAACAGATGCGTTAGCATGAAAAAGGGTTCAAGGATTCGAGGGGTCAAGGGGTCAAGTGATTAAACCCTCGAATCCTTAGATTTTCACTTATTATAGAAAGGGGTGATTGATATTTCTCTCGCAAAAATATTTGACCAATATCCGGATCGGCATTATATAATGTTTGGCGGCAAGGGAGGTCTTGGAAAGACTACCTTTTCCGCAGCTACAGCTTACTATCTGGCAAAACAGGGAAAACGCGTCCTGGTCTTTTCTGTCGACCCTCAGGCATCCTTAAGCGACATATTTCAGAGGGATATCTTTGGAAAGGGACCGACAGAGATTATGCCGAATCTCTATGCACAGGAGATTGATGCAGACCGTCGTGTCAAGGAATATCAACAGGAGATCAGACAGAAGATCCTTGACATGTATGGAATGGATAAGATTCCTGAAGAGATAGAAAGCTATATCCAGGCAGCGGCCGCAGAGCCTGCCATGGAGGAGAGCGCTATCTTTGATGAAGTTGTGGATATCGTGGTGAAAGGTGGATATGACTACTACATCTACGACCTTGTGCCATTAGGACATGCCCTGTATTATCTTAGTATGGCATCCGTTTACGATGAATGGATTGACAAGATCACAAATCTCCGTCAGCAGATGAGGGAATATGACCAGGTGGCAGCAGTGATGCGTCATGAGAAGGAAATAGATGAAGATGCCATACTGAATGAACTACTTTACATCAAAGACAGGATTAATAAATCCTCAGGGATTCTCACTGATAAAGAGAAGACGGCCTTCTTTTTTGTGGTAACAGCAGAGGAGATGATTATCAATGATACTGTAAAGGCAGCCGAACTCTTTGCGAAATTTGATGTCCCCTTAAGCGGCTATATTGTCAACCGGGTCTTATCTCAAGAACTGAAGGGTCAGCACATACCTGAGTACCTGAAGCACCGCCTTACAATGCAGGAACATTATCTTCAGGTAATCAATGATACCTTCAAAAATCAGATACTGGCTTATGTTCCTGAGATGGAAAGGGATGTAACGGGGCTTCAGATGATTGAAAAGCTGGCAAAAAGCATGTTTGATAAGGTTTGAATGACGTCGAATTAAGGAGTCTCACGATGAACCAGATTACCATAAGTATGACTCAATATATAAAGGACCACCCCAGGCTCAAGTACATCTTTTTTGGAGGAAAGGGCGGGGTAGGAAAAACAGTCATGGCAGGGACAGCGGCACTGTGGGCTGCGAAGCAAGGAAAAAGGGTGCTACTTGCCTCTACTAACCCTGTCCACAGTCTCTCAAATCTCTTAGAGCAGGATGTTTTCGGAAAGGTTGCTACCGTCTGTGACGAAGAGAAGTGTTATGCCCTTGAAATCGATACAAAGGACACGATTGAGAGGTCCAAGCAGGAAATCCGCGAGAAAATCAACTGGTTTCTCAGATTTGCAGATTTAACGACAAAGGCGGACGATTTTATAGAATCTGCAACGATGAACCCTGCCTTTGAAGAGTCGGCCATGTTTGAAAATATGACCGACCTTATGTTTAAAGACGAGTACGATTTCTATGTCTTTGATACTGCACCCACAGCAAATGCAAGGCGGCTCCTCGGGATGTCCAAGGTCTATTCCCTCTGGGTGGAAAAGATGCTGAAAAGCAGGGATGAAGCGAAAACGTTGAGGGAAGCGCTCTCCTTTACGAAGAAGAAAGAGGCTGACCCGCTTATGAACTACCTCTTAAGCTTTAAAGACAGAATGGCAAAGGTACAAAGTCTGTTGACGGACGATAACCTCACAGCCTTCTTTTTTGCAACACTGCCTGAGGCGCTTCCAATCGCTGTTATTACAAGGTTTATTAACTGGTTCTATGAATTCGGGATACCGGTGGGTGGTGTTGTAGTTAACGGCATTATCCAGAAGGACCAGGTCGGGGATGATGCACCGGAGTTTGTCCATAACCGTGTTGCGATGCAGGACGAACACATGGAAGAGATATGGAATATATTCGGAGAGAGGGTAAGGGCGGTTATCCCGCTCTTTGAGACAGAGGTCAAAGGGGCACATATGCTGAACAGGATGATCGACTACCTGTTTGTGCCGTAAATACAATAGATTCAGGGTTCAAGGGGTCAAGGGTCCGAGGGGTCAAGGGGATTCATAGTTAACATTTTTCAAATTATGTAATGTTTACCCCGTTTTTTTCAAAAGACATCTAAAGGCATTATTTCCAACTTCTGTACATTTACTTGTTTTTTTAATTTTAAGGGGATAGAATTGTTAAACGGGGGAAGGGGGAATCACGATTCATGATGTACGAGGCTCATTGCTCTCAGCTCTCAGCTTTTAGCTTACATTGAGGGGGATATCAATCAATTGAAAAAAACTGATAATTCAAGACCCCCATTTTTAAGCTTGACATGAATATTTTTATGGATTATTTTATTACAAATAGTTATAATAAGTTATCTGCTCCCCGTTCAACACGCCGAAAGGACTTGAACGGGGTTATTATTTTTATGGGGGGTTAAATGGCAGTAGAACAAATGGGGTCAGGTATTGAAGTATAAGTTTTTATTTCTTTAATGATAGACTGTTATACAATCTTTAATCAAATTGCTAAGCTGGAACATTCGGGGTTGATCCTTGACATTTGACATGCAGCGGGGAGTTGAGAGCAAAGAGTGAAGAGCAAATGGCACGTATAAAAGGATAGACAGTAGAAAAAAGCAATATATTGACACTGTGAAAGAACTGTGTCATAGTAGCTATATATGTAGCTGCATGGAGGGATACAATGAAGTTTGCTAATGTAAGAGAACTTAAGAACAAAACATCGGAAATACTCCGGAAAGCTGAAAAGGAGGCTGTTATTATTACATCCAATGGCAAGCCTCGAGCACTGATTACTGCTATTTCTGAAGAAGATTTTGAGGACTACATTCTTGAAAAAAGCCCTAAACTCATCGAAGCTCTTGAAGAAGCGAGACGGGAATACCGGGTTAAAGGCGGGATCTCACTTGATGACTATCTGACATCCAGAGAAAAGAGACGCATCCAGAGAAAAGAGACGTGAAAGCCTTTAAGATAGTACTTTCTCCACAAGCACAAAAAGACCTCAATCGTTTCAGTGACAATATATGTATAAAAATAAGCAAAGAGATAAGGGTACTTGAAAACAGTCCATTCCCAAAAGGGAAATTGATTAAAAAAATAAAAGGCAAAGCCTCTAATTTTTACAGATTGAGAATTGATAAATATCGTGTATTTTATGTGATTGATAAGCAGCAGGTTGTTATTCTCCGGATTTTAAGTAAGAAAGATGCCGAGAGATTTATTCAGTCTTTGAACTGATAATCCCTAATTCTCATCTGCGAGTCTTCCCACGGGTGTAATCGGGATCACAAGCTGGCGAGCCTTTATTGATAAACAAGAATAAGCCATCCACCTCCATATAGGCAGTGCCAAACAAAGGAATGGGGTCAAGACTTGACAGCCTGTTGCCCAAATCAACTTCACTGTTACAATCGCGGTGAACACCTTTCCTGAAGGGCGACATCAAGCACGGTTTGGTGGCCACCCACGTCGTACCTCCATGGGTACCCGGCTGAAGGATGAGAGTTCCAGAGGGGACAATCCACGCTGTCTGAGGACAAAGTCCGAGTTCGTGGATTGAGCGAGGACGGGGCATTTAGTGGGTAAATCCCGCTATGGGCGGGATGAAGCCGCGCGGAGCGGAGTACGAAGGAAACGGTATTCTGAGAGGTAAACTATTTGGACAACAGGCCGTTGAAATATAAGTTTTTATTTCTTTAATGATAGATTGTTATACAATCTTTAATCAAATGACATGCAGCGGGGAGCTGAGAGCGGAGGGCAGAGAGCCCAGGAAGAATGGGGTCAGGGGTTGAATTATAAGTTTTTATATTGTTCAGGGCTACCCTGAGCAGGATAAATTCATTCCTGTTGAAATAAGCGGAACAAAGTCTTAAACTATAAAGTCTTTCCTGTAGTTGCAACAAACAGTAGAAAATATTTAAAAAAAAGGAATTTTTGCCTGACATATAAGCAAGGAATACAAAAAGATATGAAATCAGAATCATCAGGATCGGAGAAACAAGCAGCACTTAAATTTATTGGAAGGGCTTTTCATTACAGAAATTACAGGCTTTTTTTCGGTGGACAGGGTCTCTCTCTGATCGGAACGTGGATGCAGCAGATAGCCATGAGCTGGCTTGTTTACCGTTTGACTAACTCTGCTTTTCTCCTTGGTTTTATTGGTTTTACCGGCCAGATTCCCACATTTATCTTTTCATCCTTTGCCGGAGTTTTTGCTGACAGGCTGGATCGCCGCAAGCTGCTTCTTGTAACACAGACGCTTGCCATGATACAGGCCTTTTTACTGGCATTTCTCACATTAACCGGTACTATCGCAGTCTGGCATTTAATTGTTTTAAGCATATTTCTTGGCTTCATCAATGCATTTGACATGCCTACCCGGCAATCCTTTGTTGTAGATATGGTTGAAAATAAAGAGGATCTGGGGAATGCTATTGCCCTGAATTCCTTTATGTTCAATGGTGCGAGACTGGTAGGTCCTTCTATTGCGGGTCTCTTAATCGGCATTGTAGGCGAAGGCCTCTGTTTTCTCCTGAATGCGATAAGCTTCCTTGCCATCATTATCGCTTTATTGGCTATGAAAATCCCTAAAATAAGGAAGAAAAAACTCCATTCCGTTCTTGTCCTTCAGGAGTTAAAAGAGGGATATAAATATGCCTTCGGGTTTGCACCAATTAGATATATTATTCTGTTGTTAGGTCTCATAAGTTTAATGGGAATGCCTTACCTTGTCCTTATGCCTATTTTTGCAAGAGACATCCTTCATGGAGGACCACATACCCTTGGCTTTCTTATGGGCGCTTCAGGTATCGGTGCTCTTGCGGGCGCGATCTATCTTGCATCACGTAAAACCGTACTCGGCCTGGGGAGGCTCATCGTTATTGCTTCAAGCACATTTGGCGTAGGGCTCATTGCCTTTTCCTTTTCCCGTTATATCCAGCTCTCCCTTTGCATGATGCTCTTGGTCGGATTCGGTATGATCGTGCAAATGGCCTCGAGCAACACGATTTTGCAGACTATTGTTGATGAGGATAAACGGGGCCGTATCATGAGTTTTTATGCCATGGCATTTATGGGAATGGCCCCCTTCGGAAGCCTGTTAGCAGGCAGTCTTGCAAGCAGGATCGGCGCCCCTGATACCCTTATCATAAGTGGTGCTGCTTGCATTATCGGTTCTCTACTCTTCTTTACAAAACTTCCACTGATACGGAAAATTGTCCGACCAATTTACTTACAGATGGGTATTATAAGGGAAATGCCAACAGAGCTCCAGTAGAAATAACAAATGGGGTTGCCCAATGAAAACTGTTATTATATTGGATTTGGGACACTGCTGATGAATAGAAGGGAAATTTTTGCAAAAACAATCCTTACAAGAACACGAATTGAAGGATATGACTACTGTATCAACCCCTATGTAGGGTGCGAACACGGTTGCCTGTACTGCTATGCGAGCTTTATGAAACGGTTTACAGGGCACAGTGAGCCATGGGGAGAGTTCGTAGACATCAAAATTAATGCACCCCAGGTCCTGAGGAGGCAGTTAAGAAGGGCAAAACAAGGAACTGTTCTTATTGGCACTGTGACAGACCCTTATCAGCCGATAGAAAAACATTACGGGATAACAAGGGGATGCCTCGAAGCCCTTCTTGATTTTCAGTTTCCAGTTAATCTCTTGACCCGTTCCCCTCTCTGTCTCAAGGATATAGATCTCTTTAAACAATTTGAAGAGATAGAGATTGGTCTTTCTATAACAACCGATGATGAGAAGATGAGAAGGCTCTTTGAACCACATTCTCCCTCTATCCAATCAAGGGTGGAGGCATTAAGAAGACTTCGTAAAGAAGGGCTTAGAACCTATGCATTTATAGGTCCAATACTCCCGTTGAACCCGTTTAAGCTTGTTGAGAAAATAGGGAATGCCGTTGACGAGGTGCTCATTGATCGCCTGAATTATCCAAACAAGGTAAAATCACTCTATCGCCGGGCAGGGCTTAATCGATACCTCGAAGAGGGTTGTTTTCACAATACCGGACTGGAATTGAAGGAGAATTTCGAGAAAAGAGATATCCCGGTATCAGTAATCTTTTACAACTCCATCTATTTATGATAATGTAATGGACGTCATGGTTATATCCATTGCAAACCAGAAGGGGGGAGTAGGAAAGACCACCACAGCGGTCAATGTAGCCGCATCCATCGCAATATCTGAGAGAAAAACCCTCATTATTGATATGGACTCCCAGTGCAATACAACATCCGCCTTTGGTATCTCCTACAATGGACTTTATGACCATGTGTACCATGTGCTTATCGGGAAAAAGGCTATAAATGAGGTAATTAGAAAAACCGAGATACCCTATTTAGACATAGTTCCATCCCATCCTGACCTTATAGGTGCAGAGATTGAGCTACTCGATGTGGAGGAGAGGGAGTACACACTGAAGACCCATCTTGAAGGGCTAAAAGATACATACAGATATATATTTATAGATTGTCCGCCTTCTCTGGGGCTACTCACGATAAACTCCCTTGCAGCATCTGATTTTGTAATTATACCATTACAGTGCGAGTATTTTGCCCTTGAAGGCCTCGCATTACTTCTCAGGACAATTAATATTATCAAGAAAAGGTTAAACACAAAGCTTGAGGTTCTCGGTATACTTCTCACCATGTTTGACAGCAGGACCAACCTCTCCTTCAGGGTATGGGAAGAGGTCAATAAATGTTTTAATGATGGTGTCTTTAAAACAGTGATACCGAGAAATGTTAAACTGAGTGAGGCACCAAGCTATGGAAAACCTGCCATACTTTATGATATAAGTTCAAGGGGGGCGGAAAGCTACCTCCAGCTTGCTTCAGAAATATTGAGTAAAGGAAACTAAATGTTAAAGAAGGATCCGTTAGGAAGGGGTTTGTCTGCGATACTTAAGGATATTGAAGAGAAGGGGGCAAGTAAGCTTATCCCTGTAAACCAGATTGTGCCAGGCCCAACACAGCCGAGATTTGAAATGAGAGAAGAGACGCTTATTGAGCTTGCCACATCGATAAGAGAAAAGGGGCTACTTCAGCCGATACTACTCAAGAAGAAAGAGAAGGGTTATGAGATTATCGCAGGAGAGAGAAGGTATAGGGCCTCAGTAATGGCAGGACTCAGAGAAGTGCCAGCCATTATAAAGGATGTAGACGAGAAGGAGGCGCTTGAGATTGCACTCGTTGAGAACCTTCAGAGGGAGGATTTAAATCCTGTAGAAATAGCGGTGGTTTTTGAGAGGTTTATGGAGGAATTCGGATATACATATCAGGACCTCGCAAAGAGGATTGGCATGGACAGAAGCTCCATATCGAATTTTATAAGGCTCCTTAAGCTCCCGGAATGGATAAAGAAACATATTATTGAGGGCAAATTAACCCAGGGTCATGCGAGGGTGCTTATCTCCCTCAAGGATGAAAAGGAGCAGAAAAGGTTTGTAGAGAAGGTTTTGAAGGAAGGTACCTCTGTAAGGGAGTTGGAAAGGGAGGTCAAGAAAAAGGACAAGCAGAAGAGCCCTGGATTTTCACATGTAGAAGAGAGGTTAAGAGAACTATTGGGTACGAAGGTAAACATAACTTACCGTAAGAACAAGGGTAAGATAATTATAGAATTTTATTCAAAAGACGACCTTAAGAGGATCTTTGAAATCATCACATAGGGTTAATCCCCGATATGCTGATGTGACAGTTTCCTCACTCTTGTAACCATTAAAACCACCATAGCCCCTTATAAATAATGCCGACAGTGAGAGATGTTTACTATAACTAATCAGATTTATAGGGTATTGAGAGTGCCTTCATAAATTCTTTTTGAAATCCTTCTTCCAGTGCAAGTTCAATATGGGTTACCATTCCTGTGATTCTGTCAGCCTCTGTTCTTTTTTCTCTATCTACAAGTGTCAGATAAGCTCCATGTCCTGCTGCATTACCGACCATGGTGATGTTCTCAGGGTCGCACCAGGGGAAAAGCCCTATGGTAAGGGCATTTTCCTTATCTATATGCATGCCGAAGGCACCGGCAATACTCATCCGGTTTATGTAGGTTACCTTTAAATGATCCATCAAAACCCTACATCCTCCATGGAGGGCTCCTTTTGCAAGCTGAATCTGCCTTATGTCTCGCTGGGTAAAAACGATATCATTCCCTGTCGCCGTTTCATGTTCCCAGGCCAATACGAATTCCATCACATCTGATTGTCCTTTCCTGAGTCTTGGTGTATGCAGGTTCTCAGAAAAGGCCCCATCTTCTCCTATAATTCCCGTTTTAAAGAGATGGGCAAAGGTGTCAATGATCCCTGAACCACATATTCCTACAGGTTTGAGATCGCCAGGGGAATGTTCACTTGCCCAACCTTCCGTGCCCACAACAGCGTAATCGACCTTAAACGTTGCCGTATTTATGCGTACCTTTTCTATGGCTCCGACCGTTGCCCTCATACCGCAGGAAATCTGGGCCCCCTCAAAGGCCGGACCTGTTGCGCAGGAACAGCATAGGAGGGTCTCCCTATTTCCCAGAACAATCTCACCATTGGTGCCAAGGTCTATAGTAAGAGACAGCTCGTCCTGGTTGTACGGTTCTTCGGAGAGGAGTACCCCAACATTGTCAGCGCCAACAAAACCTGCCTCTACAGGGAGTACATGAACGTAGGCGGATGGATTGATGAGTATCCCGAGTTCGCGGACTTTTACATCCACAGAACCCTGAATAGAAGGGGTGAAAGGCCATAAGCCCAGATGGTCGGGGGCTATCCCGAGAAAGATATGGTGCATCACGGTGTTGCCAACAACCGTCATATCAACTATCTGCTGGGGCGAAAATCCATTACCCACCGCCATCTGATCAATCAAGGTATTTACGGAGTTTATGAGTTCCCCTTGCATCTTTTTTACACCTTGACCAGGATGATTGACAGAGTATGAGATACGGGACATTATGTCCGCACCAAAAAGAATCTGAGGATTTGTGATGGAGCCGCTGGCAATAACATCACCATTTTTTAAATCGCATAAATAGAGCGCTACAGTAGTTGTTCCTACATCGAGGGCCAGACCGAGACAGGTTTCATTCCATCCGGGCTGCACCGCAATAATCTCTCTATCCATCCAGACGAAGACAGTGACTCTGTCTTCACCCCCTTTCACTATGTCTGCAAGGTTTTGAAGGGTAGCGAGGTTGCAAGTCGAGTCTCCAGCCCCATACTTTTCAATGAGAATCCTCGTTATACCTTCAAAGTAGGCATGCCGGGCTCCCCCTTCCTCTGAAGAAAGATCAATAGTATAGCTTTTCACGGCAGGATTCACCACATTCGACCTTTTGGAAAAGACCTTTTTCGCAGCCTCAGCGTTGAGAATATTCTCCCCGGGTACGAAAACAATAATATCTCCGGTGATAAGGGTCATGCATGCCAATCTGTAGCCAAGCGCTCTGTCAAGTTGCCTTATGAATTCAGTTTCTTCTGAGGTAAAAGGACTGACCTTGCCTTCAATCACCCGGATCCTGCATTTACCGCATTTGCCTTTCCCATTGCACTGAGAATCGATATAAACACCTGCCTCACGGGCGGCATCCAGAACGGTCTTCCCTTCGTCTGTAATGATCTCTTTGAAAGATGGCGCAAAAACGACCCGGTAGCTCTTCATTTGTGCGGGCCTTTTTGTTCCCATTGGGGGTAGAGTACGCGAAGCTTATCACTTACTGTTTCCTTCGATATGCCGCAAGTTGACCCGAGTATGAGCCCACCCTTTTTGAACGAATGTTCTGCGAGGTCGATTTCTTGGCTAATCTGTTCTTCTTTCCAGGCCATGATGTCTACGTGTCCCATGAAAGATAGCCTTTTACCAAACTGCTCCTTCAATTCATAGAGATTTAGCCCTGCCTGCGTATCGACAGGGTGGATACAATCATACCCTGCCTCTATCAAAAGTTCAATAACCTTCCTTATATCACCGTCTGAATGGAAAAATGTAAAAAGATTGTTTTCCTTTATTATCTCTGCAATTTGTTTGTATACTGGCAAGACCACATCAGTGAAATAGTGAAATGAAAAAAGGAGTCCCTTGTTTCCGGCTATATCGTCAGCTATCGCTATTGCCCTGAAGCTATTGGCATGGGCTGATCTGGCCTTTTTTTCCGTATCTCTCAACAGTTTTGTCGCTATGTCCGAGAAAAGGGATGGGTTGTTTTTCATACTTAACATGGCATTGAAAAATCCGTGATTTTCTATTAGGCTGGAAACTGGTCCATTTATGCACCCGACAATGAAGTACTGCCCAAGTTCTTTATATCTCATCTCAGACAAAAGAGACCGGGACCATTCTGTATTGAGTTCAGCCCCTATTACAGAAAGTCCCAGACATTGAGCTGCTGTTTCCAACTGTTTTACATATTGCCCTCTATGTGTGCTGAAAAAGTGGTCGAGAAAGTCCCTGCCGATGAACAGTTCACCTCGAGGTAAAAAGCCCACCTTATTATGATCGAGGGCATTTATAACTGTATCAATGTGGAGAGGCACTTTTCAGCTTCCTGTAATATGTAGTATAGCGCCTGGCCCGATTGTCACGACCCATCAAAAGATCCGCTGCCATGATGTAAGGCTTCATTCTCGCCGCATTCACTATGGCGGAGGTAAGCCCTCCCTGAACTGCGAGGGAGAGAAAAACAGCATTTATAACCATCCGGTCAGGCAGCCCGAAGGATACATTGCTTGCCCCCAGTATAAGATTAAGCCCCCACATCTGTTTGACCATCTTCATCGTTTCGAGGGTGATGATCGCCGCCATATTGTTTACTGCACTTGACTCTGCTACACAATCAGCGAGAATATCCTCAGGACCAATACCTGCTTCCTTTGCCTTCTCAACAATGTGTGTGATAATTTCCAGCCTTCTCGCCGCATTATTCGGGATACCTGAACTATCTGAAGCCAGTGCAACGAACGCAGTATTGTATTTCCTTACCAGTGGCAGGATCTGCTCCAGCATAGAATCTTCTCCAGTTATTGAGCTGATGATCGGCTTACCGCACCCCAACTGTAATGCCTTCTCAAGGGCAGCCGGATTTCTGCTCTCTAAACAGAGCGGTACATCCACTGTCTTTATGACTTCTTCGGTAATTCTGGGAAGGGTAGCAGTCTCGTCAATTCCAAAGGCGGCTACGCTGATAATCAGGATATCCGCACCTGCCTCTACCTGT
>Ga0209609_10000327_pt1 | contig 28417 bp, 31 predicted proteins | sample LakKivw325mmetaG_FD_184136 | JGI IMG/M metagenome (GOLD analysis project Ga0209609, IMG submission 184136) | Anoxic lake water microbial communities from Lake Kivu, Rwanda to study Microbial Dark Matter (Phase II) - Lake Kivu water 325m metaG... | ecosystem: Environmental > Aquatic > Freshwater... | reverse complement strand
CCCTGGACCCCTGCGATGCGGGCATCGGTCTCTGCAGTGAAGCGAGCGCGCGGCTGGGCCGCACGGAAAGCGTAGAGTTCTTAGTCGCGTAATTCCTATTACACGAGCATGGTGAGAGCCCTGGTCTTTGAGCCCTTCTCCGGCGCCTCGGGCGACATGATCATCGGCAGCCTTCTGGCGCTCGGGGCGACAGAATCGAGCATAGCCGCGGCACTTGCTGCGGTCGATCTCGAGCTGGCGGTGCAGGAGGTGGAGAAAGGGGGCATACTGGCTAAGAAGGTCACGTTCGTGACGCGAGGCGGAGGGGCGACGGAACACCACCCGCACTCCTATGCGGATATCGCGGCGGTGATAGCACAGAGCGGGTTGAGTGAGCCGCTCATTACAAATGCTCTGGCCGTCTTCGATCGTATTGCCCATGCTGAAGCGACCGTGCACGGTATGCCGAAGGAACATCTCACCTTTCACGAGCTTGGTGCCTGCGACACCCTCGGCGACCTGGTGGGGGGTGCCGCGGCTTTCCAGGCGCTCCACCCGGATATCGTCATCAGCACCCCCATTGCGGCCGGAACGGGGTTGGTGAAGACCGAGCACGGGCTGATGCCTGTTCCTGCGCCGGCCACGATGGCCATCTTGACAGAGTCATCCCTGCTCGTTCAGGGCGGACCTCCCGCGGCGGCTGCTGAGCTGCTTACCCCGACGGGCGCGGCACTATTGGCCCACTACGTCCAGCGCGCGGAGCCCGTTCTCCCGCAGCTGCGGCTCACGGCGACCGGGTACGGAGCGGGTTCGATGGACTTACCGCAGCCAAACGTCCTGCGCGCGAGCCTGGGTGAGCTTGCGGATCTTTCACGGGATGCGATCGAGGTGCTGGAGACGAATGTGGACGACGTGACGGGCGAGGTGCTGGGCAATCTTATCGAGGTGCTGATGGCTGAGGGTGCGAAGGACGTGGCGATCAGCTCGGCGCTCATGAAGAAAGGGCGGACCGGACACATCATCAAGGTGATCACCGCGCCGCACGATACCGCTCGCATTGCCTATCGGCTCATGGAGGAGACCGGCTCGTTAGGCGTTCGCGTGATGCAGGTGAAGCACCGCTTCGTCGCGGATCGCGAAACGCGACGAGTAACGGTGCGGATCGGCGGAGTGGAGCGCGAAGTCGGCGTGAAGCTCGGCCGTAATGCACAGGGCACGATCTTCAGCATGGCTGCGGAGTTTGAGGACGTGAAACGGCTCGCGCAGGAGCTGAACTTGCCCGTGAAGGACGTGCTCAGGATGGTGGAATCAACCTTTTTCTAGGTGTAGTCCAAATGGACTAGTACTAAGCTAGAGCTGGGGAGCTGAGCCGCACTCAACTCTGCTTACCATGAGGGCATGCGGAGGTTGCCAAGAGGACAAAGGCGCAGCGTTGAGGTCGCTGTCCCGTAGGGGTTCGAGGGTTCGAATCCCTCCCTCCGCATCGGCCTGCCCTGGCTGATCATCTGAGCTGACGGAAAAGGTTATAAAGGCGAAATGCCTAGAGAGACTAACTGAGGGGGGAGAAGATGAGGCAAATCGGGAATGAAGCTTTCTCTCAAAAGGAGGAGATACGGACCATGCAGGCCGAGGAGCTGGAAAAGGTGCTGGAGCAGGCACGCACCATCATCAAGGTGATTGGGTGCGGCGGCAGCGGGACGAATACAATCCAGCGGATGACTGAAGAGGGCATTTTTGGCGCTGAACTCTACGCACTGAATACTGATGCTCAACATCTGCTGTTCTCGAAGGTGGAGCGGAAGTTGTTGATTGGGCGAAAGACCACACGCGGGCTCGGCGCGGGCAGTATCCCCAAGCTGGGCGAGGAGGCCGCGCGCGAGAATGACGCGGACATCCGAACCATCGTCGAGGATGCGGACATGGTCTTCGTTACCTGTGGCCTGGGCGGCGGTACGGGTACAGGATCCGCGCCCGTCGTGGCGCAGGCGGCGCAGGAAGCCGGAGCACTCACCATCGGCGTGGTTACCTTACCCTTCAGTGCAGAAGGTGAGGTGAGACGCGATAATATGGATTATGGCCTCTCCCGACTCCGTGAGAATACCGATACGCTGATCGTCATCCCGAACGACAAATTACTGGATGTGGTGCCGCGATTGCCCCTGAATGAAGCCTTTAAGGTCGCCGATGATGTGCTCATGCGCGCGGTCAAGGGCTTGACGGAGCTGATTACCAAACCCGGGCTCATCAATCTCGATTTCGCCGACGTGCGAACGGTAATGAAAGACGGTGGGATGGCAATGATCGGGTTCGGCGAATCCGACGGCCAGAGTAAAGCGATCGAGTCGGTTCGCAAAGCTTTGAGCTCACCACTCCTCGAGGTCGAGGTGAGCGATGCGAAGGCTGCACTCGTCAACGTCATCGGCGGCAATGACATGACCGTCGAGGAAGCAGAAGGTGCGCTCCAGGAGGTCTATCGGATGATGAACCCCGATGCTCGGATCATCTGGGGCGTCCAGGTAAGTCCGGAGCTGAAGAATATGATTCGGACATTACTCATCGTGACCGGGGTCAAGTCCGAACAAATTTATGAGCGGAAGGAAGTAAGGAAGGAGCGATTCGGCATCGAGATCGTGCACTAAGTCACTACCTGGGTACTGATCGGGGGTAAAAACTGAAGATGGAATTCAAAGTCGAGGACGAGTTCAAGAAGCTAAAGGAGTATCTCAGGATCTTAAAGCTGGCGAAACGGCCCACGAGAGCTGAGTTCTTCCGCATTTCAAAGATCGCGGGTATTGCTATGGCAGTGATCGGCATGATCGGGTTCGCTATTTATCTCGTGATGGCCGTCCTCCCAAAGGGGTTGTAGGTGATGGCCAAGATCTACGCCGTGAAGACGACGGTGAATCAGGAGCAGGCAGTCGCCACGCTCGTCGAGGGTGCGATCAAGGATAAACCGACGCGCGAGCATGGTGTGAAAGCGATTCTTGTCCCTGATGAGCTCCGGGGCTATGTGCTCGTTGAAGCGGAGTATCCCGAGGTGGTGGAGCACCTGGTCCAGAGCATTCCACATGCCCGGGGGCTGGTCAAGGGTGCCATGGGGATGGAGGAGATCGAGCATTTCCTCACCCCGAAGCCCTCAGTCACGGGGATAGAAGAGGGCAACATCATTGAGATCATCTCCGGGCCCTTTAAAGGCGAACGTGCACGTGTGAAGAAGGTGGACGAGGCGCACGAGGAGATCACGATCGAGCTCTTTGAAGCGATGGTACCCATACCCGTTACTGTTCGCGGCGATAGCGTCCGCGTCATGAGCAGAGAGGAGCACGAGGAGCGGTAGATAGTTCCACTCCCTGGTGTGGTCACCTACCTGAATGAGGGCACCGATTTGAGGGGTACAGACTCGATGACGAGTAGTACAACGGAGCGCTTGAGGCCGGCGATCGTCCAGGATTACCGGACCGGTGAGGTGCTCATGCTCGCCTACATGAACGACGAGGCGCTACGGCTGACGCGCGAGACGGGCAAGGCGCATTACTGGAGCAGGAGCCGCGGAAAACTCTGGCTGAAAGGTGAAGAATCGGGGCACGAGCAGCTCGTCAAGGCGATCTTCATCGATTGCGATGAGGATACGATCTTGTTGAAGGTGGAGCAGCGCGGGGGCGCATGCCACACCGGCTACCGGTCCTGCTTTTATCGCACGATCGATGGCAAGATCGTCGGTGAGAAGGTCTTCGAGCCCGAAGAGGCGTACGGGAAGAGAGAGAAGAAGTAAGCAAACGGGTACAAATCAGTCCAGTAGTGATTCGTATCTTGCAGGTTTCTGTATAGCGCACTCACTCTGCCTCTTCAAAGAACGCCTCACCACAGAGTGGATCTTCACTCATATAATCACCCGTGGCAAGGTATGCGCGCACGCGGCAGCCGCCGCATAGCTCTTTAAATTTACATGCTCCACACCGACCTTTTATCGCGCGGCTCCGCAGTCGCGTAAAGACCGCGGAGTCCAGGAGTTCTTGCAGGCTCTGCTCTTTCACGTTCCCCGCCTTGACGTTCAACAGCGGACAGGGCACGACGTCGCCGTTCGGCTTGATCGAGATCATGCCAATACCCGCTCGACACCCGGGTACTTCGTGGAAATAGAACTCAGGCACGGGCATCCCCGCCGCCGCCTTGCGGTTCAAGACCACCCAGTACTGGCAGGCCTGCGTCGTGCAGATCTCCAACTCAGGTCGCTTCCTCTGCTCCTCGTAAAGCGTGAGCACGTTCCGCGCGTACGCATCACGATCGAGTTCGTCATCCGGTATCTCAGCCTTGCCGCGGCCCATTGCGATATAGTGGAAGATCCGTGCTTGTCGTGCACCCAGTGTCTCCGCGAGATCGAGAAGCTGCGCGGTCTCCCTCTCGTTCTGCTTCATGATGCAGGGATCGAGCACCACACTCAACCCCGCGGCTTTACAGGCACGCACGCCCTTCACCGCCTTATCAAAGACACCCTTGCCGCGTATGGCATCGTGCGTCTCCTGCATGCCGTCAATCGCAATGATGACCTCCTCGATGCCCGCGTCCTTCAGCCGCTGCGCGACCCCTTCAGAGAGCAGGATCCCATTGGAGGCGAGCAAAAGACTCACCCCGCTCGCCGTACCGTACTCAATAAGCTCAAACAGATCTTTGCGCACCAAGGGCTCGCCACCACCGAGCGTGACGCGTACGTTATCCCCGAAGGTTGCGGCGATATCATCGATGAGCGCGCACGCCTCGTCAGTTGTAAGTTCATCTTCTAGGGGTGTGCTCGCGTCATAGTAGCAGTGCTTGCACCGTAGATTGCAGGCGCGCGTGACGTTCCAGTTGATATTGAACTTCGGCATCGTCCTCTCTCTGCACTCCGAGAAGGTATTGGAGGCACGCAGATAAATAGCAGGAACTGTCCGCCAGGGGTTCGCTCGACTGCTAGCACTCCTCAGTTCCGAGCGGGCACAGGGGATCTTCACCTAACGCATCGCCCAGGACCGCGTACGCGCGTGATCGACATCCGCCGCAGATTGCCTTGTATGTGCAGGTGGCGCACTTCCCTTTCACCGCCCGTGCCCGCATAGCCTTGAACAGCTCAGCATGTTCGACGATCTCCAGGAAGCGCGCCTCTCGTAGGTTGCCAGCCGCGAGGGGCAAATAAGCGCAGGGCGCGACGTCGCCGTTGGGAAAGATATGGAATCGCGTGATCCCCGCCGTGCAGCCGGTGAATTCAAAGCCGTCTTCGGGATCAATGAGGCCCGTAGCTTTCAGATACGCCCAGTACTGCGGGTTACAGATCGGCTTGAGCCACGTTTTCGCTTCCATCTGCTGGCGGATCATATCCCCGAAGAACTGCCGATTCTCAGCAGTGCTCAGGCAGATGTCCGCGATCTCACGTCCCCGACCGACGGCGATCAGATAGATGAGATAAATCCGCCATTGCTTGAGCTCGTCAGCGAGTTGAATAATCCTGGGGATCTCCGCATAATTCGTCCTAGTAACGGTGGTGAAGAGCTGCGTTGCCACCCCCGCTTCTTTGCACGCTTGTATGCCACGCATCGTCTCCTGGAACGCGCCGTGCACGCCGCGGAACGCGTCGTGGGCGTCGCCGATCGCATCGATACTGATTGCGGCTCGTTCAAGTCCTGCTTTCCTCAACCGTCTCGCCACCTCATTCGTGATGAGGGTCCCGTTCGTCGCCATCACGACCTGCATGTTAAAGGACGAAGCGTATTCGATGAGGTCGTAGATATCCTCACGCAGGAGCGGCTCGCCACCCGTGAACCCGAACTTAACGGGCCCGAACTTTGCAGCGTCCTCAATGAGCTGGAACCCTTCTTCAGTGCTGAGTTCCTCAGGATTCTCGTCGCTGATCGAGCAGTGCTTGCACCGCAGGTTGCATCGTTTCGTCACGGCCCAGATGATCTCGCCTGGCAAATAGCTGAAACAGCCCGTGCCAACCGCGTCGTTCGCGAAGATCGCCGCTTCGTGGCTCGCGATCCATGATCTCAGTTCTTCCACGGACATGGTTCATCCTTCCTTTACTTCTGGTGCCATAAAAACCTCGCAACTTCCCTTCATCTGCACCGCAACGCAGAACATGTCACGCGAGCACAAGGAGCCGACCAGGTAGGGGCTACACGTAGACCCACCGGCACACCTGCCGCTCCACACGATCGAGCACAACATAAATGGCGAACCCGAGCAGCGCCATCGTTACAATTGCGGCGTAGAGATCAGGATAATTCGCGCGACTCCAGGCATCCATGATCAGGTAGCCGAGCCCGCGGGTCGTGGCGAACGATTCGACGAAGAAGAGCACCGCGATGGACGTGCCGACGCTTATCCGCATCGCGGTGAGGATCTTCGGGATGCAGACCGGAACGATGACATGCTTATAGATCGCGCGCTTGCTTGCGCCCAAGCTGAGCATCGGATAGAGGTAGTTCCTGCTGATGCTCCGTGAGGCATCGCGGGTCGTGACGAGGATCTGGAAGAAGACGATGAGCGCGATCATGATGATCTTCGAGAGATCACCGATACCGAAGAGGAGGATAATCACGGGCAGGAGCACGATGTGGGGAATGGGGTAGAGCATATAGATGAACGGAGCAACAAGCCTATCAACGCTCTGCTCGTAGCTGATCAAGCCGACGGGCACGGCAATCGAGAATGCCAAGGTGATGCCATAGACGATTCGAGTTGTGCTGATGAGCAGGTGCGTGAGGAGATTGTCCTGCAGACCTGCGAGCAGGGCAAAGAGCACGGTCCACGGCGTAGGTAACGCGATGGAATCCAGGAGGACTGATACTACGTGCCAGATCCCATAGATCGCCAGCGCGGTAATCAGGTAGCTCCGCCATCGAGGCTCTGTCGTACTTCCTTGCATTTCTCGAAGAACACTTCCTCCGTTCGGTAATCTCGCTCGCCTACCCCGGGATTATCGATCGTCTTGAGCACAGCTCCTGGTCGCGGCGAGAGAACAATCACCTTTCGACCGAAGAATACCGCCTCCTCGATGCTGTGCGTGACAAGGAGCATGGTCATTCGCTTCTGGTTCCAGAGTTGCAGGAGCAGGTTCTGCATGGTCTCTCGCGTAAGCGCGTCCAGGGAGGATAAGGGCTCGTCCATGAGCAGGATCTTTGGCTTCAGCGCCAGGGCACGCGCAAAGGCCACACGCTGCTGCATCCCCCCGGAGAGTTGTTTGGGATAATTCCGCTCAAAGCCCTGTAAGCCGAGGTCTCGCAGGAGCGAGGAGATGATCTCACGTTGCTCCTGCCTGCTCGTGCCTCGCAGCTCTAACCCCAGGGCGACATTCTCATAAACCGTCTTCCAGGGGAAGAGGCCGTAGTCCTGAAAGATGAATGCGGAATCTTTCGAGGCTGAGATAACCTCCCGGCCGTCGATCAGTGCCATGCCGTTCGTGGATCTCAAGATACCGGCGAAGATGAGGAGGAGCGTCGTCTTCCCGCAGCCCGAGGGACCGATAATGGAGCAGCACTCACCGCACGGGATAGCGAAGGTGACATCGTGCAGTGCTTTCGTGCCATCGGCGTAGATCTTGGTGATGTGCCTCGCTTCAATCATCCACGATTATACATCACATCATCGTATGATATAGCTTCAGTCACCAGGCCCTTGCGCTCCATCCAGCTCAGTACCTGGTCGAAGCTCTCCTCAGGATAGGGTGCAGCCTTCATATAGGTCGCCATCTGGTAGGTGCTCGCGATCTCTTCGGGCACCTTCGCGATCTCCACCACCCGCTCGCGGTACTGCTCGGGATTAGCGTTGATGCGGTCAACTGCTTCGTCATACGCCGCCAGGAATTTAGCCACACTCTCCGGATGCTCTTCGATGAACTCCCCCCGGAACACGATCACGGTGTATCCAATTGTCTCATCGTACATCGAATCCGAGCTGATCAAGTGCGCACCCTTATAGATGGCATAACTCGCCAACGGTTCTGCCAGTGTCGCGGCTTCATACTTGCCCTCGAGCAGGAGCTGCAGTCGAATCGGCACTTTCTTCTCCTCGATCTTAATCGCCTGGACATCACCGAGCAACGTATCCGTGATCCATTCAATCACGGTATTGCTGGAAATAGCGAGCTGCTTACCTTCCAAATCGGCGACTGAACGGATATCAGACTGCGGACTGGAAAGGATGGCGAACCGCATCTTAGCCGGCGTCTCTTCCAGCTCGCGGCTCACGATTTTGATATCATAGCCCGCATTCCGAAGCACGAGCACGCCCACCGGGTCGTTTTCACCCGCATCGGTCTCTCCCGCGATGAACGCGCTGTCGCGCTCCAGCGCGCTCATGAACGGGACGACCTCGACATCCAGACCGTGCGCGGCAAAAATGCCTTCGCGTTCCGCGACGTAATACGGGAGCGTCGCCTCGTCCGGCATGGCGCCGACCTTCATAGCGATGGCCGCCCCTTCACCACCTGCTTCCTCCTGCTGCTCCAGGCAGCCAGGAACGCCTGCAACGATCAGCACCACGATTACTATCAGTATCCCTCTCCTCTTTCCTGCCATGTTCGCGATTTTCTGTTCAGCCTTTAAAAACATATCCTTTTATCATCATATCCAGGTACGAATAGAACATAATATGAAACGCGCACGCCTTGAATATGAGCGAATCCTCGAGTTCCTCATCAAGAACGGGACCGCGAGCAAATACGCCATTGCCAAAGGGACAGCAATCCCCTATCCTACCCTCTTGAGGAAGCTGCCCGAGATGGCAGGAGCACATCTCGTCCAGAAGATAGGCGAGGGCAAGCGTGGCGCGGAGTTGTATGTGGCCACACCGAAAGGGACGCTCATCGCGTACTTCAGCGGACGCGTCAGCACTGCCGAGCTCTTTCTTGCACTCCCGGGCGTCATGAAGCATGTGCACCTTACGCTTGACGAGTTGCCCGCGGTCAAGGATCCAGTGGGGTTTCTTATCGGCGGGCTCCCCTTCTCGCTCGCACCGGTGGAAGATCTCAAACCTGAGGAAGCGGTGAGCATGTTGGGCGCGATCCTCATTTGGCGGCACGACGAATGGTACCATGAGCTCGGGGACGACGAACTGGAGCGGTTATTATCCTGGGCTGAGAACTATCAGCTGCTCAGGTTCCTGGTCTCGGGCTCCGTGGAGACGCTGAGGAAGATGAGCGAGCAGGCGCAGAGCTTGAGCGAGCGCGCTCAGGCGTTTCTGGCGCGACTCGACGAGCTGGCACACCGCTAAGAAGGCGAGCGGTGACGCGCGGTTAAATGCCGAGTTCATCGCTCAGCGGCTGCAGTGCCTCCAGCGCGAGTGTGAAGAGTTCGTTCCGCGTGAGTCCCAGCGACTCGCAGCTCATGATCTTATCCCTGCTCACCGTGCGCGCGAACGACTTGTCCTTGAACTTCTTCGTCAAGGATTCCACTCGCACATCAGCCAGTTTGCGGGACGGCATCATCAGGGCAGTGGGGATGATCAACCCGGCGAGAGCGTCCGCAGCGATTAATGCCCTGGCCATCTCGCTCCGGGGCTCGCAGCCCGTGCGGGGATTGTGCGCTTTTATCGCCTCCAAGCACGCCGCCGGCAGCTTATCCGCCAGCAGCTCTGCGGTAATGAGCCCATGCTTCTCAAACTCATGCTGGGTCAGCTCGTAATCCAGATCGTGCAGTAAGCCTGCGAGCAGCCAGTTCTCTTTCTCGTCCTTCGGAACGGCCAGCTTATCCGCGATCGCCGCCATGATCGCCGCGACAGCGAGCATGTGCTTCCTGAGCGCGTCAGTTTCAATTTCCTGTTCCATCAAGTCACGCGCTTCGTCGAGCGATATCATGGCCTTTCATCACTCTAGTACTACAAAAGGATCATAAAAAGACGGCTCTTACTGCACCGTGAATGCTGATGAACGAGGGACAAAGCGCGGCTCTTCGTAACTGGAACTCGTGGCATGGTCGGGTATTCCAGCCACAAACGAAGCTTTAAATACGATAACGGGCAAAAGTTTATCATGGTGAACAAGACGATAGCAATATCGGAAAAGGCATATAAAGCCTTGGAAAAGCTTAAAGGGAAGGATGAAAGCATTAATGATGTGGTTTCGCGATTAGCAGACCGAATGAATTTACTTGAATATATAAGGGCAACGAATTTTTCTGAAGAACTCGCAGATAAGATCGAAGAGTTCTACAATGAGCGAAGAAAGATGTCGGGAAGAGAGGTCAATATTTGATGGCCTGTTTAGAGACAGATTTTCTTATTGCGTTGATTCGGAAGGATAAAGACGCCCTCGAAAAACTTGAAAATTTACTTGCGGTTGGTGCGCGAATAACAACCCCTCCTCTTAATGCCGCTGAACTTTTCAAAGGCGCTTATCTTTCTGAAAAAGTGGCTGAAAACCTTATTATGATCCGTGAAATTTTTGATCGGTTAGAATTGCTCGATTTTTCCTATAAAGCAGCAGAATATTATCAGCAATCTTCGCTTAGTTGATGATTCGGAGTGGGTTGTCGAAGATGAGGGGACCATATGAGCCGAGAAACTGAACTGGCGCGCATCGCAGCGCGCGTACACTCGTGCCAGCGCTGTGAGCTGTGGCGAACGCGAACGAATCCGGTGGTGGGTGAAGGCTCATTATCCGCACGCCTGATCTTCATCGGCGAAGCCCCGGGCTACTCAGAAGATCAGCAGGGCAGGCCGTTTGTCGGCAAGGCCGGGAAGGTGCTCGACGAGCTACTGGCCTCCATCGGGCTGCACCGGAGCGAGGTGTATATTGCCAACGTCTTGAAGTGCCGCCCACCGGGGAATAGAGACCCCTTACCCGCGGAAATAGAAGCATGCACGCCCTATTTAGATGCGCAGCTGGACCTCATCCAGCCACAGGTTATCGCGACGCTGGGGAATTTCTCGTTAACCTACATCTTCGAGAAGTTCGGGCTGCACGCGAAGAAGGATAAGATCAGTAAGATCCACGGGAAGGTATGCACAGTAAGCTCGATTACCGGCGTTACGATGATCGTGCCGCTGTACCATCCCGCAGTGGCGACGTACAATCCCGGGATGAAGCAGATCCTCCTCGAGGATTTCCAGCTCCTGCGAGAACTGCTCTAGAGATCGAGCCGCGATTTAGTACTTTGTGCTTATCGCGCTCCTCATTTCAGCGCCACGCTCCAGATTTGAACTCGCGTTAGAGGCCCGAAAGCCGGAAACGAAAGGTTGGGGGGCTTGCTGAACTTTCGGTGGAAGAAGCGACCGTACCGTGAGTGAGATAGCGTATAGAGCTAAGCAGGCGAAGATCGAACGTGAAGAGTTCCTCGTGCCACTATGAAGGAACTACGAGACGAGAAAAGACGGCGCTTTAGCTTCCCTCTCCGCTCTTTTGGTTCTGCGTTCTCTACTGAGCCTTCGCCCGGTACTTCGGGTGGTACTGTTTGATGATGCGATCGTCGATTCGCTTGAGCTCGCCCTCGGGCAGCGTCGCGAGCAGCTCCCAGCCGAGGTCGAGCGTCTCTTCGATGCTCCGGTCCTCGTTCTTGGCCTGCGTCACGAACCGCTTCTCGAACTCATCGGCAAATTCCAGGAACCGCCGATCTCTGGCCGTCAGCGCCTCTTCGCCGACCACGGCGACCAGATCGCGCATATCCCGCCCTTCTGCGTAGCCCGCATAGAGCTGATTGGAGACGCCCGAATGATCCTCTCTCGTCCGCCCTTTCCCGATTCCTTCGTGCATCAACCGGGAGAGCGACGGCAGCACGTCCACCGGCGGGAAGATACCACGGCGATGGAGGTCGCGCGAGAGCACGAACTGCCCCTCGGTGATATACCCGGTGAGATCCGGTATCGGATGCGTAATGTCATCGTCCGGCATGCTGAGGATCGGGATCTGCGTAATCGACCCTTTCCGGCCTCGGACTCGGCCCGCACGCTCGTAGTTCGTGGAGAGGTCCGTATACATGTACCCGGGATAGCCGCGCCGTCCCGGTACTTCCTCACGGGCCGCGGAGATCTCGCGGAGCGCTTCGCAGTAATTGGTCATGTCCGTGAGGATCACGAGGATGTGCATATCGTATTCATAGGCGAGGAACTCCGCGGTCGTCAGTGCCATGCGAGGCGTGATGATGCGCTCGATTGCCGGGTCGTCTGCAAGGTTGAGAAAGGCAACGATACGCTCGATCGCACCCGTGCGTTCGAAATCATGCATGAAGAATGATGCCTCCTCGTGCGTGATCCCCATCGCGGCAAAGACAACGGAGAACGGCTCACTCGTGGTTAATACCTTCGCCTGACGCGCGATTTGCGCGGCGAGCGCGTTGTGCGGCATCCCAGCGCCAGAGAAGATCGGCAACTTCTGCCCGCGGACCAGCGTATTCATCCCGTCGATCGTTGAGATCCCCGTCTGAATGAATTCCCGTGGATAATCACGGGCCGTCGGATTGATCGCCGCACCGATGACCGGCAACCGCTCTTCGGGTATCACTTCTGGGCCGCCGTCCCGCGGTCGACCCAGGCCGTCGAAGAAGCGACCCACCATATCCTGCGAGACACTGACCCGCATAATATCACCGGTGAACCGCACCCGGGTTCCTGCGGTATCGATGCCCGAGGTGCCCTCAAAGACCTGCACCACGGCGAGTCCCGCACCGGTCTCCAGGACCTGCCCGTTCTTCTCCTCGCCTTGCGGGGTGATAATCTTCACTACCTCGCCATAAGCGACGCCCTCGACATTCTCGACCACGATCAATGGGCCCGCAACCTCTCGTATCGTGGTATATTCCCGTGCAGCGGTATCAATCGCCATTTTTTTCTTCTCCGTTATGCCGCGGCCTCCTGCTTCTTGAGTTGCTCAAATTCCTCGGTCATAACCTTCGCGATCTCCTCGTACTTGGTCCTGAACCCTTCATTCTGGGCGTATTTCATTCGCGCTATAACGTCCTTTATCTTCATCTCCTGGACCTTCTCTACCCTGATACCATGCTCGATCGCGTCATTCAGGTGATTGTACCACTGGAGGATAATGCGCGCCATCAGATACTGCTTCTCCAGGGAGCAGAAGGAGTCGATCTCGTGGTATGCGTTCTGCTGCAGGAAATCCTCGCGGATCATCCGTGCCACCTCCAGGGTTCCGCGTTCTCGTGGCGGCAGGGCATCTGCACCGACGAGCTGCACGATCTCCTGAAGCTCAGCCTCCTTCTGCAGGAGCGCGAGCATCTCGACTTGCTGCTCCATGAAATCGGGCGTCTCAGGCTTATTGAACCATTGCCGCAGGTCCGCGAGGTAAAGGGAATAGCTCCGTAGCCAGCTAATCGCAGGGAAGTGTCGCCGGTCCGCTAAGGTCGAATCAAGCGCCCAGAAGACGCCCACCACGCGGAGCGTATTCTGTGTTACCGGCTCAGAGAAATCGCCACCCGGTGGCGATACCGCGCCCACGACGGTGACCGAACCGATTCTCTTCTCGGAATCCGAAGATAACGTCCGTACACGACCCGCGCGTTCGTAGAAATCGGACAATCGCGAGGCGAGATACGCGGGATAGCCCTCCTCGCCCGGCATCTCCTCCAGCCGTCCGGAGATCTCACGTAGCGCTTCAGCCCAGCGCGAGGTCGAATCAGCCTGGATCGCCGCGTCATAGCCCATATCGCGGTAATATTCCGCGAGTGTGATCCCGGTGTAAATGGATGCTTCCCGTGCAGCGACGGGCATATTCGAGGTGTTCGCGATGAGCGTGGACCGCTCCATCAACTTCTCGCCACTGTACGGATCGATCAGCTTCGGGAAGTCCTCTAATACCTCGGTCATCTCGTTCCCGCGCTCGCCGCAGCCGATATACACGATCACCTGCGCGTTCGCCCAGCGAGCCAGCTGGTGCTGCATCACCGTCTTGCCCGTCCCGAAGCCGCCGGGGATCGCACCGGTTCCGCCCTTCGCGATGGGGAAGAAGGTGTCATTAATCCGCTGCCCGGTGAGCAGGGGCACTTCAGGGTCCAATTTCTCCTTGTACGGCCGCCCCTTGCGCACCGGCCACCGCTGCATCATCGTCAAGTTCACGTCGCCTGCTTCGGTCTGGAGGCGCGCGATCGTGCTGTCCACGGTGAATTCACCTTTCTTCACCTCAAGGAGTTTTCCGCGGAGTCCCGGTGGTACGAGGACCTTATGCGTGATCACCTTCGTCTCGGGGACCGTGCCCAGGACATCACCCCCAACCACCTCCTTACCTTCCGCAGCGGTGGGCGTAAATGGCCACTTCGTCGTACGGTTGAGTGAATTGACCGTGATGCCCCGCGTGATATAATCTCCCACCTTGCGTTTGATGTCCTCCAGGGGCCGCTGCACACCATCGTAGAAATTCTTGAGAATGCCGGGACCCAGCTCCACGGATAAGGGTGCTTTGGTCCTGATAACCGGTTCACCGGGCTTCAAGCCCGTGGTATCCTCATAGACCTGGATGTAGGCGCGGGCGCCATTGAGGCGTATCGTCTCGCCCATTAAGCCCTCATCGCCCACTTTGATCACTTCGTACATCTCGCAGCCACGCATCCGATCAGCGATAACCAAGGGACCTGCAATGCGGTCTATCACTCCCTCTTCGCCCATCTCTTCTCCTCCACCTCTCCTACTACTCTCCTTCCCCTCGCATCCACTTAAAAGGTTACTCCTCTTCCCTGCTCTTCACCTGCTGCTTACCTGTAACGAGGCAACACTAAAAAAAAGTTGCGCGCACGGGCAGTACGAAGGAGCACCCGAGACCCGGGATCCTGCCAGCCGATAGGTGCGGTGCCTGCATGAGGTGAGAAAAAAAAGCGGTAGGTTTATTATACCGCGTGCCCGTAGTACCCCACAAAAGACCTCTATGGGGTTGGAAGAGAATCTCGCGGGTGTGCTCTGCTACGTGCTGGGCTGGATAACGGGCATCGTCTTCCTGCTACTGGAGAAGGAGAACAAATTCGTGCGATTTCATGCACTGCAATCGATCGCCACCTTCCTGCCACTGACGATCATTATCTGGATCTTTCAATGGTCCTTCTTCTGGGTACCCTTCCTCGGTGGGGCAATTATCGGGCTACTCTGGGTACTCTGGCTGATCTTGTGGCTGGTGTTGATGTTCAAGGCGTATCAGGGCGAGATGTACAAATTACCCATCGTCGGCGATTTCGTAGAGAAACAGCTCAAATAAGCTACCGAAAAGACGCGAAGAAGGGGAACGGCATGGTACGAGCAGCCGACGACGCAGCCTACAGCAGGAACAGAGGAACCGCCCACTGAAGAAGAGGGTAGCAAGACGCCGGGCTTCGAGCTGCCAGTCGCGGTTCTCGGCATCCTGGCGGCGGTGGCGCTGCTCGTGCGAAGGAGAGGATAAGGAAACAAGTCATTGCAAATCCTCTCTTTCTCTCTCTCTTTTTTCATGCTCTGCGCTGCGCACGCATCGCAGTTCAAAAGCTTTTATAACGGCAGCAGTCTCTCTTTATCCAGCCCCACCGCTGAGCGTGTAACCTGAAACATGAAGATCCCAGCTGAGAAGCCGGTCTTAGTAACCTCGGCACTGCCCTACGTGAATGGGTACTGCCATATCGGCCATCTGAGGACCTACGTGCCCGCGGATGTCTTCGTGCGAATGCTCCGGAAACAGGGCTACCACGTGCGGTTCATCAGCGGCTCGGATACCCACGGGACGCCGATCGTGCTGAGCGCCGAGGCGCAGGGCAAGCGGCCGGACGAGGTCGTCGCGTTGTATCATGATCATTTCAGGCGTGTCTTTCAGGCACTCCATGTGGATTTCGACTATTATGGACAGACCGATTCGGAGACGAACCATCGACGGACGACGGAGATCGTCACGAAGCTCATTGAGAACGGGTACGTCTATAAGGAGCGAGTAAAGCAGGCGTACTGCCCGAACTGCGCCCGATTCCTGCCCGATCGCTACGTGGAGGGCATCTGCCCCTACTGTGGCGAGAGTGCCCGCGGTGATGAGTGTGATCAGGGTTGCGGGCGGCATATCGAGCCGGGCGCGATCAAAGAGCCGAAGTGCAAGATCTGCGGCTGCGGTTCGGAGTTCCGGGATCAGGAGCACTACTTCTTCAAGCTCGCCTCGTTCGCCGAGTTCCTCCTCAGCTATCTCGATGGCCTGGACGGCACGCTGAACGCGCGGAACTACGCGAAGGAATGGGTGAAGAAGGAGCTGATCGATTGGTGCATCACGCGGAACCTGGAATGGGGCGTAAAATTCCCCGGCCGGGACGACCTCGTCGTCTACGTCTGGGTCGATGCCCCCATCGGCTATATCTCCTTCACCGAGGAGGCGCTCAACGAGCGCGGCGAGGATGCGCACGAATGGGAAAGGTACTGGAAGCAGGACGGGGCGACCATCGTGCATTTCATCGGCACGGACATCATCTACCATCACTGCATCTTCTGGCCCGCGCTGCTCAAAGGGGCTAACTATTCGCGGCCGAACGCGGTCGTAGCTTCCGGCATGGTCACCGCGAACGGGAAGCCGTTCTCCAAGAGTCGAGGCAACGTGGTCTGGGTAACCGAGGTGCTGGCGCGGTTCCACCCTGATCTGCTCCGGTACTATCTGGTCGCGCAGTCGAGCCACACGAAAGAGCTGGACTTCTCCTGGGAGGCGTTCGGCCAGCGGGTGGATAAGGAGCTGGTCGCGATCCTGGGCAACCTCATCCATCGCGTCCTCTCCTTCGCCCATAAGAATTTCGGCTGTGTTCCTCAGGGTGAGCTCGCCACGGAGATCGTGGCGGAGATCGAGAAGACGAAAGCAGAGGTGCTCAGAGCACTCGACGAGTACGAATTCAAGAAGATCGTCGATGCGGTCATGAACCTTGCGAACTACGGGAACAGCTATTTTCAGCGCGAGGAGCCGTGGCACCTGATCAAGCAGGGCGATAAGGGCCGAGACCGTGCGGGGGAGATCATCACGAACGTGCTCCAGCTCATCAAGGCGATATCCATCCTCTTAGAGCCCGTCATGCCCGTAAAAATGGAAGAAGCGTGGCAGCAGCTCGGGATGGAGAGCGATCTGCATTCGGTCCTGCTCGATGAGCTTTTCGTGCCTCTCGAGCCCGGCAGACCGTTACGAGAGCCGACGCGGTTGTTCGAGAAGGTTGAGCTCTGACCAGGTGAGCGAAGAAGATCACTAAGACGCCATTTGCCTTCTCTCGAAGAGCTCCACATGGAGTTGTTGAGGTGCTGCAGGCACGGTGTCTCAATCCTTTTATTAGTCCATTCTTCTTATCATTACCAGACAGACACAGAGGTGGCAGGCTCATGAAAGTCTCCATGGATATGGAGTTGCAGGACATTCCAGGCCAGTTAGTGCGTGCCTTGACGCCCGTCTCCGATCTCGGGGGGAATATCCTCAGCGTGGTGCATCAACGGGATAAAAAAACGCCTGCCGGACGAATACCGGTCCGCCTGGTGGTGGAGATGGATGAGCGCAGGCTGGACAAGTTGCTGGCGCTGTTAGTCGAGCGGGGTGTGAATGTGGTGCGAACAGGAGAGGAGCGGCTGAAGGAGTCAATGGTGGTGCTACTCATCGGGCATATTGTGCATTCCGATTTACGGGAGACGATCGATAGCATTGACCGCACGGGCTTTGCAGAAGTCGTTGCGCTTTCGCTCTCCATGCCCGGTGTGAATGAAGAATCTTCCGCCTCGGTCACGATCAGTGCAATCGGCAAGACTGAGTTGCACGAGGCTTTAAATATCCTGGAGCAGACGGCGAAGCGGAAGGGGATCATGCTCATCTCGCCGATCTAAGCTAAGAGAAGTGAGCACGGGGAAGCGAGCGGGGGAATCGGGAATGGAGAAAAAGAACCGAACGGTAAGAATCACGATCATTGGATTTGGCTACGTCGGCGCCGGCGTGACAGAGGTCATTCACCGAAAGCGTGCGGAAATTGCGCGCAGGTACGGCTTAACACTCAACCTCGTCGGGATTGCGGACCTCAAAGGCATCTTCATCGATGAGCGTGGGCTGGACGAAGCGGAGCTGCTCAAGCTGCGGACTGGTGAGAAGGAATGGGAGCGACCGGGGGATATGACGAGCATTGATCTTATCAAGGAGGTGGAGCACGAGGTAATGGTCGAGACGACGCCCACGAATATCGACCACGGCCAGCCGGGACTGAGGCATATCACCACTGCCCTGGAGTCAGGCCGGCATGTCGTCACCTCGAACAAGGGCCCGCTCGCTCTGGCCTATACACCCCTGATGGAACTCGCGAAGAAGCACGACCGTGAGCTCAAGTTTGGAGCCACCGTGGGCGGTGCGATGCCGCTCATCTCCCTGATGCGGAAGAACCTTGCAGGCAATGAGGTGCTCTCCATCCAGGGCATCCTGAACGGCACGTGCAACTATATCCTCACCCGGATGGCGGAAGAAGGGCTGCCGTATGAGCATGTGCTCAAGGAGGCGCAGGAGATCGGAATCGCCGAGGCCGATCCGGCAAAGGACGTCGAAGGGACTGATACCGCGGTGAAGCTCGTCATTCTGGCCAACTCCGTCTTCGGCCTGAATGCCACCTACAAGGATGTCGAGGTCGCAGGCATTACGGCGATCACTTCTGACGCGCTGAAGCTGGCCGACGATGCCGGCTACGTGATCAAATTGATCGGCGAGGTAACGAAAGCGGGTTGCTTAAAGGTACGACCGCGTCTGGTGCCCAAGAACGATCCCCTCAATGTCAGCGGCACGCTGAACGTCGCTACGATCAGGACAGATCTGGCCGGTGATATCACGCTCATTGGCAAGGGTGCAGGGCCCATCGAAGCGGCAAGCACCATACTCTCTGATATCCTGAGCATTTATACCTGACTCCAGGGAGGAACCGCAGCGGTTTACGCAGTGTGGAACCCGCGGGCTTTAAATGACGACGTACGCGTACACGTTACAGATGCGAGGTGCTGGGCGGATGGGAGAAGAGAAGAGCAAGCTGGTGATCGCGCTCACCCCGGCGGCGTCCAAGCGGCTCATTGCCCGCGGTGTGGCGCGTTTACCCGAGGTGCAGCGCGCATTGAAGCACGGAACCATTGTAATCGCGCTGGGAACGACCAATGCCTTTGTAGCCGAGGAGCTGTTAGCTGCGATCTCCGGTGCCCAGAGCAAGCTGGAGAAGGGGCGATACGCAGCGGGTGTGGTCACGAACTCGGGTCTCTGCGTCGTGCCGAAAGGTGATCGACTTAAAGAGGTAATTATCAAGAAAGGCCGCATCAGTGAGGAAACCCTCGAAGCCGCTCTTGCGGAGCTGTCAGCCGGCGATGTCTTCATCAAGGGCGCGAACGCGCTGGATCCAACGGGAACCGCGGGCATCCTGATGGCGAATCGGCAGGGCGGCACGATCGGATCGGCACTTGGTATCGTCATGTCTCGTGGTGTACATTTCATCATTCCCGTGGGACTTGAGAAGACGGTGCTCTATCCCCTAGCCGAAGCGGCGAAGCGGCTGGGGATTGAACGCTGCTACAAGGCGGTGGGCTGGCCCGTGGGCGTGATGCCCGTGCACGGCAAGGTCATTACCGAAGTGGATGCGCTGAAGCTCCTGGGCGCTGACGACGCCTTCCCTATCGGTGCGGGCGGCGTAGCTGGTGCTGAGGGCTCGGTCATACTCTGCATCGAAGGGAGCAGGGAGAAGCTGGACGAGCTGATGACGCTCGCCATCGAGCTCAAGGGTGAGCCAGCAGTCACGGTAACCACCGAGAACTGCACCCCGTAACGGGGCGGAAACGAGCGGATAATTAACCTTTATAACCGCTACGGGCGCTAGTTAAGGTAGGAAGCGAGACGACCGGGTATGGAGAAACGGAAGCGTCCTTCGATCTTCGATTTAGTGGAACGGTACATGGAGCATATCACGGCGGAGATGGGTAAATTACCCGCGCCGACCGAGGAGGACCTGGCGCGCGCGTTGAGGAACGAACCACTGAGTATCGATACATGGTTCAGCGACCCATTTGACGAGATGCTGAAGAAGCTGGAGGAGGAGATGCCGGAGGCGTACCGAGGCCTTATCAGGGAGGCGGAGACGCCAGACGGTAAGATCAGGCGATACGGCCCCTTCATCTACGGGTTCGCCTACACGAAAGAGCCGGGCAAGGAGCCGGAGCTCAAGGAATTCGGGAATATCCGATCCGCAAATCAGGCATTGGCGCCCTATCCACATGGAGAACGCGAGCCTTTCGTGGATGTGATTGACCAGAACGACTCAATTGAAGTCGTTGCGGAATTGCCGGGCGTGGAGAAGGGAGAGATCAAATTACACGCCACGGAAGACGCTCTCGAGATCAAGACGAAGGGCGAACTCGTCTTTTATAAGAAGGTAGTATTCGAGACACGGGTGAAGCCGGAGACGGCGAAGGCAACGTACAGAAACGGGGTGCTCTCCGTTAGGCTTCAGAAGCGAATGGAGAACGCGACGAGCCAGGCGACGATACCGGTGGATTAACTAACGAGCGAGCCGCGTGGCCTTTACCCTTTGTGGATCTTTCGATCTTCCGAGCCGAGCAGCATCAAGAGCCGCTCGCGCAGCTCGTTCGCCTCCCTGCTCGTGCGCTTTCGCGGCCGTGGGAGCGTGACCCGCATGCATTCGATGATCCGACCGGGTCGCGGCGACATCACCAGAATTCGATCGCCGAGATAAACTGCTTCATCCACGCTGTGGGTGACAAAGAGTATCGTTTTCTTCGTGCGCGCCCAGATCTCCAGCAGCTCTTCCTGGAGGACATTCCGCGTCTGCGCATCCACCGAGCCAAAGGGCTCATCCATCAGCAAGAGCGAGGGGTTCGTGGCGAGCGCGCGTGCAATGGCGACCCGCTGCTTCATGCCACCGGAGAGTTCGTAGGGGTAGCTGTGCTCAAAGCCCTGGAGGCCGACGAGCTCGATATACTCCTCCGCGATTCTCCTTCGCCCTTTCTCCGGCACTTCGAGGATCTCGAGCCCGAACTCGACGTTCTTCAGCACGGTCTTCCAGGGGAAGAGCGAGAATTCCTGAAAGACCATGCCGCGGTCTGGAGACGGGCCGGTTACCTGTTTACCATCCAGGATGATCTCACCACTGGTCGGATAATCAAGGCCCGCGATCATGCGCAGCAGGGTCGTTTTGCCGCAGCCCGAGGGGCCGACGATGCATAAGAACTCCGCCAGCTTCACCACCAAATTGATCGCGTCCAGTGCCTCACGCTGCCCATTCTCGGCCTCAAAGATCTTCGTAACGTTCCGCAGTCTGAGCGTATGGTTCATGCTTGCTTTATTTCACGATACCTTTCTTCCATCTGAAGAACCGCTCCTCCACCACGTGCCGGAATACGCGATCCAGGAATAACGAGATCAAGCCCAGCAGGAGCATGTAGGCCATTACAAAGTCCATCTGCTTCCAGTAGTAAAACTCGTTAAAGAGGCGGTAGCCGAGCCCGCTCGTGCTCACGCCGAACATCTCCGCAGCGACGAGCGACATCCACCCAACGCCCATGCCCACGCGCGTGCTCGTGGCGACCGAGGGGAGTGCGTACGGAAAGGCGACGTGGCGGATCATTTTCCGGTGGCCGATACAGCCGAGCACCTTGCCCGTCTCCACCAGCACCTTCGGAACGTCGCGGAAGCCGGTATAGCTCCCGATAAGAATGGGGAAGAAGGCGCCGAGGAAGATGATGAAGCCCGCGGCATAGTGCGTGAGGTGGAACCAGACAATGGCGAGCGGTATCCAGGCGAGTGGCGGGATGGGCCGCAGAATCTCAATAATGGGATCCACCGCTTTGAAGACCGTTCTGAACCAGCCCATGCCGATACCGAGTGGAAGTGCGAGTGCGAATGCGATGGTCAGCCCGATCGTGAAATGGAGGAGGCTCACGAGGATATCAGGCACAATATCGTGCCGGAGCAGGTAGAAGGCGAAGATAACCTCTGAGAAGCGTGGCAGCAGCGCGGGGTTCCGCACCACATAGGCTGCCACGATCTCCCAGAGGACCAGCGCAATCAGCAGGGGAACTACCCAGATCCCCTTCTCGCGAAGCACCGCGGGTAGCTTCATCACTAGTGCACGATCGCGTCGTAGAGGCGGTGCAGAAAGATCTCCGCTTCGGTCAGTGGTTTGAGCCCCTTGGACTCGTACCGCTCCTGGTTCTGCTCGTAGATCACCTGGGCGTACTCGAGCGAGCTCTCCACCTCGAGGTGCGGATCATGGATCCACTGCGCGTCCGTGGTGTTCATCGAATACTTGATCGTCTCGACATCCGCACCCTGCCACTTGGCGAAGATCTCCGCGGCTTCGTCCGGATGCGCCTTCAGATAGTCGGTCGCCTTGATGTGCGTCTTGATGATCTGCGTGACGATCTCAGGATGTTCTTCGATCAACTTCCCGCTGGCGACAAGGCAGCAGCAGGCGTGATTGGGCCAGATCTCACCGGACCATTTCACGATGACACCCGTGCCTTCTTGCTCGATGATCTCCGGGTGGGGGCTGGGAACGAAGACGACATCAACGGCCTTCGCACCGATCGCGGAAGCGGCGTCGCTCGGCGTCATTGCCTTCAAATCCACGTCCTTTCCCGGATCTATGCCGTTCTCCAGGAGCCATTTCACGAGGATCGTATGCTGAATGGAGCCCGGAGGATAGGTGGCTATCTTCTTTCCCTTCAGCGCGAGGACACCATCACGTTCGTATTCCTCGACCAGTTCGGGCCGGATAACGATCGCTGAGCCCTGGGTCTGGACGCCAGCGACGATCTTCGCATCCAGCCCTTCGTAGATCGAGGCAATTGGTGGGGCTGCCCCGACGTACGCAACGTCAATATCCCCGGCGAGCATCGCGGTCATCTCCGGCGGCCCGGTAGGGAAGAGATGGAGCTCCACTTCCTTGATCCCATAGGGACTCAGATCCTCCTCCCACCACCCTTTCTCAGCCGCGATCATCGCGGCGAGTTGATGGCTACTCGGTTGGTACCCGATGTTGATCTTTTCTATCTTCGGTTCCTCAACGCAAGCCATACCAAGTACGGCCGCCATGAGTGCCCCGATCGCCACGAGACTCATAACCCCTTTTTGGTTCATTTCACTCATCCTCCTTTCGTTACTCACGTGCCCTGCTCAGCTTGCAGGGCTTTTGTCATCCACGTACGTACGTCCATCTCCGCCGGCGGTATAAAAACCCCCCTCCTTTTCGGCCAAAAGACCACCTTTTTGTAGAATATCGTGCCCTTATTGGGTGGCATTTTATCGTTTTAGGCATACTTGAGCGCGGCCATGAAGCGCTGCTTGATCACTTCCGCTGTCAGCGGTATGTTTGCCACCGTGGCATTGCCCGGCTTGACCATTACCTGCAGAAATCGGGGGCCGGGCTTATCGTAGCGCTGTGCAAGCGCCGCCCGGAGCTCCTTTTCCGTCCTCGCCGCTCTCGTGTTCGCTATACCCGCACTCAAGGCCATTGCTGTCAGATCGCCGGTGAAGGGGGTTGGCTGATCGCCCGTGCTGCCGCAGGTGCCGTTATCCAGGCAGATAATCGTCAGGTTCTCCGGGCTGATCGTCGCGACCGTGGGCAGGCAGCAGCCCATCAGGAGACTGCCATCGCCCTCGAGCACGATCGTCTCTCGTTTTGTCTTCAATGCCACGCCAAGTCCGATCGGTGTCGCTTGACCCATGCTCCCGAGCATATAAAAGTTCAATGCACGGTCTCGCGCGGCATAGAGCTCCTTGCTCGGCACGCCGATGTTTACAATGATCGCTTCGTCAGCTAGATACTCGGAGATGATGCGTATCGCCTCGTAGCGCGTGAGCTCAGGTGCGTCCCCTGCGCGTGAATACCTCACCGTCATGGGCTTCTGCGGGCACACGGGAGGCGCCTCCTGTGCCTGAGCCTCAGGCACCCATGCGCGGGGCGAGATGAGCGCGATATGCGGCCGCTCGCGTAGAAAGGAGTCCTGGATCACCATGTCCAGCAGGTCGAGCTGTGCGGCAGACCCAATGATCGTGTAGTTCACGCCGAGTGCCGCAAGGAGTGCGGGCAGTCGCTCGCCCAGGGGGACCTGCGCCTCTATCTGCTCATCATGAACGCCGCGCCAGCTCGCCAGTATCGGCAACGGGAGCCGGTACGTGAGGGTGAGCGACATGAGCGCATTGATCAAATTACCGATGCCCGTGCTCTGGATGATCATGAGCGGCCTGCCGCTGGCGAGTGCAACGCCCGCCGAAATCCCCACACCGTTCTCTTCACGGGTCAGGCCCACGTGCCTGAGTGCCCGGTCAGCGGCAACGAGCTGCAGGAGTGCGCTCAGTTTCTCACAGGGTAGCGTAGAGACGACGTCTATCCTGTTCCGTTTCACGATCTCCAGTACGGCTCGCGCGGGCTCGGGCATTGGTGCTGATCACTCCTTAGGTGATGTATCAAATATTCCTAGCATCTCTTCCTTCTCTTCGTATCTCATCCAGTCCTTCACTGTTTCTTCCGTTTACCCATCTCATCTACCTGCCGAGTGGGTGAATATGAAGGCTAGGACTTAAAGGTCCAAATCAGATGGATTCAGGTTAAACGGGAGAGAAAATGGGCGAGGGAAGCTGAAGTGTGCCGTCGCTTCCGCGTGGCGATTTATATATCGTTATGGAACAGATAGTAATTGAGAAGGCGGAGGATTATGAGCGCTGCTTCTATTCCCTTACCGACGAGGCGTCGTGAGAAGCTCCAGCAAAGAGCGGAGGAGAAGGATTCGCTACCCGAGGAGGTGGGAATTGAGCTCCTGGAGAAGAGTCTTGATGCGGAGCTTGACCCTGCGGAGCTGGTCGAACACTATCAAGTGGTAAGTGAGAGATACCACAGCGAAGCGCGGGAGTTATTGAATACGGGTGATTTGGTACAGGCATCGGAGAAGTTCTGGGGCGCGTCTGCCCTTGCCGTGAAGCGAATAGCGGCGACTAGGGGTTTGAAGTTGGAGAAGCATGGCGCGGTATGGGCGTTCGTGAGCCGACTGGCGCGGGAGCGAAACGATAACGAGCTCATTCTTCTCCTCCATGCGGCGCAAGGATTGCATCGGAACTTCTACGAGAATGAGCTGGATCGAAAAGCAGTTGAAATTACTGCTGAGCGTGTTGAGCTGTTAATCGAGAAGTTGAGAGAAATTTAGGGAATGGTCTAGTTACGTATACAGGCGCCTCATACAGCTTAAACTGAGCGCTCAAATCATCTCCCGAATTTCCTCTTCGCCTTATGCAGTTTATTTGACGCCGGTAGCACACCGCTCGTGAGTTGGACCTAACCTCATCATAACCTCATCACTTTTAGGGGCTGAGAGCCCTTATGAACTCCTTCACTTCGCCTTCAACCTCATCCAGCTCCGGCTCCGAAGGAGTGCGTCTCAGCTCCAGCCGTTCATTGATCCGGCATAGCGTCCAATCCGCCTCTAACCGTTTATAGCCGCCACCGGTAACATTCAGTAAGATCGTGGCATCCTTGGTAACGAGCCCATCGTCGAGGGCCTTTAGTACTGACGCAACGGCGACGGAAGCCGCAGGGTCAAGATCAATCCCTTCTTCACGCTCAAAGAGCAATTCCGCTGCACGGCACTCTTCGTTCGTGATGCCGTACATCTCACCCTTCGTGCTCCTGAGCAGCTCGTAGACGCCGCCTCGAATCGCATAGGGTGGGTTTCGGGTGGAGAGCACATCGGCATACATCTGCGGGATCGCGACTTCTGCATCCCGCATGTCTCGCTCCGGGATAATCTCCGCCCGTCCCTCATGCCACGCATGGACCATGGGTGCGAAGGGCAGATTCTGGGAGAGGATCAGCCGCGGCATCCGCGCGCCGAACCGGCCATCGGCAATGAGCCGGCTGAACGCTTCCCACGCGGCGATCGCGCCAGCGCCGCTCCCCACCGCCTGGAAATAGTACTCGGGCAGTCGTTTCATAGTCGATGCTGCCTCGAGCTCTACTACACCCATGCCGTCCCGCCGGGCCACATTGCGGACGCCGCCTTCGTCAAGAAGGCTATGGCGCGCTGCGAGCCGCTTGCCCGTGGCAATAGCATCTGAATAATCGCCGTCCACAGTGATTAAGAAGACGCTCTCCTGGTTCGCACTCGTTGTCCAGAGCCGATGGAGCGCACTCCGCGGCACCACGGCGACCACCGGCAGGCCGGTCATCGCCGCGACCTCTGAGAACGCGCGTGCGGTATTGCCCGCGGAGGCGACGACCAGTGTCTTTCCGCCCACGAGCTCCTTCGCGCGCTGCAGCGTTGGCAGTGCCTCCAGCTCCTTGAAGGTGCAGGTCTTCATGAACGCGTCTCGCTCCGGCCAGTAGCCGCTGAAGCTGATACACAGGTTGGTTAAGCCGAGCTCCTTGCTGAGTGACTCGCTCCGGTACGTACGCGGGCACGCATCCGTTGGCACCGCGTTGATTACCGGCAACCAGTCGAGGTAGGTGAACATCCCCGCTTCCGCGCGTTTCTGGAGCTGCTTCTGTGCATACACGGTCCTCAGCAAGGAGTTGTGGTCTGCGGGACACGCCGTGGTATAGTGATCGGTGACCACTTCGCCCCCTTCCACACAGTGGAGATAATATTTGGCTTCAGTCATCGCTCTGGTACCTCAGTCATGATACGCGTGCAACGGTGAGACCGGCTCGGCGAGTGTGAATTCGCCAGCCAGGATCCTCTGCCTGAGCAGTTCCGCCAGCTTCGCCGCTCTTTTCCGGTCAGACTGTCGCAGCGTCACGGGAACCTCCATTCCGCCGAGTGTGACGATGCCCATGTCGCCGTGGAAGGCACTACCGGCGCACACCTGAAGACAGGTACCGCAGTGGAAACATCGGTCATGCTCCACTTCTTTCTGCTGCATATCGAAGGCACCTGTCGGGCAGAGTGCCGCTACCTGGCAGGTCTCACAATTGAGACACGCTGATCGGTCGAACTGCACGGAGACCTCGCGCCAGAGATCTGCGTACGTCAATTCACCTACCGGAGATCGGGTATGAACATCGACCACGTCTACCGGTATCTCCTCATCAAGCTTCTTCGCATACGCCAGTACCTGCTCATTGACGATGGGGATTGGCACGGCCCAGGACGTCCAGATCTCAGGGCCCGCGGACGTCCTGAATCCGCCGAGATACTCGGGCTGCATCCCGTGCATATCCGCGATACCCATCAAATTCGGCTTCACCGGCGAGCTCCGGGTCCCTGTGCCGATCACCATCCCCTCGGCACCGTTCAGCAGGATCTTCGTCCCCATGCCGATGGTCGCGAGAGCGGGATCCTTCTCGAGGGGGTTCAGCTCGCCGCAGCCGGAGAAGGTCAGCTCCTTGAACGGCCCGCGTAAGGGGCGGACTGAGAAGATCGAGCGCACTTCGCCCTCACGCGCATTGACCACAGCGAAGTAATTCTTATACGCGTTCCGCGTGCTGCAGAGCCGCGCGAACGGGATGCGATCGATGCTCGTGCTCGTTTCGAGCTGCCGGCCGTCATCGGTCTTCACAGCGACCTCTAGCTCGTGACGTGCCACGAGCTCATGGAAGAGATGCCCGCCACCGTAGTGCTCATCCCGCCGTGCCGTGCCGTAGACGATCAGATCAACGATCCCCAGCCGTTCATTCGGGCAGGGCCCGACAAAGGCGGGCACGCCATTCAAGCTAACCTCAGCGGCACGTTCAAACACGTCCCGCTCAGCGACCGTGAATGAGAGCGTGGCGAAGGTGCCGCTCATCACGCCGCAGGTGGCGGACGTAACGACATCCACCTCCTCGAAGGGTATCTCTTCTCCCTCGCGTACGCGCGCGCAGAGTTCCCCGGCGGTCATCACCACCGCGTTGCCCCGGTGTAGCTTATCGGCGATCTCCGGTACGGTCCTTCGCTTCGCCATGTCGCACTCGTGTGATCGTTAAAGAATATCAAACATCTCCAAGATACGTTCGAGAGCGTTTGAATGCGTCTGTATTCCCACTACTTTGTAGGGGTCTGCACCCAATGCCAAGGCGAGAAACTGCGCATAGTTGATAACCGGCAGACCAAGCTCCATCGCACTTTCTTTTTCGATAAGCTCTTGATTCCGGTCGAGTGTTATCTGGCACCCCGGACAGGCCACGAGGATAATATCAGCGCCCGCCTCTTTGGCAGATAGAAGCTTTCTTCGGGCAATTATCCGGGTAAGGTACCTTCGTTCGGGTTCAACCGTATGATCAAAGCCCATCCCGCAGCACAAGCTCTTCTCCGCATAATCCAACGGCTCTGCACCGGTAATAGAAACAAGCTCATCCAATAAATTGAGCACGGCTGATTTCCTGAACATCTTCGCATAGTGACAGCCATTGTGGGTAGCAACTCTCAGGCCTTTCAGGCTGTGCTTTACTTTCTCTTTTATTCTCGCTCTATGAGCCCACAGTATCTCAGAACCTGTTTAGAATAAATGTGCCACCTACATTTCCAGTGAATTTACGAGGCGTGTTTCCTCTTTAAGCAACTCGGT
>Ga0209609_10000325_pt1 | contig 28524 bp, 30 predicted proteins | sample LakKivw325mmetaG_FD_184136 | JGI IMG/M metagenome (GOLD analysis project Ga0209609, IMG submission 184136) | Anoxic lake water microbial communities from Lake Kivu, Rwanda to study Microbial Dark Matter (Phase II) - Lake Kivu water 325m metaG... | ecosystem: Environmental > Aquatic > Freshwater... | reverse complement strand
TATGGAAGGGCAAGCCCTGTTAGAGTGGCAACGAGGCAAAGCAGGCACTATTGAGCAAGTGCACCATATCCTGGCCAACGAGCTTGCGGCTGGCGTATTGCCCAGCGGCAAACATGGAGCCAACGCTGCCTGGTTAAGACTACAGGTAATCACGCATAATCTGCTCCAGCTTCTGAAAAAGGCGGCACTGCCTGAGGAATACGCCAATGCGCATCCCAAGCGGCTGCGATTTGCGGTGTTCACGGTGATGGGACGCGTCATAAGTCATGCGGGGCAGGTGCTGGTGCGCATAGCTGACCGCATACTGAAGGCACTGATGGCCCCAGCGCGAGCAAGAATCCGGCAACTGAGCTGGGATACAAGCTGAAGCCACCAAAGACAGTCAGTTTTTATGGGCTGATTTTCCAAGCTCACACCGCACAGGGTAAGCTCTTGCCCCAGCGGAGGTTTTGCCGCTTCAACAACCGACCAAACCGCCGTTAAAGAACAGTTTTCATCACTTTGCGCTTATTCTATCGCTGCCAGAAGCCAAACGCTTCCACAATTTGCGCTAGAACCCCATTTTTCTTAAAAATCCACGGATTGAGGGGTCAGGTTTTGCTCTCCAAATCCGCCTGGTGAGACAATAGCAAATGTCCCAAGTTTTCGCCTGGCCCAGTCTCAATTATACTAGCCAAGTTCGGCACTCCTCATTTCAGCAATTTGTCAAAGTTAAGCACCTTCAGAAGCTTAGCATAGATTCTCCTCATAGTGTCAATCTTCAACTTACCGATAAAGTATTGGTCAGACATTTCACGGACTTCCACGCAGTAAATTTGGTCAACCTTAGCAACCGAATCCTTATCCAACTCAGGACATTCAAGTTTGGAAATTTCGACATGAAATTCATATCCAGGCCGTCTATGCTCCACACCTGTGACTGGTATAATCGCACTGTGCCTGGTAAGGTAATGCCGGGATTATTGATAATAAGCGCACGGTGCTGCTCCGCAAATGTCCGCTGCCCGGATGAGGGAACACCAAAGTTGAACCAATATAACTGACCCCATTCTTTTCTAATCCGATAGGTAAACTGGTGTTGGCGAATGTGATGAGGAAACGGCATCTATTTATAAAATCCTATCTACACTGGAAATCAAGAACTGCTAAGCCTAAAAGCTGCACGCTGCCGAGCGAGCATTTGCTTAGCAGTTTCTATATTCTCATTTGTAGGTCCTTCTAATGCCTGCTGAATGGCTTTTGTGTGCTCAGGACTAAGTGGTTGTGTTAATTCTCCCTTGAACTCTTCTAACACGGCATCCAAAAAAGCTTCATCAGCTCCTGGTTTTGTCAAAGCGCGTGTGAAGTCAATAGGTTGCATAAGCTCCAAGCCCTTTACTATTTCCAGGCTATATACATACTCCAGTAAAGTCTCTTGAGAGGCTTCGCCAAATATAAAAATTACCCTATCAGCTATTTCTTTGACCGGCTCAGGCAAGGACGGTGTGAATCTCGGGCTTTCTCCAGCGTAAAACAAGCCATAAGGGCGCCCATCAATAACACGCTCCATTGGAAGTCGCACAATCTCATGTCCCTCTAATTTTGCTAGTCGCGGTTCGAAATCAGTGAGAGGGTAGGGACCATGCTTATACCAGATATATGTTAAATCGGATGCTTGTCTTCCTGTAGCCTTGAAATGTTCGTAGTCAATCAAGAATAACAACTTAGCTAGCGAAACTGTCAGAATGCCCTTTCGATGTGTATCAGTATACGGGGCTATTTTGCTTACTAGATAACTGATAAGGCAGTCTGTCTGATCGAACTGCAAATTTTCCCTCCCTTTGGTAGTAGAGCTACCAAAAGTATAAACTAAGTTCCTCTAATTATCTTAATGCCTCAGATAACAGAGGTCAATAGGCTCCCTCTCCAAATCCGCTGCTTGGGCTTGACTAAATCTATCGGTCGTCTACCTAGGTTTGCTCTTATCAACTATGCCCATTGCTCCATATTACACTTTGTGTCTCACCGCATGTAGTTGGTTTTCTGTTTGGCGTCATCTGGCAAATGCCTGGTAGTCAGCAAATGCGTCAAGCCTACCAGACAGGGCAGCCCAATACTATAACCAACTAGACCACCCGAGGCTCCCGTCAGTAAAGCTACAAACCACAGTGGCGCAAACAGGATGACGCCAGCCATCTTTGTATTGCGGGTGACTAAGAAGGGCACTGCGCACACCGACAGCAGAATAAACATCGCCTGCGGCAACAAGGCACATAGGACACCTATTGTCGTCGCTTGTCCTCTCCCACCTCTGAAACCAATGTAGACAGGCCAATTGTGGCCTGCTACGACAGCGAAACCAGCTAGAAAGACCACAAGTTGCGAAGCAAAGGCTCGTGCAACCATGACCGCCATTGCTCCCTTGGACACATCAGCTATGAGAACAGCTACACCAGTGGCAGGCCCTATTTCCCGGTAAGCATTAGCTGCTCCGACGTTGCCATCCCCAAAATTCCTGATGTCTATTCCCTTAAATACTCGGCCTGCAATATAAGCAAATGGGATAGACCCAAGCAAGTAGCTGAACAACACTAGCACAACTGACACTTGCTATTACCTCTCCAAATCCGCTGGCTGGGCTATCTCAAGTTCGTTTTCTGCGATACGCGTGCGTCTTAGCCTTCTTGCTCCAAACCTTGTCTTGCACCTTCCTATTACGGAATACCTTCATGCGGAACCAAGATGGAGTGCGATAACCTTTCATGGTCTCTCTAGTTTGGCTTAGGTAATGAAATTCCTTTCGAAACTCACCTGCTGAGCTCTATCAACCCTTCTTAAGGTAGAGCATAGCTCACAGTTCTTTGACTGGAATAGCAGTTAAGGTCTCCACGGTATAATCGGTCGCAAAGCCTGTCTCCATCACGAAATTCATTGCCGTCTTTACGTCAGGTGCCTCGAAAACAATTAACCCATCATAGCGGCCGAAAGTAAAATAGACCTCATGGATTGTAATGCCTTGTGGAGCCTTAAGCTTTTTGAGATAACTGACAGCTTCTCTTCCTTTTCCTTTCGGGGATAAAAGCGTTAGAAATAACATGTCTCTTCACCTCCTTTCCAAATGCTTTGCCCTGGTTTCATTTGCCTACCTAACACATTTCAAGTTAGTGGTTGCGTAAGTGCAATTTAGCCCGAATCTCCTGTTCTCGACGCTTCAGATTGTCCAATTGCTTTGCAGCCTCCGCAGCCTCAACCATCCGCTCCTTACCTGTGATGAAGCTGACTCTTGTCTTCCCCTTTGAGAGCTCCGTCGGATGTCTTCGCAGGGCTTTCAATTCCCTCTCAGCCTTATCTATTTTTACCGCGATATCCTTAAGTTGCTTGTTAAGGTCTTCTTCTGTCTCCATGGTCTCATCCTTTAGTTACCTTTCTCTGCTTATCTTAGCCAAATTCACCTGGTTTAACTACTCATCAGGCAAAGGTGCAGTTGGCCAAGTTATCGTAATTGTAGCACTTGCAGAATCTGAGTTGTTGTACACCCTATTATACGCAGTGCCTTTATTCAGCATCCTCAATCTGTTTGCCCGGTGATTTGATATATTCAAGAAAACTCAATCCTTCGAGTCCGGCTTCTTTAGCAATGATTTTTCTCGCAATGTGGACGTGTTGTAAAGCTGGGTCATTTGGAAACTCCTCTTCTATCACCTTTCTTATTTCCTCGATATCTTTCTCTTCGAGCTTACTCACAATTTCACCTCCTACAACAATTGAGGCTGTTTAATTTTGCTTTCTCGTTCAATTTTGGGCATTTTGGGAGAGTCTTCACCCCCAAATTTTCGTAGTTGCCTGATTTATCAGGCACAATAGCCCAATAAATTGGGCAACTACTTTTTTAAACAGCCTCCAATTCCGCAGGGGTCATGGTTTGTATACGTGGTATAATAAATTGGAACAAAACGTTTTACGCCGCCTTAGGCGAAGTTATACTCACCCTTCGTTCTCTTTTTTCCTTGCTTCCAATTCCTCTAAATCGAATTCCTTTTCTGCTAATCTAACCCTAATCTCATGAAGACCAGCCATCATGTCATCTACTTCACCCTTGAAGTTTGTAAATTCTTTAGCAATATTTTCTCGAACCTCTATCTGGTAGAACTCGCTAAAGTATGACATTTGAGTACCTCCTTAAAGCATCGCCGGATCAATAATCTCGATAGGATTATATCCCAATAAAGCATTTATCGCATTAACTCCTCTCTTGGTCTTTAACTTAACAACATGTTCATAATTCCAACTTATCAGGATATCAAGCGAATTTACTGTTGCTACAGCAATATGAATTGCATCTGTAACATATTTCACTGGAATAATCCCTCTTAAAACATACTCTTCAGCTAGCATTCTAACCTCTTCGCCCTCCACGGAGAGACATTCAAAATCCTTCATAAGCTCGAGCAAGTTATGCCTTAATTCTTCATTCTGAGCAGCGTTTATCTCCCTAATTGTCAACTCAGATACAAACACTTGATAATTCTCTAATTTTGACCAAAACTGCTTGGTAATCTCCTGGCGATAAGGATTCTTTACATCCAGATAAGCGTTAAGAACCGAAGTATCCAAATATAACTTGAGCTTCCTCGGCATTTTTCTTCACAACCATCCTAAAAGCCTAATCCCGGCTAACTTCGGTATATCTCAGCAAGATTCGCATGTATATCTCTTTAGCTGAGTATCTCATACCATATCTGACCATTCGCTTCGAGAATAATATCCTGCCAAGTTATCACAATGGCCGCACTTGCAGAATCTCTCTGTATAATCATATTTTATCATAACTAAAGCAATCACATGGCTACCCTTGATGCAACGCAAACTGATAAACTGTCTAGCAACAACAGGAGGTATGTAATGAAAAATGCAAATGGCTCTATGGGGTACCCGCTCCTGCTGTTATTGGCTTGCTCTTGACAGCGCCTGGCTGTGTGACAGTTTCAGATTAGAAAGTTATCTTATGTGGCTTCTATATGTTAGCTGTGCCTGGGTAGCTGGAATCTTTTTGGGTTCCAAAGTTAGCTTGCCACTGGTAGCCATCTTCTCTGGACTTTTCCCCTTCTCATTTATCCCTCTTTTCCCTGGTAGTAAGAAAACCTTAATAGTAATCGGGCTCTGCCTCTTAGCCCTTATCGGCGGCAGCCTACGCTTCCCGTCAAGCTTACCTCAACCAGATGAGCATTCCCTTTGCTTCTACAACGATGAGGGGGTAGTGGAGATCCAAGGCATGGTGGCAGATGAGCCAGACATCAGAGGTGGATATTGCCTGCTAACATTTTCCGCCAACGAAATAAATGTAGCTGGTGGGAAAGAGGTATCAGGGACTGCCTTGATTCGAGTGCCCAGGTATCCTGCCTACCGCTATGGGGATGTGCTCAGAGTAACCGGGGAGTTGGAGACACCAGCTTCGTTTGATGATTTCGACTATAAAAGCTATCTAGCCCGGCAAGGGATTTACTCTGTTATTTATTACCCCAAAATAGAGGTCTTGGCTAGAGGCAAAGGTTTTAGGCCTTTGCAATGGCTTTATTCCCTGAGAGAGCACCTTTCTAGTTCTTTAGCTAAAGCCTTGCCTGAGCCGCAAGGCTCGCTGGCTCAAGGCATTCTGCTCGGCATAAGAGGCAATATACCTCATTCCCTCAACCAGGCATTTTCCCGGACAGGAACAGCACACCTATTAGCTATTTCTGGCTTACATATTGCTATTGTTATCGGCGTGGTTCTCAGCCTCGCCATCCTGGCCTTTGGCAGACAACGCTCCATCTATATCTGGCTAGCCCTCATAGCTATCTGGCTTTATGCCTTGCTTACCGGGATGCGCCCACCAGTAATTCGGGCAGCAATCATGGGAAGCTTATTTTTGCTGGCTGAATTTTTAGGAAGGCAGCGAAACGCCATCACTGCCCTGGCTTTTGCCGCCGCAATGATGGCGGGGATTAAGCCTCAGATTTTGTGGAGTGTTTCTTTCCAACTTAGCTTTTTGGCTATGGCAGGACTTGTTTTTCTTTTCCCTTACTTCCAGACATGGGGAAGGAAAAGCATTACTGCTATGTTTGGAGACAAAGAGGCAATAGCAGCCACTGGCAATATGGTAACTGACTGCTTCGCTGTAACTTTAGCAGCTATTATAGCAGTCTGGCCACTTATAGCTTATAACTTCGGCGTTGTCTCCCTGATCGCTTTGCCGGCAAACTTTTTCTCCCTGCCCGCTTTGCCGGCTATTATCACCACCTCTGTGTTGGTCGCCTTCGCTGGACTCTTCATCCCCATTGCGGCTCAAATACTTGGTTGGCTAGCCTGGCTCTTCCTCAGCTATTTGCTTTTAGTAGTTCAGGGCTTTGATGCCTTGCCCTTCTCATCTTTTCAGGTGACTGCTGTCCCCACCTGGCTGGTATGGGGATATTACATTGTCCTTGCAGTAGCCATGGCATTCGTCAGCCATAGAAAATAAAAAGGAGGAAAAATATGGCTTGGTCACGCTTTCCTAAAAAGTGGCTTATACCTCCTCTTTTGATAATTGCCATTCTGGTTTGGTTGGTAACCCTCACCATGCCAGATGATAAGCTCCATGTAAGCTTCCTTGATGTGGGGCAAGGAGATGCTATCTTGATTCAAACTCCTAGCCACCAAAACATACTTATTGATGGCGGCCCTGACCCGCAGAGCATAAATTTGGAACTAAGTAAGAAGCTTCCCTTCTGGGATAGAACGATAGACCTTATGATATCCACTCAGCCTCAAGCTGACCATATCACCGGCCTGGTGGAAGTGCTTCAGAGATACAAAGTGAAGCAAGTGCTTGAGCCTGAAATACCTTACGATTCTTTCATTTATCGGGAATGGCTCAGGCTTATTGAAGAGAAAGGAATCGAACATAACATAGCCCGGGCAGGGCAGGAAATTGACTTAGGCCAGGGAATTAAGATAGAGGTGCTCAACCCACCAGCAGAATTGCTTCAAGGAACCAGCCACGATGTTGATAACAACGGAGTAGTAATAAAGCTGAGTTGGGGCAAGGTTAGCTTTCTATTTACCGCTGACATCAGAGAGGAAGCAGAATTTGAGCTTATTGGGCAGCGAGCCAATTTAAGAAGCACTGTGCTGAAGGTCGCCCACCATGGCAGTAAGACATCCACCTCTCCACAATTCCTGGCTGTAGTTGACCCCGGGGTAGCTGTAATTTCGGTCGGAGCAAATAACCCCTTTGGGCACCCTGGCCCTGAAGTGGTAGAGAGGCTAATTGATAGGCTAGGCGAGGAAAAAGTCTATCGAACGGATGAAGATGGCGCCATTGAGTTCATTACCGATGGTGAAAAACTATGGGTAAAAAGCGAGCACTGATTTTGACTTTATATTGACCTTATTTCCTCCTTCATGAATCTTATGTAGGAGACAGCGAAGCATATAGCCGCTAAAGCAATTATGCTTACTACCTGAGGCCAGACGAGCAAAAGACTCTGGCTGAAAGGAAGAGGCGTTAACATCCTTCCAGCAGCGAGGATGCTTATCATCATTAGCGCCGGATTTAGGCTACCGAGTTCGGGAGTCAATAAAGCACTGGTAGCTTCGCCATAAAGGGTACAAGGGGAAATACGCCCGATCATCCCTTGAATTTCAAAGTTTTTAGTTACCATTTCAAGGCTAGAATTTTGGTCGATTGGGACTCTAGCATCAGCAATGGTCCCAGCAATCATGGACATAAAGAAGAAAAAGAATATCCATAATGCTATGGAAGCTAACATAGAGGTAGCTGTTCGGTCAAAGAAAACCGAGAAAAGAACGGCTAGCGCCATCCAGAATGCTCCATAAACCATGCTTAGCAAGACGAAGGCTATGAGCCTCAAAACTTCTTCTGAGCTCGGTGGCACACCAACGATGCGGAGCCCCAGTCCAGCAACAAGGGCAATTACGCTCGCTATCATAATGCCCAGGATAGCTAGCCCAGCCAGAAACTTGCCATTGATTAGCGAATCTCTGTAGATTGGCTGGGATAAAAGCCGGCTCAGGTTGCCACTGGTTCGCTCGCTGTTTATAGCATCAAAGCCAAGGGCTATGCCCACGATGGGAATGAATAAGGAGAGGAAGAAGAGAAAAGATGGCAACGTCTCACCTGAGGTGGTAAAGATTTTTAGAAAGACAAACTCAGTATCCGAGGTTACCACGCTCCTTATATTTTGGACAGCTAGATAAGTGGCAAACATTGCTGCCAATAAAACCAAAATGAAGAGGATACCGAATCTCTTACTACTCAGGTGGTCAGCTAGCTCCTTGCGAAAGACAGCATACATAGCTAAGCCTCCTTAGAGTATTTTTTATAAATTCTTTCCAGGCTATACTCTTCTATTTTCATCCCAAGCAGTAGACTGCCACTATCAACAATCACTTTAGATATTTGCCCTCTGAGATCCCTATTGCAGCTAATAAGCAGTGAGTCACCAGAACCTTGCGCCTCTATTACCCCTTTGACCTGTCTTATGGCGTCGATGAGTTTTGGGCTCAACCGGGCTACCTGGGCTTCGATGCGATATCGTCCCCCACCTATGGCTCGCTTTCCCAGACGGTCTATCTGTCCTTCAGCTACCAGATGCCCCTTGGCTAATATCCCCACTCGGGAACATATTTTCTGAACCTGGTGTAGTTGATGAGAACAGAAGACAATGGTTATCCCTTTCTTAGCCATGCTTGTTATAAGCTTAAGGACATCCTCAATGCCTTCAGGGTCTATGCCAGAGGTGGGTTCATCAAGGAAGACAAGCTTTGGCTCTTTAACTAGTACATCAGCTATGCCTAACCTCTGCTTCATCCCTCGGGAGAGCTCCCTGACCTCCTGGTCAGCTACCTGAGATAAGCCCACTGTAGCTAAAAGCTCGCTTATCCTTTCCTCTGCCTCCCTTCTTAGTAAATTGTTTAACTCCGCCGTGTAGCCCAAGTTTTGCCTTGCAGTCAAGTCTTCATAAAAGCCAACTTTTTCTGGCAGATAGCCAACAATACGCTTTACCTTTAAGGGCTCTCTGGTGGGGTTATAGCCGCAAACTTGTACTGTCCCCGAGCTGGGCTCAGTAAGCCCCAAGAGCATTAATATAGTTGTCGTTTTGCCGGCACCATTAGGGCCGAGAAAACCGAAAATTTCCCCTTCCCTTATAGTAAGGTTGAGCCTATCAACAGCGGTAAAGCCATTATAGGTTTTAGTTAAGTTCTTCGTCTCAACAATTTGCTCCATTTTTTATCTTCTGCCCAACTGCCTAAAGCCTATTACTAAGCCAGCTATCACAGCAACTACAATGCCGGCTCCTATCCACCCCCATTTAGTGGGTGTCCCTACTGTTACCCTGATATCTAACTTAGGAGGCTGGGCCGAAGGTTTGGGGTCACTGTCAAATTCCAAGGTAGTCATGTAGTCCCCGGCTACGGTCTTGGATGGTGGCTTTATGGTAACCTCGACCTCCTGCTCATCCCATGGTGAAAGAGACTCTATCTTATCTGGCTCAAAGGTTATGCGCCATTCCTCACCGGCGATTCCACTTGGGTTGCTTGATGAGAAAGTTATTTTGCCCAAAGCTGCTGTTCCTGTATTGGTGACAATGATAGAGAGGTGGCTCTCCTTCCCCGCAGTAGCCTTAATATTGAGCCGGCCGGTAGTTGTTTCCGCGGTAAAAGCATAGCTGGCAGTGATTTTAGCTACAAGATCGAAACTATTCCTCGGCTCTCCTGTCTCCCTTTCTACAGCCTCTAGCCGTATAGCATATTCCCCTGGTTCTGGCGGTGCCCAAGGTGGTGCCATAACTACAACTAAAATCGTTTCACGCAAGCCTGGGGTAAGACTAATAACTGATATTTTTTCCTCGTCATATTTTCCCTTTTGTATGTATACTAGCCAGCCTTTGGGTCCTTCAGCTGAGAGGTCAAAAGGACACGGTTCAACACCACCCATATACCTCAATTCCACTTCAAAATTAAAAGTTTCGCCCGCTGCGCCGGATAGCACCGGGTATTTAATGTTAAGCTCAATTTCTTCTTCCGGAGGGGAGACTTGCTCCTCTGGTTGAGCCCTAACCACTGCTCGGGCAATCAATCCGCTAGATATTGCTAGACAAAGGATAAGACAGGTTATAAAGCAAACTAGTTTGGATTTATTCATCCTTTACATCCTCCTAAGATTTGATTTTACATCTTAACTCAAATTGCTTACTATATCAAAAAGAGAACTTCCATGGCAAGAATAGATGCTCGAGCTGATAATGAGCTTCGCCCGGTGTGCATAACACTGGGCTATCAGAGCTTTGCCGAAGGTTCAGCTTTAATTGAATTAGGGAGGACAAGGGTGCTGTGCTCTGTGAGCATGGAAGAAAGGGTGCCTAACTTCCTTAAAGGAAGTGGCCAGGGCTGGGTTACTGCCGAGTATGCTATGTTACCTCGCTCCACCCTTACCCGCATACCACGAGATAAGATAGGAGGAAGAAACCAGGAGATTCAGCGACTTGTTGGTCGCAGCCTAAGGGCAGCAACTAATCTAGCTGCCCTTGGGGAGAGAACCTTCATTGTGGATTGTGATGTGCTTCAGGCAGATGGTGGCACTAGAACTGCAGCCATCACCGGTGGGTACGTCGCCTTATATCAAGCCTTCCACAATCTGAGAAAGCAAGGCAGTTTGCCATTTATGCCGTTACCTAGAATGGTAGCCGCCACCAGTGTTGGCATTGTAGACGGCGATATGCTGCTCGATCTTTGCTACGAAGAGGACTATCGAGCGGAAGTCGATTTCAATGTGGTCATGACCGACAAAAATGAGTTTGTAGAAATTCAGGGAACAGCAGAAGGCAACCCCTTCTCCAAAGAAGTCGCTGATTCACTACTTTCTCTGGCCCAGCAGGGAATAGAAAGGCTATTCAAAGCTCAAAAAGAAACGCTAAGAGCTTTATCTTAAGAAAGTAGTAATATTTCATAGTGAGTGAAGCGGGTGGGTTGTGAGTTCGTCTACTGAATGATACGACACCCGCTTAAGAATAAGAACTGGAGGTTCGAAAAATGAACAGCGTTGAACATGCGGTTTCCTGTTTTCAAGAAGGTTTCAGCTGTTCTCAAGCAATGCTTTCAACTTACAGGGAACAATTCGGTTTGAATCGTGAAATTGCCTTAAACGTCTCTGGGGCTTTTGGAGGTGGGATGGCGCGCATGGGCGAAACATGTGGGGAGCAGTGACTGGTGCGTTTATGGTCATAGGGCTTAAACATGGAAAGGCAAAAATTGAGGATAAGCAAGCAAAAGAGAAAACTTATAGCCTCGTTAAGGAATTTGTTGACAGATTTAGATCTCGCAATGGGTCAATTGTATGTCGAGAACTGCTTGGTTGTGACATAAGCACCCCTGAGGGAAGGGACCTGGCAAAGGAGAAGAACCTCTTTGCTACTCTCTGCCCAAAGTTTGTTCAAGACGCAGCAGAGATTATCGAACAAATACTGGAATAACGGGCGTCGCATAACAGCATTTGCGGCTTCGCAGACATGCGGAACCTTATTTGGAAACACACCAAGCAGAGGTGAGTAAAAGTGAGGAGAAAAGATAAAGAAATTAAAGATAAGGAGGTAATAGAATCTATAATAAAAAGGGCCACTGTTTGCAGAATTGCTTTATCTGAAAACAATGTTCCCTATATTGTTCCTCTTAGCTTTGGTTATAAAGACAATTGCTTGTATTTCCATTCTGCCTCCGAAGGCAGGAAAATTGACATTATTAAACAAAACAACAATGTCTGCTTTGAGTTGGATATTGATTGTGAACTAGTAAAAAAACCAGAAGACCCTTGTAGCTGGAATATGAAATATTATAGCGTTATCGGTTTCGGGAAAGCTTTTTTCGTTGATAGCCCCGAGGAAAAAAGAAGGGCGTTGAATATTATTGTAGAACACTACTCGAGTAACTCCCATGAATATTCGGCAAATAAAATTAATAAGGTAGCGATCATTAAAGTTGAAATAGACAGCATGACTGGAAAAGGGTCAGGATACTAATGATGTGCCTTTATAATAACACGGCATACACACTACAGGTCCCTAGACACTGCCCTTGGCGGTATTGCCTTCAACACAATGAGTGAGATAGAAGGAAATGGAACACCAGCGGGGCGAACCTGGGCTCACCACAATGGCAAAAGGCTAAGGGCGAACCTGACCACTGCCGAAGATAATCCACTTGTAGCTGGTGAGTTCCTTAAGCCCCATAGGACCTCGAGCGTGGAACTTCTGGGTGCTTATGCCTATCTCAGCGCCTAATCCAAATTGCCCGCCATCGGTAAAGCGAGTGCTGGCATTGGCATAAACGCAGGCCGCATCCACTTCGTTCAGGAACCTCATCGCTGTTGAATAATCCTCGGTGACAATAGCTTCGGAATGCCCTGAGCCATATTTCTCAATATGCTCCAGAGCTTCGTCTAAGGAATCAACCACCTTGATAGCGGCAGTTAAGGATAAGAATTCCTTTCCCCAATCCCCGTCCGTTGCCGGAACCAAGAGATTCTTCACTTCGTTCAGAATGACATCGTTGGCTTTAAGGATGGCCAGAGCTTGCTCATCGCAATGCATTTCCACCTCAGCCTTAGACCACTCTTGGGCAATGGCAGGCAGATAAGCCTGGGCAATTTGACTATGGACTAGAAGACAGTCTAAAGCATTGCACACAGTGGGACGCTGAACTTTAGCATTATAGGCAATGGCTACAGCTTTACCCAGGTCGGCACTTTTATCCACGTAGGTATGGCAAACACCCACTCCACCGGTGATCACCGGCATAGCAGCATTTTCCGAGATAAGCTTTATCAACCCAGGCCCACCACGGGGAATTATCAAGTCAATCACCCCTTTCATCTGGAGCATATGATTGACCAAAGCCCGCTCTGTAGATTCAATAAATTGAATTGCTCCCTCAGGCACACCAGCATTCAGGCAAGCCTGCTGAGCTACTTTAGCTAACGCACTGTTGGAGTTTATCGCTTCCCTACCACCACGAAGAATAACAGCATTGCCCGATTTAAGACACAGGCTTGATATGTCTATAGTTACATTGGGACGGCTTTCATATATAGCTCCGATAACTCCTAAAGGAACCCTTTTCTTACCTATCTGTAAACCATTAGGTAAAGTGCGCATTTCAAATACCTCGCCCACCGGGTCAAGTAAGGCAGCCACCGTTTTTGTGTCCTGTGCGATGCCCTCAAGACGGGAGGGCGATAACATGAGCCTATCAAGCATGGCCTCGCTCATCCCCGAGGCTTTAGCCTCTTCATAGTCAATTTTATTGGCTGTCAGGATTTCATCCTGCTTATCAATAAGAGCTTCAGCAATATTGAGCAAAGCCTTGTTCTTAGTTTCGGTAGAAAGAAAAGCCATCCTCCTCGAAGCTGCCTTAGCTGCCTTCCCCTTTTCTTCCAGCTCTTTTATAGCTGATTCCATAGTCTCTCCTTTTTCATTTTTGAAAAACTATTATGTCTTCAACTCCGATTTTCCCTTTATCGGCTTTTGATAAACCATGCTGGATAACATCTACCACCTTAAATCCAACCGATTTTCCTAAGTCTGCCAATATAGGTGATGTTTCTATTACTCGTTCCTTGCCGTTTATTGCCCAAGTTTGATACTTACTCACCACCATTAAATAATATTTGTTCTTTCGCAAAACGCGATAGCATTCCTCAAATGACAGTTTCATCATCTTGAGATAGTTTTCGACTGTCTTTGACTTATAACCCCTGTGAGAGCCTTGAAGCAATGTTATAAGCTCTAAGCTGGAGGTTGGTAGTTGAATAGAGAAATATCTATCACTGGCAAAGAGGGGCAGGGTTTGGTGTTCTTCCTCATCCCTATGTTTTGCTTCGTAGAATTGCTTTGTTGAGCCCCAAATGAGATCCTGATCTAAGCCTAGAATTAGAATGGATATTTTATTATTTCCAACATAGTCCAATGCGTCGAAGTAGGGAGGAGAAGTAAGTATTCCACTAACGGAGTTATTTTTAATCATGGACATATTAGTTGAGTCACCCCTAATTACTCTAGTTTTGCCTTTACTAAGATCTACACCAAGTATCTGTGCTAGCTTTTTGCTGGCATACAATGTTAGGTATCTATCTTCAACATAAGATTTGAAGGAGTTGGTTATATTCCAATTCCTCTTTTTTTCAGAATACTCTACTATCTCCTGACTCAAGAGAGTTAGGAGATATGTTCTGGCTTCCTTATCATTTATAGCCTCTATCCTTTTCTTTAAGGATATAATTTGGGGCAGATGCGGGTTAATATTTCCATAAGAAGTACCATTCCCGGTGCTTTCTCTAATCTTCCTCTTTACTTCTACTAGCTCATCCCTTGCATTCTGCTCAAAAAGCATGGCATCCATAGATTCAAATAATTTGATTATGCAATTTCGCAGACTCACGATGTCAATTCCAAGATTGCATTTAACTTCAGCGATCATCTTCCCTATATTCAATACCTCTATACCAATAGCATTCAGTCCCATTGTGGGAGCATCAGCAATAAATGCCCCTGAACCTACAAAAGGGTCTAATATCGTATCGCCCTCTTCTACGTGCAATAGATTTATCAAAGCACGCGATATCCTTGGATCTCCCTTTCCCTTATATTTATGGAGATAATGAAGAAATGGTTTCCTCAAATCAGTGGATGCCCAATCCACAAAATCACCAATATAGTTTTTCCCTAATCCAAAATGTGGAGAGCGGTAGTGACCTACCTTCATGTGCTCAACTAATTCCACTACACCCTTTTCTATTCCAGCCTCTTTCTCTCTAAAATAATCCTCCCAGTTTTCGCTGCTTCTAGGGCGAAATACCGCTGCGGGAAGTTTCTTTACCTCAGTCACATATTCAAAAAGCGTTTGAAAAGGTAGAAACCTAATTGCTACTAATTTCCTTTCCAGAGACAGGTCCTTTGAGAAAATCTGAGTATAGGGATTCAGGTCTATCTCCCTCTTTTCCAATTCTCCGCTGCTTACTGCTAATCCAATCTTACTCAATAAGCCTTTTACCACCTCTAGGTTATTTCTCACCTCAAAAATTACATAAATCTCTCTAAAAAACGTGGCCCTTTTTGCTACGCTTATTACCTCTCGGGGTGGCATTTTAGCTAAGAATCCTTGCCCACTACCGAGATAGACTAGGCGAGTCATCAAGTGGGTAACCTCTTCATCCAGCAAATTGAATGGCCTATCTTTGATAAGATAGGCGATCGTCTTAACAAACTGGGTCTTTATATCTAATAAACTATCTATCTCCCTTTGAGCAAAAAAGAGCTCATCAGGATCTCTTAAATCAAATTTAACCTTTGCCAAACAGAGCATAAATTTCCCCCTCCATGTATCTAAGCAAGTTGGACACTGCACATTTTAATGCTCTTGTTCTCCTCAATACATTCTGCAAATCTCAACGGTGAGAATTTAAATTGTAATTGGTTACCAGGATGTTTCCAACTAGTCTTAGGAATAGTTATTTTGAAGCTATTACCACTTTTCCTCTGCACTGTTATGAAACTACCGAGCTTTATGATTCCTTTGGGACTAAAGTTTATATTATCCCGAGTATTCTTTATCAGAAAGTTAACAACTTCTTCCATTTTGAAAATGTAAAGTTTGTACTTTCTTCTATCATTTATCATTAAAAGTTTTAAATCCTTTTCATTATGTGTAAAAATTTCATTTATTACCTCCACAGTATGACGCTTGAAAAAGTCTTTCACCCCTTCTCTGTCTTTATGGAGTATAAAATAATCTTTCGGATTTCGGGCAACTCGGAGTATTGCTTCCTTTATGATTTTGAAAATATTATCGGGCATACCAAGCCCTTCCTGCCATTTCTCCAGCCATCTTCTATCCAAATTGTGAAAGCTCGTTTTAGTGCTGGATTTTATACTCACGCCGATCTTTAAATCATCTTCTATGAAAATATCCGTTTTCATTTCGTCTCTCTGTGCTTTAATTTCGCCTTGTATAGCAAATCCAAGTTCAGTCAAACACCCTTTTATCAAGTTTCTGAATTGTTTATCTATATTTATCAATCTAACTATGTCCTTCTCGCTATCTAACCCGATTCTCGCTTCCTTTCGGCCCTTCTCCATGTTTTCGTACATATCTGCTCCTTTTGCAATTTAATTACTTTATATCTCTGAATAACAACCTCCTCTGAGCTAATGATTGCTTTATAAGTCCAACTTGCTTGCCCAAAATCTAAAATTACCCTTTACGAACTCGCTAATTACTTCCTTTCACACTATTACCATATTGTTTCTGTGAGTTCCTTCATCGCCATAATCGCAGCGAAGTACATTGCTTGATGTGCAATGCCGGGTTTCTTTGAAGCCGCCAATTCTCTTTTTAGGTTTCTTCATTTGCAGCCTACCCAAAACCGAGGTCCAATCCTGTACCGACAACCTTGTCACAGTATGGGCACCGCACTGGCTGCTCCGCATCAGTAACAAGACTATGCCTTGCAGTGCACTCGTTATAGCCCTCCCCATCCCATGACCATTCCTCCGTCATAAGTGCCGTAAACCAAATGCGGTCCAATACCCTATGGCAATTCTTACAGCGTTTTCTTCTTGCTTCCTTTTTAGCAATCATCTTTCATGCCTCTCTTTTTGAAAATTACTATGATGTAGCTACTCACCAGGATTCTCCGAGTATTATTCTGAAATTATTTCCTCTCATAACTGCTCACACTATCACCATATTGTTCCTGTGAATCACCTCATCGCCATAATCATGTCCCAGAAGGCCGAGGATTTTATCAGAATGTGCTCCCTTGATAATAGCCATATCAGCCGAGCTGTAATTACAAATGCCGCAACCAATATGTTCGCCTCCCTCATCCAGGATATCCACAATATCACCACGCTGGAAATCACCATCCACCTTTATAACACCAGCAGGAAGCAAGCTTCTGTTTCGCTTCCTAAGAGCTAAAGTAGCGCCTTTGTCCACTAGCATTTCGCCTTTAGAAGCCAGCCCACTGAGCATCCACCTCTTCCTACTTTCCACTTTACCTACTTGCGCCGGGAAGAGTGTACCAATATCTTCACCCTTACTAATCCGCGCCAAAACATCAGGCTCTCGCCCGTCAGCAATGATTACGCTCACACCTGAAGAGGTAGCTAGTTTAGCTGCTTCAATTTTAGTTACCATGCCCCCCCTTGCTTGAGGGCTAGTGGTACTACTAGCCAGGCGCTCGATTTCGGTATCAATCTTATCCACTCTGCGGATGAGTTGAGCTTCAGGTTGCAGCCTTGGGTCGGCAGTATATAAACCTCCTATATCGGTGAGCAGCACCAAAAGGTCAGCGTCAACCAAGTTAGCTACCATGGCGGAAAGGTTATCATTATCCCCAAACTTAAGCTCTTCAATCTCATCAAGGGCAACAATATCATTCTCATTGACGATGCAGATTACGCCAAGCTCAGTGAGAGCCAGTAAGGTATTGCGAGCATTAAGATAGCCACTACGGTCAGACATATCTGCTTTAGTAAGTAGTGCTTGAGCTATGGTTATATCATGCTGGCTAAAGAGCTGCTCATAAGTGTGCATAAGATGACTTTGCCCCACTGAAGCCAGAACTTGTTTAAAGGGCGTGTTCTTACGTTCTGGAATTCCCTTGAGTTTCTCCCTTCCAGCAGCAATAGCTCCCGAGGAAACTATTATTATCTCCTTACCTTGGCGGTGAAGTTGGGCTACCTGCTGTACCAAGTTAGTCATAACCGGTAAATCAAGATGGTCTGTGCCTGAGGTGAGAAGACTGGTGCCAAATTTAACTACTATGCGGTGATAAGACATTATCACGAATTATATCAATAGCAAAGAGAGTCAACAACCTTGTCATTGCGAGCCCTTCGCACCCTGTCATTCTGAGCGAAGCGAAGAATCTCGGCACGGGGCTCAGGATAAAGTCCGCGAAGCAATCCCATTCCCCTCTTCAGATTGCGGAGCTTGTTCCGAGCGTAAGCGAGGAATCAAGCTCCGCACAATTACATTATGCTAAAATTATTTGGTGATGAATCTCTCTTGCTTGCTTTCTTTACTTAAAGAAGTGCCCGTCTATAGGCAATTGGTTGAAGGGCTATTTACTACTAAAGGCGAGCATAAGGTAATAGTGCTTGATGCCGCCAAGCCTTATCTCGTAGCCGCCCTCTATGAAGAGCTTAACCGGCCTCTGATGGTAATAACTGCTCAGCCCGAAGGCGCTAAAAGGCTCCAGGAGCAACTTCAAGCTTGGTGTCCACCTTCAGTTAACTTGCGCGGGTTCCCCGAACTCGATTTCTCGCCCTATGAGTATTTTGTTTCCTATCCCAGCAATACGATGGTGGAAAGATTACAAGCATTAGCCACTCTAGTCTTTTATGAGCCTCTTGCTTCTTGTCATTCTGAGTCTTCCGCCTTGTGTCATTCTGAGCGTAGCGAAGAATCCCAGAGACCCTTCACTTCGTTCAGGGTGACAAAGGAGGAGGGTTGTCACTCTGAGGAGTCAACCGAAACCCTGAGCAAAGCGAAGGGACAGCGACCGAAGAATGACAAAAAAGTGAAGGGTTCAGGACTTAGGGCAACAGTTGCACGCCCTCCTTTGATAGTAACTTCCGCCCTGGCAGTGATAAGCAAAACTATCCCCCAGGAGGATTTCGCCACTTCCTGCCACGTGCTACAGCAAGGCATGGCTGCCGAGCCACTGGAGCTGCTGCGCAGGTGGCAGAACATGGGCTATGAAATGGAGGACATGGTTGAAGTCCCAGGACAGCTAAGCCGACGGGGTGGCATTGTTGATATTTTCCCTGTTTGCAGCCAATCACCAGCTCGAATAGAGTTTTGGGGTAACCAAGTGGAGAGCATGAGGCTATTCAACCCAGAGAACCAATGCTCAACCAAGCCAATATCTTCGCTAACCATTACACCAGCCAAAGAAGTCCTTATATCCCGAGCAAAGCAAATAACCAACGCCTTAAGTTTAGATAGCTGCACTACTGAGATAAGGCAGCGATTCGAAGAAGATATAGCAAGACTACAGCAAGGGCAATGGTTCTCAGGCAGTCAGTTCTATTTCCCTTTGTTCAATACTCAAAGCATCCTTGATTACCTAGATGATACTGCCCTTATCATCCTCGATGCTCCTGAGGAAATTCAGGCTGTCATTGAAAGGCTAAACAAGGAGACTCAAGAACTAAGAAAAGCAAAATGGCAAAATGGTGAGCTGCCCCAAGAGTTTCCTTCTCCCTATCTTACCTGGGAGGAATTACAATTGAAGGTGAGGACAAGGCAACACTTAATCCTAGAACCCTGGGATGCTACTTTGGCCCCTCTACCTTGCCCTTATATACAAGCCCTGCCTTTTACCTCACCTCCAAGCTACGGAGGCAATTTGGAAAGGTTCCTTAAGTCAGCTAAGCAGATGATTCAGGAAAAGGGACGACTAATCATAGTTAGCCATCAGGCAAATCGTTTAGCTGAGCTTCTTCGGGAGGGAGACGTCCACACTTCTCCCACTTCAAAAATAGAGCAGGTGCCGCCTCGCAGTTCAATCACCTTGCTTCAAGGCTCACTAGCTAGAGGCTGGGTGATGGACAAAGAGCTAAAACTGATTACCGATGCTGAGCTCTTTGGCTTTGTAAAACAAAGACGCCTAAGTAGAAAAACTCCCATACGAGCTAGTTTGCTTCTCCCACAGCTAAGTCCCGGTGACTACGTAGTCCATGTTGACCACGGCATTGGCAAATTTAGCGGCTTAACCAAAATATCCACTGAGGAAACCGAACGAGAATATCTTGTTTTACAATATGCTGCCGGTGATAAGCTCTATGTGCCTACCGAGCAGATAGGGCGTGTCACCTGCTATATCGGCGCCAGTGACCAACCACCAACTTTGAGCAGGCTAGGAACTCAGGAATGGCAAAGAACGAAAAGAAGGGTGGAACAATCAGTGGCTGATATTGCTCAAGGGCTGCTTGACCTTTGTGCCGCTAGAGAGGTAACACCTGGCTTTGCCTTCTCACCTGACACATTATGGCAACAAGAACTGGAAGCCTCATTCCCTTACCTGGAAACGCCAGACCAAATTGAAGCGGTAGTGGCTACCAAAGAGGATATGGAAAAAACTAAGCCAATGGATCGGCTTATTTGCGGGGATGTGGGATATGGTAAAACTGAAGTAGCCCTACGTGCTGCCTTTAAGGCGGTGATGGATAATAAACAGGTGGCTATACTGGTCCCTACCACCGTGCTAGCTCAGCAACATTTCACTACCTTTAGCCAAAGATTGCAAGCTTTCCCTTTAAGAATAGAAATGTTAAGCCGCTTTTGCTCCCCGGAAAAGGAAATGGAAATACTTGTAGGCCTGGCTAATGGCACTGTTGATATATGCATTGGCACTCACCGCTTGTTGCAGAATGATGTCGCCTTTAAAGACCTAGGACTGGTGATAATTGACGAAGAACAGCGATTCGGCGTGGTGCAAAAAGAAAGGCTCAAACAAATGAGAAAAGAGGTGGATGTTCTTACCCTGAGTGCTACCCCCATTCCACGCACCCTTCACATGTCTTTGACTGGAATCAGGGATATGAGCCTTATGGAAACACCTCCTGAGGAACGTCTATCTATTAAGACCTACGTTGGCACCTATGATGATACCTTAGTGCGCCAGGCAATACTGCGCGAGTTAGAGAGAAATGGTCAGGTTTTCTTTGTTCATAATCGAGTTCAGAACATTGCCTTGGTTGCCAGCAAATTACAAACCCTGGTGCCTGAAGCAAAAATAACCATAGCTCATGGACAAATGCCCGAGGAGAAACTGGAAAGGGTGATGGCGGAATTCATTGCTGGTAACTACGATGTCTTGGTCACCACTACCATCGTTCAGTTGGGCTTGGATATGCCCAATGTTAACACGTTAGTTGTCGACCAAGCTGATAAATTCGGCTTAACCCAGCTTTATCAGCTAAGAGGCAGGGTAGGCCGTGGCACCAACCAAGCTCATGCTTATTTCCTCTTTGATAAAGGTAAGCAACTGACTCCTCAAGCTTATAAGCGGCTTAGGACCATCTTCGAGGCTACAGAGCTTGGTGCTGGATTCGGCATAGCCATGAAAGACCTGGAGATTCGGGGGGCAGGAAACCTTCTGGGCGTTAAACAAAGTGGTCATATAGCCGCTATAGGTTTTGACCTCTATTGCCAAATGCTAGCCGAGGCGGTTGACGAATTAAAAGCGAAGCAAGCTGGAAAAGTTAGACCAAAGGAAGCCAAATTGCCGGGGAAGCTCACTCCTAGCATAGCCCTGCCACTAACTGCCTATATACCTGAAGAGTATGTTCCAAATCTAAACACTCGCTTAAGCCTCTACCACAGGCTGGCAAAGCTAGAACGTATCACAGAAATAGAAGATATGACAAAAGAACTCGGAGATAGGTTCGGTGCCTTGCCACAGCCAGTTAAGAACTTGCTTTACATGATAGAGATAAAAATACTGGCAGCTAAGGTGGGAGTGGAATCTATCTATACCCGAGGAAAACAAGTGGTATTAACCCTGGCTGACGGGAAAACGTGGACTAATCTACCTTCCTGGCAAGAATACAAAGATGCCGTCAAGGTCAGCACCAGACAGATGAGATTAGATACCAAGCGTCTTGGGGATAAATGGCCGGAAGTGCTAGGAGCGGTTACTCAAGAGATAGGAACACAGACAAGCAAGTGCTGAAGGCTTGATTTTGGTGGAGATAGAAATGTAGAATTGGATTGTCTTGTTAGCCACAAGTAAGCAATTAAAACGAGGGAGGTAGAAATGCCAGCAAAAATTCTATCGGGAACAGAAATCTCAGCCGAGGTGAGAAGAGGGTTAAAGGAGGAGGTGGAAAAACTTAAGGCAAAAGGGCTTACTCCAGGGTTAGCCATGGTACGAGTAGGGGAGGACCCGGCGTCGGTGTCCTACATGAAGCAAAAGGGGAAGACTAGCGAGGAGGTGGGCATTTATTCAGAGACGATTGTGTTCCCTGGGGATACCTCAGAGGAGGTGCTCCTGGCCAAAATAGCTGAACTCAACAAAGACCCCAAATTTCACGGGATCTTGGTCCAGCTCCCCCTGCCCAGGCATATCAACCAGGACCGGGTGATAAACGCCATTGATCCAATAAAGGATGCCGATTGTTTCCACCCAGTCAATGTGGGTAAACTCCTCATTGGAGACCCTTACCTTTTGCCCTGTACCCCCCACGGGGTGCAGCAGGTACTCATCCGCAGTGGTTATAGTCCGGAGGGTAAGCACGTGGTCATCTGTGGGAGGAGTAACCTTAACGGCAAGCCTCTCTTTGCCATCCTAATTCAGAAGAGGACAGGAGCTAATGCCACCGTCACCGTGTGCCATACCGGGACGAAGAACCTGCATGAGATAACCCGGAGTGCTGATATCCTGGTAGCTGCCATGGGGTCTCCTAAATTCATCAAGGCGGATATGGTGAAAGAGGGGGCGGTGGTGGTAGACGTAGGGGTCAACCGTATTCAGGACCCGACCACAAAATCTGGCTTTAGGCTGGTGGGGGATACCGATTTCGAGACTTTAAAGGAAAAGGTTGAGGCTATTACCCCTGTTCCCGGTGGAGTTGGTCCGATGACAGTCACTATGCTCATGTGGAACACGATAAGAGCTGCTGAAGTCCAGACTGGGATAATAGCGGAATGAAAAGAAGGATGGTTGGCGATGTGGACTTTGAAGCGGTAAAGGAAAAAACCGAGGCGATAACACCAGTTCCGGGAGGGCTAGGGCCAATGCTGATCACTATGCTCCTGGTCAATACAGTGACAGCGGCAGAAAGGTAAGCCAGCAGCTAAAGCTGAAAAAATTAAATTTTTTCCGCTGAAACTCTTTGACTTTCCATAAGAATGGAAGATATAATGTAACGTTTGCGATATGAAAATTGCTATTAGTGGCAAAGGAGGGGCAGGTAAGACAATGTTAGTGTCCCTCCTTTCTACTATATTTGCCAAGTCTGGTTATTCTGTCCTAGCAATAGATGCCGATCCAAATGCCAACTTGGCAGCTACTCTTGGCTTCCCCTACCCAGACAAGATAATACCTATATCTGACATGGCTGATCTAATTGAAGAAAGGACAGGGGCGCGTCCTGGCGAGGTGGCAACCTTTTTTAAGTTAAATCCTAAGGTCAATGACCTCCCGGAGAAGTATTGTGTAGAACATAACGGGGTAAAATTAATGGTAATGGGTCGGTTAAAAAAGGGTGGCAGTGGCTGCTATTGCCCCGAAAATGCCTTATTACAAGCCTTAGTTACCCACTTGCTTTTGGAAAGGGATGAACTTGTCATCATGGATATGGAAGCCGGAGTAGAACATCTAGGACGAGGGACGGCCAGGGCAGTAGATAAGCTAATTATAGTAGTAGAGCCAAGTAGAAGAAGCGTGGAAACAGCTTACAGGATAAGAGAGCTGGCAAAGGATATTGGTTTACAAAATATTGGCGTAGTAGGTAACAAGATTCGAAGCGAGAAAGACAAGGATTCCCTCGTTTCCAGCATGCCAGGCTTCGAATTCCTCGGCTTTATCCCCTACGACCAAGCCATAGCAGAAGCCGACCTTGCCGGTTTTCCTCTGGTCAATTCGAGTCAAAGGGTCATGAGTGAGGTAGAGGATATTGTTGCTCGAATTATTGAACCAACACTATATAGGACAGCCTGTAAATAAAAAGGAGGTGTCATATGAGAAGAATTGGTGAAAAAGACAAAATTGAGCCGGGGTGAGCACTTACCTAACTAATCTATCTAACTGAAGGCTAAAAATTTACTTGACAGGAGGAAAAGTTAAAAATGCCAGTTACAAAGAGATACCCAGTACCAAGCGATATTGAAATCGCACAAGAAGCTGAGCTAAGACCCATCACAGAGGTAGCCAAGGATGCCGGGCTTTTGGATGATGAGTGGTGGCCTATTGGAAAATATATGGCTAAGATAGAGTATGACAAGGTGCTGGAGAGGCTGAAGGACAAGCCCAACGGCAAGATAATCACCGTGACTGCCATGACCCCAACCCCACTAGGTGAGGGAAAGACAGTCACCGCCTTTGGTTTAGGTCAGGCCTTAAAGCTAAGGGGTAAAAATATTATCAACACATTCCGCGAACCCTCAAAAGGTCCCCTCTTCGGGATAAAGGGAGGAGCGTGTGGAGGAGGTTATTCACAGGCGCTTCCTATGGAGAACATAAATCTCATGTTCACCGGAGATATTCCTGCGGTGGAGGCAGCTCATAATCTCTGTGCCGCCGCTATAGATGCCTCTATCCTGCATGGGAATCCGCTGAATATCGACCCACTGAACATCACCTGGACTTATTGCGTTGATGTAAATGCTCGAGCTTTGAGAGATGTAATAGTGGGGCTTGGAGGGAGGGAAAATGGCTATCCTCGGCTGGCGCATTACGATATTACTGTAGCTACGGAGACAGCGGCTATACATGACTTGGCTATAGGACTTAAGGATTTGAGAGAAAGGCTCAGGAGGGTAGTTGTCGCCTATACTTACGATAGCAAGCCAGTAACCGCCGAAGACCTTGGAGTCGCTGGAGCGATGACAGCTCTCCTTGTCGATGCCATAAAGCCCAATCTAGTTCAGTCCACAGAGGGTCATCCTATGATTTGTCATGGCTTTCCATTTGCTAATGTGGCTCATGGCAACAACTCTACCATCGCTGATTTGGTTGCCCTGAAGCTTGCCGATTATATGGTCACGGAGAATGGATTCGGCGTTGAATGCGGCTACATTAAATTCTGCGAGGTCGTCTGCCGTGAGGCGAGGTGGGCAGGATATGACATCTGGCCTGATTGCTGTGTTATAGTCGCTTCAATTCGAGCCTTAAAGCAGCATGGCGGTGCCTTCCACCTCCGCCCCGGAATGGCATATTCCAAGGTTAAGGAAGCTGCGGAGGCTGAGAACCTGCCTGCGGTAGAGAAGGGCTGCGAGAACTTGGCTCGAAATATAGAAATTGCAAGAATGACCGGCGTCCCCGTTGTGGTGGCTATTAATAGGTTCACCTCTGACACTGATAAAGAGATAGAGCTGGTGCGGAAGAAAGCTTTAGATGCTGGAGCTGTTGGGGCAGCACCCAATGAATGTTGGGCTAAAGGTGGAGAGGGGGCAAGGAAGGTGGCTGATGAAGTCCTTAAAGCCCTTAAGACTCCGAAAAAGCCCCAGTTCCTCTATGAGGATGAAACTCCTATAAGGGAGAAGATAGAGATCTTCGCTACCAAAGTTTTCCTCGCCGATGGAACAGCATATGAGGCTGAGGCGCAAAGGAAGCTCAGGCTATTTGAACAGCTCGACTTTCGAGCTGACGGCAAGCCACTCACAGTTAACATGGCTAAGACCCATCTCTCGCTGGCGCATGATCTTAACATGTTAGGTGTGCCGAGGAATTATAAACTCCCAATTCGAGACATCCGAGCTTCAGTAGGGGCAGGATTTTACTATCCTCTCTGCGGTGTGTTTCCCACCATGCCTGGTTTGCCTACAAAGCCAGCTTTCTTACCCGTTGATGTTGACACAAAGACAGGAAAGATAAAGGGGCTTTCCTAATAGGAAGAGGGCTTGTTTCATAAAGAAGACGGTCTCTTTAACCATTGACGGCAAAGAAATAACTGCCACCGAAGATGAGAAGATATTATGGGTGGCGTTGGATAATGGCCTTTATATACCTAATCTTTGCGCCATATGGGAAAGGAGCGAGCCTATGGCTGCTTGCAGACTTTGCTTTGTAGAAGTAGAAGGCATGGCTGTGCCGGTTACCGCTTGCACTGAGCCAGTGAGAGACGGCATGGTAGTTAATACTAAAGGACTGAAGGCCTTGAGGCTGGCTCGCACTGCGTTTGAGCTGGTTTTAGCCAGCCATCCCGTAGATTGTACTAATTGCCCCAAAAGTAGCTCTTGTGAGCTTCAGAAGATCGCCAAGCACCTTGGTGTAAAGCTTAAGACCAAAAGGTTCAGGAAAGTTCTGCCTGACCTGCCGATAGATGCCAGCAGCCTTTTATTCATCTATGACCCCAATAAGTGTGTCCTCTGCGGCAGATGCGTCTGGGTATGTCAGGAAAAGCTGGGCATAGGAGCTATCGGCTTTGCTTACCGTGGCTTTCGAAGAATGGTCACCACCTTCGCCGGTGAGCCCATTGGCGAATCTAATTGTCAGGGCTGCGGCGAATGTGTTACCCTTTGCCCTACCGGCGCTTTAGTGTTTAAAGATACCAAAGGGGGTGAGACATGGTTATCATAGGTGAGAACATACATGTGATAGCCAGAGCAGTCTCCACAGCAATAAAAGAGAGGGATGCAAAGCCAATTCAGGATTTAGCTAAAGCTCAAGCTGATAGTGGGGCTGACTATATAGACTTAAATGTTGGTTTCTTAAGAAAAGACACCGAGGAAACCATGCAATGGGTGGTAAATACGGTTCAACAGGTTACTGACTTGCCTCTGTCCCTGGATACCATGAACCCTGTAGCTATGGAGGCCGGCCTCAAAATCTGCAAGAAAAGGCCTTTGCTTAATTCGGCATCGGGGAAGACTGATTCAAAGGAACAAATGCTTCCCTTGGCCAAGAAATATAACTGCGATGTAGTCATTTCAGTTTTTACCGATAAAGGTATGCCTCCAGAGGCTGACTCAAAGGTAGAAAGCATCATGGACACAGTGGCCTATGCCAATGAGCTTGGAATCCCTAATGAGGATATCTGGGTTGACCCCATAGTCCTCCCTGTGAGCACTGCCGGTGAGGGACAGAAACTTGCTGTCTCAAATATAGAATTTATGAAGGTAATTCAGGATGTCTTACCTGGAATTAAATCAACAGTGGGGCTTTCCAATGTATCTAATGGGGTACCGACAGAGCTAAGGCCAATCCTCAACCGCACTTATCTCATCATGCTAGCAAGATATGGGCTTTACTCCGCCATTGTTGACGTCTTAGATAAGGAACTCATGGGCATGTGTAAGGGCGAGATGCCAAATATTGTCGATCTTATCTATAGAATCATGGATGGAGAGGATATAGATCTCGATTCTTTATCCCCAAATGAAATTGATTATGTCAAGACGACTAAGGTCCTTACCGGGGAGACCCTTTATTCTGATGCCTGGCTTGAAAGTTAATGCTTATTTTGTCACCCTGAGCAATAGCGAAAGGGCTAGATTCTTCACGGAGCCTGTCCTGAGCAGCATGAGATCCTTCGCTACGCTCAGAATGACAGCAAGCGAAGGGCTCAGAGCTTACAGGTGGAGTTGCTAAACAACCTTTGAAACTTAAGGAGGTAAAGAATGGAGTATAAAGCACCAATTGAGGCATATTCTGGAGTAGTTAGGGAAATAACAATTGGGAAAGGAGAGAAAGCTGTAAAGATAGGAGGGGAGAATATTCTCCCCTTCCATTTTTTTGATGAAGGTTCATTGCCTAATCCGCCAATCTTCGCCTTGGAGATATTGGATATGGAGCCTACAGATTGGCCGGAGTGGGTACTTGAACCCTTTAAAGATGTTGTCTCCGACCCAATAAAGTGGGCCAAGAGATGTGAGGATTTCGGTGCCAATGCAATCTCCCTTTACCTTACAAGCACTGACCCTGCAGTGAAGGATAGCCCCGCTGCTGAGGCAGCAGTCCTAACAAAAAAGGTAGCCGGGGCAATAAGTGTCCCCCTGGTTGTCTATGGCTCTGGGGATGATAAGAAAGATGCTGAGGTTCTCCCCAAGGTTGCTGAGGTATGCCATGGAATGAACCTCCTCATAGGTCCAGTTCAAAAGGAAAACTATGAAGTGGTAGGAAAGGCAATTTTGAACCATGGACATTTAGCTATTGCCCAAACTCCTTTAGATATAAATTTGCTCAAGGAGTTAAATGTAAAGCTCTGCCACTTTTTCCCTGCCGAGAGGATCGTGATTGATCCCTTATCCTCAGCATTGGGCTATGGTATGGAATATAGTTTCAGTCTAATGGAAAGGGTGAAGCAGATTGGGGTGATCGTTAAGGATAGTATGACGCAGATGCCTATGGTCGCTAATTTGGGGGGAGAATGTTGGAAGACCAAGCAAGCCAAAGAGAACAAAGAGCAAGGATTATTATGGGAGGGGATGACAGCTCTTTCCCTTCTTTTAGCTGGAGCAAACATCCTTATTTTAAGACACCCTGATAGTATAAGGCTAATAAAAGAAACTTTAGGAGGCTAAATGCCAAAGCATAAATTCCAAATAACAAATCCCAAATCCCAAACAAATTTTCTTTGGAGTTTGCTGCTTGGAATTTAGGATTTCCTCCGAAGGAGGTATTATGGCAGAAGTAAAAGAGGTAACAAGGAAATTAGAAGAAATTCGGGAGCTAATAAAAGCGGAGATTCCCTGGGAACCAGTAGGTCCTACACCAATGCCTGAGATTCCTGACCTTAGAGCCTGGGATATGAGGCTCCTCAAGACTTATAAGCCTTGGTA
>Ga0209609_10000322_pt1 | contig 28569 bp, 29 predicted proteins | sample LakKivw325mmetaG_FD_184136 | JGI IMG/M metagenome (GOLD analysis project Ga0209609, IMG submission 184136) | Anoxic lake water microbial communities from Lake Kivu, Rwanda to study Microbial Dark Matter (Phase II) - Lake Kivu water 325m metaG... | ecosystem: Environmental > Aquatic > Freshwater... | reverse complement strand
AAGAAGGGAAACAGCGCGACATGTAGAAATACTCGATAGCAGGCGACAATCAACCGCAGACAGGATGATGCAGTAAGGATCAAGCTACTATGGAATGCAGATCGTTCGAACAAGCCCTGGAGACAAAGCCTCAACTGGGCCTGTGCTCGGCACACCCATCACCAGGAATCATCGAGAGGATAGGCCAGAACTGGGACTGGTGCTGGATCGATGCCCAGCACGGCCAGTGGGGTCTGGACGATGTAATCCACGGCGTGCGTGCGTGTGATCTGGTCGGGATATTCTCTATGGTCAGGGTTCCCGGCCAGGACGCTGGGACAATTGGGAAGGTTCTGGATACTGCCTGTCACGCCGTGATGGTTCCTATGGTTGACACCGTCGAGCAGGCCGAGTCGGTTGTTCGCGCCGCCAAGTTCCCACCGCGCGGAAAACGATCATACGGTGGACGCCGCCCGATAGACATGTATGGACGCTCCTATTCGCATTCGGACAGCCCTCAACCACTGGTCGTGTGCCAAATTGAGAGCCCGGAAGCGCTCGGTAACGTCGAAGCGATCGCGGCGATTGATGGCGTGGACGCCTTGTTCTTCGGCCCGGACGATATGGCGCAGTCAAGGGAGATGCCGATGGATTCGCCGCGTCCAAGTGGTTGTTTCGACTCAGAGATGAAGCGTGTAGCCGATGCGGCGACGAATTCCGGTAAGATCGCGGCGGGAATCTCTACAACCCCGGATGCCCTGCGGTGCGCGGTAGAAATGGGATACAGAATGATCGTGTGCACTGCCGATGTGCTTCTGCTGGTCAGTGGCTCCACCCAGGCAGAGAAGGTGTGCCGCGAGACGCTGGGGCAAGAGGCTCAGAACTGACTTCATCGACATTGATCTGCGACTGCCGCCTGGGGATCTTCTGACGAGAGACAGGGAGTTGCGGCGACTTGACGTATGGTCTCAGTTTGAGTACAATTGGACTCATTATGAGTGCAGACACTAGAGACAATTCGATATCAGTCGCGCTGTTCGGTAGAGTCCGATGTGCCATTCTGGCGCTGTTGCTCAATCACTCGGGCGAATCTTTCTATCTCCGGCAGATTCAGCGGATACTGGGCTCTTCTCACGGAGCAGTCTATCGAGAACTCGGCAACCTGGTAGATATCGGCCTGGTGACGCGAACCAGCAAGGGCAAGCAGGTGCATTACCAGGCAAATGCAGATTCGCCTGTGTTTGCCGAGATTCGTGAGTTGATTGCGAAAACGACCGCCGTGCCGGATACGATGGGGGACAGGACAATGTTGGTAACCGATGATCAACTCAGTGAGATTGTGCGTCGTATTGTGGATGCAGTAAGCCCGCTGAAGATCATTCTTTTCGGATCCACTGCACGCGGAGAAGCCCAGCCAGATAGTGACGTTGATGTACTCGTGGTAGTGCCAGACGGAGTTCACCGCCTTGAGGCTGCCCAGGTTATCTACCGGCACCTGCTTGGGGTTAAGATAGCAGTAGATATTGTTGTTGCCACCGAAACCGACATTGAAGTTCACAAGGACTCCGCCGGTCTGGTCTACCGTGAGGCCCTTAGAAACGGGAGAATGCTCTATGCCGCGTGAGTCCGGAGACGCGCACTTGCCGGCGCATTGGATAAAGAACGCCCGAGGGGATATGGCGATGGCGCGCATCGACCTGCCGGAAGACGCGACATATGAGCAGTTGTGTTTCCACGCGCAGCAAGCGGCCGAGAAGAGCCTCAAAGCATTGCTGACCCACCTGGGCATCGACTTTCCTTACACGCACAACATCGGGCTACTGGTAAGCCTTCTGCCTTCGGATATGCAGAGCGTGTCGGCACTGAGTGAGGCCGTCATACTGACGCCTTTTGCAGTCTTGACCAGATATCCAGGCAGAATGGACCCTGTCACGCAGGACCAGTATGCTGAAGCGGTCCAAACGGCATCTGCAGTTGTTGACTGGGTCAGCGCCTTCATTATGAAGAAGCCCTGACGCCGGCTCAATACATCATTTCCGTGCGCGCCGGACCAATTCCGGCGTGTCGGGTGGGTGGAACTACGTCACGTTCGCCGGCCCGAGAGATTCTCTTGCCGGGTGCGTTGACACCTGACGCCTGAAGTGGTACGATTGTGCTAGTCCGAGACGATCTTAACAGAGGTTTTGACATTCATATGGAACAACGCAATTCATCCTACGATGCTGATATCCTTGTGCTGGGGGCGGGTCCCGCGGGCTATGTCGCGGCAATACGGGCTGCGCAGCTAGGAGCGAAGACCGTTATCGTGGAGAAGGGCGAGGTCGGAGGCACCTGTCTGAATGTAGGCTGCATCCCCACCAAAGCGCTTCTGGCATGTGTGGAGACTCTCGAGAGGGCCAAACACGGCGCCGACTTCGGAGTGGAGATTGGCAGCATCTCCGTAGACGTGCCGAAGATGATGGAGCGCAAGAACACAATCGTCAAGACCCTGACCAGTGGAGTTGCGGCCCTTCTCAAGAAGAACAAAGTGAGACTGGTGAGCGGCGAAGGCAGGTTGGTGGATGCCAACACCGTGGAAGTAACCGGTTCTGACGGCGTGCAGAGAATAACTTCCAAATTCACACTCATTGCCACCGGATCCGTTCCGTCTGTTCTGCCTCTGCCGGGGTTTGAATTCGGTGAGAACGTGTGGTCCAGCACTGAGGCTCTGGAGTTCTCCAGCGTGCCCAAGAGCATATTGATTGTCGGAGCAGGCGCGATCGGCCTTGAAGCGGCACACACTTTCGCAAACCTCGGCTCGGACGTAACCGTTGTCGAGATGATGCCCCAGATACTACCGGCTGCGGACACGGAGATAGCCGCCGAGTTGCAGAAGAACCTTGAGAAATCGGGGATCAAGTTCCGGACAAACGCCGGTGTCGGACGAGCGGAAGCCACGCGCAAAGGCAAGAAGGTGTTCGTGAAGACCGAGTCGGGCGAGGAGACCTTTGAGGTTGAGAAGATTTTGGTGGCTGTCGGCAGACGGGCAGTCATAGGCGGCATCGGCCTGGATGAGGTCGGTGTCAAACACGACGGCCGCAAGATAGTCGTGGATGAGCACATGAGAACCAGTGTGCCCGGCATTTACGCAGCCGGTGATGTGATAGGCGAACCGATGCTGGCCCACGTGGCCTGGACTGAGAGTGCCGTAGCTGTGGAACATGCGATGGGGCTGGAATCCAAGATGGACTACTCAGCGTTCCCAGCTTGTGTGTATACTTCGCCTGAATGCGCGTCCGTCGGGCTCACTGAGAAGCAGGCTCGTGCACGCCACAGAGACGTTCGTATCGGCAAAATGTCATTCGCCCACAATGGAAAGGCTATGGGCATCGGCGAGAATCACGGCTTCGTGAAGATCATTTCTGCAGGCAGGTTTGGGCAGGTACTCGGTTTCCACGTCGTCGGTCCGCACGCAACCGACCTCATCACCGAGGCGGTTGTGGCGATGCGCAACGAACTCACGGTTGACGAGCTGATAGCCTCCATCCATCCCCACCCTACGCTGAGCGAAGTAGTGCAGGATGCGGCGCTGGACGTTTACGGCCGTGCCATACACAAGTAGAACCCGATGAACACAGCAGTCCTCGGTATGGGTAGCTGGGGCACGGCGCTGGCCGTGCTGTTGGGCAAGAAGGGCTTCGCAGTCAGACTATGGGGCAGACGGGCGAACCTGGCGGAGCGTGTAGAGCACGACAGAGCCAATGTGCAGTACCTCCCGTCAGTCTGTTTGCCTGACACCGTGCAGTGCACTTCAAGTCTCGCATACGCGCTCGCCGGAGCCGAAGCCGTGGTGCTGGCCGTCCCGAGCACGGCAGTCAGGGAGGTCGCGTCCGCACTGGCAGGAATGATCGACGACAGCGTTCTTCTGATACACGCCGGCAAAGGGCTTGAGAAGGACACCAGCCTGCGCGGATCCCAGGTGGTGGTGGAAGTGCTGGGCAAACGGATTGGCGACAACTGCGTAGCCCTGTCTGGCCCGAACCTGGCCGTTGAGCTCGCCAACGACATTCCCACCGCGACTGTAGTAGCCTGCCCGAGTATCGAGCGTGCCGAACAGGCTCAGAGGCTGTTTCACTCAAACACACTCCGCGTCTACTGCAGCTCAGACATAACCGGCGTTGAAATGGGCGGCGCGCTCAAGAACGTGTTGGCCATCGGCGCCGGCATCAGCGACGGCCTCGGGTATGGCGACAACACCAAGGCCACCCTTGTGACGCGCGGCCTGGCCGAGATGGTTCGGCTGGGAGTGGCCGTGGGGGCGTGCGAAAGAACTTTCGTTGGCCTGTCCGGCCTTGGAGATCTGATGGCAACCTCGGCGAGTCCGCTGTCGCGCAACCTGAGACTTGGACGACTGATTGGCCAGGGCAAGGGTGTGGCTGAGAGCATAGAGTCTCTTGGACAGGTGGCTGAGGGAACACATACGTGCAGAGCCGCCAACTCGCTGGCGATCCGGCACGGAGTAAGCGCACCGATCACTGAGCAGATTCACGCGATGCTATTTGAGGGCAAGCCCCCGAAGCAAGCAGTCTGCGATCTGATGTCTCGGGATTTCAAGAGCGAGGAATAGCGCAGCCATTGCCCAGAACTACTCCTGGTTTGATCTGCGCACCACACGCGAACTCAGCGGCCGGCATGCACTTTCGAGACTCCGCGTGGACCTCAGTCACTCGCACCTGACCCTTGCCGGCCGCGATCAGAATCCCGTCGTCATCGACACGCAAGACTTCTCCCGGCTCTCCGTATCGTCCCGTGCAGTCTACGACAACCACCTTGCATAGCTTCACCCCAATGCAACCACAGCAGAAAAAGGCACCAGGGCGCGGTGCCAGACCGCGCGCGAAGTTCGCAATCCTCTCCGCCGACCAACTCCACTCGATCAGACCCTCAGATCGGTCGATTGCGGGGGCAAGCGACGCTTTGGAATCATCCTGCGAAGTGGGAGTTACGGTTCCCGCTTCCAGTCCGTCCAATGTTCGCACTAATAGCTCGGCGCCCATAACGGCCAGCCTGGCCCCGAGTTCTTCAGCGTCTTCATCGGGTAACACAGCGGTTGACTCCCAGAGCAGCATATCTCCGGTGTCCCAACCCTCATCGAGCAGCATTGTGGTGACCCCCGTCGTGGTCTCTCCGTTCATCAGGGCACGTTGTATTGGAGCCGCCCCGCGGTACTTGGGCAGCAGAGAGCCGTGAACGTTCACCACACCGTAACGGGGCCATTCGAGCAGCGACTTTGGTATCTTCTGGCCGTATGCTACTACCACCAGACAATCAGCGCCGGTGGACTTGATCGCCTCGACTGACTCGGGCGTTCGGAGTCTTTCGGGTTCCATTATGGGAAGACCAAGTTCATCTCCAGCCGACTTAACCGGAGTTGACCGCATCCGTCCGCCGCGCCCGCGCGGTCTGTCAGGCTGGGTAACGACAGCCAGAACTTCGTGCGCAGATTCCATCAAGGCACGCAGGCACGGCACTGCAAACTCACTTGTCCCGGCAAATACGACTTTCATGATCTAAACACAGGAAACAGGACGGATCCGACTGGTCGGACCGATCGGTCAAATATCTTGTCTCCTGTCTCCTGTCTCCTGCGCGTGCTACTCCATGTCATACTCGTCGTCGTCAATGGGGCTGGTGCTCAGGGTCTCGGGGTCGGCCTTGTCCACAAACAACGTACCGTCCAGGTGGTCGATCTCGTGCTGCACCACTCGGGCGAACAGGCCGTCGCCTCTCAGCTTCACTTTCCTGCCGTTCTCGTCGATGCCGGTCACGGTGACCCGGCCAGCCCGAGTGACCTCTCCGTGAAGCCCGGGAATGCTCAGGCAACCCTCGACACATACCTCTTCCCCGCCCGACTTAACTATCCGGGGGTTGACAAGGGCGTGCGGGCCTTCGCCTATATCATACACGAATATCCGGCGCGACAAGCCCACCTGCGGACCTGCGAGGCCCAAGCCCTTCGTCTCGGCCATGATCTCATACATTCGCTCTATGATCGGTCTGAGGTCATCAGTAAATTCCGGATACTCCTCCGCCTTCTGCCTCAACACTTCCTGGCCGTACTCAACAATGCTTCCGTCTTCAAGTCCCATTTGGCCTACACCATGCTCATCGGGTCTACGTCTATCGTGACCGTTTTTCTCAGATCGGGCGAGTCTTTCATAACTTCACGAAGCGCTCCAAGCACCGCATCCATACTTCGGCTTCTGAGCAGCAAGTGCCAGCGGTATTCGCCTCGCACTCGCGATATTACCGCGGGATTCGGTCCCAAAACCTCGATCTTTCGCGGTCTCGCCCGCCCGATGGAGCGCAACCTGCGCACAAAATCCGTCAACCTGAATTCCGCCGCAGCGTTGTCCTGATCCTGAGAGAACAGGCTTACAAGCGCGCCAAACGGCGGGTATCCAAGCTCCTTGCGATGCTCAATCTCTTCTCTGAAAAACCCCTCGTAGTCGTGGGCCACTGCGTACTTGATCGCGTAGTGATCCGGATCAAATGTTTGCACGACCACTTCGCCCATCTGGGCTCCCCTGCCCGATCTCCCCGCAACCTGCGAAACCAGTTGAAATGTCCGCTCGGCCGCGCGAAAATCCGGCAGGTGCAGCGACGTATCGGCGCTGATGACCCCCACCAGTGTGACGTTCGGGAAGTCCAGCCCCTTGGCCACCATCTGCGTCCCGATGAGTATCTGCGCTTCTCCCTCACGGAAAGCGTTCAACAACAGCCCGTGTGCGCCCTTCCTGGCGGTGGTGTCACTGTCCATCCGCACCGTCCGCACCTCGGGAAACAACTTGCGGACCTCTTCCTCAACCCGTTCCGTCCCTATGCCGAACCGCCCGATTTTGCGGCCACCGCATTGCGGGCACAGCGTCGGCGCGGTCTCTACGTGCTCGCAGTGATGACACCTGAGCTGCTTCGCGGCACTATAGTATTTTAGCGTAACGGCGCAGTTCGGGCAATTCGGAACGTTTCCGCACTCCCGGCATAGCAGGAAAGTGGAGAACGCCCTGCGGTTCTGAAGAAGTATCACCTGCTCGCCACGAACCAGCCGGCCTCTCATCAGCTCTTCGAGAGTGTCCGAAAACACTCTGGGCGCTCCGGCGACGTATCCCTGCCTCAGATCCGCAACGTGAACTGTCGGCATGGACAGGCCCGGCACGCGAGTTGGCATGCTGATCAGGTTGATCTCGCCGGTCTCCGCCCGATAGTACGACTCCACGCTGGGAGTCGCGCTGCCAAGTACGACGACTGCTCCGGCATTCCGTGCGCGCCACTCGGCAACTTCCCGCCCGTGGTAGCGGGGAGCAGTGTCCTGCTTGTAGCCCGGTTCGTGCTCTTCATCCACTATTACCAACCCGATGTCCGAGAGTGGCGCGAACACCGCAGACCTCGCCCCCATGGCAATCCTTGCCTCGCCCTCGGCTATCCTCATCCACTCGTCCGCTCTCTCTCCGGACGACAGCGCACTGTGCATAACTGCGACCTGACCGCCGAAACGGCTCTTGAAGATGTTCATTACCTGCGTAGTGAGGGCAATCTCCGGCAGAAGCACTAGCACGGTCTTGCCCAGAGCAAGAACGTGCTCGATACAACGAAGGTAGACTTCGGTCTTGCCACTGGCGGTAACACCTCGCAGCAGATGGGCCCGGAACCCCCCGGCGTCGATTGACGCACAGATTCGGCTGACCGCGCTCTCCTGGTCTGGACTAAGTGAGTGCCTTGATGCCGCCTGTCTAACGAAGGCCGGCATCCGGCGAAAAACGATGTCTTCCTCGGTTAGATGGCCATTCGCCACCAGCCGCTTGACCACACTTGCCGTGATCCCGTAGCGCTGGCTGAGCTCGATCAGACTCGCGCTCCTGCCCAGTTCGAGCAGCGTATCGAGCGCGGCTGCCTGTTTCTCTGTGAGCCCAGATTTGCGGGGCGGACTTCCAGCCCGCAGGCAAGATTCCCCGGCCACGCGAACGCCCTTGAGAATCCTGGCCTTGCCCTCAGGAGGAATCAGCTTCCAGTTTCGGCTGACTATCCCCTTCTTCTCCAGGGAGCGGATGGCTCTGTTGGCCTGGTCCTCGCCCATTGCGTCCCGGATATCGGTGAGACTGGGAGCGGGGGTCCGGCCGCAGATCAGGTCAAGAGCGGACGATTCCGCGGGCGAAAGACACGCACCGTGCTCGGGGTCACGCACCGCCGAAACGTATCCCTCGACTCGAGATTGCAGTGCCCCGGGCATCACCGCCAACAGGCTTCTGGCATAGGAACACGCATATCTCTCGGCGATCCACCGGGCAAGTTTGACGAGATCCTCATTGATAGTGAATGGAGTCTCGATCTGCGCGATAAGGGGCTTGGTACTCGTAAGGTCGGTTGTCTTATCGAATCCAACCACATAACCAACAGCCTGGCGGGCCCCGAGCGGCACGAGCACACACGCGCCAACGGAAAGCTTACCGGCCAGGCTGTCAGGTATCTCGTAGGTCAGAAAGTCAATTGAACTGGTCGCTCCGGTATCTACAACGACCTTGGCATACAACTATAGACCAGCTTCTTTCCTGAGGACGTCGGCCATATCGGTTTCCTCCCAGGGCACTTCAAGGTCGGTCCGTCCGAAATGGCCGTAAGCGGCGGTCTGCTTATATATGGGCCTGCGCAACTTGAGTTTGTCCATGATGCCGCGCGGGGTCAGGTCGAAGTACTTCAGAACCAGTTCGCCGATCTTATCATCGGGCACGACTCCAGTGCGCCAGGTGTCCACCATAACACCCATCGGCTCAGCCTTGCCTATCGCATAAGCCACCTGAAGCTCGCAGCTTGTGGCAAGTCCGGCCGCCACGACGTTCTTAGCCACATACCGCATCATGTATGCCGCGGATCTGTCGACTTTGGTCGGGTCCTTGCCGGAGAAACAGCCGCCGCCATGTTTGGCGTAGCCGCCGTAAGTATCAACGATGATCTTGCGCCCGGTCAGACCCGTGTCGCCCTGGGGGCCTCCGACCGAGAAGCAACCGGTGGGGTTGATATAGAACTCAGTCGAGTCATCAACGTACTCAGCGGGCAGGATTGGTTTGATTACCTGGGCGATCACGTCCTCCCGGATCGTCGATTGCGGGATGTTCGGCTCGTGCTGTGCGGACACGACCACATTGGCAATGCGGATAGGCTTGTTCTTTTCATAGTCTACGGACACCTGAGTCTTGCCGTCCGGTCGAAGATACGGCAGATCACCGTTCTTCCGGACATAGGCAAGTCGACGAGCCAACTTGTGCGCCAGCATTATCGGCATCGGCATCAGCTCGGGTGTCTCATCGCAGGCGAAGCCAAACATCATGCCCTGGTCGCCGGCCCCGCCGGTGTCCACACCCATAGCGATATCAGGCGACTGAGAGTGAATGGCAGTGAGTACTCCGCAGGTCTGATAGTCAAAACCGTATTTCGCTCTGGTGTATCCGGCTTCCTCAAGGGTGCGCCGCACCAGGGATGTGATATCAACGTAGGCGTGAGTGGTAATCTCACCCGCAACGATGACGACGCCGGTGGTCAGCAGGGCTTCGCACGCCACTCTTGCCGCCGCGTCCTCCTCCAAAATCCTGTCCAGTACCGCATCCGATATCTGATCAGCCAGTTTGTCAGGATGCCCCTCGGTGACTGACTCAGAAGTAAATGTGTGAGTTCTCACACTCATCTTAGTTCCTCCTTAAAGCGCTTCTGCACGTAGTCCAATATTCTGTCGGCCAGCTCGCCTTTTGACATGCGCGGCAGTCTGACCACGTCACCGCCTCGCGAAATGAGCGTTGCTTCGTTTGTATCGCTGCCGAACGTATCGCTGCCGAATGACACGTCGTTGGCCACAATCAGATCCAGATTCTTCGCTTCCAGCTTTTCCTCGGCATAGTCAAGGTGGTTTTCGGTCTCGGCCGCGAAACCCACCACCACCCGGCCGCCCTTACGCTCACCCACTTCGCGAAGTATATCAGGCGTTTGCTCAAGGTCAATCTGCAGCCCCCCGGACTTCTTCTTTATCTTGCTCCCACTCACCCTCGAAGGGGTGAAGTCAGCAGGCGCCGCTGCGGAGATCACCAGATTGACTTCGTCGATGCGGCTGAGCACCGCCTCGTGCATCTCGTGCACTGTGTCCACGCTTATCAGCTCTACTCCGTCCGGCGGTGGGATTTCGGTGGGTCCGCTGACCAGCACCACGTATGCGCCGCGCCTGGCGGCACGCTCGGCGATGGCATAGCCCATCTTCCCGCTGGAACGATTGGTGATATATCTGACCGGGTCTATGGGTTCGCGTGTCGGCCCGGCAGTAACCATTACGCGAACGCCGAAGTAGTCTCTGTGAGTGCCAGTCAGGATTTCCTCGACCTTGCGAAGAATGAACCCCGTATCCACCAGCCGTCCAATCCCCTCGTTGCCGCACGCAAGCATCCCCGACTCCGGCTCCAGGATTATCCTGTTGTAGTTGCGCAGCCTGTCGATGTTCGCCACTACCAGCGGGTTGGAGTACATGTTGGAGTTCATAGCCGGTGCAATAACAATCGGGCACTTTGCGACCAGAGCCATCGTGGAGAGCATATCGTCCGCCAAACCGTGGGCCAGCTTGGCGATCATGTTGGCTGAAGCCGGGGCAATGAGCATCAGATCAGCGCTCTCGGGGAGTGAGACATGCACGATCTTTCGCTCGGTGGGCGGCTCAAACATATCAGTGATGACCGGATTGGAGGTCAAAGACCAGAATGTCGCGGGACCGACAAGCTTGGTGGCGCTTTCTGTCATTACGACGTGGACATCCGCGCCCTTCTGAACCATCGAGCTGGCCAGATAGGCTGCCTTGTATGCAGCAATGCTGCCAGTGACTCCGAGTATGATCTTCTTTCCGGCCAGTGCCGTATCGCAAATATCGTTCATCTGATAACCTTACAGTGCTCGGCAAGAATAATCGACCTGAGCCGATCCACGGCGTCTTTCACCAGGTCGTTGCATACGATATAGTCGTATGTCATGGCCAGCAGTATCTCACTATGGGCATCGGACAGTCGTTTCTGCAGCGCCTCCTCAGACTCCGTTCCACGACCTCGCAGCCGCTCTTCAAGGACGGATAATGATGGAGGCACAATAAATACCATAATGGCATCACCCATCGCACGCTTCACGCTTGCCGCACCCTGTATATCGATCTTGAGCACCACGTCTCTACCTTCGGAGAGCTTCTCCAACACCGGCTGACGGGGAGTGCCATAGTAGTTGCCGTGCACAACAGCGTGCTCCAAAAGCTGATCGGATTCGATGAGTTCGCGAAAAGCGTCTTCTGAGACAAAGGTGTAGCTTCCCTCAGGTTCGCCGTCACGGCGGGCCCGAGTGGTGGTCGTCACGCAGTGCCAGAGATTTGGCAGGAGCTTCTTGACTTCCTCAAGCACCGTATCCTTGCCCGAACCGCTCGGTCCGGAAACCACAAACAGCAAACCGCGAGCTTGAGTCAGACCATCCAGCACAATCCCGCCTCCTCCGACCGGCAACTAAGAGTATATCACTGGCGGATTAGGGGTGTCAACGACACTAAGAAGTGGGGGCCGGACCGCATGTGTAGAAGAATCAGTGAAGCCCGATGGTGAATGCAATGACAGCGCCTAGCCCCACCTGCTTCGGGACGAGAACCAGTCACCGAAGCATGGCCCATCCTCCCGCCGCTCCGGGACGAAGGCAGTCCCGGAGCATAGAAGAACCTGTGCACCCTACACACATTCCAGGGCCCGCTCCAGGTCGGCAAGTAGATCGTCGACGTGTTCAAGCCCAATCGAGATTCTGATCAGATTCCCCGTGATCCCGGCGGCCGCTCTGGCATCCTCCGGCATCGAAACGTGTGTCATAGTCCAAGGGTGCTCGATCAGCGATTCCACACCGCCCAGCGACTCGGCCAGTATGAACAGCTTGACGTGTGAGAGCAGCCGGAATGCCTCGTCCTCCCCTCCTTTGACTCTAAACGAGAACGTTCCACCAAAGCCAGTTGTCTGACGCAGAGCCAGACTATGCTGAGGGTGACTCTCCAAGCCGGGGTGCAGAACCGCCTCGATCTTTTCGTGAGCTTCCAACCAGCGGGCAACTTCAAGAGCATTGCGGTTGTGCGCCTCCATCCTCAGGGCCAGGGTCTTCAGCCCGCGAAGGACAAGGAAACAGTCCTGCGGCCCCTGGCAGGTGCCCATAGCGTTCTGATGATAGAAGACGCGCTCTGCTAGTCCGGCATCATTGACTATGATCGCTCCGCCCACCACATCCGAGTGACCGTTGATGTACTTGGTGGTTGAATGAAGAACAATGTCGATCCCGAGAGCCAGCGGCTTCTGGAAGTAGGGCGACAGGAATGTGTTGTCACATACGGTCAGTATGTTCCTTGATCTGGCTATCTCAGCTATAGCAGAGAGATCCAGCAGATTCATCAGCGGATTGGTTGGAGTCTCAGCCCAGATGAGCCTGGTGTTCGGTCTGATTGCGTCTTTCAGCGCCTCCAGTTCTCGGAGGTTCACGAACTGCACCTCCACTCCGTGCCTTGCTACGACTCCCGTCAGGAGCCGATAGGTGCCGCCATACAGGTCATCGTGCACGATCACGTGGTCGCCTGAGTCTAGCAGCGCGAGAGCCGTGGTTTCGGCTGCCATTCCCGTGCCGAACACGAATCCATGACTACCCCCCTCAAGTGCTGCAAGACAATCCTCGAGCGCCTTGCGTGTGGGATTGCCGGAACGCGAGTAGTCAAACGGGCCCATCTGTTTCACGCCCTTGTAGGCGAACGTTGACACCTGATATATCGGCTGCATCACAGCGCCGTAGGCCGGGTCGGGCCCCTGGCCTGCGTGGATGGCTAATGTCTCGAACTTCATCGCGGCTCCTCCTCCAGTACGGCTGCTATTAAAGCACTGCTGCCAGTATACCAGTTGAGTGTCACACCTGTCAAAGTTGTTAGAGCGGAATAGTCTGGAATATTTTTCTGAAACGCTTGACAGCCTCGCCATTTGTGGGTATAATACAGTAGGCCGATGGGTATACTCTACATTGTCCCTCGGCAGGAAGGAGCAACGTGATGTCAAAATGGGTCGAGGACAATTCGCTGTCCGTAGGGCGCACTCCGCTTGTGCGCATAGACCGAATCAATGAGGGTGCGGGGGCAACCGTGTTTGCCAAGATTGAAGGACAAGACCCGGCATGCTCTGTCAAGTGCCGTATCGGGGCGGCGAGCAATATGGAGACACATCATTCAAGGAGGTTCGAATTGAAGACTACTCTAATAGTGAGCTTGTTGGCAGTGCTGTTCATCCTGTCGGCATCGGCAGGGGCGTTGGCGGCGGTTGATTCCGTCGACATACTGATTAAGGCGCTGATAGATCAGAAAGTAATAGCCGAAGATAGCGCGGCATCGATCCGTGCGGAGATCGCGACCCTGCGTCAGGACGAAGATAAGGCCAGGAAGTCGTTTAACGTAACTGGAAAGACCCCAATCAAGATAAACGGTTACTTTCAGCAGAGGTACACCCACTACACTCAGGACGGCGTCAGCGATTCGTTTGAAACGAAACGTCTGCGTCTGCTCTTGAGTGGAGACGCAACTCCTGATATCTTCTACAACCTGCAGCTTGAACTGGCCGGTTCAAGCAAGGCCTTGACTCAGGCGACCCTGGCAGGTACCCCGCCGTCGCTGACGACCAAGACCGGAAGCTTCTCCAAGCCGCTCCTTCTGGATGCCGTAGCTGGATACAAACTGCCCGGTGATAGACGCATATCGATTGGACAATTCAAGACCCCGTTCGGTCTAGAGTTCCTTACCGCCGCGTCGAGCACCGACGCGATCAACAGCCCCAGGGTAATCGGATCGCTGGTCCCCGGATACGACACCGGCATACAGTACAGCGGCGCTAAGCCTCTGAATGACGGGGGTACCAGGCAGATAACATATGCGTTCGGTCTCTTCAATGGAGCCGGCATCAATACTGGCGACGATAACGAGCATAAAGATCTTGCCGGACGGCTCGTCTTGAAGCCCGGAATAGAAGGACTGTCGCTCGGTCTGGCTCACTATAGCGGAAGAGCAACAGCGACCAAAACAACCAGAGACAGGACCGGAGTAGAGGCCGTCTACGTTCGCACTCCGTGGACAGTCAAAGGCGAATACATCAGTGGCAAGGACGGTCTCACAAAGAAGAACGGCTGGTATACGACCGCCATAAGGCAAGTGAACGACAAGTCCCAGGCTGTGGTCCGCTACGACACCTACGAGCCGAACAAGTCAGTAGCAGATGATGGATCGAATACCTTGACTCTGGGATACAACTACTTCTTCAACAAGGACGGCTACTCCCGCTTGCAGTTAAACTGGGAGAAGCATACTGAGGAAGGACCTTCGAAAGACGACGACCTGTTCCTCGCACAGTTCCAGGCGGGATTCTGAGAAAAAGACTCAATTCATGATCGGAGCCATCGCGGCAAATGTTGGGGGGGTGATCGCGCGTGAGATGGAATGCTGAGCTACCTGGACCCGCGCCTGTGTGTTGGGCGGAGGAAGCCTGAGAAACGACTGATCGATCTGAGATCATGGCTCGCCGAGTACGGACAACGCAATTGTGAATAGCTTTCCGAGAAGGCAGCGATTGCACGGACTATGCCGCAGATCATCGTCAGGGCATCACTTGTAACTAGTAATGTATATCGAACAAGATGGAGGTAACACAACGTTGAAACGAATAACAGCATATGTCAATCTATTGCTAGCCGTCACCGCGGTGGTCGGCGCCTTCTACTACATTCCGGCACTTGTCCGAGTAGAAGCAGCCACTCTCACGGAGATTGTGGTGGCTGATGCCAAGACCACCCATCATCTGAATCTGTATGTAGCACAGGAACTGGGCTACTTCGAGAAGCGTAATCTGAAAGTGAAGATAGTCGAAGTAAAGGACTTGGCCGCGGCGCGAGACGCACTCGTAACCGGGTCCGCCGATGTATTCTGGTCTTGCCCTACGCTGGCCATATCGGCGATTGCCAATGGTGCTCCGCTTCAGATCATCTCTCAGGTCAAGAAGCCCTGCACTTCAGTGCTGGTCGTTGACAAGAAATCGCCAATCAAGAAGTATACGGATCTTAGGGGTAAACGCATAGCAGGGATCTCTCCCACTTGTGAGGCGGTAATCGCTCTTGCCAGCAAGGCCAGACAGGCGAAGTCCGAGTTTAATCTCGTCAAGCTGGCAGGTGGGCCGGCGATAGCCGCACTCGAAGCAAAGCAGATCGACGGCGCTATCCTCGAGGAACCTCATGTCAGCATCGCCGAACTGAAGGGGTACAAGGTACTGTTTCGCGAAGCATCCGCGAATATCCCGTGCCGAACGATCAATGCTCGAACAGCTTTCATCAAGAGCAACGACAAGGCTATTAAGGCATTCATCGGCGCCATCGAAGAAGCGAACAGGTACATCCTGAAAGACCCCGCCAGTGATAGAGTCGTGGATATAGCGCATAAGTACACCGGCGCGCCCAAGGACGCCATAGTGCACGGAAATGCGCGTCTGCGGTTTAGAACCAAGATCGACGAACCCGGACTGGCTGCACTGGGGAGAGAGCTCGTGGCTGTCGGCGACATAAGGAGCTATCCTGCCAAGACCATCTTCGCCCCTTCGTTCAAGGGGATCACCTGGGGTAGACGGTAGCATTGAAGTGCGGCAGGTACCGGCCAGTGCACCTATTCATGTAATGCGGGAGACAGGGCACGGCGCTTACAGGAGATCGTGTCCTGTCTCTTATCAGGAGTTAATCGCATGCAGAAAGCCGTCAGGAGCAACTTGCTCGGAATATCGCTGGCTCTAGTCGCTCTGGCGCTCGTTTGCTGGGGCCTCTACAGGGCGGCAGGAGTGACAGGAAACGGAGGCAATGCAGCTTCGAATAGACCATTTGTCGTCGGGTATGTGCGCACTCCTCTTCTTGCTCCGGTATTCGTTGCCTTACAGGAAGGCACGATCTCAACAAAGCATACGAAGCATTTCGACAGTGGAAGTGAGATCGGCTACGGGCTGATCTCTGGTGACCTGGACGCAGGATTTGTCGAAGCCGCCAAGGCACGGAATCTACTCAGCCTGTCGAGGTCGCGTGGGGTAGGATTGAGTGCGGTCGGGAGCATTGAATTTCCCTACGGCGCTACCCTGATAATCAGGAAGGACCTGGACATTAGATTGAATGACTTGAATGGCAGAACGATTGCAGCCGGATCGCCGAGCTGCCGGATGCTGCATCAATTCACCGCTGATGCGAAGCGTCTCGAAGTTGACTTGAGCCGGTCCAAGCTGATCTACATGTCGTTCGATGACATGCTGCCGGCCTTGGAGGCGCGAAGAATCGATGCTGCCGTTGTCAAGGGGGCTCACGCTATTCTTGCCGAATCAGAAGATCATATGGTTCTCTACCAGAATTGGGACGTGCAGGCTGGAGATGAATGCTGCCCCGCAACTCTGTCGCAAACGGAATTCCTTCTGATAGTGAGGTCTGAACGGGTGAAGGACGCCGCAGCACTTGTTTCGTTGCTTGAGCAGGCCTCGAAGAAGACCGATCCGGATGTGACACTGAAGGCAACTGCCAAAATGACGGGCTTTCCTGAAGAGAAGCTTGAACGATACCCCATAGCCACATTTGCGCCTGTATCTGCAGAGTGGAGCAGGATCCTGGGAATATGAGTCTGGAGCGAACAGTTATGAACATGAAGCGTTTGCGCGAAGAAGAACGCGTTGATACGAACTACGCTGCGAGTGGCTGGAATCTTGTTCGTCGCGAGATCTTCTCGTTCCTCAAAGCGTCTTGCGGAAGTCTAGTTACTCGCGAGTTCTTGAGCGTTAGCATTCCACTGTTGGCTCTCTGGGAGGTCATCCCTCGTACGGGCATCGTACCGTCGTCGTTGCTGCCTCCACCATCGTATGTGGCAGTGATAGGTTGGGAAATGCTATCCAGCCAGGCCTTGCTTGGCCACATCGCGATCAGCTTGCAGCGTCTGTTTCTGGGGCTTCTATTGGCCTTTGCGTTAGGTTTTCCTATGGGAGTGATGATGGGCTGGAATCAGTTTGTTAGGAAGCACGCACTGCCGCTGTTCCAGCTACTCGCTCCGGTGCCTCCTCCGGCATGGGTTCCGATAACAATAATCGTGCTTGGGGTGGGTCTGCCTATGCAGACGTTTCTCATATTCCTCGGAGCATTCTATCCTATCCTATTCAACACCTACCAGGGTGTCAAGGATACAGAACCGCGATATCTTGCATCGGGTCGTGTCTTCGGAGCGAGTGAATGGACGCTGATCCGCAAAGTCTTCATACCTCACGCCTTAGGACCTGTCGTCATGGGGGTCAAGATTGGCATAGCAATGGGTTTGGTGATGCTCATCATCGCGGAGATGCATGGTGCGCACAGTGGTGTAGGCTACGTCCTAATCGAGTCGAAGGACTACTTCCGTGTAGACCGGATGGTGGTCTGTATGATAGTGCTTGGATCGACCGGTTGGCTGCTTATTGAGATCATGAAGTACTTTGAGGCGAAGTTGGCAATCTGGAGGATGGGGAGGTAGAGGCTGAATGATTGAAGCGCGCAGGATAAGCAAGTTCTTCTCAATAGTTGATGAAAACGGAATTGCGGCCGGATTGACCGCCGTGCTATCGGTTTCGTTGAGGATACCGTCTGGTCGGTTCGTCTCTCTCGTTGGGCCAACCGGATGCGGTAAGTCTACATTCCTCGAGATTCTTGCCGGTCTCCAGGCGCCTACGGAAGGTGAAGTCTACATAGACGGCAAGCTGGTGCTGGAGCCGTTGCCGGGCACGCGCAAAGAGATGGAGGAGTATCGCAAGCGGTATCGCTTTCTATCCCCCATCACGAATAGCCTTATACGCAACAACCCGAAACACGACATAGCGATGATCTTCCAGGATTATGCCGTGTTCCCGTGGATGACCGCGTTGAAGAATGTGATGTTCACTCTGGAGTTGAGAGGAGTTCGCAGGAGTGATCGCAAAGGTCTCGCGTTGAGATACCTGGCCGACGTTGGTCTGGCAGGTGCCGAGAGCAAGTATCCTTCGCAGATGTCGGGAGGGATGAGGCAGCGTCTGGCGCTTGCCAGGGCATTGTCCGTGGAACCCAAGATCATCTTGATGGACGAACCTTTCGCAGCTGTCGACGCAATGACCCGAGAGAGGCTTCAGGACGATCTGCTTCGCTTGTGGGAGGAGACAGGCAAGACCATCGTGATGGTCACTCATGATATAGACGAGGCGTTGTATCTCTCGGACGACATAGTGGTATTTTCGCCATTGCCAGGCACTATCCGCAATCAAATAGCCGTGGACATCCCCCGACCGCGTTCCCGGGACGCCGTTGATATGTCAGACTTGAAGACTCGCATACGCAAGATCTATGAGTACGACGCCTATGCTGAGACGGAATACAGCATCTAGGCTGCAGGTGGACTCGTTGATATCGATTATTGTTGATACCGAGGTGTACGGAGGGAAACATGAATAGATTACCAGAAGACAACCGCTCAGGACCAGTGCCATTCAGAAACGAGATATATAGTAGCATAACTCAGGCCATTGGACGAACCCCAATGGTCCGCTTGCAGCGCATGGTTGATGGGGATGCTCAGGTCGTAGCTAAACTTGAATCGTTCAACCCCGCAGGAAGCGTAAAATGCCGGATTAGAGCGGCTATGCTGGAGGATGCAGAGCGATCCGGCAGTCTGCGCAAGGGCATGACTGTCATAGAGCCAACCAGCGGCAATACGGGCATCGGTCTGGCCTATGCTTGTGCTGCAAAGGGCTATCGCCTGATACTCACCATGCCCGAGACAATGTCAATCGAGCGCCGTAAGCTTGTTCAGATGCTCGGCGCTGAGCTGGTGCTTACACCTGGCCCTGAAGGCATGGCTGGCTGTGTATCCAGAGCGAAGGAACTGAACCGACAGATGAAGGACAGCTTCATGCCGATGCAGTTCAGCAATCCTGCAAATCCGAAGATACATCGCGAGACAACTGCAGAGGAGATCTGGGCTGATACGGCTGGTAAGGTAGACGCATTTGTTGCAGGAGTGGGAACGGGCGGCACAATAACCGGGGTGTCCGAGGTTATTAAGGCAAGAAAACCCTCGTTTCAGGCCATTGCAGTGGAACCGGATGCTTCACCGGTTCTGTCAGGCGAAAGACCTGGACCGCATCGTATCCAAGGTATTGGCGCCGGATTCGTACCCGAAACACTGAACCGTAAGATCATTGACCGGGTGGTAAGGGTAACAAATGAAAACGCATTCGCCACTGCGCGTCGAGCGGCCAGAGAGGAAGGAATACTGTGTGGGATATCGAGCGGAGCGGCTCTTTGGGCTGCTATAGAGCTTTCCAAGGATCCCGATGCACGAGGAAAGCTGATAGTCGTCATGCTTCCAGACTCAGGGGAAAGGTATATCAGCACGCAGTTATCCGAAGTGGACATTGAGCAGTAGTGTCTCTCGTTTCCAAGCATCCTGATCCCGGGACCAACGGGTTCTTCTGGCGACTGGGAATGTAGGGGCTTACAAACTTCATCGCGGCTGCTATTCCAGCATTGCTGCCAGTATACCAGTTGAGTGTCACACCTGTCAAAGTGAGTAGAGCGGAATAGTCTGGCATGTCTTCTTGAAGCGCTTGGCAGCCTCGCCATTTGTGGGTATAATACAGTATGCCGATGGGCTTGCTATGCATTCTGTCTGCTTCGGTAATGTCTTCGTCCCGAAGCATTGCGCCGCCTACTCCACGTATTCGACCTCAACCCCTCTTGGCGCTAATGCCGCCCTCAGTCTCTGGGCCAAGGCGAGCACCCCAGGCTTTTCCGTTTCGAAATGCCCGGCATCAATCATAGCAAGGCTCAGCACTTCCGCGTCGACCAGATCATGGTGTTTCGTGTCGCCGGTCACAAAGACATCTGCGCCGGCGCGGGCTGCGTCCGTGAACATCGAGGAGCCACCGCCTGCAACGAGCGCAGCACGAGAGATAACACGGTCGGTCTCGCCTCGAACCCGCATCACAGTCAACCCAAGCCTGCTTCTGACGCGATCCGCGAACGCGCCCAGAGTCACCGGCTCTGCAAGCGAGCCTATTCTACCAAGACCCACGGGCGGACCGGAGTTCAGCAACTCGCACACGTCGTAGGCCGGCACTTCGTATGGATGCGCTGCGAGCATAGCAGCCAATGCATTGTCTCGAACATGCTTTTCACAGACCATCTCCAGCCGTATCTCCGGGACGGTCTCAAGCTTGCCCACTGAACCTACGTAGGGATTCGCACCTTCAAGCGGCAGGAATGTTCCGAGGCCCGGAGTGCGAAAACTGCAATGCGAATATGTGCCTATATGCCCCGCCCCGGCTTCAGATATTGCCTCGATCATCTTCTCCAGAGATTCCTCGGGGACGAACACGACGATCTTGCTCAGGCGCTCGCCCGATCCGCCCAGGCAGGTGCACTCCACAATCCCCAGCGCATCAGCCAGACTATCATTTGTCCCGCCGGGAGCGGCATCGAAGTTGGTGTGAGCGGCGTAGAACGCAGTTCGGGAGCGTACCAGGGTGATAACGCGCTCTGCCACCGCGCCGCCGCCCTCAAGCGAGGTCAGCGGAGAGTAGATGAGCGGATGATGAGCCACTAGCACGCAGTCCTGACGCCCAGCGGCCTCGGCCACGACCCTCATCGATGGGTCCACCGATACGAGCACCACCGAAGCGCGATCTTCACGGCTGCCGGTCTGCAGCCCTATCGGGTCTCCCGGCCGCGCAAGGTGCGGCGGAGCCAGTGCGTCAACCTCACGTATAACGTCCGAAACTGTCAGCATTTCTGTCCGACCTCCATAGATCACTTCTTATCGCACTTGGCCAAACTCTCCTTCCCAGTGGGCAGACACGCAGGTCTGCCCCTACATCTGGTAGATGCGGCAAACGAGCCGCCGCATGACGAGTGCGCAAAAATCACATTGGGTTCGCGAGGAAGAGATGGAATATCTTTGTGAGGCGGAACATACCTGTCATTAGTGCCAGGCTGTCATTTGCGAACGAATGTGAGGAATCTCATTGCCTCTCGATGGGGTGCGATTTGAAATCGCACCCCATCGAGAGGCGGTCGAAATGACGTGACCTCGAGGCTCATCTCTACGTGCGAGGAAAGATCAACGAATGTTTGTACTGGTTGGCGCCGGCATAGTAATAGCCAGCATTCTCGTGGGATACACCATGCATGGCGGCAAGGTCGCCGCATTGATGCAAATATCAGAGTTTATCATCATCGGCGGAGCCGCTCTCGGCAGCGTTGTGATCGGCTACTCCATGAAGAGCGCCATCAAGTTCCTGATGTGCGGTCTGACGCTGATGAAGGGCAATCCGTACACTAAGAAGGTCTACCTCGAGTTGCTTCAAGCAATGTATGAGCTTTTCACGGTGGCCCGAAAAGAGGGACTGATCGCGCTGGAACGGCATGTCGAGACGCCTCAAGAGTCTGACGTGCTGCAGAAGTACAAGTCGTTGATGGACAACCATCACGCCGTGGACCTGCTGTCGGACACGCTGAAGCTGGTGGTGATGGGCGGAATCAACATATATGACCTGTCAGACATGATGGACATAGACCTCGAAGCGCAACACGAAGAGGCGATGAAACCCACTCAAGTCATACAGATGGTCAGTGACGCTATGCCAGGCTTCGGCATTGTGGCCGCCGTCCTGGGAGTTGTAATCACCATGCAATCGATCGGCGGGCCGCCAGAGCAGGTCGGCGAGAAGGTCGCCGCTGCCCTCGTAGGGACTTTTCTGGGGATTCTTATGGCCTACGGATTTCTGTCGCCCATGGCGAAACAGGCGGAAGCAATCGTGAAGAGCGAGTCACAGTATATGGCCTGCATAAGAAACGCAGTGGTAGCATTCGCAAGAAGCGATGCCCCGCTGATCTGCGTTGAGTTCGCCCGCAGAAACATCGAGCCCGACGCGCGACCGTCGTTTGCCGAGATGGAGAACAAAGTCAAGAACAGGAACAAGACCGAAGATGATCTTGAGCTTGCAGATGCCGCATAGTCTGGCCCGCTTCGGGGCACCCGCCCGCGAAGTATCGGAGAACTTGGCCTGCGAGAGAATTGGTTCGCGGGCGCGTGCCTTGAAGGTCGGCTCAATATACCAGGGACGGTAAGAAGTATTGGCAAACGGTGGAGAACAGGTTCGTATAGTCAAGCGAAAACGCGGACATGCGGCGCATCACGGAGGCGCGTGGAAGGTGGCGTTCGCGGACTTCATGACCGCTATGATGGCGTTCTTTCTGGTCATGTGGATAACGGGGATGAGTAACGAAGTGAAGTCCGCGGTCAGTTCATACTTCAAGGATCCTATTGCATTCAACGAGGCGATAAGAGCGGGAAATGCCCCGTTTGAAGTCTCGGAGGGCAGCGTCGACGACAAGAACGACACAGCTTCCTCCAACAGCGGCGAGGCGGCAAACCTCAAGAAGGCGATGCAGTCTATCCAGAAGATCGTGGACGAGACTCCGGAGTTCAAGGAACTGAGCAAGTACGTCGAGATGAAGATGGTGAATGAGGGACTGCTGATCGAGCTGGTCGAAGCGAAAGAGTCCCTGTTCTTTGACAGTGGCAGCGCAAAAGTGAAACTCACGACTCAACACTTGCTGGAGCGCATAGCCTATGAACTCAAAGGGTTGCCAAACAAGATAATAGTCGAAGGGCATACAGACAACCGCCCTCTCGCAAAGCGCGGCACCTATACAAACTGGGAGCTTTCAGCTGACCGCGCAAACGGTGCAAGGCGTGTCCTGAAGCAGGGCGGAATGCCTGACTCGCAGATAGCCCAGGTCAGAGGCTACGCGTCCACACAGCCACGCGACCCGTCCAACCCAGGACACTTTACCAACAGGCGAGTGAGCATCATTGTGAAGATGACTTCGGGTGCGCCCGATGGCTCGCTGAAGCTGTCCCTGAAAGACAAGGCCAGGGGAGAGGCTACGGTGACATCGCCCTCCGGCCACGCCGATTCATCGACCCATCCGGCAAGCACAGCGAAACCGAAAGAGAAGATCGACATCGGCGTACCCTCATTTGCCCCGGGCAAGAAGCACTAGACATTCCGCCCGCCGCCAGTGCCCCTGTGATACCGCAGGGCACGGTTCCACGGACAGATAGCATCTGCTTGACACTTGACTTGCTTCTCTTCGGAACAGATAATTAGATTGCAGTTGCAGGCAGGAGCCCGGAACTCGGCAATTACGCGTGAGATAACTGCACGAGGTCGGCTATCTCACGTTCAAGGGGTGTGCTTTGGGCAGCACCGGCAATTCTTGCCTTCGGCGCTCTTCTTATGGCCTTTGTGCTTGCCATAATGTATCTCCATACCAGACAGCTCATGGGATGGCGCGGAGCCAAGTCTGCCTGGCTGGCAATCATCGGGTTCGGAGCCGTGCTGTTTACGCTCATCGGAGTCAGCTACCTGTTCTCAGGGTTACACAGCTACGCGAAATAAGGCCACTACAGCCAAACGAGGCTTGGTGTCCGTTCTTTACAAGGACGACAAGTGCATCTAGTTGTCATCGGTCTTAACCATAGGACTGCGCCAATAGAACTCAGGGAGAAACTGAGCGTTCCGGAAACGCGTCTACCCGAAGCCCTCGATGATCTTGCCTCGCACCCGCGTAATGCAGAGTGCCTGATCCTTTCTACCTGCAACCGAACCGAGGTTTACGCGGCCACGACCGCAAAGTCCGACGATGCGTTGATTACTGCCTGGATGAGCAGGTTTTTCGCCACCGCCGCCAGCGACTTTGAGCCGCATCTCTACCGGCACGCCGGTCACAAGGCAGTCGAACACCTCTTCAGGGTCGCCTCGGGCATAGACTCGATGGTAATCGGAGAAGCACAAATCCTCAACCAGGTAAAGAACGCCTACTCCGCGGCGTCCCAATCCGGACATACCGGTGCTGTGCTGAACAGTCTCTTCCAGAAGGCGCTGAACGTGGGCAAGAGAGCACGGACTGAGACGGAGATAGGACGCGGGGCGTTCTCGGTCAGCTCGGTTGCGGCGAGTCTGGCGAAGTCGATCTTTGATGATCTCAAAGGCCGCACGGTGTTGATCATAGGAGCTGGCGAGATGGGAGAACTGACCGCCACACACCTGCTGGCATCCGGAGTCGGCAACATCCTTGTGGCCAACAGGACCTACGAGCGCGCAGTGAGCATTGCGGAACGATTTGGCGGACGCCCGATCAGTTTCGAAGACATCCCCTCGGCGCTGGGATTCGCGGACATCGTTGTAACATCCGCCAGCGCCGCTCAACCAATCATCTCCCGCAACACCGTAGCCGCGGCCATGCGGGTTAGGCACGGACGCCCTTTGTTCTTCATCGACATCGCAGTGCCAAGAGACATCGAGCCGGGCGTCGAGGAACTTGACGGGGTGTTTGTCTACAACATCGATGACCTCCAGGCTGCCGTTGAGACTCACTCCGCAGCCCGCCGCATCGAAGTCTCCAAAGTGGAAGACATTATCAGGGAGGAACTGGAGGAGTTCATGGTCAGGTTCAGAACCTTTGGCGCAGTACCGGTAATCACGGCGATGCTCAACAAGTTTGAGGAGATACGTCTGGAGGAGATGCAGAAGCTCAACGGAAAGCTGCGACACCTGTCCGCTGAAGACCTCGACGTAATCGACGCCGTCACGCGTTCGATCGTGCACAAAATCTCGCACACGCCCATGCTCCAAATCAAAGACTACATGACCCGCGACGATGCCGCAGCTAGGCTCGACTCGATATGCGAGCTCTTCGGCATCTGCCCGGTTGACGTTCAGACCCAGGACGAAGAACAGGACACAGACTAGGACACAAACATGGAACACACCGCTGCTGCAATAGATGTTGCCCTGCTGTTATACGGCTGTGCCTGTGCGCTGTACCTGTGGAGCATTCTGGGCGGGGCCACACTCATCAGGCGTGCAGCGCCGGTATGCGCCGCCCTGGGCCTGGCATTCCACGGAGCCGCCATTGGAGGAATAGCTGTTCGTCTGGGCAGAGCGCCGATCATGAACCTGTTCGAGTCTCTCATCGTTCTGGCGTGGGTACTGGTGGCCTTATACCTTGTGATGGAGCGCAGGCACAGAATCGCGGCCCTTGGGGCCTTTTCCACACTCATTAGTCTCTGCATGCTCGCCATATCGTCAACAATCCCCAACAGTCTTAACGAGGCACTCGTGCCGGCCCTGCGAAGCCAGTGGAGCGTGGTCCACGTGGTTACCTGCCTGATCAGCTACGCCTGTTTTGTGCTGGCCTTCGGATGCGCGGCCGCTTATATGCTGCAGGCGCACATTCTGAAGACAAAGAGAGCTTCACTCCTGCAGACACGGCTGCCATCTCTTGACGCGGCCGATCAAATGGCCTACAAGATGGTCTCTGTCGGCTTTCCAATGCTCACGTTGGGCATCATCACCGGATCGCTGTGGGCTCAAACCGCCTGGGGATCGTACTGGAGCTGGGACCCCAAGGAAACCTGGGCGCTAATCACGTGGCTGGTGTACGCGGCTTATCTACACGTAAGAATCATCAGCAAGTGGCGCGGGAGATGGGCAAATCGGCTACTTGTCGCAGGATTCGTCTGTGTCATCGCAACCTACATCGGAGTGAACTTCCTCGCGCGAGGGCTGCACAAGTATAACTGGTAGACAGCCTGTTCCCCGGATTCAGCAGCAGCAAATACCCCGTAACCGACATCTGACACCTGACAACGCCGCCCCCCTGTAGACCGCTGGTTCTTTCCCTTCGCATCACGCTGGCACGGGAATTGCTGTTGAACATCTGACGCAAAAGGAGGGACGAGCGTGTCGCGTGACCTTTTCAACGATGTGACTTCGACAACCCTGCGCAAGACTCTGGATGCCACGGTCCTGCGGCAGAAAGCCATTGCCAGCAACATCGCAAATGTTGAGACGCCAGGCTACAAGCGAGCCGCAGTATCATTTGAAGGTGAACTCAAACGCGTGCTGGACCGAAGCCGAGGCCCACAGGCCCTGGACGCAGTCAAGAGCCTGCAACCCATTCGCCAGACAGACACCCAGAGTCCGGCAAGACCGGACGGCAACAACGTGAACATCGACGCGGAGATAGCCGACCTCAACAAGACGGTTCTGCTGAACCGCGCCGCTACGACACTGCTCCAGATTCGGGGCAATATGATGAAGAGCGCAGTGGAGGCTAAACGCTGATGAGTAGTTTTTCCTCATTCGACATAAGCGCGTCGGGCGTATTTGCCCAGCGCACACGTATGGACGCCATCGCGAATAACATCGCCAACGCGGAGTCAACTCGCACTTCGGAAGGCGGTCCGTACCGGCGCCAGACTGTCACATTCCGTGCGGTGTACGAAAACAGCCTCGGTAATCCGGCACCCGGAGGCGTGCGCGTCGAATCCGTAACGACCGACCCTTCCGATTTCAGGCTTGTGCACGACCCATCCCACCCGGACGCTGACGCCAATGGCTACGTGAAGATGCCCAACGTCAACATTGTCGAGGAGATGGTGGATATGATAAGCGCCACCAGGGCCTACGAGGCCAATATCACAGCCATGAACGCGACAAAATCGATGATTAACGCCGCTCTAGACATGGGGAAGGCGTAGCAAATACCGGGGGCGCGACCGTAGTTGCGCCTTGTCGGAAGGATAGTCGCCCCCTGCCGGAGCAGTTCGGAGACAGTATCTATGCGTGTATCACCAATAACTTCGATAACAGAATTGACACCCGCCGCCAGCATAACCAAGGCTGGCGAGGCAACAAAGGGCAGCGGAGTGTCGTTTACTGAGACAGTCAAGAAGGCCATTGCCTCAGTCAACGAATTGCAGTCCGACGCTGACGAGATGGCCAGAAAACTGGCAACTGGAGAGCTCGAGGACGTTCATCAGGCCGTTCTGGCTATGAACAAGGCGAAGTTGGCGTTCGACTTCACTCTGGCCGTGCGCACCAAGGTCCTCGAAGCCTATCAAGAAATCATGCGGATGCAGGTATAACTAGATGGACCAGCTCACAAACACGGGACCACTCGCCGCGCTGTCCAAGCTGTGGTCGGAGCTTACGCCGGCACAGCGGACTGTTGTGGTCTCTTTTGTCCTTTTCTCAACGGTGGCACTGGTGGTCGTGTCTCTAATCCTCTCCAAGCCCAAGAACGCTGTTCTGTTCTCCGGGCTCGAGTCCGAAGACGCCGGAGCAATAGTACAGAAACTGGGTGAGGAAAAAGTCCCCTACAAACTGTCCAACAACGGGTCCACGATCGAGGTGCCGGCGAGCAAAGTCTATGACATGCGTCTCAAGATGGCCACATTGGGGCTTCCGCAGGGCGGAAATGTTGGCTTTGAGCTTTTCGACAAGCAAACGTTCGGCATGACGGAGTTCACAGAGAGACTGAACTATCAGAGGGCGATACAGGGAGAACTAACCCGCACAATATCTCAACTGGCTCCGGTCATGGCGGCCAGAGTGCATATTGTTCTTCCCCAGGACAAGGTATTCCAGAGCGACCAGCAGCCGACCACAGCTTCAGTCGTGCTGCGACTTAGACGTGGCGAACCGCTGGGCGACGAGCAGGTAGCCGGAATCGTGCACTTGGTGGCCTCCGCAGTCGAGGGTCTCAAGGCCGAGAACATTACCATCGTGGACACGCTGGGTAATGTGCTGTCAGAGGCAACTGCGGGCGCGGGCTCCGGCGGCGGTCTGTTAACCGGTAACCAGTCCAAGCTCAAGAAGCAGTTCGAGACGGAGCTTTCACAGAACCTGCAGACGATGCTGGCCAAGATTGTAGGGCCGGACAAGGCCGTGGTGCGAGTGTCGGCAGATATGAGCTTTGACCAAGAGCAGACGAAAGCCGAATACGTTGAGCCGGCGAAAGTCGGAGGAGATGTGGGGATACCGGTATCTTCCGACACCAAGAAGGAGACCTACCGAGGCTCGGTGGTCCCCCCGGATGGAGTGCCCGGCGGAGGCACGCGCGGCCCCAACGACGAGTACACACTGGAAGAAACGAATAACCAGTATCAGGTGACGAAGCGAACTGTCGAGACTGTCACAGCCCCCGGCAAGATCAAGCGACTGAGCGTAGCCGTTCTGGTTGACGAAACGGTGGACCAGATGAAGGTCGCGTCGATTCAGGCCGCCGTTTCAGCCGCCGCAGGCGCCGACAACCGGCGGGGCGACCAGGTGACTGTTCAGCGAGTCGCGTTTGAGACGGCTTCACAGAAGGCGGTTGCCAAGGAGATGGCCAGCGAGTCGAACCGTCAGATGATCATGACCCTGGCCAGGGACGCGGCGGGCGTGATCTTGCTGATCGGCTTCCTGTTCTTCCTGCGGTCAATTGTTCGCGGCATCAGGGTGCAGACATCAAGCCCTGCGGTGGGGCGCGATTCGACCCTGAACTCGATTCAGGGACACCCCACTGGGGATGCCGCAGCGGTGACGGAGCAGCCCGTTTCTGCTGCGCCGATGCCCAACCCTGCGGAAC
>Ga0209609_10000321_pt1 | contig 28610 bp, 22 predicted proteins | sample LakKivw325mmetaG_FD_184136 | JGI IMG/M metagenome (GOLD analysis project Ga0209609, IMG submission 184136) | Anoxic lake water microbial communities from Lake Kivu, Rwanda to study Microbial Dark Matter (Phase II) - Lake Kivu water 325m metaG... | ecosystem: Environmental > Aquatic > Freshwater... | reverse complement strand
GTACGAGACCATTGTGGGCGAGCGCGGTTACCGGCTGAGCGGTGGCGAAAAGCAGCGCATCGCCTTGGCGCGCGTCATCCTGAAAGACCCACGCATCCTTGTGCTGGACGAAGCCACCAGCAGCCTGGACAGCGAGTCGGAGGCGCTCATCCAGGAAGCGCTCAAGCGCCTGATGGAGGGCCGCACCAGCATCGTGATCGCCCACCGCCTGAGCACCATCCTGGCTGCGGACCAGATCCTGGTGCTGGACCGCGGCACAATCGTCGAGCGCGGGGCGCATCAAGAACTGCTTAAGCAAGGTGGGCTATATGCCCACCTGTATGAGACGCAGTTCCGTCCAGGCTTGCAAAAACGAGTCTGAACCGCGGATGGCGCTGAGGTAATGATTGCGCATCCGAACCAGTAACCAGCTAACACGGGACTGTTGCTCACATCTGCTCCGCAAGGCAGATAACTTACCTCCTGCTCCTGGGCACCATCCGAAGCATGCTCTTCACCCTGGTGGTCCGTAGATGGTTCAACGGCCAGGAGCTCTACAGAATTAACAGGGATTTTCTCTCATATTTACCGACACTGATCATGGGCAGCCGTTAAAAAATGGATGACGCCAAGTTTCTTGGCACCACCCAGAATGCTTTTTGCTTGGCTTTTTTAACTGATCCTCGTCTTGATCTCTTCGCTCCGGTGATCTACAAAACCGCGGCTTGCTGTCGAAAACAAATGCAGGTTTTTTTAAGGATGGCTTATATCCGTCAACGTCTGCATGAACAGCACAATCAGGTTCTCTTCGGCTGTAGACAAACCCAGATTACCGAGCTCATCTGTGTTTACCGTGTCGGGAAATTCCGGATCCGGCCAATCTTCTACGTCGCGGGTGTTATAGAAATGAGTTATATCATAAAGGGATTTAAAGTAACCATTGTGCCCATAAGCTTTAACCGTATCGCCTTCACGCTTATCGACATTACGCAGGGTAGGCACTTTAAATTTGCCCCATTCAGCCATATATGTCTCTTCATCGTAGCCTGCGTTCTTTAAAAATCCTCCCAGGCCCGGATCAATAAACTCTGGGTCTATGATATAAACCGGATTCCAGGGATTCTTTGGTATCCCCAGGTTGTCATAGGTGAAATCGGTGAACAGAGGATATCCCGCGGCACCTTCATCCAGCGTGTGGCACAGGGAGCATTTTCCTTTATCTTCATCGTTATACAGTGCCAATCCCATCACCTCATCGTCACTCAACCCAAGGTCATAGTAATCACCGAAGTTGCTCATGCCGATCATTGTCACATCCATGCCGGCAGCCTTGGCATTATCCCAGAAATCATCAAATTTGGAGTTGAATGGGTTTACCTCGTTAGACTTCTCATACGCTGAGATTGATAGGCCAATTCGGTCATAGGCCGTATCGATTCCCGCTTCTGTAGTGCAATCCAATGAGCCCCAAACTTGCACAAAAAGCCTGGCGTAGTTGGATTTGTAGACTTTCCAGCACAGCATTTCAGCATCTGTAAGTGCCTGTTCGACGGGGTTTAAGAACGGTCCTTTGGCTTGTTCTGCCAGTGGATCACCGAGGATCCAGCCTGTAGCGCGGCCATCCCAGAACATACCGCCCACCCACACTTCATCGGTGTCATCGTAATACAGGACCGGGCTTTCACCCCCATAAGCAGCTGTGGGGGGCCTGCGGTTGCCAAAGGCTCCCAGGATCGACCCAGGATACACCGCTCCAAAAGCATTGATCTTCCCTTTGGGTCCGGTGAACCCAAATTCTGCCGCATGGCAAGTGGCACAGGATTGATTATTATTGATAGACAGCGATTTATCCAGGAAAAGCATTTTCCCCAATCGTTCTAATCTCGTCAGCGAATCAATTTTAGCCTCAGCCGGTAATGTAATTGCAAGCACGATCGCCAGAATGCCGATTGCTATCCCAGATATGAATAACACTTTTTTAACCATAATCATTTCTCCTCAAAGAGTTATGGCATACCAATAGCTGGGGTCGATATAATTATCAGTAAATAATCTCCCTCCTTTCCCTTGCAGCTAGCTAATTCTTTTGTGAGCTTGCACTTACTCAGGATATCATTAATGTAACAATTATCACCCTGTCTTGTGAATAGTATAACCAGTAAATCATTAAAAGTCAATTAAATCTCACCTCCCAAACCAACACGCGGTTCAGCCCCCCATCACTCGGGATTGGCTTTTTCTCAGATTGCTGCACAGCCATTGTCCTGTACGTCATTCTTCATTCATGCACATGAAATCCGCGATTGAAAGGTGAACAGGAATTTTCTAATGGCTTTATTTTGCAGGTTGAATGCCTTTCACCAGACTCAACATTCATAATCATGTGGTTTTCCGCATTCGTGCTATTGACAATCCACCATTACAAAGAATGCTATTCTGGTACTATAATAAACATTTTACGGCTAAAAAAGGAGGTCTACAAATGAGCCTTTCTGATCGTTATGTCATCGAGACCCATGGTCTAAGCAAAACCTATAAAGAGATCCAGGCACTCAGCTCCCTGGACCTTAAAGTAAACCATAACTCCATATTTGGCTTTTTGGGTCCCAATGGTGCCGGGAAGACCACCACGATCAAGCTGCTGCTGGGTCTCACCCGACCCACTGCCGGTAGCGCGACGATTTTTGGGATGGACAGCGTGTCGCACAGCGTGGAAATCCGCGCCCGCATTGGCTACCTGCCCCAGGAGCCCCATTTCTACGAATACATGACCGCCCGTGAGACGCTGCGCTTCACCGCCCAATTTTTCTTTAAGGGCCCTAAGAAGGCTATCGAGCAGCGCGTAGATGAGATGCTGGCACTGGTGGACCTGGATGATAAAGCCGATCGCCCCATCAAGACCTTTTCAGGCGGTGAGCGGCAAAGATTGGGCATCGCCCAAGCCCAGGTGAACTACCCCGACCTGCTCATCCTGGATGAGCCCGCCGCCAGCCTCGACCCGCTGGGCCGGCGGGACGTGCTGGAAGTGATGTCGAAATTGCGCAAGTATGCCACCATCTTCTATTCCACGCACATCTTAGACGACGTGCAGCGCGTGTCTGATACGGTGGTCATCCTCAACCAGGGCAAGCTGGTGGCGCAGGGACCCATCGAAGAGCTGCTGGCGGGCAGCGAGGGGGTTATCTATATTGTCCACCTAAAGGGTGACGTTGACGCCGCTCTGAAAATCCTGCAATCCCAGCCCTGGGTGGGGGCGGTGAAGGCCACGCAGCACAACGAGGGCAGTGTTTTCCAGGTGAGTGTGACAGACCCTGCTGCTGCCGAAGCACAGCTGCTGAAACTGCTGGTGAATGGCCCCGTGGTGGTGACGGATTTCCACCGCAAGCAATATGAGCTGGAAGATGTGTTCATGCAGGTGGTCGAAGGAGGTCAAAATGTCGGGCAATGAGGCATTCGAGCTGGTAACTGAACGCGGTTGGACAAGAGGTTTAGGCAACATGCTGCGCAGCGGCCTGGCGCGCTGGTTCAAGACCCGTTCCTGGTGGGCGAATTGCCTGATCTGGGGCGGCATGGTATTGGTGATCATCGGTGCCCTGGCATTCAACCCTCAAGCCCCCGACGTCAACGAGCTGATGATGGTCACCCTGGTATTTACCGGCTTGTTCCCCGCCGTGGGTGTAATCATCCTCATGCAGGATGCCATCGTAGGAGAGAAAAGGGAGGGAACGGCCGCCTGGGTGCTTTCCAAGCCGCTCACCCGCCCGGCGCTCATCCTTTCCAAGGTAATAGCCAACAGCCTGGGTGTGCTGCTCACCATGGTGATTGTCCCGTGCGCCATTGGTTTTACCATCATTGCCATCACCCACCCGGCGATACTGGTAGCGGTAGGAGTCCTGGAGGCTATGGGTGTGATCTTCATCAACCACCTCTTCTTCTTATCACTCACCATGATGCTGGGCACATTTTTCGATAGCCGTGCTCCGGTGGTGGGCATCCCCCTCGCCATCCTATTCTTGCAGCAAAATCTCATCGGTGTCTTACCTGCCCTACGCTTCATACTCCCCTGGAGCCTGATCATTCCCCTGGGCACCACCAACCCGCTAACACTTACTCTGCTGGAAGGAACTGCTCCCCAATCAGAGCAGCTGACCATTTTGCTAATCATCGTCATCGAGAGCATCTTCTTCACGCTTATGGCTCTGTGGAGGTTCAACCGCCAGGAATTCTAGAACATGGCCGGAAGTGATTAAGCCCGCGCAGCATAACGTGGCAAGCATTATAGAGTTGGACGTGACCCACCCTGACGTCGCGGTTTCACAGTCGCTGAGGCTTCAAGTGAACAGCCCGACGGTGGTGAAGAATTTCAGCTTCAGGCTATGCGAATTAGAAGACGTGTTCATACAGGTGGGCAAAGGAGGGCAAGATGCGGGGGAATGAGGTATTTGAGCTAGTGACTGAACGCGGTTGGAGGCGAGGCTACGGCAATATGCTGCGCAGTGGCCTGGCAGGCTGGTTCAAGACACGCACCTGGTGGGTGAACAGCCTGATCTGGGGTGCAGTAGTCACCGGCATGCTGGGTAGATTTGCATTCAGCCGACCGGGGGTAATTTCCCTCGGCAGCATCATGCGGACATTCAGCGAGACTGCCGGCCTCATTCCAGCAGTGGGTGTAATCATTGCCCTGCAGGATGCCTTGGTGAGCGAAAAAAGGAGAGGTACAGCTGCCTGGGTGCTTTCAAAGCCGCTCACCCGGGAGGGATTCCTGGTTTCCAAAGTGGTTTCCAATAGCCTGGGAGTGCTGGTATCGATGGTTGCCGTGCCAATGATTCTAGGCTACATCCTGATGTCCATTATCCAGCGATCTCTGCTAAATCCAATTGGATTCCTGGGGTGCGTGTTCCTATTTTTCGTCATTGATTTTTTCTTCTTATCATTTACATTGATGCTTGGAGCGCTCTTTTCCAGCCGAGCGCCTGTGATCGGGATTCCACTGGCCGTCTTCTTCCTGTATCTATACATGATCGGCCAGCTCCCCGCCCTGCGTTTCATCCTGCCAATGTCTTTGATTTATACGCCGGATAACCTTGCCAACGCTCTACTTATGCACACCTCTATCCAGCAAGAGCAACTGCTCATTTTAGGCATTATCCTGCTTGAATGCGTCTTCTTCCTGAGCGTGGCTTTATGGAGGTTCAACCGGCAGGAGTTTTAAGAATACACATAATAAAGCTGGATTTAAGCTCGGCTTAAAGTGGTCTATATGGTATAGGTAGTATACTGGCTGACGGGTGGTCGATTCAGGAGGGATTATGACAGATACAGCACCACTTACCGTTGGCTCGAGCGCACCAGGTTTTATCTTACCCGCCAGTAATGGCGCGCAAATTTCACTGGCGGATTTCCGAGGTAAAAAAAGCGTTTACCTTTTCTTCATCCGCGAATACAGCTGAATGCAGTGCCGCAGCCATGCTACCCAGTTGGGGCAGCTGCATGCTGAATTCCAGGTAAACAACTGTGAGATCCTGCTGATCCTGGGAGCCTCGCTGGATGAGGCGAAGAGATATGCCGATTTCCTGCACCTCCCCTACCCAGTGCTGGCCGACCCGGAGCGCAAGGTCTACCACCAATACAGCCTGCAAATGGCATTGATCTTCATACAGCGCACTGCCTCGGTGATCGTCGATCCAAGTGGGCACATCTATTACATCAAAACCGCCACCAACCCCATGCCCTGGCTGCAGGAAAGCCGCCAGCTTTTGCAGGTTGTGAAGGCCATGCATTTCACGGGCTAAGGCGAACCCGAAAACTTACAATCAATTTACATTGTATCTAGCCGAGGTACACCAGCTGATCGAGCCTCACCTGCAAAACCAGAAAGTGGCCTGGCAGCAGGAGGGTTCTTTACTGCCGCTGTGGTCATACGGTACTGCCGACCATCTGAGGCAGGTATTCCTAAACCTCAGCATGAACGCCATCGAGGCCATGCAACCCCTGGGAGGAAATCTCACGATTGCCATGCACGCAGACCTGCTGGCAGGGCAGGCTGTCGTGGCCATTAAAGACACCGGCTGCGGCATCCCGACCGATAACTTGCAAACAATCTTCGACCCCTTCTTTACTACCAAGGAGCGCGGCAGCGGCCTGGGCTTGTCCATTGTCTACGAGAACCTCGAGCGCCATTCGGGGAGCATCAGCGTGGAAAGCCAAGCCAACCAAGGCACCACTTTCACCGTTCTCCTGCCATTAACCATACCCAGATAAGATGACGTCTAATCTTTGAAACCTTTACACGTTTTTGTTTATCTATTTGCTTCCAATTCACAAAATATTAATGAAATTAAACAACAAACCCGGGTAATACTATATAAAAACAATTAATGGTCATCCGCACCCCTGATCACCACCTGCGGGTCTTTGTCAGCTCGACCCTCAAAGAATTGGCTGAGGAGCGTAAAGCTGTCCGCCAGGCGATTGTAAAGCTACGCCTGTCTCCGGTCATGTTTGAATCAGGCGCCAGGCCTCACCCGCCGCAGTAACTGTACCAGTCCTATTTATCACAAAGCCAGATATTCATCGGCATATATTGGCAGAGCTATGGGTGGTTGGCGCCGGGTAGGTCAATTTCAGGCCTGGAGGATGAATATAACCTGGCATCCAACATGCCCAAGCTGATCTACATAAAAATACCAGCTCCAGAGCGTGAACCCGGGCTGGCCAGCCTCCTGGAGCGCATCCGCGATGATAATACCTGCAGTTATACTTACTTCTCAACCCAGGCGCAATTGAAGCAACTCGTCCAGGATGATTTGGCATTGATGCTCGCCGAGGGGTTCGAATCCATTCACCGCCACGGTTACCCAGGTATACAACAAAAGCCTTTCCCTCAAACCAATTTACCCTTCCCGCGTAACTCACTGGTTGGCCGGGAGCACGAGCTGGCCTCCTTATGCGAGCTCGTCTTACGCCAGGATGTGGCGTTGGTGACATTAACCGGGCCAGGTGGCACAGGCAAATCTCGCCTGGCGATTCAAATCGGCCTGGAACTGCTGGAGCGTTTCCAGGATGGCGTGTTCCTCGTGGGGCTGGAATCCATCCATGACCCTCACCTGGTGATCCCAACCATTGCGGAAACGTTCGGAATTCGCGAGACATCAACAGGCCGGCCTACAGCGGAAATTCTCAGCGAATATTTGCAGGGCAAGCAGCTGCTCCTGGTGCTCGATAATTTTGAGCATCTCATGGATGCAGCACCTTGCGTCTCTGCTTTGCTCGAGTCGTGCCCCAATTTAAAATGTATCGTCACCAGCCGGGCACCCCTACGCTTGAGGGCAGAGAAGGAAGTGTCGGTTTCTCCACTCAAAGCCTCCTCCACACAAGAGCCCATATCTATCGATGAACTATCTGAATATGCCGCGGCCAGCTTGTTTATTCAGCGCGCCCAAGACATCAACCCTAATTTTCAGGTTACAGCCGCTAACGCCACTGCCATTGCCGAGATATGCAAGCAGTTTGACGGGTTACCCTTAGCCATCGAGCTAGCCGCAGCCAGGATCAAGCTACTGCCACCTCCTGTAATGCTCTCTCGCCTCAAGCACCGCTTCGACCTGCTCACCGTTGGCTCCCGCGACCTGCCTGAGCGCCAGCGGACGTTGCGCAGCACAATTGATTGGAGTTACAACCTGCTCAATAACCACGAGAAAAAACTCTTCAGGCGGCTGGCAGTGTTCAGCGGGGGCTGGACGCTCGACGCTCCCGGAAAAATGTGCGATATCGAAGGTGACCTTTTACCACAGCTGGAGGACACCCTGGCTTTATTGATCGATAACAACCTGGTGGTGCAGGTTACAGAAACCGAAGAAGAAGCTTACTTTATGATGCTGAGGACGATTCAATCGTACGCGGATGAACTATTATCCGTCAGCGAGGAGCACGATGCCATCCATGAACAACATGCCAGGTTCTACCTGGATTTTGCCAGCCAGGTGGAGCCACGCATCCGGACAGCCGAAAGAATCTACTGGCAGCAGGTGATGCAGCGCGAGTTCAGTAATATTCGCGGTGTTTTGGAATGGATCCAAAAAAAAGAAAAGTTCATCGATATCGGGCAGCGCCTGGTCATCACGCTGGGTTTATACTGGCAGACATGCGGTTTTATTACCGAAGGCCTGCAGTGGTGCGAAAAAATGCTGGCTTTCTGCGATGACCTGACCCCAGCTGGTATTCAGGCGGGCCTTTTATGCTACAAGGCTTTGCTCATCCGTAGTGCGAGTGGCCAACCATCACCTACCGAGATTGCCGAAAAATCCATCGAACTCAGCCGTCAGCAGGATAACAAGAGTTTGTTGGGCAATGCGCTGCTCATCGGCGGAATTGTAGCCTTATCGAGGCATGACCCAGATACTGCCTCCGCCTATATTTCCGAAGCGATCGAAATTTTTAATATTACCGGCGAATTATGGAATGAAGTCATTGCCCTGGCTTGGTCGGGGGATGTAGCTTACTACCAAAATGATCCGGGACGGGCTGTTTCCCTGCACAGCGAAAGCATCAGGCTGGGAAGGTTGCAAGGGGATCCGTGGTGTTTAATGCCAGCCCTCATGTCGGCGGCTCAGATCGAAATCCTTGCAGGAGACCTCGATAACGCCTATTCCAAATTGACAGAAGTGGTCGACGTGCTGCAAAAAACCGGTGATCGCTGGAACCTAGCCTGGACATTGATCGACCTATGCCATGTGGCTTTGTTGCAGGACAAGGTCCAGCAGGCAGGTGCTTATTTATTAGAAGGTTTGACCATGGCGAGCAGCTTCGGAAATAGGCGGGCACTGATCATCGCGCTGGCCGAAGCAGCGGCTATTATTGCCCGCAAGACACAGCCAGGCAATACCAGCGGGCTGGGCCTGGCAGCCCAGCTGTGTGGGGCGACCCTCCCATATATAAATATTCCTGGGGTCTTTCTATGGATCAACAACCAGAATCTCTATGAAGATTCCATCAATCTCGTAAAGTCGAGCATGGAAATCACACTGTGGGACCAGACCCATGCTATAGGGCAAGCATTGACCATGGATCAGGCGATTAACCTGGCCACACAAGCTCTTCGGCCATCTTAGGGGTGATCTTTCAAACAAATGGACTTATCCGCCCGAATCCATTATCACTTTCCCGCTCACGAGAATCATTAAGGTTTTTACGCCCAAAATTGAAATTTTTTAACAATTTATTCGAACAACACGGCTAAGCAGTTGCCATATTATATAGGCGATTTTTATCGCCATATCATGTCCGTTTCATGAGGTTGAGATACTATATGATCAATGTTTGATGCAATACGTCTAGTAATGACGAGCCGGTGAAAAGATAGCATTGGCACAAGGTCAGTGAATGCACCGGAAAGAACAGTCAAACATAAATGGCATCACCTCCAGCCAATATAAGCCCTCCGCACAGGCTGGAGAAACCACAAAGGGATGATCTGGCGATATGCAGGTGCATTATTGGTAATCGGCCGGGGAATCCCAACAGCAACCATGACAGCAAAGCTCTTTAAAAATAAAAAGGCGAACGGTCCGGTTGGTTCAATGGACATGGGCTACACAATCATCGAAGCGGTGTTTGGGATGCAGCCGTGTAGCTGGCAAGCAGATGCCTGGCATTGAAGAGTGGGGCCAATGATTCGGCGAATGAGATCGTCAATGTCATGGATAATAGGTTTACCATTTTTCCTGAACACGGGTTTGATTGGATGAGACCTCCTGGTAAATTAGCCAGGAGGTCTTGTTTAAGCAGCTAAGTTGTTTTTACCCAGCTTATCTTTACTATGCCATGTGAAACCCAGGTTTTCAGCCTGGCAGCCTGCTGATAAATTCGAAGACCGCTTCCATGAACCTGCCTGGCTGCTCCTCGTGCGGCAAATGCCCGGCTCTAGCAATCACCTTCAGGCTGGCGTTGGGCAGCTCACCCGCCAGCCGCACCGAGTGGGCGGTGGGCACGATGCGGTCGTCATCGCCGGTGACCACCAGCACCGGCAGCTTGAGCTCATCCAGCTTAACGGCCAGGTCGATCGGCCAACCTGCCAGGGTGAACTCCCACAGGGCTTTATCCCAATTTTCCACCTGGAATGGCTTGCGATATTTTTCGGCCATATCCGCTGGGATGAGCTGCGGGTCGTGCCAGGCCATGCCAAGCAGCTGGGAGCCATGGCGTAGCATTGCGCGGGCGAGCAATGGCCCCATGTGGCGCATTTGCGGGGATGCCAGCAGGCAGTGCAGCCAGCCGGGAGAGCCCCTATGGATATAAACTGCCGGGTCTGCTAATATCAATGCCGAAACCCTTTGGGGATATTGCAGCGCTGCCTGCATGGCGATGCTGCCGCCTGCGGAGCTGCCCACCAGGATGGCCTTGCTGATGGAAAAATGGTCCAGCAGCCCGAGCAAAAGCTGCACCTGCGCATCGCCGCTATACGGGTTTAGTCCCTGCCAGGCCAGCGGGCGCTCAGACAGGCCAAAACCCGGGCGGTCATAGGCGATGACCCTGCCCAGGCGGCTGAAGGGCTGCATCACAGCCTGCCAGGTATACAGGCTGGCGCCGAATCCGTGCAGCAGCACGTACGCCGGCTGTCCCTGCCCGGTGCTTTTGACGTGGAGCTCCACGCCGTTAATCCGGATGAATTCCGAGTCTTCATCCGCCAGTGCCCGAGCCGGGTAGGTCCCCTTCAATGGAGGAACAGGGATGAGCAGCGGTCCAACAAGTAAAGCTGTTATCCCCCCAGCCAGAACGAAAAGCCCTTTACGCCAGATGCTGCGCTTCATGCCCCATGCTCCGATCAGCTGTTGATTTTGCCTTGCCGCGTTTTTCTCGGCTGCACCATGGATACTAGCAAGCTAACTGCCACCGCTCCAAAGGTGATCCAGGTTGGGATGACAACCCCCGGAATGCCCGCCTGCTTTACCGTGATCCCTGCCAGCGCCCACAGGATGACTGCCACATAAGCGATATCCCTGCGGGTCAAGCTCATCAATATCGTGATCACCAGTACGGCAGCCAGCACGATACCCATCCAGATTTCGGGGGCAATCCCAAAGCCTTTCCATTGGATGTAATCAAGCACATCAGTGATGTTGGCAACCGTTGCCACAGTGATCCAGCCCAGGTAGATGCTGAACGTGAGCTGTGTGGTATACCTTTCGGCAACGGCGACTTTGTTCCTGCCGGTATCAAAACCCAGATAGGTGATGATCAATGTAGCCAGTAAGATTAGCATAGCAACCAGGGTGAGCGGGAATTGCTCATAATGCCACAGGAAGATCCAGGCGATATTAGCCAAACCGCCAAGGGTGATCCACCAGCCTGTTCTCCGCAGGCGAGGGTTATCGCGCTGGGCCGGCAAGGCTTGGAAAATCGCATAGGCAATCAATCCCAGGTAAATAACCCCCCAGATAGAAAATACATAACCCGCCGGCACGAAATACACCTGGAATCGGTCGGATATCTGCCCGGTATTCAACCCATTAATGGGCAGGGCATTGGCTAGGATATTGACCACCAAAGTTGCCAGGATGGTTATGATTACGCTAATTTGCCGAATTATGTCTTTCATTTTTTCACTCACTTTCATGAAATTTATTTATAGCCTTGCTCTTCGATAAGCGTCTAACGCACGCTGGCGCGCGGTGGCGTGCATGACAATGGGACGTGGATAGTGTCTTCCGATTACACAGCCGACCCGCCTCTGCAGGTCAGATGGCATGGTCCAGGGTGCATAAATGTATTCATCAGGAACCGGCTTTAGCTCAGTCACCCAGCGGCGTACATAAGCACCCTGCGGGTCAAATTTCTGACCTTGCAATACTGGATTAAAAATCCTGAAGTACGGGGCAGCATCCGTGCCGGTGCCAGCCATCCACTGCCAGCCACCGTTGTTAGAAGCCGGGTCGCCATCGATCAGTTGCTGCATGAAATAACGCTGCCCTTCCTGCCAATCGATGAGTAAGTCTTTCACCAGGAATGATGCTGTGATCATGCGTGCGCGGTTGTGCATCCAGCCCATGCTGTTCAGCTGTCGCATGCCGGCATCCACCACCGGGTAACCGGTGCGTCCCTCCTTCCAAGCCGCCAAACTCGCGGTATCTTCCGACCACTGGATACGATTCAGCTCTTTACGAAATGCCGCTTTCAGGTTTTCGGGATAATAGTCAAGGATCACGCTATAAAAGTCATGCCAGATTAGTTCCGTCAGCCAGGTTTCTATACTTGTGCGGCTCAATTCATCTCGCGCTCCCGCTGCAGCTTCTATGGCTGCCCAGGCAACTTGCCGGGCTGAGATCATCCCAAACTTCAGGTATGGTGAGAGACCCGAGGTGCCATCAAGGTCCATACGATCCCGTCCTTGTGTGTAATAAAGCAGATCTGAATCGGTAAATGCCGCCAACCTTCTTTGCGCTTCCACCTCACCTGCCACAAATGCCGCAGAGGAAGTAGGATCGGGTAAGTTTGAAGCCTCCATAGTATCAAGAGCGGGCAATCCGGGAAGATTGTCGGGTGCCGGCAAAGGCCTGCCAGAAAAAGGGAGGCTTTTCCACCTGTGCTTGAAAGGTGTAAACAAAGTGTACGGATTGCCATCGGGTTTTAATAATTGCCCGGGTGAATGGACCGTGACCCCATAAGAGAGATTCAAGGGCAGATCACGCCCTACTCGCTCATCGCGCTTCTTAGCGTAGGGCGATACATCCGCCTGGGCAAAAATAGCCTGTGCACCAGTCTCTTTGAATAACTGATGCAACACTTGGAGTGGATCACCCTGCTGCAAGACGAGCCCACTACCGCGCAAACGCAGGTCAGCATTAAGTTGGCGCAACCCTTCGAACAAGAACGCCACTCGTTTTTGACCAACATAAGGTGAGTTGAGCAGTTCAGGATCGAGGATGAAAAGTGGTATCACCCGCTTCGCCTGCTCCAGCGCCAGCCTTAATGGCCGGTTGTCGCTCAACCTTAAGTCACGCCGGATCCACCAGATTGACGCTTCCATACGATAGTTTTTTTCCTCTCGCAAAGTTAATGCAGTTCCCGATTAAACCAGTATCACTGCCAGACTTAATGCATGATATGCACTAACATGACAGTGCAATCGCCGATAGATCGAGCTGAGCCGCAACCAGCCGGGATATAGACGGGAGGATATAGGCAGCAAGCGATACTTTCTCACCGGATTATCCCCGAAGATTCCACCCTATCGTTGCTCATTCTCATGATCCAGGGCAAGCCTTGATAGCCACTCGCTGACCATGGCAGCGTCTTTTCCAGCATACTTGACTACTGCCTCGGCATAGGCAGCATATAAGTCGGCGGTGATGGAAGGTGATATACCCCGGTTTTTAAGCATTCCATCCAGCCAGGTAATTGACCGATCCAGCAAATTGATATCACCCAGGCGCAAAGCCGAGGATATGTGCTGGGTCAGGTTGTCAATGGCGATTTCCAGGTGGGCAGTCCTAACCCCGCCATGCTGTAGTGCATGGGCAACATGTGCGGCAAACGCAGCTTCATGCAGGTTGAATTGCTTCAAGGCGACGATATATTGCATGGATATAGGGGCAGTGACAGGCATGGCAGGAGCAGCTGTCATGAGCAGCTCGAGCTGCCCGGTGATGACAGGCAAATCACTGCCCAGATAGTAGCCCGAGATGTGCTGGATGGCATCCGGCACCTGCAAAAAGATGCCGCCACCAAAGGCAAGGGGCAGGTTGAGTCCGGCTAGAAATTCAGACATCTGGCGCAGGGAAGCAGCCCCGTTGAGGGTTTGGGCAGCAGACAAGACCATGCGCGGCCTGGCGAGCCTGATGGTGGTATCCAGGTTCAGCAAGGGCACGTTTGCGCCCAGGTAAATTGACTGCCAGCCCTTGCGCCTTAGCAGGTAGGTGAGCATGAGCAAGATAAAATCATGCTCCTCACCGGGCGGGCAGGCCGCCAGGATGGGCTCGCGGCGCGTGGCAGGCGCGGCTGCTGCCAGCAGGCTGCTTATGCGCCGTTTGGCAATGGCCGTGGCAAAATGCTCCTGCTGCACGCTGACCTTCCCCTCATACCAGCCGTCTCCAATCTGCACCAGGCCTTTTTGCAGCACTTCGGTGCAAATCGTCTCGGGTGCTGCCAGCGAAAAGGCCTGATCGAGTAATTGGTTCGCAGAGCGGTCATCAAATATCTGGCAGGCAGTGATCCACCGTTCTCGCAGCTCGTCGAGCATGGCCTCACCCGTGCTGATGCCCGGTGCGACTACCGGCATTTGCACGGCAGTGCCAACCCCGCTTGACTGTTGTGTTTTCCACATCTCGATGGCATGGCTGATGCTCAATCCTTCATTCTGGCGCGCCACCAGCCATTTCAGCATCTCGATATCCTGCCGCGAGTACAGCCGGTGCCCGCCCGGCGAGCGTTGCGGTTTTGGCAGGTCATAGCGGCGCTCCCAGGCCCGCAGGGTTGCAGCGTTGATGCCAACTTCTTGCATCACCGCTTTCAGGTTATAGATATGGGTGCTATCTGCCATCGGGTTGCCTCTTTTCTTAGAGAGCTCAGTACAAACCAGGGGTGAAAACTTTCGCAGACATTAATTCTATGCGTTTACACTGGTGCCAGCGTGCCGGCAAAGATGATCCATGCTAAAACGGTCTTAGCAGCCAGGCTGAGGATGATATACACCCGCTCACCGAATAAATAATCTTTCCAGCGACCCACCTTCTTGTATTGCAGCACCATATTTACCGCAAAAATGTTGAAGAAGATGAACAGCGTAGGGATGATGGCATAAACGAACGGCGGAGGGTTGCCGCCCTCACCGCTTAACGATCCCACAAAGTAGGTTACGATTACGATCCAGGGGATAATTCCCGCCACCGATCCGTAAATGAAGGCAGTCCAGTTCGTTTTCTGGGTATTCTGGTTGTGCAGTTCCATCATGATCCCAAACAGGTTCATCATCGCATTGATGCCGAAGATCAGGATGATGGCGCCCAGGTCATACACACCCACCAGCATACCGATGAGCACGATCATCACCGACGAAGACAGGGCATACTCATAAAATCGCACCGGGTTCATGCCCTTTTTAAGATTGGCGACATATAGCTTATATCCGATGGTTGCCAAGAAGAAATGCGCCAAGGCTGAGATGAGCAGAAAAACCGCCACTGCCGGCCCGAAGCGTAGTTCAGCAGCCAATTTCAGATCCGGCACCAGCGCAAACTTGCTCACGTCGAACTTTAAAAAGCTGGTGTAAACCGGGTAAGCCGTATCGTTGCTCAGCACGATCATCAAGATACCCTGTAACAGGTGCAAGAAACCCATCACCAGGTTGAAACGCCGTAAACCACGATATTTATTTTCAGTTTCCATTTTGTAATCTCCTCCATATCCTTATGTGATATAAACCTATTTGTACAAAATATGATAATATATTGTACAATATTTGTCAAGGTTGCTTTATTAATATCCCATGAGAATGCTCAAACGGATCGGTAAACCAGTGCAGATAGGGCTCCCGCTAGTCATCATGAATGGGCGCCGCGATCAGCAACTTCAATAAAGGATCAATTGCTATACGTTATGTGCTGTGCTGATTGATGTGTTAATGGCTGACAGGTTATCACCTGTTATTAGCCAGCCAGGTATATATGATGCGGTTAAATGATCATGGAGCTGTCAGGGTTCGGATCAACCTGAATAACCAATCTTGTGCCATCTATTCCACGAAAATGGATACTACACTTCCGGATCAATGGCAGGTACCGCTACCTGAATCCGTGAATGTTTCCCCTGCAACGGGAATAAACTGCCAGTCATAACCGGTTGGGTGCAACGTGACGGATAGCACTCCCCAGGTATCATCATCGTGCACTTCGCTGTTATCGATTACATTGTCGATGCTTCGCAAGTCTTTTCCCCCGGTTCCCACCACGATCTCGCGTATGCCATTGATAGGGTCGAATGTTCCAAAGGGGTCTTGAGGTGCAAAGCGTTCGTAGTCATGATCATGCCCATTTAAAACCAGCTCAGCATGCGCCTCATACAGTGTTTGCCAGATTGGCACCAGGTCCGTTTCACTCCCGTGCATTCCAGAGCTGAAGCGCGGCTGGTGCCAATATGCCAGGGTACATAACGCCGGGTGTGCAGCCAAATCGGATTGCAACCATTGCAGCTGTGGTGAATCCGCTCCACAACCGCCGATCTCAGAGCAATTGGCATTGATCACGATGATGTGCCATACACCAAGATCATAGCTATAGTAACCCTGTTGGGGGTCACCGGCTCTGGCACCGAAATAGCTGAAATATCCTGACGCATCAGGAGTTTTATATTCATGGTTACCCACCGATGGATAAGTTCGCTCCTTCTGGCGACCCCACGTGGGATCATAGCAATTGTTGAATTCATCAATCGTTCCAGATTCATAGGCGTTATCACCCAGGGTGATCACTGTTCCCGGCAGATGATCCAGCAAGGCCGCGGTTTGCTCATCGCCCGGTGAGCTGCAGGAAGCAATATCACCTGCGGCGATGATCACTGGATCTGTCAGAACCGTAGCGGCTTTCTTAATGGTTGGAATAAAAGACTGATAAGTTGCACCATCATCATGCAGCGCATCTAAATAGGCACCAAATCCTGAATGCGTGGCCCATTCATCGGCCGACTCTACAGCGGTGCCCTCACCCCATTCATTGAACGTGGTGATGAGCTGGAAATCAGCACCTGAGGCAATCATCGCACGGATATTTGCCCGCCAGCTAGACAGGTCTCGCTCGAGGCGCGGGTTCTCACCCACCTTCCAAAAACCCGGGCTGATGGTGTAGCTATAATGTCCCTGCGAATCGACAGCATTGGCGGGAGCGTATTGGTGCCAACCTTCAGGCTGGCTGGGACAATCCTGGTATCCAGGGAACACTTTCAGCACAATATAGGCATCTACTGTATTTGCCTGTTTCCACCGGTCTGCCATTTCACAGCCATCGTTTGCATCGGCGTACACGAAAATCACAAAACGGTCATCAATATGCAAGTACGTTGGACTAAAACTGTATTGATCTCGGATGTAGATCAAATCTGCGGTAAGGTCACTCACATCCGGGTTGCCAACACCTTCCGGTTCATAATATATGCTCCATTTAAGGGCGGTACCTTCGGAGGTTGCTAAAATCAGGTGCATCCGACTATCCGTAGAGGTGCCCTGCCCCCACCAGGAGGCAATGCCCGCCTCAATACGCCCATATAGCATGGCGTTTATCTGCTGTCGGATAATCTCCGGGTCCGATTGGTCATAAAAACCCAGCGTGGGATGGTAATTCGTATACGGATAGATACCCTGTTGGCTCCAGGCTTCCGGGAACCAGGGATAATAAAACGCTGCTCGGATGGGCAAGGTTAACGAACTTATACTGGCGTTTTTTTCAAACTGGCTGATGACTGGGGCGTAATTCGAGCTGGGAATTAATACATCTCCAGCCACTGCTTTTGAAGGATCCAGGCCTTCAGTGGTGTTGCCGGATTGAAAAGCTTTTGCTTTCTCAGGACTAATTAACGAGGATTGCCTGGAAGACAAGATATTACCTGATAATTTACTCATGACAATCTTACCAATAAGACCGAGGCTGATTAAAATAAACGGTATATACCAGTGAGACATTAATTTATTTTTCATACGCATCCTCAACCAATTTCGACACCAATATTATGAGCGGGTAAATATTACCTGGTTTTCGTAAGAACGAAGAATTATTCATCTTCCAGACCTTATCATTGCTACTTTACACACCCCCGAGCGGGCAGCTTAAAAATCGCCTCACCTCCTTCAAGTCATTCAGAATATCCAGCCAATTTTCAGATGGTGAGGGTTCTATAATAACAAATATTAATACTTATTATATCATATTTATCATTATTTTAATGTATGTCGGTGAATTAGCGAACCGATGATCAGCGTGTAGTAAACAGCCAATGGTAATTATTCCAACCTGGATAGCTCATCCTAGATCCGTTGAGCTGCCAACCGGGCCGAGATCATGGCAGTTGGGATACCCGTCCCCAGGCGAGTGCTGGCGCCCACGAAGTACAGGTGGCTGTAGCGCGTGTGCTGGTTGGCCGGGCGGAAATAGGCCAGCTGGGTAAGGTTATGGGATAGTCCATGCGTGGAGCCCATGGCCAGGTTGTAGCGCTTATGCCAGGAGAGAGGGGTGAGCGAGGTCTCGAACTTGATGTGCTGCTCCAGGTCGGTAATGCCCAGCGTTTTCAGACGGCGGAAAACAATGGCCGATGAAATAGAACATGTACTCAGTGAAGGCTCTGGCTAACAGGTTGGTGTACTCTTTCATCTCCATCTGCGTGACGCACCTTCTGCGCCTCTGCACGTCGAATGCCATCACCGCCATCAAGTTTCGCAGGTAAAGCTGCAACCTGCTGTTGTCCTCGCAGTCATTCTTCACCAGCTCCGCGAGCTTCTGCTCTTCAGGGCAGCAGGCTTCGATGCGCTTCCCCTGGTAGCATTCTTCCAACATGCCTTGCTGCCGGGTGAGCATATCCGCCATCTGTTGCTGAGAAGCGGCAACGTATCCAGCAGGTCATCCAGCCAACGTAAATAGGCATGCGACCGGAAGGCATCCTGCACCCGGTCACGATCCACCAGAAAGCGGATGGTGTAATAGGTCTGCTTGCTGGCGTCTTTGGTAATTTGGGCGTGCAAGCTCATTTTTCCATCCGTGAGAGATGGCGGCGTGTTTGAGGGTTGAACATTCATTAATTCGGCGATTCTCCTGATTTAGCATAATAGTGAAACAGGCTTATTGTGCTGCAAAACCAGCTGGACAACCCAGAAAATCTGAGGGATTGTGCGGATTATTGTTCTTGGCAAATTTCTAAATGGTGACGGTGATCACTCACAGAGGGTATGATTTGGATCACAAACAGGCAAAAAAAGAACGGAAAACGCAAAATGAGATTGAGCCGGAGTTGAGTGGTGATTATTAATGGCTCGATTAATCTGCAGTACTGGCGCGTGAAAATAGGAAAGTTATTTCAAGGCGTAATTAATGCTGCTTATTTCTTTTTCTTGGTCCGCAAGGATTGGTACAAATCCAGCAGGCGTGCTTCTGAAACGGACCAATTATACTCGCTTTGAGCAGCCTGCCACCCTGCAATCCCAAGCCTGTTCCGCAAGGCCGGGTCAGCCAGCTTGAGAATAGCCTCCCGGATAGCTTGAGGGGTCACCTCTTCCAACAACAGTCCGCAGCCGGTATTCCGCACCATGCGTCCCAGGTCGCCGATATCGTTGGCGATCACCGGCTTGCCGGCCGCCATGGCGTTGGAGAGGGTGTTCGAGGCATTGTAGGCCGCCCCGGGATAATCAGGCTTGAGGCAATAATAGATCACGTCGCTGAGGCAACTGTACAATGGCACCTGCCCGGCGGGCAGCCACCCCAGGTATTTCACATTTGCCATTTCCCCTATGGAATCCTCAACCGCCTGGCGCTGGTGCCCATCACCGAACAGCAGCAGGGTGACCTCTGGCAACGATCTCATGGCCTCAATCAACGGCAGCAACAGGCGGTTGCGGGTGAAGCCACCGATGTAACAGACCACGTAATCCTCGAGGCCCAATCCCAGCCCCTGGCGAACATTGGCGATTTCTTCCAGCCTGATCCCCCGGAAGGGCTCCAGGTATGGCACGTTGGGGATATGCACCAGTGGTGAAAAACCGGCCGAGTTTAATTTATCCATGAACACCGAGCTGGCAGCCACTGTGGCATCCACACGCTTCAACAGATAGCGCTCGAATAGGCGTAAAAGGTAAACGAAGATCCCTGGCAGGTAGAGTGACATCAATGCGGGGTAATCTTCATGGGCATCGAAAAGCAGCTTGCACCCCAGCTTGCGCTTGACCTGCCAGCCCGCATACAGGGTATCCAGGTCGTGGCAGTGCACCACATCCGGTTCAAGGGGCAGAGCCTTGCGAACCGCGGCGCTCCAGAAGCGGGGTGTTTTCAGGATTTGCCTGGCCCCGGCGCCGTACACCGTGCGAACGTTCTGGATACGCAGGAGGCGCACGCCACTCTCTAAAGTATCTTCCGAGGGCAATTCGGACAGCCGGTCCCAGCAGATGATGGTGACCGTATAGCCAGCGGCAGCCAGGCTGTTAGCCTCTTTAAGCACACGCGGGTCAGGCCGGAAGGCATTGGAGAGCAGCATAACGACAATGGGCATGGCAGTTACCTTTTTTCAGGCCTCACCAGCTGGTAATAGAGCGATTCCATGTATTGCATGTTTTCTTCGTAATTATTGGTTTCAGCCACTACCTGGCTGGCCTTCAAGCCAAGTTTTCGGGCGGCACCCGGGTTATCCAGGCAGCGCACAATGGCATCGGCCAGGGTGAATGAATCACCCACCGGCACCATCCAGCCATTCTCACCAGAGTGGATGAATTCACGCAGGGTGGGCAAATCGCTGCACACCATGGGCCGCCCGCAGGCCATGGCTTCCAGGACCGATACGGGCGTGCCATCGGAGGACGGCACGGAAACCACCACATCGCTCAGGTGATAGAGCTCTGCCAAGCCGCCGCGCTGCCGAATGGGAGACAGCCAGCGGATACTCTCTGCCAGGCCCAGGTTGCTCACCATGCCATCCAGGCGCTCCTTATAAGCCTGGTCGACATTGTAGACGATGAAAGCGAACACCACTGCTGGAAATTTCTGCCGTACCCGGGGGATGGATTCGAGGATGACATCGATGTTGTAGATTGGGCTGATTGCTCGGGGGCACAGCACCAGTGGGGCGTTTTCAGGGATGGACAGGCGGGCACGCAGGCTGCTATTCTGCTGCCCGGTAAGGTCCTGGGGGTTGAAGACGTCCATCTCGATGCCCAATTGGACGTTGCGCACTTTCAGCTCTCGTGCGCCCAGGCTGACAGTACGCCTGCCCATGGCTTCAGAATTGACCGTGACCAGGTCAGCTTGACCCAGTGTATAACGGGCCAGCCAGCGAGCGATGGTCGAACGCTGTGGCTGGACGAACACGTCGCTCCCCCAAGCGGTGACGATGTAGGGATGGAAGCCGCTGGAGGCTGCCAACCACCCGGCTGAATTGACCCGGTGGGCGTGCAAGACATCCGGCTGCCATTGGCACAAAAACCGCCTCAGCCACAGCGACCAGATGGGGAAACGAACGATGGGGGCGTAGAAGGACTTCGAAAGGTCGATGACCCGGATATCCTGCCAGGGTTCCTTCACCGGCACATCAGCCAGCAGGATGGTTTGGTGCCCGTGCCTGGCGAACCAGCCTATCCAGCGGCGGGTGTGAGAGATGTTGGGGTTGGAGATAAAACACAGGCGCATGGAATATGCCGTTTACTTTAATAGTTTATTATTCAGCCTCGAATAAAAAATCCACCACATCGTGTAATTACAAAATTCCGTACTGTTTGAACAACAGCATCCCACGAGTGATTTGCTTCAACGAATTGACGTGCACGCTCGCCAATTAAGTCCTTTCTATCATCAGGAAGCTCAAGTAGTTTTTGAAGCTTGCTCGCTAAATCAATTACATCACCGGGCGAAAATAATATTCCAACCCCTTGTTTCTCGATGAATTGCAAATCTTCTATATCCGACGCAATAATCGGTCGCCCACAAGCCATATATTCATATATTTTTAGGGGAGAGCATGCGATGGGTTTCTTTGGGGCGACGAGTACTGAGCAAGCCCCCATATATTGGGGTATCGATGAGTAAGGCTGGGCACCAGTAAAAATCACGGAATTACCAAGCATCAATTTTTCACTCATCTCATTACAACGCCTATATTCTGGCCCATCTCCAACAATCAACAAATAAATCTTCCTGGTCAACTTTTTGTTTAGATCAGCGTAGGCCATGATCAGATCCTCTACACCTTGCCATGCTGAAAGAGTCCCGATAAAACCTATATAATCATAATCTGGTTGTAATCCAAGGCTTTCTTTACAGCTTATTTTATCTAATGGTCTAAAAAGATCTATATTTACACCATTTTGAACGACGAGTATTTTTTCACTGTCACTAATTCTATTTTGGATTAAGAAGTTAGCGATATTGGGAGTCACAACAACTATGTATCTGGCAATTCGGCAAGCGATATTAAGTGAAAATCCGCGCAGTGAATTAATCAATGCTACAAAATACTTTTTAGGAACAGCATAATGGGTTATGGCAAATCTGTGTTCATCTTTCCAATTCCCGTTCACTTCTAATACTACGGGAATTTTATTAATTCTTGCCGCGATAAGAGGACCTATACCAAAACCAGTTGCCCTTATATAGAATACATTTGGCTTACTTGTTTTTATTTGTCTGCGTAGATAGAAAAAAGCCCTGATTGTATTTAGAATATCCCCAAGATAATGAGGACGAATATGGATGGGCATAATTTGTAAACAATTGTACTGGTCTGAGAAAGAGAATGTTGACGCATCTGTTTGTGAAAATAATATAACTTCATCAATTTTAGCCAAGGCATGGCAAAATTCTGTTACATGCGTCCGGTTTGCTGTTTGTTTATTTAGATGGTCTTCAACAACATAGAACCATTTCATAGCATTTTATATTTTATCAAGTACTTTGTAAAACAGTACGGTAGTAGATCGTATGTCTATGCGTCATTAAGAATTATAGAGAGTCCAGATGTCAATCACCCAAAATCGCTCTCAGTGCCATCATACATTTTCAGAAAATTGGTTACAGGCGGAAAAATTTGGGGAAATATCTATGTATCACCGAATCTAATATCCACGCACATTAATTGTTTTCATAGTAATTACAAATTTTAGTTAATCATTGATAAAGGAAATTGCATTAAGTATCAATCCATACATTGGTAGAGCGCCATCCACCATCTATACGAGGTAACCTCGGGCCAATATCGTTGTAAGGATAACTGTCTATATTGAATATTTTTCACTTTTTTTAGCAGGCTTTTATTATCTACTGAATATCCACATTGTGGACAAACTACTTGTTTGGGAAAATTTAGACCATTTCTATGCTTGTAAGATCTGACCAGATTCCATAAAAAAGGAACCGCCTTTTGTTTTTTAAATACTATGGGTTCAAGCTTCACTAATATAAATTTTTCCTTAAACAATTGCGGAAATGAACTCTTGTTATACTGTCTGACGTGATGATAAGGGTGAAATCTACAAAGGCAGGCTGGGCAAACCACTCTACCATAAGATAGGTTTTCATTAAATGGGACCGTGATCAATATATGATGGCGTGCTGTTCTTGCTATTTCGTCGAGTGCTTTCTGATAAATGACAATAGGTAGATGTTCCAAAATTTCCATGCACAAACAGGCATCAAACGACCCACTAGTGAAAGGCAGCCCTCCAGCACTCGCCTGAAGATGTGGTGCAGTGACATACCTAAGCGGAACAATGCTAGAATCCAACCCAACTGTGAACATGTGAGCATGCTGCAAATTGATAAAAGCACCATTGCCGCACCCAACATCTAGAAGCGAAGATGTTTCTTGGGGAAGCCAATCGACTGCTATTTGGATGCGTTCAAGATCTTCTCTATGATTTTTCCAAATTAAAGGATCCCAAACATCCGGATTATCATAATAATCTCGCCACTCAACATTTGTCATCTAATGATCCTTAATTTGATGTCCTTTGGGGTATCAATGCCAACAGATATTTTCGTAAGTTATGATCCCTTACCAGCACTATTGCATAATATCCAAGAGTCACAATACTTGTGAGCAGGATTAGCCAGACAGGGAAAGTTGCCAATTGGTTTTTTATACCCAATAAAGCTAAGGCAGGTACACAAGCAAATAAGATGTATTCAATCAAAGTTTTGAAAGCTGTGCTCCATCGTACATTAGTCAGTCTCAGCAGCCATAAGCCCAAACCACCATAGACCAGCACTCCAGTCGTACACCAGATTATTAAAGTGAGATATATATTATGTGTCGTACCTCCAATAACCAGCGCAGCAAAACGACTAGCCAGGATAATAATGTTTACGATCAGAGACAATTCCTGCCGTTCCAGAGTAGCAAAAAGAATGGAAAGTGGGGAAGATATAAATAACACGAACATCCACGGGCTGAGAATCTGCGCATACCTGCCAGCCTCCACCCAGTTCGCGCCAAACACAATGCCGAACAACTCAGGACCGGCAATACCCAACACCACCGCTGGAAATAAGCCAATCGCCGCCAGCCGCTTGAAGACCAGCTCCACTGATTTTGCAAGCTTCTCAGGGTCTGAGCGTAACTCGGCAGTCCGTTGATAGAAGACCTGTGCCAGCGCACTGCCCAGCAGCGTCATGGGTAGTAAAATCAGCCGGCTGGAGAGCGAGTAGTAACCCACCACAGTCTCGCTGAAATAATACAGCAGCACCAGCGAGGGGAGTTGCCAGGAAAAATTATTGATGAAGCTACTCCAGGAATCGACTAGTGGAAATTTACGATACCTTACCAGGTTGGCGAGCAGCTTGCTGCGCTTCACCTGGCGAAGGACGATCGTGCGTTTATCCCGTAATACCTGGGAAGCCAGAACAAAGGTGAAGACAAATGTGCCAGCCACCCAGGAGAAAACCAGGACGGCTGTATCAGCCCGGCCAGTATATGCCAGGAATATGGGCAACGCACTGGTAGTTAACGAAGCAGCCACCCTAGCGATGGATAAGCGCCCAAAATGTTTGGTGCGTGCATTCCAAAAGTTAAACGCATCAAACAAACCCTGGATCAATAAGCCGATGGGCACGATCCAGAGAAAGGGAAACAAGTCAGGCGCTTTAAGCAAGTTGGCCAGAGATTGCCCCAAGAAAAATAAAGCCAAGCCAACTACCCCACTGATGGCCACCGCGATAATTACACATATAGCAAATATATTGATTGCATCTGAATCATCATCAGGTAACATGATGGCGTATTCATACCTCAGGCTTGCCACGATTGAAATGATTCCGACGAGCGAGGTGAATACACTCAAGATGCCGAATGATTCGGGGAGGAATAAGCGGGAGATGATGGGGGCAGTGACGACGGTGATGGCCTGGGCAATGGTGGTGCCGCTCACCAGTTTAAGCACATTGGTAAAAAAACTGCTCCGTTTTAAAGGTGTTGGGGCAGTCATGGTTGCGGTATTCTCTCAATATAAATTGTTATATTCAAAAGCACAAACTGCATGCTCGCAATTATATACCATTTCATTTTCCCATCTCCAACCGCGAAAAGAGGGCAACTACATACGGGCTACTCAATGGTGGTAAGATTAGCTCTCTTTATATATAGTATGCAGTTGGAGGAAAGCATGGATGAACAGATGAAAAACGCCGCATTGGCCAGCCTGGATGACGAGCTGAATGGGGCATACTTGTACGATGCGCTTTCACAGGCCGAGAAAGACCCCCGCCTTGCTGAGGTTTACCGGCGCATGGCTGATGTGGAGCGTAAGCACGCCGCGGAATGGGTCGAGCGCTTGAAAGCCAGCGGTGTGCCCATGCGGGAATTCAGACCCAGCTGGCGTAGCCGCACGCTTGCCTGGGTGGCCAGGCACATGGGAGTGGCCACCGTGCTTCCCACCATCATGGGTGATGAGCGCAAGGATACGCAGAAATATGCCCACCTGCCGGGCAGCGCCGGCATGGCCGCCGACGAATCATCGCACAATCGCCTGCTGAGCCAGGTGGTACGCACCATGAAAGGGGGCATGGAGGGTGGGGCGCTGGCCCAGCTGGAGGGTCGCCACCGCACCGGCGGCGGGAATGCCTTGCGGGCGGCAGTGCTGGGAGCAAACGATGGGCTGGTATCCATTTTTAGTCTGGTAATGGGGGTGGCAGGGGCAAACCTGGACAATAAAGTCATCCTGGTGACCGGTTTTGCGGGTTTGCTAGCAGGGGCCATCTCGATGGCATTGGGCGAGTGGCTGTCGGTGCAAAGCTCGCGTGAGCTCTACCAGCACCAGATCGGCATAGAAAAAGTCGAGGTTGCCACCGCCCCCGAAGAGGAAGCCGAAGAGCTGGCCTTAATTTATGAAGCGCGAGGTGTACCCAGGGAGGAAGCCCAGCGCATGGCGCAGCACATCATCAGCGACCCGGCTTCAGCCCTCGAGACACTGGCGCGGGAAGAGCTCAATGTGGACCCCTCCGAGCTGGGCGGCTCGGCCTGGGAAGCAGCCTTCACTTCATTTTTTCTCTTTTCACTGGGCGCAATCATCCCCATTATCCCCTACATCTTTCTTACAGGCCCCAGCGGCATCGCAGTCAGCATGGCATTCAGCGCGGTGGGATTGTTCGTGGTGGGTGCCGCTATCACGCTATTCACCGGGCGCAGCGTAGTCTATTCGGGCTTTCGCCAGGTGTTATTTGGCATGGCAGCAGCAGGCGTCACCTACGGGATCGGGCACCTGATCGGCACCAATGTGGGCGGTTAACTGCGGCTGTCTTTCCAACGATGCTAAAAATCGCCAATAAAACTGAGAGAGATAGCAGAAGAAGAGCAGATCCCGAGAGATCCGGGACAGGTTGCTTCCGCACAAAGGATGTGCCGCTGAAAATCACAGCAGGTGACCGATCGCTGCGCTAACTCGCTCCGACAATTCGCCAGTCTCACCGTGAATGAGACCCGCGGAGCGTTGTTGAAATACACGCAATATCAGCCCCCAGTGGGCCCGAAGCGCTCGGTACGGATTTGGCCTGCAGGGATGCCCAGCTCAACCAGGTTGTTCGCCACGCCTTCCACCATGGATGTCGGGCCACAGACATAAGCATTGAGCCTACCACCCCACGGAGCGATGACCTGGCGCAGCATCGCCATGTCGATTCTCCGACCGTACCCTTCCCAGCCTGGCGGCTGCGAGCGGGTAAGAGTATGGATGACATCCAGTCCAGCCGATTGCCCTTGCAACCGATCCAATTCTTCACGGTAGATGATTTCTTCATAATTGCGCGAACTGTACAATAGCCGCACCGGCACCTGAGAGCTCACCGCCTGCCGGTGGCGGATCATAGCCATCAACGGCACGATACCAGAGCCGCCCGCCACCAGCAGCAGCGGGCCTCCCATGCTTGCGTTCCACACGAAATAGCCGCCAATCGGGCCACGCAGTTCCACCTGGTCTCCGACGATGAGCACATCGTGCATGTACGTGGACACTTCCCCCTCGTTGAGCCGTTCAACGGTCAGCTCGATTTCGCCAACCTGCTCGGGGCTGGAGGCTATCGAATAACTGCGCTGGGCCTGGTATCCATCGGGTGCGGTCAGGCGCACATCATAATGCTGACCTGGCTGGTGTGCACACCAATACGGCAATGCCAAGGTGAACGACTTGACATTGTAAACCTCTTGCTTCACCCTGATCACTGTGGCAATCTGCCACCTGGTGACCTGCCTGACCAGCTCGTTTCTAATCAGTCCCGTCTCCAAAATACCTCTCCTCTTTCCATGGATCACCGTGATTGTTGTAGCCCAACGACTCCCAAAAGCCGAGCTTGTTTTTTTCCATCAAAGTCAGGCCGCGCACCCATTTGGCACTCTTCCAAAAGTACAGGGCAGGCACAACCAGGCGGGCAGGCCCGCCGTGCTCTGCCGGTAAGGGCGCACCGGCGTAGTTATAGGCGATAAATGCCTTGTCATTGATCATCTCATCCAAAGGTATATTCGTGGAATAACCCCCATCGCTGTAGGCGAGCACGAAATGTGCTTTCGGGTCCAAGCCTGCAATTTCGAGCAACGTGTCGATGCTTACCCCTTCCCATTGTGTATCCAGTTTTGTCCACTTGGTCACGCAATGGATATCGACGGTATATTTTCGGGAGGGCAGCTGCTGGAATTCTGCCCACGACCAGTGGATAGGCTCGCAAACCAGCCCATTTACCTCAAAGGTCCATTGTTCCAGTGGCGTTTGAGGCGTGGGTCCGGCGGATAGCACCGGAAAGTCAGCGGTCACATATTGGCCTGGCGGTACCCTGCTGGATAGACCTTCCTGCTGGTGTTTACCAATAAAGCCCCTCGATCGGAACAAGACTTTCATTTTATCCTTCCAATGCTATAATCAGATAAAGTAGATAGATTATATCATTATATTCTGTGGAGATGGATCTGCATGTCACGAATTATGCGTAATTACATCTTAATAAGCATGAAAGGAGAATTATCAATGGAAACCCAACAAACAAGCAAGCCCTCTGGAGTTAAGCATCTCGTCACCGACCCGCCTTTTGCGCAGACCTTATTTGGTGATTGGCGCTGGTCGTGGGTATGGGTGATCGTGCGCCTGTACCTGGGCTACGAGTGGATAATGGCGGGTTACGATAAAATCATTAACGCTGCCTGGGTTGGCCCACAGGCAGGTACTGCGCTGACCGGTTTCATCAACAACGCCATTACGCTGAGCACGGGCGCTCATCCATCAGTGCAGGGCTGGTATGCGTATTTCCTTCAGCATGCTATCCTGCCAGGTGCCAGTGTGTGGAGTTACGTAGTGGCATTCGGAGAAACGCTGGTTGGAGCCGGCCTGATCCTGGGTGCATTCACCGGCATTGCCGCCTTCTTCGGCTTTTTCATGAATTTCAACTACCTGATGGCAGGGTCGATCAGCAGCAACCCCTACT
>Ga0209609_10000318_pt1 | contig 28756 bp, 29 predicted proteins | sample LakKivw325mmetaG_FD_184136 | JGI IMG/M metagenome (GOLD analysis project Ga0209609, IMG submission 184136) | Anoxic lake water microbial communities from Lake Kivu, Rwanda to study Microbial Dark Matter (Phase II) - Lake Kivu water 325m metaG... | ecosystem: Environmental > Aquatic > Freshwater... | reverse complement strand
TTACCACTGAGGCTTTAATACCAAGTGATCAGCGAGGAATAGCCTCTATTATAGTGAAGAGCGAAGGCATTTTGGCTGGCATCGAAGTAGCTAAGAAGGTATTTCACCAAGTAGATCCAGAGCTAAAAATGGATGTTTTGCTTGAAGATGGAACCAGGATTAAGACGAGTGATGTAATCGCTAGGGTAGAAGGCAAAGTAGCTAATATTCTAAAAGCAGAGAGGGTGGCTTTAAATTTCCTGCAGAGGCTGAGTGGGATTGCCACGGAAACAAATCGCTACGTGGAAGCAGTCGAGGGATTGCCAGTGCTCATTATGGATACCAGAAAGACAACTCCAAGTTTGAGGGTACTGGAAAAATATGCTGTCAGGGTTGGTGGCGGTGAAAATCACCGCATGAATCTGGGCGATGGGATACTTATTAAAGATAATCATCTGGCAGCTCTTCGTAGCCGTGGATTAAGCCTCAAGGAAATTATAGCCAAGGTTCAGCAAAATGCTCCAAAAAGGCTAAAAATCGAAGTGGAGGTCAAAACTGTGCCAGAAGCTCTGGACGCTGCTGAGGCTGGGGCAGATATCATTATGCTGGACAATATGAGTCTTGGAGATATTCATCAGGCAGTTAACATGATTCATGGTCGTGCTTTGATTGAAGCCTCTGGAGGAATTACTTTGGACAAGGTTAGAGCTGTGGCCGAGACTGGCGTTGATTTTATTTCAGTTGGCGCCCTCACCCACTCAGTCAAGGCTTTGGATATTAGTCTGGAGGTCGAATTACCTTCTTGGCAATAACTAGATAGCGTTTTGGATTATCCTCCAGGCTGGTTACTGTCAAACCAATCTGCCCTATTAGTTCTCTTAGCTCGGTTTCATCTGGCAGAAGATCAGCGCCAACCATACCACCAATAGATTGATGCAGTTGATTGATAGCATCTCGGCTGGCAGTATGACAGATGACTAACCGGCCATTGCTTTTAAGCATTCTGGCTATTTCCTTTAGCGCTTTAGCTTTGTTGTTGAAATGAGGGAAAACGCTATTGCATATAGCTAAATCAATGCAGTTATGCGGCAATGGGATAGCTGCAGCATCTGCTTGAATAAAATCCACAATGGACTGGAATTCCTTGGCTTTAGCCTCATGTAACATCTTTGCCGAGAGATCTAAGGCTATAATTCTTCCTTCGCCTCCTACTGCCTCAATTAGAAAAGGCAATAGAATGCCTGTGCCGCTGCCAATGTCAAGTACATGACTCCCAAGTGCAATATCTAGCTCCTTAACGATATTGCTGAGACATTCCAGCCTCTCCGGAGTAACCTCCCTATCCCAATTCGGAACTAACTGGTCAAAGTAATCTTGAAGTTGCATAGCTAACCTGCTAATTGAGCCCGTTGCCATCTTTTCAGCTTCCTCTTAGGAGAGAATGCTGTTGCCAGACCGAAGATAATGGACGAAGTGATTACAATAGATGCACCTGAAGGGATATCCAGGAAATAGGAGGCTGCGAGTCCAGCCCAGCAAGAGATAATGCCGAAAACTGGGGCGATAAGGAGCATTCGCCTCAGACTGTAAGTAAGTTGATAAGCAGCGGCGGCAGGATTGAGTATCAGGCTATAGATTAGCAAGCCGCCAATACTCTGCAGTGAAGCGGTGATAGTCACACCGGTAGAAAACAGTATGCCATAGAAAATAAGGGTTGCCGGGATACCCACGGCTAAAGCTACCTGACGATGACAGATCACCGCTTGAATTTCCTTATAGAAGGCTGCTACCAAGCCAATTACTACGGCTGTCACCGCGGCGAGGAAAATCAGGTTTTCTTGGCTGACAGTTAGTATACTGCCCCAGAACAAGCTCAGGGCTTCAGTCCTAGCCCCAGGCATCAGGCCCATGAAAAGGAAAGCCAGTCCCAACATCAGGGAAAAAACAATGCCGATTGAGGTATCAGGGTTAAGTTCTCCGCGGTCAGCCATGGGCCCAATAATGGCTGCTGAGGCTAGACTAAAAACCAAAGCTCCGATTAGGGGGTTGAATCCCAGCCAGACACCAAGGAGAGCACCAGCAAAGGCAGCATGGGCGATACATACCCCGATAAAAGAGAGGTGCATGGTAACTACAAAGACACCCACTATCGAGCTGGTTATGCCACCGCACAATCCAGCGAGGATGGCATTTTGCATAAACTGGTGCTGCAAAATAGAAAAATCCATGTTATTCAGAAAGCAACCTCAGATTTAGCCGGTATTGAAACCGGAGCCCCATAGAGCCGGCTCAGTATCTCTTCTTTAAGCATTGACTCCGGGCTACCTTGTTGCCATATTTTGCCTTCTTTCATCAGAATCAGCCGCTGGCAAGTGGAGGGCAGCTGTCTAAGGTCATGAGTGACAAATAGAGTGGTTATGCGGTACTCCTTGTGAATGAGCTGTATCAGGCTTAAGATTTCTCCTTGGGCTTGTGGGTCTATCGAAGCCGTGGGCTCATCGAGGAGGAATATCTCAGGCTGCTGAACTAAAGCTCGGGCAATAGCTGCTCTTTGGTATTCGCCGCCGGATAAATGCCCTATGGGGCGATGGGACAAATGAGCCATGCCAACCATACTCAGCACTTTATCCACAGCTTCCCATTGGGGCCGTGTTGGGCGACGGAACAACCCCAGTCGACCATAGCATCCTACCATTACCGTCTCTCTAACATTGATGGGTAAGCGTGGGTCAATATTTTCCACTTGCGCCACGTAGCCTATGCGCCTTCTCAACCTGATGCCACTTCTTTCATTAACAGGCAATCCTAATACCAAGGCTTGACCTTGAACCAGTTTTCCCAACCCATTGATAACGGTAAGCAGAGTGGTCTTGCCAGCGCCATTAGGTCCGATGATACCAATGAAGTCCCCCTTTTGTACCTCCAGAGAAACCCCTTGCAAAGCCACATCCTCCCGATAGGAAACTACAGCATCTTGAATCCTGATAACCGTGTTATCCATGTTGTTCCCTCCATTCATCCAAGGCTTCCAATAGTAGGTCAACATTCTTGTCTAACGCCTTTTCCCAAGTTTCCGTATCCTCAAAGCCACCGGGGAAGTTGGATATAGTTACCTGAATTGCTCCAATATCTTTGGCCATAGCTTCACTTGCCGCTGTTGCGCCGCTCTGGAGATTGTCGATGACTAAGGCCACCCCAGCTTCTTTAGCTTCAACTACCAACTCCTCCACTTCCGCCACGCTTAGCTCCTCAGGACGGCCGTAGGTAGCCACAATATCAAATCCAGCCCACTCTGCAAATCCTGCTTGGTACTCTACACAAAGCACCTTTGCTCCGCTTACATTCGCATCCTGCAATTTACCTTTTACTTCCTCACCCTTAGCTAAAACAGCTTGCACCCTTTCTGCAGCTTTTTCTTGGTAGTAGGCTGAGTTTTCCGGGTCTATCTCACCCAGAACTTGAGCGATTTTGTCTGCGGTTTCAGCTTGGATCTCAGGCACCATTGGCTTATCTGGAACATCGATTATTTTGATAACAAGGCTAGGGTTGTCAGCAGATTCGACAAGCCCGGTTATATTTTTCATATTCTGTTGCCAGTTATGAATGATAAGAACTTTACTATTGGCTAACGTCTCCACATCGCTTGGTTTTACATCATAGTGCCCCGGACACATGCCTGGCGGTATAAGAGTGCGAACCTCTAATTTGCCATCAGCTATATCCTGAACAATGTCGGTGATAAGTGAGCTTCCAGCAACTACATCCGCCGATGGACGGGCGCAGGATAAAGGTACAAGCAAAGTTGCTAGAAGAAGCACTGCCAGAATGCTTAGTACAAATTTTCCTTTCATAGAACCTCCTCAACTCGTCAGTGATTTACTGCTTACCTTTTAAAGCCTGGGCAACTTCCCTTTCTATCTGTTCCACCCAATTGCTCACCTTCACTTCCATTACGGTATAGTAGCTAGGGATATAGGGCTTGATATCAATCACGGGGCTGCTATCGATAGCATCCAACCCTTTCACTTTCAGAACATTCCCTTTCCGCTCAAGCAAGGGAACTGCTGACACGCAAATAGGGTTAGGTCGGATGGGGCTACAGGTAGCAAAAATGCCTACTTCCGGGAGATACTTTCTGCCCATAGGATGACTCTTGATAAGAGAGCGGTCTTCTTCGGAAGCCAAATGAGCCCAGTATAGGACAAGAATGTGAGAGAAATCTTCTATGCCATCGAGAATACCGGTAAAGTCATCGTAGATCAAAATCTCCGATATTACACTTTGCTCATTCTTTGCATCCTCTAATACTCCACGCCAGTCTAAATCATGCCACTTAACAACCAAGCTAGGCTCTTTTATCTCGCTTTTCACTATCCCCACAGGCCTTAGCTCCATTCTGGGCAAGTTTTTGCCACCCTTTCCTATCATTTTAATACTCTATGCATCTGCAATTAGTTGCAATCACCGAGCAAAAAAATTTTAATCCTTTTCCAGTTGCACCCTGGACTTTATGAAATCTACCTGACGCACCCTGCCCTGGAGAATTTTCCTTTCCCCGAAAAGGGTCTCTACTTCTATGCGCTCACCCTTAACTATCATGTATGCAATATCCTCCAGAATTAGCTTGTCGCCTTCCGTAGCCTCATAAACTTTGGCCAAACACATCTTACGTACTCTCCATGCTCCTTGTTAACGCTTGCCGTGCTTTCATTAGCTCGTTGCTAGCCGCAGCCATCCTTGCAGCTGCTTCCTGGAGCTGCTGTGATACCTCAGTGGATAAAGAGGCAGCTTTGCCAGCCCAATCGCGGAACTCCTTCTCGTGCTCTCGATTATGCTCAATCCAGTAGTCAAGCAAAATATGCAGTTTTTCCTGAACGTCACTCATAGCTAATAAGATTGTCCCTCTTTCCTGCGGCACTCACTGCACTCCCCCGGAATAGCTAAATGCCTCAAATCAGCTTCAAAGTTATAATCGCGAAGCAAAGTATCCTTTAGCGGATACAATACAGATTCGTCTAAATCCGTTATCTTACCACACCGTCGGCAGACTAGATGATGGTGGTGTCCTTTCTCAGCGACATGATAGCGGACACATCCCTCGCCGAAATTCGTTTCAGTGACTAAGTTTAATTCTTTCAATAGCTCTAAGGTGCGGTAGACAGTAGAAATGTTGCTATAAGGATAGCGACTATGTAATTGCTCATAGATCTCTTCAGCGCTAATATGGCCATCAGCATTGTGAAGAGCTTCGATGACCAACATGCGCTGCGGAGTTAAACGATATCCTTTTTCCCGAAGAACCTTGTGACAGCTCATTCCAAGGTAAAATTATAACAGGACAGGGAAATCATTGCAAGAGGTTGCTAATGCAATTAATTGATTTTTAGCGGTTTTTGCTTTCTAGCAACAAAGTTACCGGCCCATCATTATGGATCTCCACCAGCATATGCTCTCGGAAAATCCCTGTCTCTACCTTAAGGCCGGTGGCGCGAACTTGAGCGACAAAAAAGTCATATAATTCCTTAGCCTTATCTGGTGGAGCTGCTTCGGTAAAGCTGGGGCGCCTTCCCTTCCCTGAATCAGCCAAAAGAGTAAACTGGCTTACTATCAAAATTTCCCTCTTTGTTTCCAACGCTGACAGGGCAAATTTATCCCCTCCATCAGAAAAAATGCGCAGGTTAACTATTTTATTTGCCAAGTAGCCAGCACCCTCTTGTGAATCGTCCCTGGCAATGCCAATAAAAACCACTAGCCCTGGACCAATTCTGCCCACCACTCTACCGCTGACACTTACTGAAGCACTGGTAACCCGCTGAATTAGCGCTTTCATTTTTGCATTTTTTATTTAAGCATGTTAAATTAAATATCAAAAGGGATATTATATCCAAAAAAGTGGGCAAAACCCACTTTTTTGTTAAGGGTAAATTATTAGGTTAGGGAGAGATGAAGACAGAGTTTATGGCCGCTATTGCTCAGCTCTCAGCTGAGAGGAACTTACCTAAAGAAGTGATTTTGGCAGCTTTGGAATCAGCGCTTGTCTCAGCTTGTAAAAAAGACATTTTTACCCGCGAGCAGGATATCTCAGCCAAAATTGATCCCAATACTGGTGATATCAAGGTTTATATTAGAAAAGTTGTGGTTGAGTCAGTTACCAACCCGCATCGAGAGATCTCCTTGGATGATGCTCGAAAATTGCGGGATAGTATTCAAGTTGGCGAAATAGTGGAAGTGGAATCTACACCCAGAGATGCTGGGCGTATTGCTGCTCAAACGGCAAGGCAGATTGTTTTGCAGCGGTTGCGCGAAGCAGAGCATCGGGTAATCTACGAGCAGTTCGCTGGTAAGGAAGGCGAGATTGTCAGCGGGACGATTCAATTCCTCCAGCCTAAACAAATTTATGTTACCTTGGGCAAGGGAGAGGCTATACTTCCTTTTAGTGAGCAGGTGCCTAATGAGCGTTACCACGTAGGACAGCAATTTAAATTCTATCTTTTGGAGATAAGTCAAGGGGTTAAAGGGTTTCAAATAATAGTTTCTCGCTCTCATCCGAATTTGCTACGCCGCCTTTTTGAACTAGAAATTCCCGAAATTCACAGTGGCGTTGTAGAACTGAAAGCAATAGCACGCGAAGCCGGACATCGAAGCAAAGTAGCAGTGTCAACTCGCCAAGAAGGCATCGAACCCGTAGGTTGTTGTCTTGGCCATCGAGGCGTCAGGCTACAAAGTATTATTAACGAGCTAAATGGTGAAAAAATAGATATGATCCAATGGCACGCCGACCCTAAAATATTTATCTCCAATGCCCTCAGTCCAGCCAAAGTGGCAAGTATTGAGCTCAACGAGTCAGAAAGGACCGCCACTGTAGTCGTTCCTGATAGGCAACTATCCCTAGCTATCGGTAAGGAGGGGCAAAATGCCAGGTTAGCAGCAAGACTCTCGGGTTGGCGAATTGACATTAAGAGTGCCTCTGCCGCTGAAGCAGAAAAAATAAGCCTACCAGAGGCTGCTCCTCAGGAGCTAGAAACGATAGCTGAAGAGAGTGAATTTCCTTCCATCGTGCCAAGCGAACCACAAGCGGTGGAGCCAGTTACTGGAAGGGAAGTAGCAGAACTAACCACGCTCTTAGCCAGTGAAGAATTTATGTTAGCCTTGAAAGCTCCTTCTGAGAGGCCTGAAAAAAAACTGCAGCTTCGCTTCGCCGAGGATATTTTACCAAGCAGGGGGAAGGACATAAAGTCAGAGAAGGACAAGGTTAAGAGCAAGGGACGCAAAAAAAAGAAAGCTTACTTTAAAGAGGATGAGTCGGAAGAATAAACATGTACCGCAACGTACTTGCGTTGCTTGCCGACAGACGAGAGACAAAGAGGATTTGATTCGCCTGGTACGTAGCGATGGCGGAATTGTCGAGGTCGACCCATCTGCCAAGAAGCCAGGCAGAGGTGCTTATTTATGTCCTCAAAAGGATTGCTGGGAAATAGGGCTGAAAGGAAATCGTCTGGAACATGCTTTGCGAACAAAGCTTAGTATCGATAATCGCCAAGCTTTGATAGAGTATAGCAATAACTTGCCCGGGAGGAGCCGGATTTGAGTAACAAAGAAATGCACTCGCTGGCCAATCAAAAGGAAACAAATCATTCAGCTTTGCCTCAAATCGAGCTCCCCCCTTCCATAACTGTAAAACGGTTAGCTGATACCCTGAAAGTAGAGCCTGTGAAAGTTATTAAGCTGCTTATGCGCAAAGGCATTATGGCCAATGTTAACCAGGCTATCGATTTTGATACTGCCGCTATGGTAGCCCTAGACTTCGGTTATAGTGCTCGGGAGAAAGTAGAGCGTCAAATCTTGCCTTCCCTCGAGGGACTGGGAGATAAATTACAAATTCGCTCTCCGGTGATTACTGTAATGGGGCATGTCGACCATGGTAAAACAACCCTTCTTGATGCCATCAGGAAAACCAATGTAACTGCTCACGAGGCAGGAGCCATTACCCAACATATTGGCGCTTATCAAACTACCGTGGATGGACGCAAAATTACCTTCCTAGACACACCGGGGCATGAAGCTTTCACTGCTATGAGGGCCCGTGGAGCACAGGCAACTGATATCGTGGTCTTGGTGGTGGCTGCTGATGATGGCGTCATGCCTCAGACTGTGGAAGCTATAGACCATGCTAAAGCTGCCAAAGTGCCTATAGTGGTTGCCATCAATAAGATTGATAAACCTGATGCCAACCCTGAGCGTGTAAAGCAGCAGCTTGCTGATTTAGGCTTAATTATTGAAGAATGGGGCGGCGATGTTGTTTGTGTTCCCATCTCAGCTAAAAAGGAGCAAGGAATCTCAGATTTACTGGAAAACTTATTCCTTGTTGCTGACATACTGGAACTAAAAGCTGACCCTAGCTGTGCCGCAGAAGGGGTGGTCATTGAAGCTAAGCTTGATAAAACTAAAGGCCCCTTAGCTACTCTCTTAGTTCAGAAGGGTACTCTCGAGGTGAGCAATATTGTAGTGGCTGGCAATACTTGGGGCAAAATCAAAGCTATGTTCAATGATAAAGGAAAGAGGATTAAGAAAGCTGAGCCATCAACGCCAGTGGAGGTTCTTGGCATAAATGGCGTGCCAAAGTCAGGAGAGAGCTTTACTGTAGTTACCGATGAGCATCAAGCACGAAGCACTGGAGACAAATATGAGGCTATGAGAGTTCATGAACCTTTAAGTTTAAGCACCCTTTCCAGCCAAATAAGCGCCGGGAAAGTAAAGGAGCTCAACGTAATTTTAAAGACGGATGTTCAGGGCAGCATAGAACCAATAAAGAACTCTATAGAGCGACTGGGCACGGAAAAGGCGAGGGCTAAGGTTATACACGCTGCTAGTGGCAGCATTACGGAGAGTGATGTCCTCCTTGCTTCGGCTTCGAAAGGCATTGTTATTGGTTTTAACAGTGACCCAGCGCCAGGAGCACAGCAGCTAGCTGAAGCAGAAGGAGTAAGCATTCAGAGGTATGATGTAATTTACCGATTAGAAGAAGACGTGGGTAAAGCATTAAAGGGGATGCTTGAGCCAACTTATGCCGAAGTGCTTGGAGGGCGTGCTGAGGTGCGTGCTGTATTCCCCTCTAGTAAGCATGGTAAAGTGGCCGGAGTTTATGTTAAGGAAGGCAAAGTGTGGCGAGATGCCAAAGTCAAAGTATTGCGTCAAAATGAAGTAATTTGCGCATCTCGAGTCTCGGGTTTAAGGCGTTTTAAAGAGGATGTCACTGAGGTAGTTGCTGGTCTTGAATGTGGCATGGGCATAGAAGGGTTTACCGATTTCTATACCGGCGACATTATCGAATCTTATAGAAAGGAAAGGGTGAGTTAAGGTAATAAATGGCATTCTGAAGGGAGCAAAGTGAAATGAAGAATCTCAGAGATTCTTCGCGGGGCCTGTCCTGATCGCCAGATCTTCCCCTTCACTTTGTTCAGGGCTTCGGCTCACTCGCTCAGAATGACAGAAGGCGAAGGGCTCAGAGCTTACAGAAGGTGAAGAACTTATAGGGGGCTCAAATGTCTAGACGTACGGAACGACTAAACAAAGTCATCAAGCAGGAAATCAGCAGCTTGCTTGAGCGTGAGGTTAACGACCCAAGGCTGAGTAATTCTATCTCTGTAACAGAAGTTTCAGTTTCGCCTGACCTTAAGTATGCTAAAGTATTTGTTAGCATACTGGGGAATGAAACCGCTAAAACAGAGATGCTAGCCGGCTTCAATGCTGCTTCTGGATTCTTACGCAAGAAATTGGCTTCGCATTTAAAGTTGAGATGTGTCCCACAGCTTAGCTTTCATTATGATAATTCTATCGAGCAGGGGGCAAGGCTGCTCAAATTAATCGAGCAGGTTAGCAACACTAAATAGCTTAGGTTTTTACTAGAAACAGCCCCAAGATATTGACATTGTCACCTGTAATAATATATGTTAGCGATATGCTAGCCAAGCAGAAAGGAGGTAGCTTTTCATGCAAGCGTATTGCTTTAAGTGTCGGACGAAGAGAGATATAAAAAATCCAACATCTGTTACCCTTAAGAACGGAAAGCCAGCAGTCCGCGGAACCTGTTCTGTATGTGGGACCAAAGTATTTAGAATTGGCAAGACTTAATTTCCCAGAGTGGCTGATTGAGCTAGCAAAGATAAATTTTGTCAATCTCACCGCGAGAAATAGTGAATCTTAGCTCAAAATTTGCTGGCGCGGTAATTTAGCTTAATGCTGCTTATAGTAGCAACAATCAAAACCGATGTTAATAGATTTTTGCTATTATAAGCATCAGGGTTGATTAGAAGTTTAGTTTTGCTTTTAAGCACTTAAAGCTATGTAGTTGTGGCTAGGAGGCATTTATGTGGGCGCTGAGCCTAAGAATCATGTCATGATAGCTGCTAAGGTCAGTGCAGCAAAGTAGTGTCTTTATCTGTCAGTAAGGAGGGAAAGCGAGCTATGGGAATGATAAATGTAGCCATTATAGGTGTCGGTAATTGTGCTTCTTCACTAGTTCAGGGAGTCTATTATTATAAGAACGCTAAAGAAAATGAGTTTGCCCCCGGTTTAATGCATGTCAATCTAGGAGGCTATCATATAGCTGACATTAACTTCGCAGCTGCATTTGATATTGATAAAAATAAAGTGGGTAAGGACTTAGCTCAAGCTATTTACACTCAGCCCAACAATACTATCAAGTTTTGCGATGTACCTAAAACTGGCGTCAGAGTAGAGCGCGGCATGACTCATGACGGGCTAGGCAAATATCTCTCTCAAATTATTACCAAGGCGCCAGGCCCAACGGCTGACATAGTAGGCATCCTCAAGGAGACTAAAACTGACGTGGTGCTTAATTATTTACCCGTGGGGAGTGAGGAAGCCACTAAATGGTATGTAGAACAGGTATTAGCAGTTGGCTGTGGCTTCGTTAATTGCATACCGGTTTTCATTGCCCGTGAGCCTTATTGGCAAAACCGATTTGCTGAACGTAGGTTGCCTGTTATCGGCGATGATATTAAGTCTCAAGTTGGGGCTACCATTACTCATCGGGTATTAACTAGGCTTTTCCGCGACCGTGGAGTTAAGTTAGAGCGAACTTATCAATTGAACTTTGGTGGCAATACCGATTTCCTCAATATGCTAGAACGGGAGCGCCTAGAATCTAAGAAGATTTCCAAGACAAATGCTGTTACTTCGCAGTTAGACTATGATATTGGCCCTGATAATATCCATGTTGGTCCCAGCGATTATGTCCCTTGGCTGGCCGACCGCAAATTTTGCTATATAAAGATGGAGGGACGCACCTTTGGCGATGTCCCCCTGAATTTAGAGTTGAAGATGGAGGTATGGGATAGCCCTAATTCAGCTGGTGTGGTTATTGATGCTCTAAGGTGCTGCAAATTGGCTTTAGACCGCGGCCTAAGTGGAGCTATAGTAGCACCCTCAGCCTACTTTATGAAATCTCCGCCAATCCAATATCCCGACGATGAAGCCCGCCTAAAGACCGAAGCATTTATTACCGGACAGGAACAGGAAGAGCCCGTCTCGTTGCCTGAGCCACAGCCAGTTGAGATTAAGGCGTAAGCCGCTTTTGCGACAAAGGCACCAGCCTCAAACTATGTAGCTTAAAAAGAAATCAATTTTGTTGGCTCAGAGCACCCCAGAAAGAACTTGCCGGCCTTACTCAGGGCATTTAAGGGGCTCAAGGAACAACCACAGTTTAAAGATTTGAAGCTGGGCAAAGTGGGTAAGGCTGGTGGCAGAGAGGCAGATTTCAGGAGACAGACCATCGAGGTTATAGATTCTCTAAACTTAAGCGGAGAGATAAGATTCACAGAGGTTGTTCCGGAGGAGAACCTGAGAGCTTACTACTCTAACGCTGAGTGCCTTGTTCTCCCCTCCCTGTACGAAGGTTTTGGCTTCCCTCCGCTTGAAGCAATGGCTTGTGACTGCCCGGTGATAACCTCTAATAGCTCCTCATTGCCAGAAGTAGTAGGCGAGGCAGCAATCAAGGTTTCCCCTCACGATATTGAGGGACTAGCAGAGGCTTTGAAGAAGGTTCTTACTAACAAGGAGCTCAGGAAAGGCCTTATTGCCAAGGGAAAAGCACAAGCTGTCAAATTCTCATGGGAGCAAACAGCAAAAAAGACCTTCAAAGTTTATAAAGAGGTAGGGAAAAGTTTCCGCTGAATCTTCAAAGTGCGTGTGCTCAGTTCTCTTTCCCAAATGAGTTATGTTGCGGTCTTCCACCTTATTTAGAAAGGAGATAAGTTGTCCCGCATTTCTCTTTCCACTATGCGAAATTGCCGAGTGGAATGGGGAGAGACAAATTCAAGGAGTAGTTAACTTCCTGCAAGGGAAGGGAATCATATAAAAGGGAAATAGGTGGCAAATTTAGTAGAGATTCGGGGGACTATAGCTTCCTACATTACTAATCCCATAGTCGCAGTTTTAGGCAAAAGCAGGCTAAAACCCAATACTCTCACCTTTATTGAGTTGGCCATAAGCATCGGTGTTGCTTACGCCATTGTCATCGGTTACTTCCTTCTTGGTGGAGTTTTGGTTTTGGTCTCCGGGCTATTTGATCTCCTCGATGGGGCCCTGGCTCGCTTTACCAAGCAAAGTACAAAGTTTGGCGCTATTCTAGATTCAACGATTGACCGCCTTTCTGAAGCAGCAATATTTTGCGGTCTTTTAGTTTGGTATATGCCAAAAGCCTCACCCTTGGCTCCCTCTCCATTTACTGGAGAGGGATGGGGTGAGGTTGTGCTCATCTTTGCCGCTCTAATTGGCTCTTTCCTTGTTAGCTATATAAGAGCCAGAGCAGAAGGACTAGGTTTGGAATGCCGAGTTGGTTTGTTTACCAGAGCTGAAAGGGTTATAGTATTAGCGGTAGGTTTGCTGGTAAACCAAGTTTTTATTGCTTTATGGGTTTTGGTAGTCTTTGTTTATATCACTGTATCTCAAAGGTTGCTTTACTTGCGGAAGCAAGCAAAAGTTAGGGGTGGCTAAATGCCTGTTATAGCTGTTGTAGGAGGTCAGTGGGGTGACGAGGGGAAGGGAAAGGTAATTGATTCCCTAGCTGAGAAAGCTAAGGTAGTGGCTCGTTTCTCAGGGGGTGACAATGCAGGCCACACAGTTATTAACCCCTATGGCGAGTTCAGGATGCATCTTGTACCCTCCGGCATTTTTTACCCCGAGGTAACTTGTATTATCGACAATGGCGTGGTTATTAACCCAGCAGTTCTCCTGGATGAAATAGACAACCTTAAGAAGCACGGTGTAGATATAAGTCACCTCATTATTAGTGACCGGGCCCATCTCATCATGCCTTATCACACCCTTCTCGATGGACTGGAAGAGGAAAGGCGTGGCAAAGGGGCTTTGGGAACTACCCGTAGAGGAATTGGCCCGGCCTTTACCGATAAAGTTGCTCGTATGGGTATCCGCACCGGGGACTTATTAAACAAGGATTTATTTTACAGCAAGCTAAACTCAATCCTCGAATTTAAGAATGCCATTCTTACCAAGGTATACGGGCATTTGCCTTTGTTGTTAGAAGAAATCTTTGAGCAATATTGCCGTTATGCGGAGCAACTGGCTCCGCTTATTCAGGAAACTAACTCCGTAATTCGCCAATCTTTAACCAGAGGAGAGCTAGTTTTATTAGAAAGTGCCCAAGGGACTTTGCTTGACCCCGACTTTGGCACTTACCCTTATGTAACTTCTTCTTCGCCATTAGCCGGCGGAGGCTCTATTGGGGCAGGCATAAGCCCAATGGCATTTGACTGCATTATCGGTGTATTTAAAGCTTACATCACTAGAGTCGGCAGTGGACCCATGCCCACCGAGCTAAAAGACGAGGTTGGCAAGCTCATACGTGACAAAGGTCATGAATATGGCGCTACAACAGGGAGGCCGCGGAGGTGTGGTTGGTTTGATGCCGTGGCTGGCCGCTTCGCTACTCAGATAAATGGTTTTAGTGATATAGCTTTAACTCACCTCGATATTTTTGATGGTTTTTCTTCCATCAAAATATGCACGGCCTATAAATTTGATAACAAGATTATAGACTTTTTCCCGAGCGATATAGCTATACTAGAGAAATGCCAACCTATGTATGAAGAACTATCTGGTTGGCAAGAGTCAATAAGGGAAATCCGTAATTTTGACCAGCTACCACTGGAGGCCCGCCGCTACATCAACCGGCTTGAGGAACTCCTCTCCTGCCCTATTAGCTTTATCGCTGTAGGTTCAAGGAGAGAGCAAACGATAAGGGTGAGACCTATTTTGAGAAGACCCAAACCTATTCTCCTTGGGTAACCCTGGTGGGTAGAGGCAAGTCAATTTTATAATCTTTTAACGTCGTCCGAATACTCTCGGCCGATTTTTCGTCAGGTTCAATCAAAGGCAAGCGCGGTTTGCCCACCGGAAAACCCAAGTAATTCAGAACATACTTAACAGGTATAGGGTTGGTAACAACAAATAGGGCATTGAAAAGAGGCAATAAATGACGGTGAATGCTAGCTGCCTCCTGAGTTTCACTGTCAAGAAATTTCTCTATCATGTCTTTTATTTGGATTCCTACTAAATGTGAAGCAATACTGACCACACCATAACCACCCAAAGTGAGAATAGGCAAGGTATCACCATCATTGCCGCTATAAACTAAAAAGTCACCCTTGGCTCCCTGTATAATCTCAGCTATTTGGCGAAGGTTACCACTAGCCTCCTTCACGCCAATGATATTGTCTATCTGGCTTAGCTTGATTACTGTATCAGCAGCAAGATTAGCAACTGTGCGTGATGGCACGTTGTAGAGAATACAAGGCAAAGTTGTAGCTCGGGCAATGGCATTAAAATGCTCAAATAGGCCTTGCTGGGGGGGGCGATTATAATAAGGAACTACTAATATGCAAGCATCAACTCCAACCTTCTCTGCTTCTTTAGTCAGCTCCTGGCTCTCTCTAGTGTTATAACTGCCAGTCCCAGCCACTATTGCTCCACGGTTAGCTATCGCTGACTTGACTTCAGCAAAAAGACGGAGCTTCTCTTCGAAGTTAAGAGTAGGGGATTCCCCTGTAGTGCCGGAGAGCACCAGACCATCGCTACCAGAATTAAGCAAAGCTTGAGCTAGATTCCTGGCCTGCTGATAATCAACTTTGCCCTGACTATCAAAGGGTGTAACCATAGCTGTTAATAAGCGACCCAATTTGTTCATTCTGCAAATTCCAAGTCCAACTATAAAATCCTAAATCCGAAACACGAAATCCTAAATAAAAATGCAAAATGACAGAGCGAAAGTTTAAAAATTTGCATTTTGAGTTGTCATTTTGTCCTGAACTTGATTCAGGATTGACCTTTGATTTTTAATTTTCCATTTGCATTTCAAAGGAATTTGTTTAGAGCTTAGAATTTAGCATTTAGGATTTCCCTCTTGGACTCTATCCAGCCCCTTCTTATCCCTTCCTCGGCAATCTGTATAGCATTCAGCGCTGCCCCTTTACGTAAATTATCAGCTACTACCCACATAACTAATCCATTGGGGTGAGAAATATCCTTTCTGATTCTACCCACAAATACGTGATTTGAACCACTAGCTGCCCAAGGTAGGGGGTAGAAGCTAACGCTAGGATCATCAAGAACCCTGACTCCAGGTGCTTGAACCAAAATTTTCCTTGCCTCTTCCGGAGTGATAGGTGAAGTAAATTCCACATTCACCGCTTCACTATGCCCGAAGTAAACAGGGACCCGGACGCAGGTTGCCGAAATAGCCATATCCTCAGCATGCATTATCTTCCGCGTCTCCTCCGCCATTTCCTGCTCTTCTTTAGTATAGCCATTATCCAAAAAAACATCGGTTTCTGGTAACAGATTAAAGGCTATTTGATGGGAATAGACATGAGGACAAACACGCCGCCCCTCTAAAACCAGCTTCGTTTGGCTTGTTAGTTCCTTTAAAGCATCAGCACCGCTGTCTGATACTGATTGATAAGTGCTTACGATGATTCGCTTTATAGGATTAACCTTGTGCAAAGGATAAAGAGCTACTACCATTTGGATTGTAGAACAATTTGGGCTGGTGATTATCCTCTTGTGCCATTCTATATCCTCAGGATTTACTTCAGGAACCACCAAAGGAACCAAGGGAGCCATTCTAAAAGCAGCGCTATTATCAATAACCACCGCCCCAGCCTCAGCAGCCAGAGGTGACAGGCGGCGGCTGACATCAGTGCTAGCGGAAAAAAGAGCGACATCAACATTACGAAATATCTCCGGTGTCGCTTCCTCAACCTCGATTTTCTGGCGATTAGAAAAAAGGAATTTTATGTCTGAAGAGCGTTCGGGAGCAAGTAGTCGAATCGAAGCTGCAGGGAAATTCCGCTCCTCAAGCACCTTGATAAATTCTCGCTCAACAAGCCCGGTGTCACCAACAATAGCTACGTTGAGACCTTCCATGCTCTTTTCTCGCAACAGTTCGCCCTCCTCAAAAATGCCATTCTGAGCGCAAGCGAAGAATCTCAAGACCCTTCGCGGAGTTTACCCTGAGCGAGATTCGGAGTTTATCCTGAGTGAAACGAAGGAGCTTGAGTTCCTTCACTTCGTTCAGGACTCGCTTCGCTCCCTCAGAATGACAAACAAGGAGCGAAGAGCTCAGGGTGACAATAAAGAACCCTACAGCTTCAATAAGACCTCCAATCCATAAATTAACCCTTTGTGCTTTGTAACCTCTCTGATTGCCAAAATAACGCCGGGCATATAAGATTCTCGACTTATAGTTTCATGGCGTAAGCTCAAGGTCTGGCCTACCCCGCTAAAGATAACTTCTTGTCCCGCCATAAATCCTGGCAACCTCAGGCTATGGATAGCCACACCTTCTATTTGCCCCCCTCTGACGCGGCTAACTACTTCTCTCTCGGTTTTAGGGCAGATGAAAGGTTTGCCACGGGCTTGTAGCATTGCTTTTGCTGTAGCCATAGCAGTTCCCGAAGGGGCATCAATTTTCTTATCATGGTGCATTTCTACAATCTCAGCATAATCGAAAAATTTGGCAGCAACCTTTGCCAAATGCATCAAGAGCACTGCTCCTAAGGAAAAATTGGGTGCCACCACAGCACCAACGTCATTGGCTCGACATAGTTGCTCAATCTCCTTCAGATTTTCCTCAGAAAGGCCTGTGGTACCTATAACCATGTTAACTCCTTGCTTAACAGCGATGCGGGCGGCTGCTATGGAAGCGGCAGCATTGGTAAAATCTACTAATACGGCAGGATGGCAACTCTTCAAAAGAGAGTCTAAATCAGAAGAAAATGGTATCAGCTCTGAAGTCTCCGGTAAAGGAAGGTACTGCTGAGTTACTTTCTCCTCCACAGCGCCAACTATCTCCAACCCGGGCTCGTTGAGCACAGCTTTAGTCACCTCCCGCCCCATCTTGCCTAAAGCTCCATTGATAACTATTCTTATGGCTTCCATGTGTCACTCCTTAACATGCTAATATAGGTTATTTATTGTAATCGGTATAGCGATCGCCTTTATTAGGCGAACGAGTATGACGATAGTTTGGCCGCCTCTGCCAATGATGATTAGAGGCTAAGGAATCCTTCACCTTAGCACCGGGTATGCGAGAAAATCCTTCAACCACTGCTCTACGTGATAAGTTTATCCGGCCTAACTCGTCAATTCCAATGACTTTGACCATTACCTCATCACCAACTCTAACCACATCTTCAACTTTAGCTACATGATAATCGGCAAGCTCGCTAATATGGACTAGGCCTTCCTTGCCTGGGAGGACTTCTACCATGGCACCAAAATTCAGCAGCCTCGTTACTCTTCCAGTATAAATATCCCCTAGTTTCACTTCCTGGGTTAAATCTTCTATCATTTTGATCGCCTTTTGGACTGCCTCCTCACTGGGGGAACCAACAATAACCGTGCCATCACTCTTTACGTCTATAGTTGTTTTGGTCTCCTCCGTAATGGATCTTATGGTTCTACCTCCAGGGCCAATAACATTGCCAATCTTGCTTGCATCAATACTTATCTCATGTATCCTGGGAGCGTAGGGGCTAATTCCGGGGCGGCTAGTACTGATAGTTTGTGCCATCTTGTCCAATATCTCCAAGCGAGCCTGGCGAGCTTGGGTTAGGGATTCAGCTAGAATTTTGGAGTCCACACCGCTGACTTTAATATCAAGCTGCAAGGCTGTAATTCCCCTAGATGTGCCAGCAACTTTAAAATCCATGTCACCACAGGCATCTTCTATACCCTCAATATCAGTTAGGATAACATGCTCCCCGCTCTCCCCGGTGACCAATCCCATGGCTATTCCTGCCACTGGCGCCTTGATAGGCACGCCAGCATCCATTAATGAAAGGGTAGAACCGCAGGCACTGGCCATGGATGTGCTCCCACTAGAACTAAGCACTTCGGAAACCAAACGAATAGTATAAGGGAAATCCTCTTCCGAAGGTAATATTGCCAAAATAGCCCGTTCCACTAAAGCCCCATGCCCAATTTCTCGCCTCCCTGGCGTTCCTACTCGTTTTACCTCTCCCGAGGAGAACGGAGGAAAATTATAATGGTGCATGAAGCGTTTGGTTTCTGCCAAGCCTAAACCATCCAATAACTGCTCCTGTCTTGCCGACCCCAAGGTGGTAATAGCTAATACTTGTGTTTCTCCCCGAGCAAATAAACCCGAGCCGTGAGTACGAGGTAAAAGGCCAACCTCACAATTAACAGGACGAATTTCATCAGCCTGGCGGCCATCCACGTGCCGTTTTCCCTGCAAAATCCTCTTCCTTATCTCTGCTTTAAGCCGGGCTTCAAAGGCAAAATCCACCTCTTCCTCAGAGAAAGAGCCACCTAACTTTTGTTTCGCTTCATCCCTAAGCGATGCTAAAACTTGCTCTCGCTGTAATTTTCCTGGTTGCCCTAGAGCTTCGTTCAGTTTGTCACCAAGTAAAGTAGAGATATGAGCTGAGAGTTCAGGAGCAACCTCTCTGGCTTTGACTTCCATTTTGGGTTTGCCATAAGCTTGCCCTAACTCCTCCTGGAGTTCAATTATCCCTTGGTTAGCTTCATGCCCAAATTCGATTGCCTCAAGCACCAAATTCTCAGAAGCCTCTCTGGCGCCCGCCTCTACCATTACTATAGCTTGCTTAGTGCTAGCAACGACCACATCGAGCAAGCTATTTTCCATTTGAGGTAAAGTGGGATTTAAAACCAAATTACCATCTATACAGCCAACATGCACTGCCGATGCTGGACCACAGAAGGGGATGTCTGACAGAGTTAAAGCTGCCGAAGCACCGATGAGAGCACAAATATCAGGGTCATTTTCCTTGTCGGCAGAGAGCACCGTAGCTATAATTTGTATCTCATGGTTAAACTCCTTGAGAAGAAGTGGTCTTAAGCATCGATCGATAAGCCGACTAGTTATAATTGCTCCCTCAGTGGGGCGTCCTTCTCGCCTGAAGAAACTACCTGGTATTTTACCAGCGGCATAGAGTTTTTCTTCATAGTCCACTGTTAGGGGCACGAAGCCCATCCTCTCTGCAGGCTCATTGGCAGCACAGGCAGTGACCAACACCACTGTATCCCCATAACGGACAACGACAGCACCATTCGCCTGCTGCGCGAGTTTCCCTATTTCGATGGCAAGTGTTCGCCCAGCTATTGTGCGTTCAAAAGCCTGAGACATATTATTTCCTCAAGCCTAATCTAGTGGTAAGTGAGTCATATCGTTCCGGGTCTGTCTTATTAAGGTAATTCAGTAGTCGTCTGCGCTGCCCTATCAGTTTAAGAAGAGCACGGCGCGAGTGATGGTCGTGGGAATGCACTTTGAGGTGTTCCATTAATTGGCTTACCCTTTCAGTAAGCAACGCCACCTGAACTTCAACCGACCCAGTATCATCCTCACTAAGCCTAAATTGTGTAATGGTATCGCCTTTCTTTTCTTTTTCTAACATACAATCCCTCAATCTAATATAATATGGCACATTATATCACAGCAGGAAAATCCCTGTATAGGATGAGGTAAGATAGTAGTATCCTCCTCACCTGCCCTTTTTTAAGAAGTAAAGACTATCAAGTATACTAATAAATTGACCAAATTTTTATAACAGCTTATAATTTGGTATAAAGGTTGCTTCAATGCATGAGAGTTGTGGCATCTTCGGAGTTTATGCTCACAGAATAGATATAGCCCGTCTCATCTTCTTCGGACTCTTTGCTCTCCAGCACCGCGGTCAAGAAAGCGCTGGCATCGCTGTCAGCAATGGTAGTGAAATAAAAATACACACCAACATGGGCTTGGTTTCCCAGGCGTTCACAGAAAGTGACCTTGCTCAACTCAAAGGATATATTGGCATCGGGCATAACCGCTACTCTACTGCAGGCTCAAGCAAACCAGCCAATGCCCAACCTATTATAGCGAAATCAGAAGGGTTGACCCTTGCTTTAGCGCATAATGGTAATATTCTCAATGCCAAGCTACTCCGTGACGAGCTTCACGTGGATGGCTATAGCTTCCATACCTCCTCGGATTCCGAAGTCATCGCCAACCTAATTTTGGCCTCTCCTGGCAAAAGCTGGGAGGAAAGAATTAGACACGCTATGTACCGCCTCCAAGGAGCTTATTCGCTGGTAATCATGACCCAGAATAAACTCATTGGGGTTCGTGACCCTATGGGTGTTCGCCCACTCTGCTTGGGAACTGTTGATAACGGCTGGGTAATTGCCTCGGAAAGCTGTGCCCTAGACCACATAGGCGCCCAGTTCACCAAGGAAATCAAACCCGGAGAAATTGTGGCTATCAATGCCGATGGAGTAAAGAGTTTTAAGGGTGAAAATGATAAAAAGGCTTTATGCATCTTCGAATATATTTATTTCGCCCGCCCCGACAGCATCATCCAAGGTAAACTGCTTTACCCAGCAAGGCAAGCCATGGGTGAAATATTAGCCCAAGAATACCCTGTGGACGCTGATCTGGTCATGGGTATTCCTGATTCAGCTACCGCTGCTGGCATTGGTTACTCTCACGCTTCAGGCATCCCCTATTGTGAGGGCTTACTCAAGAACCGCTATGTGGGACGCACCTTTATTGAGCCTGACCAGAGGATAAGAGAGCTTGGCGTTCAGTTAAAATTCAATCCCCTCACCCGGATAATTTCAGGAAAACGATTGGTGGTCGTTGATGACAGCATCGTTCGCGGCACTACCACCCCTCGAGTAGTCAATTTACTCAGAAAAGCCGGTGTTAAAGAGGTTCATCTCCGTATCTGTGCCCCTCCCATTCGCCATCCCTGCTTCTTAGGTGTGGATATGGCCACCGAGTGGGAACTCATCGCTGCTAGAAAGACTACCCCGGAAATCAGGGATTACCTCGGTGCTGATTCACTTGGTTACCTTAGCCTCGACGGCTTGATTCGAGCTGTTGACTTGCCCAGAGAGATTTTTTGTCTTGCTTGCTTTACTGGAGACTATCCCATTCCAGTGCAGATGGGGATGGATAAGCTAGCCCTGGAAACGATGCCTGAAGAGGAACCTATTGGAAACCAGGAGTAAGCCAAAATATGTTCTCGCCGGCGTCAATATTGAGGCGGCTGATAAGATAAAGAAATTAATCGCCAGGCAAGCTCAATCTACCTTTCGCCCTCAAGTCCTCAATTTTGGCTCCTTTGGCAGCATGTTTCAAATCAAAGGGTATGATGAGCCTGTTTTAGTCTCCAGCGTGGATGGAGTAGGCACTAAGCTCAAAATCGCTTCACTCCTAGATAAGAATGATACTGTGGGTATGGATATCGTCAAACATTGTGTTAACGACATTTTCTGCTGTGGTGCCGAGCCACTTTTCTTCCTCGACTATATTGCCATGGGTAAACTCGTGCCCCAGCAAGTGGAAGCTATCATTGCAGGCATAGCCCAAGCTTGTCAGCAAATTGGCTGCTCCTTAATCGGCGGCGAGACTGCCGAGATGCCCGGCATTTACTCCCAGGGGAGCTATGATTTGGTTGGCTTTATCGTCGGAGTGGTAGAAAAGGCAAGCATTATTGATGGCAGTTCCATAGTATCAGGCGATGTAATTCTTGGCTTGTCATCCTCTGGTTTACATACCAACGGCTACTCGTTAGTGCGAAGAGTTTTTAGAATAGAGGATGACCCCTCCTGCCTGAATAACTTCTATCCCGAGCTAGGGAAAACTTTGGGTGAGGAACTGCTCCAAGTCCACCTCTGCTATTATCCCCAACTTAAGCCAGTTCTACCATTAATTAAAGGTTTAGCTCATATCACTGGCGGCGGGCTTATGGGGAATATACCTCGCATTCTACCTCAAGGTCTTGCTGCCCATCTGCACAAAGGTTCCTGGAATATACCCCCTATCTTCAAACTTATTCAGAAGCAGGGAGATATTGAGGAGGCAGAGATGTATCGAGTATTCAATATGGGGATAGGCATGACCATTATGTGTTCACCACAGCAAGTAACTAAATTGACTGCTGCTTTACCCCAAGTCAAGGTTATTGGTGAGGTAGTCAAGGCAAAGGGTAAGGAAAGAGTAATAATAGTATAAGGAGGTATCGTGCGTGCTATTATAAGCGTTTCCAATAAGTCAGGTGTAGCTGATTTTGCTCAAGGTTTGCAGGAGCTAGGCATCGAGATTTTCAGCACTGGCGGCACTAAGAAGTCACTGGAGGGGGCTGGAATAAAAGTCCACAGCATCTCGGAGCTTACTGGATTTCCTGAAATCCTCAATGGTAGAGTAAAGACGCTTCACCCTGCGGTTCATGGCGGCATTCTGGCAAGGCGCGACCTGCCTCAACACCTAGCTGAGCTAGCTCAAAACCACATCGAGACTATTGACCTGGTTGTAGTAAATCTTTACCCTTTCATCGAGACAGTGACCCAAGGCGAAGTTTCTTTGGACGAAGCGCTAGAGAACATTGACATTGGCGGCCCCAGTATGATTCGCTCAGCAGCCAAGAATTTCCCCTCCGTCCTAGTAATTGTCAACCCTGAGGACTACGACCCCATTCTCAGATTGCTTCGCTGCGCTCGCAATGACAAGGGCGATATAGATTTAAAAGAAAGAAAAAAATTAGCCCGTAAAGCTTTCCAGCATGTGGCTACCTATGATACTGCTATCGCTCAATACCTTGGCGAAGAGACTTTCCCGGAAGAAATGACTATAGCATTGAAGAAAGCTTATGACCTCCGTTATGGTGAGAACCCTCACCAAAAAGCCGCCTTTTATCTCGAGCAAAATGTGAGGCGACTACGAGCCGGCTTAGCTTCACTAAAACAAATTAGCGGCCCTGAAATCTCTTTCAATAACCTTCTTGATTTTGATGCTGCCTTAAATATTCTGAGCAACTTTACTGCCCCCACTGTGGCCATAATGAAACACACCAATTCCTGTGGGCTTGCCAGCCGTCCTGAACGAAGTGAAGGATCTTTGGCTGAAGTTTATAAAAGAGCGCTTTCCGGAGACCCTGTAGCTGCCTTTGGTGGCATAGTTGCTAGTAACCAATTTATAGATTTAGCCACTGCCCAAGAAATAGACAAAACTCATTATGATGCTATCATTGCTCCAGAATATGAAAGGGAAGCCCTAGAGCTATTAAGACGTAAAAAGAGCTTGCGACTTGTCGAGATACCAATAGCTGATACCCTGAATCAAGTTCAGGGTATCAGTGACTTTCGATATGTCCAAGGCGGCTTTCTGATTCAAACACCAGACTTTTTCACCGAGTCAGAGCTTCAACCTCACATAGTTAGCAATCGCCAACCTACAGAGCAAGAACTATCAGACTTGCTTTTCGCCTGGAAAGCAGTCAAGGGTATAAAGTCCAATGCCATAGTTATTGCTAAGGACAAAACATTATTAGGTATGGGAGCAGGACAACCATCTCGTGTGGTAAGTGTTGAGCTGGCTTTAAAGAGAGCTGGCGAGCAAGCCAAGGGTAGTGTTCTCGCCTCAGATGCCTTCTTCCCCTTCACTGACGGCCCGGAGTTGGCAATCAAGCACGGAGTTACCGCCATTATCCAGTCCGGAGGCTCTGTAAGGGATAAAGAGGTAATCGCCGTGGCTAACAAATATAATGTAGCCATGGTATTCACCGGTATTCGCCATTTCAGGCACTGAGCTCAAGGAGAAGATGGGCTGAAGCTGGAAAGAAGGCAGAGTGCATCGTCGATCTAGAAAATATGATAGGAATTGAACAATCTCACTAGATCACGCTGCTTGCGGTTCCTGCTGTGGTAGTATTTGCGGCTTGAACAGGAAGCCCAAGAAGTCTTATAATCATTCATCAAGGCTATGGCTAGGGTAGTACTTGTATCAGACATGTTACGTGGGTTTTTCGAGGAAGGTTATCCACTTTACTGTGGCATCGGCGCCCGAAGTATCATACCCAACGTCAAGAAACTGCTGGAACGAGAGTTGGAGCAGAACTCAAAAATCTTCTATTTATGTGACCATCATGCACCCGATGATGCAGAATTCAGAATGTTTCCTCCCCATTGCGTTGAAGGCACCCCTGAAGCCGAAATCATTCCCGAACTCTCCCCATATCCTGGTGAAATAATACCCAAAAGGACTTTTAGCAGTTTCTATAACACCACTTTAGAGGAGAAACTGGAGGCGCTCAAGCCTGAAACCTTAGTTGTTTGTGGAGTATGCACCCATATTTGTGTTTTGCAGGCAGTAATTGATGCTAGGAACAGAGGCTATGAAGTTGAAGTCCCTGTTGATTGTGTTGCCTCCTTCGACAAAAAGGCTCACTTCTTTGCCCTGGACTATATGGATAAGGTGCTTGGCACTAAGCTCATCAAACCCGCAGTCAAAGTGCCTGAGCCCCATTTTGAAATCCCTGATTCATGGCTAAGCGGAGAAACTGCCGATGTTTATTTCCCTCGCACAGTGGAGATACTCAAGAAAGAAGGGATAAATCCCATAGCCACTATGGAGGTATTCCCCAGAAAAGCCGGCATCCTCTGTGGTATAGAAGAGGTTAAAGCCCTGCTGGAAAAGGTGCTTCCTGCAGATAACCGTGAGGTTTGGGCACTAGCAGAAGGCGAATCTTTTGACCAAAAAGAAGTAATCCTGCGCATAAAAGCCCCTTACCAAAGCTACGGAACTTATGAAACCACCTATCTCGGCATCCTGGCCCATTGCAGTGGCTGGGCTACTGCTGCCCGAGAATGCGTTGCTGCTGCTCAAGGCATTCCTGTTATTAGTTTTGGTGCTCGTCATGTTCACCCTTCAGTAGTTGGCGTTATGGAATGCTCCGCTATCGTAGGAGGCTGTAGTGGCTGCGCCAGCACTGTTGGCGCTAAGCTTGCTGGCATGAAGCCCATCGGCACCATACCTCATGCCCTCATCATCATTTTGGACAGCACTGCCAAAGCTACTCTCGCCTTTGATAAGCATATGCCTCCTGAAGTGCCACGTATTGCCCTGGTGGATACTTTTGAGGATGAGGTTAGAGAAAGTGTCGCGGTGGCTAAAGCAATGCAAGGGAAGTTGCAGGGCGTAAGATTAGATACCCCCTCGGAAAGAGGCAGGGTCACTGCCGATTTGGTCAAAGAGGTAAGAGCCTGGCTAGACCTTGAGGGATTTAAAGAGGTGAAGATTGTTGTCAGTGGCGGGTTTAACCCAGAGCGCATCAGACAGTTTATCAGCCAAAGTGCACCCGTGGATATCTTCGCTGTTGGCAGCTATATCAGCGATGCCGCGCCTATCGATTTCACCGCAGACCTTCACGAGGTAGAAGGCAAGCCCATCGCCAAAAGAGGCAGAATGCCCGGCATCACACCCAATCCCAGGTTGAAAAGAGTAATGTGAAACAGGGTGACAACCTGGCCGAGGCTATAAAGCTAGAAGGCATCACCAAAATTCTCGGTAATAGGCAGATCCTCAAGGATATTAATTTTGCCGTGAAGATAGGTGATATCTTCGGCTACTTGGGGCCCAACGGCGCAGGCAAGACTACCACTATCAGGGTCATCTTGGGGCTTTTCCCACCCAATTCGGGCAAAGCATACATTATGGGCAAGGATGCCCAAGATGATGCTGCTAGACAAAAGGTTGGCTTTGTTCTCGAGGCTGATGGGCTGTATGACAATATGACCGCTTATGAAAATCTGGATTACTATTGCCGGATTTATGGCATGTCCTCAGCTTTGAAAAGCAAAAGACATGATGATGCCGAAGGAATAGATGAAATGCTGGAGCTAGTGGAACTAAGCGACAGAGCAGGGGATAACGTATCCTCTTATTCCAAGGGAATGAGGCAGAAGCTAGCGCTAGCACGGTCTATGGTTCATGAGCCCGACCTCCTTATCTTTGATGAGCCCACCGCTGGCGTTGACCCTACAGGTCAGATAGAGGTAAGACAAATCATTCTTAACTTAGCCCAGAGGGGTAAGACCATTTTCCTGAGCTCTCACAACCTGGATGAAGTGCAGCGAATTTGCAACCGCATTGCTCTAATAGACCAAGGGGAAATAAAGCTCTATGGCGAGCTAGAGAAATTGAGAAGGGATATGGGCAGGAGAGAGGTAATCATAGAAACCGGGATAACAACTACGGAAGAAGCCAGGTTACTCGATGGGCTTGTGGCTGAGCTTGAAGCCTTGTCTTATGTGACAAGCTGCTGCAAGGAAGCTCAAAAACTGCGTCTCCAGCTTGATGGCCGGGGCGATGTCTCCGAAATAGTAGCTATGCTTTCCCAGAAGAGCATAGGCGTAGAGGAGGTAAGAAAGGGCGAAATATCCCTGGAGGAAATTTACGCCAAGGTGACAAAGGGAGGGGAATGATGAACCAGATAATGGTGATTGTGAAAAGGGATTTGAGGGAAACTCTGCGCACCAAGGCTTTTTATGTCAGCATAGCCATGGTTTTATTCTTCATGGTAATGCTGGGCGGCGCAGTTAAAGGACAAATCAATACCTTGATAGAGAAGGGTTTATCACCGGCAGAAATAACCTCAGCCGCTCAACCCCTCATGGGCACCACTGTCTTCATGCTTTCTCTCATGTTGATGATGCTATTTTGCATGTATATCAACGCCTATACGCTTACCATGGAGAAAGTGAAACGCTCCTTGGAATCTCTGCTGTGCACGCCATTGAGCCTGAGGCAAATTTGCCTCGGAAAAAGTTTGGCAGTATTTCTGCCCAGTGTGATTTTGGGTCTGCTATTTGCCTTCGGTGCAATAGCTGGCATAAATCAATTCTTTATAGCTCCTAAAATAGGGCAATTTGTCATGCCTGGTGCAGCACCATTAGTAGCAACCTTGGTAGCTGTGCCTCTGATAGTCTTTTTCCTTGTTACTTTAATGATAGCGCTACAACTCATAATCACCAACATCCGTTGGATTCACGCTGCCCTCATGGGCTTAATATTTGGTGTTGGCTTTGGGCTTTCTCCCGTCTTAAGGTTTGGCTCTGCATCATGGAGCATTGTCTTTATCTCCCTAGGAGTTGCCGCTGTCTTAGCCCTGGTGACAATTTACCTCTCCCGCCTGGTCACCAAGGAGCGGATAATTTTGAGCAGTAAAGGATAAAAACAAACGGAGGAAAAAAATGAAAATGCTTACTTTTCAACTTGCCGGAAGGGATGTGGAGAGCCAGGTGCTCAAAAGAGGAAGTCTTGGATGTAGTGAAGAATTTCTTAGCCGAGAGGATTTTAGGAGATTGAGGTCATAGGAGGTTAAGAACAATGACAACGGAGAAGTTCACTGTGGACGGAAGTCAACTGGTTGAGAAGGTCAAGCAGCTAATACATCAGGGGAATGTCAGAAGAGTTCGTTTACTGCATAAAGGCCGTCCTTTGATAGATATCCCGTTAACGGTAGGCGTTCCTGTAGCTGCGGCAGCAGTCCTGGCAGCTCCAGTATTGGCTGCGCTTGGAGCAATTGCTGCTCTAGTCACTGAATGCACCATTGAAGTGGAAAGGGTGGACGAGTAGCAGCAACATACCCCTAAATGACAGAATTCTAGATCTTATGTAGGTCTTGGGAAAGAGACCGAGTCGGGAATATCTCTCCAAGGCCGGTTCGACGGACATCCCTATAACCCTTATCCCTTGAAGCCGATTCCCTCTATCTCTATGAGATTGCCACTAAGCTTTGTTTTGGCACCGAGAAATTCCTCAATCAACCATAGGTTCGTCTCTACATGTTCGGTAATCCTAGGAATCGAGTACCTGGTAGTCCCATCAGCCAAGCCAGCATAAATTATGAGTTGGTCTGCTATATACCTATCAACCGCGGCCCCGGTTTCAACATCCTCTACAAAGCTTTGGGCTACATACCTCCCAATGGATTCGGAGCTTCTTCCCGGCCTTCCCGCTCTATCCGAGCCAATACTGCTAGCTAAACTCGTCTTAGTATATATCGCCAGGGCAGCACCCTCCTGAAGCGAGCTCTCATCGTAAATTTCCTCGATTTCAGCCTTATAGCCATAAGAGCCTAATACCTTCTGGCATTCCTCTGCCATCCGATGGCTCACTTTCCTTCCCTTCAAATGAGAGGAGAGGGCGATTCCTTTGATATTGAGAATCCTGCCTTGCTCGGTAAAATTTAAAGGTTTTAATTTCTTTACCGGCTCAACTTCAATTTCTATAATCCCGCCTCCTCGTGGCACGTAGCCAGGGCGAACTATCTCAAGCTCAGCGTGAATTCCCACCTGTTCCAAAATTGGCAGTAAGACAAACTTCATATGATAGGCAGAGGGGGCAAAATCCTGGAATAGTCCACCTTCGAGT
>Ga0209609_10000315_pt1 | contig 28842 bp, 33 predicted proteins | sample LakKivw325mmetaG_FD_184136 | JGI IMG/M metagenome (GOLD analysis project Ga0209609, IMG submission 184136) | Anoxic lake water microbial communities from Lake Kivu, Rwanda to study Microbial Dark Matter (Phase II) - Lake Kivu water 325m metaG... | ecosystem: Environmental > Aquatic > Freshwater... | reverse complement strand
AGGTCCAGGCTCTGACGCGCGCCTTCAACGAGATGACCACTCGCGTTCAGGCCAGTCAGAAATCCCAGCGCGATTTCGTTGCCAACGTGTCCCACGAACTGAAGACCCCGCTGACCTCGATCCAGGGTTTCGCCCAGGCCATCTTGGATGGCACTGCCGATACAGCCGAAGCGCGCCAGCAGGCCGCCAGGGTGATCCACGACGAAGCCGGGCGGATGCACCGCATGGTGCTCGATCTGCTCGACCTGGCCCGCCTCGAAGCCGGCACCGCCGACTTTCAACGCGCACCGGTGGATTTGCCTGCCCTGCTCAACAGTGTGGTCGAGAAGTTCACACCGCAAGCCAAAAAGGCGGGCATCAACTTACATGCCCAAGCCCCCGTACTGCCCCCCCTCACCGGAGATGGCGACCGGCTAGCGCAAGTCTTCACCAACCTGGTAGATAACGCCCTAAAGTTCACGCCCGCCGGAGGCCAGGTTTCACTGCACGCATCACAAGCCGACGACGGGGTCGAGATTTCGGTGACAGATAGCGGGATAGGTATCTCGTCCGCAGAAATCGCACACATCTTCGACCGGTTTTACCAGGCTGACCCGGCGCGCAAAGGCGGCGAAAAGCACGGCGCGGGGCTGGGCCTGGCAATCGTCAAAGAGATCGTGCAGGCGCATGGTGGTACAATTAGCGTCCATAGCGCGCCGGGCGAGGGCAGCACGTTCACGGTCAGGCTCCCACTCGCCCCGTCGACTGATCAGCCCGTCGCGAAGCGCAAAAAATAAGACCTTACGGATTACGTTCTACGTATCATTCTGAAACGAAAAACGCAATCCGTAAAATATGATTGAATGTCCCCTTTCGTCTCGATCATCGTCCCTTGTTACAACGAGCAAGCCACGATCCGCGATCTGCTCGTCGCCATTTCCGCGCAGACTTACCCGCGTGCCGAGATGGAAGTCGTCATCGCTGACGGCATGTCGAGCGACGGTACGCGCGGCGAGATCACGGCTTTCGTAGAAGAGCACCCCGATTTGCACGTTTGCGTAGTGGACAACCCGGCGCGCGCCATCCCGGCTGCGCTCAACCGCGCTCTGCAGGAAGCCCAAGGTGAGATCATCGTCCGGCTGGACGCTCACTCGATGCCCTACCCGGATTACGTCGAACGCTGCGTCTCCGCGCTGGAATCCGGGCTGGGAGAGAACGTCGGCGGCATCTGGGAGATCCGCCCCGGCGCGGAGGGATGGTTGGCCCAATCCATCGCCGCGGCTGCCGCGCATCCGCTCGGCGTCGGCGACGCCCGTTATCGTCACGCCGAAAAGGCCGCTTACGTGGATACCGTTCCGTTCGGCGCCTTCAAGCGTGAACAGCTTGCCCTGATCGGCTTTTTCGATGAATCCTTGTTGACCAACGAGGATTACGAATTCAACGCTCGCATACGAAAATCCGGAGGCCGCATCTGGCTTGACCCGGCCATTCGCTCCATCTACTATGCCCGGCCCACGCTGGCGGCGCTGACGCGGCAATTCTGGCGCTACGGCTATTGGAAGCGAAAGATGCTGAAACGCTATCCAGAGACGCTACGCTGGAGGCAGGGGCTTCCACCGCTGTTCGTTCTCAGTCTGATAGTGGGAATTATTCTGGCAATCTTTTTACCAGTTTTTCAATGGTTATTGGCTGCCGAGGTGCTGCTTTACGCGCTGATCCTGATCTTCGCCGGTATCCAGGCTGCCATCCGCCAGCGGAAATTGACCTTGCTGATCGGCCTTCCATTGGCCATTGCAGATATGCACATTGCCTGGGGTGCAGGCTTTTTATGGAGTATGATTAAGTAACAAATGAACAATAATGGCTCGAAAACCACCCCAAGGTCCGCACGTTGGCGAGTCCGCCCTCACGAACAACGCGGGATATTGCTCGCTGGAGATATAGCCGTAGCTGTCTTGGCCTTGTTCGTGTCACTTTACGTCTGGGGGCAGCGCGATATCTGGTTCAAGTTTTCGCTCAGCTTCTTGCAGGAACGCGTCGAGTTCTGGTTCTATCTCCTGCCATTAGGTTGGCTGGTGTTGATGGTCGAGCTTTACGATGTTCACCGCGCCCAAAACTGGCGTAAAACCGTGCGCGGCATTGCCGTTGCAGCACTGATTGGTCTGGTAATCTACGCCTTCGTCTATGTGTTAGTGAAAGGCTCCTTGAACCGAATAGGAATTGGGGTCTTTCTCATTGCGGCCTCTGTTCTTACCTTGCTTTGGCGATTGGCTTACATTCGCATTTTTACCGCGCCCGCTTTCATGCGCCGCGTGCTGGTCGTAGGAGCCGGGAAAGCCGGGCAGAGGCTGGCTGAAGCCTACAAGAACCTCTGGCCTCCGCCTTTCTTCCTCGTCGGCTTTGTTGACGACGATCCAAAGAAACTCGGTGACCAAGTCGAGGGATATCCCGTCCTCAGCCAAAGCGACCGCCTGCTGGAAATTGCAGAAAAAGAGCGCGTTACCGATATCGTCGTTGCCATCACCGGCGAGATGCAGGGCAGCACCTTCCAAACCATTCTTGACGCCCAGGAAAGCGGTATCGAAGTCACGCCCATGCCCACCTTGTACGAGGAGATCATGGGTCGCGTGCCGGTTCGTCACCTGGAATCGGATTGGCTGCTCCGTTCCTTCGTGGACGAGGCGCGCGTCGGCGGGTTCTACGAGGCTGGAAAGCGTCTCCTCGATATCATCGGCGGGTTGGTCGGCCTGGGCATCTGCGCCGCACTCTATCCTCTGGTCGCCATCCTCATCCTGCTCGACAGCGGCGCACCTGTCATCTACAAGCAAATCCGCTCTGGCAAGGGCGGCAAGGCTTATTACGTCTACAAGTTCCGCACGATGCGCCAAGATGCCGAAAAGGATGGCAAACCCCAGCTCACCCAGGAAAAAGATAGCCGCATCACAAACGTAGGTAATCTGCTACGGAAAGCACATATTGACGAGCTGCCTCAGTTCCTCAATGTGCTGCGCGGTGAAATGAGCCTGGTCGGGCCGCGCGCCGAGCGCCCCGAGTGGATTGCCGAATTCCAGAAACAAATCCCATTCTACCGGGCACGCTTGCTGGTCAAGCCGGGCGTCACCGGCCTGGCGCAAGTCAGTTACAGCTACTACACCACTGTCGAGGAAATGGCGACCAAGCTCGAGTACGATCTCTACTACATCAAGCACCGCAACTTGCTGATGGATATCATCATCCTGCTCCGAACAGTCGGACAGGTATTCGGCTTCCGCGGGAGATAGCATGAGGCACTATCTCGTCACCGGTGGGGCCGGTTTCATTGGATCGCACCTCGTTCAGACGCTGCTCGCAGGCGGTCACGCTGTCCGCGTGCTGGATAACTTCTCGACCGGGCGGCGAGAGAACCTTGAGGGCTTCGGCGGCAGGCTCGAGGTCCTGGAAGGCGACCTGCGCGACGCGGCGCGGGTGCGCGCAGCCGTCCGGGATGTGGAAGTCATCTTCCACGAGGCGGCCTTCGTCTCGGCGCTGCAGTCCATGTCCGAAGCGCAAGCCTGCTTCGATGTCAACGTCGGCGGGACGGAAATCCTGCTCGAAGCGGCGCGCCAGGCGCACGTACGCCGCGTGGTGTTGGCCTCTAGCGCAGCCGTGTACGGCGACTCGGACGCCCTGCCGCTCGCGGAGGATGCACGCTTGCAGCCGCTATCACCCTACGCGGCTTCCAAGCAAATCGCCGAAATCTACGCCGGGCTGTACACCCGCGCCTTCGACCTGGAAGTGGTCGCCTTGCGCTATTTCAACGTGTTCGGCCCGCGCCAGTCGCCGGATACCCAGTACGCGGCAGCCGTGCCGATCTTCATCCGTCGCTTGTCGAGCGGGCAGCCAGCCATCATCTATGGCGACGGCGGGCAAACGCGTGACCTGATCTTCATCCAAGATGTCGTTGAAGCCAACTTGCTGGCAGCCGACCATCCCCAGGCGGCCGGCCTGGTATGCAACATCTGCACCGGCCGCGAGACGAGCGTCCGCGATTTGATGGATACGTTGATGCAGCTCTTTCCTGACGCGCCTGCGCCACAACATGCCCCTCCGCGCCCCGGAGACATCTACCGTTCGGCCGGAGACCCGGGGCTTGCCGCCGCCACTCTGGGCTTTTGCGCCAAGACGCGGCTCGTAGACGGTTTGCGCCAAACAATGGAATGGATATGTCAATAAACATAAAATCCCTCCTGAACATCCGTAACCGCTTTGTCGTCCTGATAGACATAGCACTGACAATTGCATCTGTCCTGAGCGCCTATGCGCTGCGGTTGGAAGGTACTTACTTTTATTTTTACCTGCCGTCAGCCTATTGGATGATGGCCGTCAGCATGATCGTCAAACCGATTGTTTACTACCTGTTCGGCTTGTACCGCCGCCAATGGGCTTACGCCAGCACGAACGAATTGAAGCTGATCAGCATGGCCGTGACAGTCGCCTCCGCGGTCGTCTCGGTGACCATGATCGCGCTGTACTCGGCACAGCTCTTTATCGGCTTCCCACGTTCCGCCCTGATCATTGACTGGGTCCTCTCACTGATAGGCATCGGCGGATTCCGCCTTTCGCTGCGTCTGATCGCCGAAAGCCAAGCTTCCGCTGAGAAACGACCTGTCGGCAGAGTCCGTAAAGTTCTAGTCATCGGCGCGGGGGATGCCGGCGCGTTGGTGGTACGCGAGATGCAAAAGAATCCTCAGTTGAGCCTGGCACCGATCGGCTATCTGGACGATGATCCGACCAAGCAAAAACACAAAATATACGGGGTGCCGGTGATCGGGAAAATGGCTGATTTGGCTCGCATACTCCATACCCGCCCTGTGGGCGAAGTTATCATCGCCATACCCAGCGCAGGGGGACGCATCGTCCGCATGGTGACCGACATTTGCCGCATGAACGGCATCCCATCCAGGAGCATGCCTGGAATTTACGAGTTGTTGGGCGGCAAGGTCAGTGTCAGTCGTCTGCGGGAGGTGGACATCACTGACCTGCTGCGGCGTGAACCAGTCCAAATCCAAAATGAGCTGGTGGGGGCATCTTTGACCGGCAAACGCGTGCTCGTCACCGGCGCTGGCGGTTCGATCGGCAAAGAAATATGCCACCAGATCGCCCGCTGGGGGCCGAGTGAATTGGTGCTGCTCGGCCACGGCGAGAACAGTATCTTCGAAGCCCTGCTGGAACTGAGGGATAACTACTCATCCCTGCCGATGCAACCGGTCATTGCCGATATCCGCGATCTGCCACGCATGATGGCCATCCTGAAAAATCACCGCCCCCAGGTGATCTTCCATGCCGCTGCGCACAAACACGTGCCGCTGATGGAAGCCAACGCAGAAGAAGCCGTGACCAACAACGTCATCGGGACGCGCAACGTGGTCGAGGCGGCCGTGGCCTGCGATGTCGAGCGGCTGGTGATGATCTCTACCGATAAGGCCATCCGCCCAGTCAACGTGATGGGCGCCACGAAGCGCGTGGCCGAGATGATCGTCCTAGATGCGGCTTTCCGCACCGGGCGTGCTTATTCCGTTGTACGCTTTGGGAACGTATTGGGCAGCCGGGGCAGCGTGGTGCCGCTTTTCAAGCGTCAGATCGCCCACGGCGGCCCGGTCACGATCACACATCCGGATATGAAGCGCTACTTCATGACCATCCCGGAGGCTGTGCACCTCGTTCTGCAGGCCTCCGCCATGGGCCAGGGCGGCGAAGTGTTCTTGTTGAATATGGGACAGCAGATACGCATCCTTGATTTGGCTGAAGACTTGATCCGCCTCTCCGGCCTCGAACCAGGCAAAGATATCGAAATTGACTTCACCGGCATCCGTCCAGGCGAGAAACTGAGTGAAGACCTTTGGGATGAAGGGATGCGCTATCGGCCAACAGACCACCCAGAAATCTTCCGCGTCGAAGAAGAAGAGACTGTCCCCGCGACAGTCTCGCTTCAGCAGACAGTGGACGAGCTGCTGCGCCTGGCGCGGGACGGAGAGAAAGTCGCCATCCTGGACCTGTTGGATGCAACCATACCGAGCGCGGCCGTGCGCGCCACCCCGCCGCCGGATTTAACTTCAGTAGTGTAGTTATCAATCACCAGTATCGGTGAGCCTGAACACTGATGACTGATAACTGATCACTGATACTCATGCCGACCCATTCCCCTTCCGAATGGAACCAATATATCTCCGGGCATCCCAACGCCCACATCCTCCAGACCGGCGAATGGGGTGAATTGAAGTCCGCATTTGGGTGGGAAGCTGCGCACGTCATTTTCGGGGATTGCGGCGCGCAGATTCTATTCCGCAAGCTGCCGCTGGGGCTGACGGTGGCGTACATGCCAAAGGGGCCAGTGTTCAGTGATCGGTACTTGGCAATCAGTGATCAATTCTGGGCGGAAGTGGATGCGGCCTGCCGCGCCCATCGCGCCATCTTTCTGAAGATCGAGCCAGACGAATGGGACGACACTCACACGTCACACGTCACACGTCACACGTCACTCATCCCCAGCCCTCATTCCATCCAACCCCGCCGCACCCTCATCGTTGACCTGCGCGGCAGCGAAGAGGCAATCCTGGCACGCATGAAGCAGAAGTGCCGCTACAACATCCGACTGGCAGGGAAAAAGGGCGTGACCGTGCGCGCCTGGGACGACATCGAGGCCTTTCACCGCATGCTGTTAACCACTGGCGAGCGGGATGTCTTTGGCGTTCATTCACTCGACTATTACCGCCGCGCTTACGATATTTTCCACAAAGCGGGTCTGTGTGAATTGCTAGTCGCCGAGTATGCAAACAGACCATTGGCCGCGCTGATGGTTTTCGGGCGCGGCAAACGGGCATGGTATTTCTACGGTGCGTCTACGGATGAGGCGCGCAACCTCATGCCGACTTACCTGCTGCAATGGGAAGCCATGCGCTGGGCCAAAGGGCGCGGCTGCGAGGAATACGATTTATGGGGCGTACCCGATGAAGAGGAAGGGACGCTGGAGGCCAATTTCGAGTCGAGGCAAGATGGCCTGTGGGGCGTCTACCGCTTCAAGCGCGGCTTCGGCGGTAATCTGCGACGGGCAGCGCAGGCGTTCGATAGAGTTTACAATCCGTTGTTGTATCGTCTGTATCTCTGGCGGATGGGCGGGGGCGCGGGGGAACAAGGATGATGCAGGCTTTCAGCGGTCGGCCGTCAGCGTGGAATGGATTGATCGCTAACCTGCCCAATCCGCACCTGTTGCAGACGTGGGAATGGGCGCAGGTGAAGGTCAAGTATGGCTGGCAGGCGATGCCGTTCACCTGGCATTCGCAACTCCTAGCTCCTAACTCACACCCCCTCGCTGCGGCGATGATTCTGAGGCGTGCGATACCCGTCAGCGGGTTCGCAAAGAAGATGTGCGTGCTGTACGTCCCCAAAGGGCCGCTGCTGGACTGGAACGACGACGCGCTGCGCGCCCATGTGCTTGACGATTTGCAGGCTTTCGCCAGACGCCAGGGTGCCATCTTCGTCAAAATTGACCCGGATGTGGTGCTAGGGAGGGGAATCCCTGGCAGTGAAGAGGCAGTCGAAGCCTGCTCTGAGGGTATTATCCGAAGGGATAACGGCGGACAGGCCGTGAGGCCCGATTTGACCCGGCGCGGCTGGATTTTTTCGTCCGACCAAATCCAGTTCCGCAATACCGTCCTGCTCGACCTGACCTTATCCGAAGAAGAGCTGCTGGCGCGCATGAAGCAGAAGACGCGCTACAACATCCGCCTGGCCGAGAAGAAGGGTGTGACGGTGCGTCCCGGTACGCTAGCTGATCTGCCGATGCTCTATCGAATGTATGCTGAAACCTCGGTGCGAGACGGCTTTGTCATTCGAGATGAGAAATACTACCGGACTGTCTGGGAAACATTTATGCGCTCGCACGTTGACAGGTTGGAAAGTTTGAAAGTTGAAACGCTCAAACCTGCAAACTTGCCGACCTGTGAACCTTTGATCGCCGAAGTCGAAGGCCAGCCCGTCGCTGCAATTTTTGTTTTCTACTTCGCTGGCCGCGCCTATTATCTTTACGGCATGTCGCGCCAGGCGCACCGCGAAAAGATGCCCAATCACCTGCTGCAATGGGAAGCCATGCGGCGGGCAAAAGCGGCCGGGTGCAATGTGTATGACCTGTGGGGCGCGCCGGATGTGTTCGACGAGAGCGACTCGCTGTGGGGCGTGTTCCGCTTCAAGGAAGGGCTTGGCGGTCAGGTCGTGCGGACGCTGGGCGCGTGGGATTATGCGCCCAATTCGTTTTGGTATAGGATGTATTCGGAGATCATCCCGCGCCTTTTGAATGTGATGCGCTCGCGCGGCAAAGCGCGAATCCACGAAGAAACACGAAGTTGCACGAAGTAAGAAAATTACATAAAAGAGGTCCCAATGGCCGATCTGATTTTCAAGGATGAAGTCTACGCCATCGTCGGCGCGGCAATGGAAGTGCACCGCGTTCTCGGTCATGGGTTCCTCGAACCGGTCTATCAAGAGGCAATGGAGATTGAATCAAAGACGCGCGGGATTCCATTTGAGGCGCAAAAAGTGCTCGAAGTTCATTACAAAGAACATATCCTGAAAAAAGAATACATTGCGGATATGGTTTGCTACGGTAAAATCATCGTCGAATTCAAAGCCCTCGACCAGTTGACCAACAGAGAAGAAACCCAAATCCTCAATTATCTGAAAGCCACTGGTATGAAGGTCGGCCTGCTTATCAATTTCGGAGCGCACGGCCGCCTCGAGTGGAAACGCTTTGTGCTTTAAACTTTGTGCGCCTTGAACCTTTTGTGCCTCTTCGTGTTCCTTCGTGGAGAAAAATGATCCCTCGTCTCCATTTTGCTCACCTCCCCACCCCCATCGAATCCCTGCCGCGCCTGACCAAGGCACTCGGCGGGCCGCGCCTGCTGGTCAAGCGCGACGACCAGACCGGTCTGGCCTTCGGCGGCAACAAGACCCGCAAGTTGGAATTTCTGGTTGCCGATGCGCAGGCGCAGGGTGCGCGGACGCTGATCACGGCCGGCGCGGTACAGTCCAACCACTGCCGGCAGACCGCCGCAGCCGCGGCCCGTTTCGGTTTTGACTGCGCCCTGGTGTTGACCGGAGACAAACCCAACCAAGTCTCTGGCAACCTCCTGCTCGATGCCCTGTGCGGTGCGCAATTCGTCTGGGCGGAAAAATCCCAGCGCGAGGCCGTGCTCCAGCAAACGTTCGAACAGGCTCAACAGCAGGGATGCAAGCCATACCTCATCCCGTATGGTGGATCGAATGAAATCGGCGCGCGAGGGTATGTCTACGCGATGGAAGAATTGATGAAGCAAATAGACTCCTGGTGTCTCGGAGACACCAGGAGTCTGGACTGGATCGTTTTCGCCTCGTCCTCCGGCGGGACGCAGGCGGGATTGGCCCTCGGCGCGCGGCTCTTTAGTTATAAGGGCAAAATCCTCGGCATCAGCGTGGACGAGCCGGGGCAGGTTCTCCAAGAACGCGTGGCTAAACTGGCATCCGAGACGGCGGAGGGCTTGGGAAAACGGTTCGAGTTCTCCCCCGCCGAGCTACTTGTCAATGCGGATTACAATGCAGCCGGTTACGGCGTGCTGACCGAGGCCGAGCGCGAGGCGATCCGTTTGTTCGCCAGATACGAGGGCCTGCTGCTCGACCCGGTCTACACCGGGCGCGCCGCAGCCGGGATGATTGACTTGATCCGCAAAGGATTTTTCAAGAAAGATGAGACAGTGCTCTTCTGGCACACCGGCGGGACAACTGCGCTGTTCGCGGAGAAGTACAGTCAAAACCTGCTATAATACATTGTATTACAGGAGATCACATGACCATCGCGACTGACCAGAAAAGAAGGATTTTGAATATCTCCGTTCCGCCGGAGTTGTATAAGGCAATTGAAGAAACAGCGCGGGATGAACACCGCACCAAGAGCGAGTTGATCCGCGAAGCCTTTCGCCACTACCAGTTTGTGCGCCATTGGCGGACAGTCCGGATGTGGGGCAGCGAAACAGCTGCCCGGCTCGGCATTCATACTGACGAGGAACTCGAACAGTTGCTGGAGTAACTGTCATGGCGCTGCTCAGGGTGGTTTTCGACACCAATGTTTATATCTCGGCTGCACTGCACGGACGCGAGGCCGAGACTACACTGGAACTGGCCTCGGCTCACCGTATCATCCTGCTCACATCCCCTGCCATTCTGTCCGAACTGGAAGAAAAGGTGCGGAACAGACTGGGATGGTCGCAGGAGCGCGCGGAATTTTTTCTGGGCATCATCCGTGATTTTGCAGAAATCGTCGAACCGCAGGTTGTCCTGCAAGTCATCGCGGAGGATGATGACGATAATCGCATTCTGGAATGTGCGGTGACTGGCAATGCCAGCCTGATTGTGACTTTCGACAAAGATCTTCTGCGTTTGAAATCCTACGAAACCACCGGCATCATCACTCCGCGCCAGCTGCAGTTCTACGGGCTGGAAGACCGGTAGATAAGTTGTTCCCGTTCAGGATAGTATTCATAACTTTACCCTCACATCCACCGCCACCGCGCCTTTCGACAGCACGCGCAGCGGGTTGATCTCGATCTCGGCGATCTCCGGCAAATCGTGCGCCAACTGTGCCAGGCGCATCAAAACGTCTTTCACAGCCTCGGCATCGACGGGGGTGATAGAGCGAAAACCGGTCAGTTTCTTCCCAGCCCAGGTGCGACGCAACATGTCTTCGGCTTCAGTATAGGTCAGCGGGGCAAGGGCGAAGGCCACATCTTTCAACCCCTCCACTTCCACGCCGCCGGAGCCGAACATCATTAGCGCGCCGAATTGCGCGTCGCGGCTTGCGCCGATGATGACCTCCTGTCCTTCGGGCAATTGACGCTGGAGGTGCACACCTTCGATCTTGGCATCTGGCCTGGCCAGACGGACGCGTTCACTCACAGTGCGGAAGGCTTCGGCCGCGGCTTCGGGACTGGCGACACCCAGCAACACACCGCCCACATCGGATTTGTGGGGAATATCCGGTGAGGCGATCTTAACCACTACCGGAAAGCCCAATTCAGAAGCGATTTTCGCGGCCTCGGCCTGCGTACACGCCAGTTTGACAGGGGCGGTTGGGATGCCGTAAGCAGCCAATAAACGGTGCGCCGGCCCCGGCTCCAGGAAGCGTCCAGTCTTTACATCCACAAGAACAGAACGGGCCTCCGCCCGCGAGACCCCAGGGGTCTGAGAGACCCCTGGGGTCTTCTGCTTGTTGAGAAACTCTGCACGCTCGGCCAGCACCGCCAGCGCCGAGGCAGCTTGCTCCGGGAAACGGTACTCTGGCACACGCGACGCCCGCAAACGCACGGCGGCCTTCTGGATGAGCTGCTCGCCCATCAGCGCAACTACGACCGGCTTTAGAGAATTGTGGATCAGCGGAATCATCGAACCAGCGACGGCCTCGGCAGGGTACATTGGCGGAGGAGGCAAGATGACCAGCACGCCGTCCACGCCGGGATCGGCCAACAGCAAGCGCAGGCAATCGGCGTAGACTTCGGGCGAGGCGGAGGCCAGCATGTCTATCGGGTTGTAGAGGCCGGAGGCGGGAGGCAGGCGATCTGCCAGGGCCTGGCGAGTTTCCGGGCAGAGCTCGGCCAGGGAGAGGCCATGGATTTCGAGGGCATCTGCGGCGATCACGCCCGGGCCGCCGGCATTGGTCAGCACGGCCATGCGCCGTCCCCGCGGCAGCGGGCAGCAGGCCAGCGCCGAAGCCCAGTCGAACATCTCCTCGCTGGTGGCGGCGCGGAAGACGCCCGCTTTGCGGAAGGCGGCTTCGTAGGCAGCATCCTGTCCGGCCAGCGCGCCGGTATGAGAAGCCGCGGCGCGCTGACCGGCCGTGAAACGCCCCACCTTGAGCGCTACGACCGGCTTGCGGCGGGCCACGCGATTGGCCTCGGAGATAAAACGCGGGCCGTCGCTGATGCTCTCAATGTAAAGCGTCAGGACGCGCGCATGCGCGTCTTCTGCGACCGCAGAGAGCATGTCGGTCTCATTGACGTCCGCCTGGTTGCCCAAGCTGATGAGCCGCGAAAAGCCGAAACCCTGTCCGCGTGCCCAGTCAATGATCGCCGCGCAGATCGCGCCGGATTGGGAGATAAAGGCCACGTCGCCAGCGGTCGGCATGGGAGGTGGAAGGAACGTCGTATCCAAAGGAAGATGGGTATCCAGCAAGCCGATGCAATTTGGCCCGATGATGCGCATCTGGTTTTCCCTGGCGAGGCGCAGGATTTCGGCTTCCATCGCCGCCCCCTCCGCGCCGGCCTCGCGGAAGCCAGATGAGACAATGATCGCAGCACGGATGCCCCGCGCCGCGCAGGCGCACAGCGCATCCGCCACCCCAGGCGCAGGGACGATCAGCACAGCCAGATCAACGGGATCTGGAACCTCGCCCAGGCTGGTGTAGATCGGCCGACCGAACAGGTTGCCGGTCTTCTGGCTGACGAAGTGGATGGCGCCGTCGTAACCACTGTTGACCAGGTTGCGCGCCGCGCCATAACCTAGCTTGGCCGCGTTGGTCGAGGCGCCGATCACCACCACGCCGCGCGGGTGGAAAAAGGGAGTGAGAGAGTTGTCCATCATCAGGTGTGGCAAAAAGGTACAAAAAGGCACGTGAGAGTGTCACGTGCCTCATTTCGGTAATGGCATCATGCGTATCCGATCGTCTTCGACCACAGAGAAATGCCCCTCCCAGTCATTACGACTAGAAATGGCCTCGACAGCCACATAGGCAACATGCGCAGAAGAAGGCGCAGAGATACGAAATAAGATAATCCCACTTGCGGCTGGGAGAAGAAAACGAAAGGCTAACTCGCCGAAGTCCTTATCGAAGGTAACGAGAATGCGGCTTTCTTTTTGGGCGCGGTTGAGGATACTCTCATCATCGCTGCCCGGTGCATCGGTACGAATCCAAGTTACATCGTGGCCTTTTTTCCGCAAGGCGTCAACAGCATCAGCGGGGAAGTTCTCGTTTGCCAGAAGACGCATTTCAAATCCCAACTGCTTCGAAAGGATATATCCGTTCAGCTTTCAACAGGCTGCTGGCATAATTCAGGCACGCAGCCACATCTTCATGGGTCAGGCCAGGGTAGTTGCGCAAGATTTCGGCTTCGCTCCAGCCTTGCGCAAGCAAATCCACGATAAACTCCACCGCCAACCGTGTACCTTTGATAACCGGCTTGCCAACCAAAATCTTGGGGTCAATCACAATCCGTTCATACCAGTTCATCGGAACCTCCTTGAACCATCAGTAACATCATCTCAATAACCAGGGGTTGTGGGTGTGCGGGCGGCGAAGCCGCCCGCACACCCACGTTTCCCCTTCTTTTTGACATGATTCTATGCATTATAAACCAATGTGGGAGTTATTTCCGCGTGGGGTATAATTCGACCATGGAATCACGCCCAAGTTCCTCTTTCCGCCCCTTTCTCGCCTCCATGCTGACCATGTTCATCCTCGGCTGGGGTGGCCTGGCGTTGCTGGTCCACTCCACCGAGCCGACCGTCTGGCCGCGCTGGGGGTTCTACGTTCTGTGGACGCTTGCGCTGATTGGCACTGCCCTGCCCGTCACTTGGTTTCTCAACTTGCGCTTCCCCTCCGAGCCACCCGCTGGCGGGTATGTCATCCTGCGTCAGGCCATCTGGTTCGGCGTCTATGGCAGCACGCTGGCCTGGCTGCAGCTCGGCCACATCCTCACGCTGTGGTACATCATAGGATTGGCATTGGGCCTGATCGCCATCGAATATCTCATCCGCATGAGGGAACGATCCCGCTGGCAGCCCACGCCACCGACTGAGACCCCACCTGCCAATTCCGAAACCACTCCCCCTAATGCCTGACCTGCGCGCTCTGCCCTCGGTCGAACGACTCCTTCAGACCCAACTGGCTGCGGAACTGATCGCCGCTTACGGGCGTCCGCTCACCCTGAGCGCCATTCGCAGCGTTCTGGACGAGGTGCGGGCGCGCGCTTCGAATGGCAGGGAGCAAAACCTGCCCAATCGAGAGGGTATCCTCGAGTCTGCCCACTTGAAGCTGGAAGAGTGGACACGGCCGACGCTTTTCCCAGTCATCAATGCCAGCGGCGTCATCTTGCATACGAACTTGGGCCGCGCGCCTTTGAGCAACGCGACACTCCGCGCCATGGAAGCGGTCGGGCGCGACTACTCGAACCTGGAGTTCGATCTGAGCACCGGCAAGCGCGGTTCGCGCCTGACCCATGCCGAGGCGCTGCTCAAACGGCTGACTGGCGCACAAGCCGCGCTGGTGGTCAACAACAACGCCGCGGCTGTGCTGCTGGCGCTCTCGGGCCTTGCCTCCCGCCGACGCGTCATCATCGCTCGTTCGCAATTGGTCGAGATCGGCGGCGGATTCCGCGTGCCAGACGTAATGAAACAATCCGGCGCGAAACTGGTCGAGGTCGGGACAACGAATAAGGTCCGGCTCGCGGATTACGAAGAGGCCCTGCAGGAACCAACTGCGCTGGTGCTGCGCGCCCATCGCTCCAATTTCAAGATCATTGGCTTTACCGAAGAGCCAGAATTGAAGGAAATCGTCAGCCGGGCGCACGCCCACGACGTTCCGTGCATGGACGATCTCGGTTCCGGGTCGCTGCTGGCGACCGAGCGTTTTGGGCTGGCCCACGAGCCGACCGTGCAGGAATCTCTGGCAGCCGGCGTGGACCTGGTCTGCTTTTCGGGGGATAAGCTGCTCGGCGGCCCGCAGGCCGGCATCATCCTCGGGCGCGCCGACCTGGTAGCAAAAATCAAAAAACACCCGCTGGAGCGCGCTGTCCGCGCCGATAAAGTCTGCCTGGCAGGCATCTCCGCCACGCTGCTGCATTATCTCAAAGATGAGGCCGAGCGCGAGATCCCCATCTGGCAGATGATCGCCGCCACGCCGGAACAAATCAAGGCACGCGCCGAAAACTGGGCGAAAGAGATCGGCCAGGGAGAGGTCACGGCTGGAGAATCGACCGTGGGCGGGGGCAGCCTGCCGGGCGAGAGCCGACCCACGTTCCTGCTCGCGCTGGCGGTCAAAAGCCCGGACAAGTTCCTGGAAAGGCTGCGCCGCCAGCAGCCGCCCATCATCGCCCGCACCGAAAACGACCGGATTTTGCTTGATCCAAGAACCGTTTTACCAGAGCAAGAAGGAGCGCTTCTGATTGGGTTGAAAAACGCGTTGGGGAAAAGAGTCTAGCGCGAAAAACGCGAAAAGAGCGAAAGACGCGAAAGAGGATTTACTTCGAATGACTGTGGAGATTATCGAAAAAGGGTTGTCATATGAGATCGTGCAAGCTGCCTATGCGGTGTTCAATGCGCTTGGTCCCGGTTTTCCCGAAAACTTCTACGAAGAGGCTATGGCGCTCGAATTGCCCCAGCGCGGACACAAAGTGGAACGGCAAAAACCAGTCAGGGTGTATTTCAAAGAAAAACAGATAGGCATTCATGTTCTCGATTTGATTGTGGATGAGCGCGTCATTCTCGAACTCAAAGCCGTTGCAGAAATCCTGCCGGTTCATAGACAACAGGCACTGTCATACTTAAAGGCCACAGGGCTTCCCCTCGCCCTTATCATCAACTTCGGCGCACACCGCCTGCAAGTCGAGCGCGTCGTTCGTACCAAACCGAAAGAAATCCCACAAACGGCAGCAGTAACCAAGCCTGAATCGCTTCCTAACGCGAAGTACGCGAAAGACCACGAAAGCCGCGAAGATTATTAAAACCTTTCGCGAAATTCGCCCTTTTCGCGCCTTTCGCGTTAAATCCTCCCCCAGAGCAACCCACATGAAATCCGACCTCGACTCTCTCATGCAAACCAAAAACTTAGACGCCATCCTCGTCATCGGCAACGCCGAGCATAACCCACCCATGTACTACCTGACCGGCGGCGGGCACGTCAGCGGCGCGGCGCTCATCAAGAAGCACGGCGAAGAGGCGGTGCTCTTCCACCAGGATATGGAACGCGGCGAGGCTGCCAAAACCGGCCTCAAGTGCGTCTCCTACAGCGCTTACCCTTACGAAGAGCTGCTCAAGCAGGCAAATGATGATCCCGCCCTGGCTGCTGCCCTCCGCTACCAGCGCATGTTTGCCAATTGCGGACTGACGCGCGGCCGCGTCGGCGTGTACGGATTCAGCGACGTAGGCTCGGCGCTGGCCGTCTTCGACCACCTTCGCCGCCTCATGCCGGACCTCGAGCTGGTCGGCGAGGCGCACGACGGCTCACTGTTCATGTACGCCATGGAGACGAAAGACGAGGCTGAGGTGGCGCGCATCCGCAAGATGGGCAAGGTCACGACCCAGGTCGTGGGGCGCGTCGCCGAGTACCTCACCAGCCGTAAGGTCCGGCAAGATGAAGTCCTCCTCAAAGAAGACGGCTCTCCGCTGACCATCGCGGATGTCAAAGCCAAGATCAACCTATGGCTGACCGAGCTGGGCGCGGAAAATCCCGAAGGCACCATCTTCGCCATTGGCCGCGACGCCGGCCTGCCCCACTCCACCGGCAGCCCCGAAGACCTGCTGCGCCTGGGTCAGACCATCGTCTTCGACATTTTTCCGTGCGAGGCGGGCGGCGGCTACTTCTACGATTTCACTCGCACCTGGTGCCTGGGCTACACCACGCCCGAAGCCCAGAAACTTTACGATGAGGTCAAGGCCGTGTTCGATAAGGTGATGGAAAACTTTGACCTGAACGCGCCGTTCAAGAATCTCAACCGCTTCGTCTGCGGGCAGTTCGAGGCGATGGGGCACAAGTCGCCGCTCAACACCCAGGCCCCGCTGGAGGGCTACGTCCACTCGCTGGGACACGGGCTGGGGCTGAACGTCCACGAGCGGCCCTGGTCCGGGCTGACCGCCACCGACGACAACCTCCTCAAGCCCGGCGTGGTGGTGACCGCCGAACCCGGCCTGTATTACCCCGAAAAAGGCATGGGCGTGCGGATTGAAGATTCGGTATGGATAGGACCAGATGGGAAAGCGGAAATCCTAGCGGAATATCCGTATGATTTTGTGTTGAAGATGGAGAAGTGGCGGAAGCAATAGCTTGTGTCCATTGCTTTGCCCATGACATCTTTTCGATCTTGCAAAATAGTATCTTTTGCGCTACAATTTCATGACAAAACAATCGAAATCTCTGCAACGCCTCATGAGCGGCCAGGCTGACGCAGACATCGCGTTCAGCGATCTTTGTTCCCTGCTCAAGCGGCTCGGCTTTCAAGTTCGCATAAGAGGCAGCCATCATATTTTTACCAAAGGTGACACAGCGGAAATCATTAGCCTTCAACCGCTGGCTAATAAAGCAAAACCGTATCAAGTCAAACAAGTCCGAAACATCCTTCGCACAAACCAGATGGACAAGAAAAAGAAATGAGCCAGCAAGAATATCAAATGATTATTTATTGGAGCGATGAGGATCAAGCCTATTTGGTCGAAGTTCCTGATCTTCCCGGCTGTATGGCCGATGGCAAGACGCGCCAAGAAGCCATTGCCAATGCCGAGACCATCATCCAGGAATGGATCGAGACCGCCCGCGACCTCGGCCGCCCCATCCCCGCGCCGCAGGGAAGATTGCTCACTATTTCCGAAACCGCTGAGCGACTGGGGTTGAGCGCGGCAATGGTGCGCCGCTACTGCGCGGATGGGAAACTCCCAGCCCAAAAAGTTGGGCGTGACTGGGCTATTCGCCAGCGCGACGCGGAGCGTTTCGCCGCCATTCCCCGCCGCAGCGGACGCCCCTCCGTGCGTTATACCCAACCCCAACAAAGCGCACACAGCGTGGCAGACAAGCCTGCCGACCAATAACTGAATACTGATGACCACCCTCTCCCCCGCCCGCATCCTCGCCATCGAGACCTTCGCGACAAGATTGTTTGTTTTGGTGTAGAATGGGTCATGATGATAGGAGATACTGATTATGGAAAATGCAACTTTTCCTCAGATCACAGAAACGCTCCGCAAATTACCCCCTGATAAGCTCTCCCTTATTTACGATTTCATCACCTTTCTTTCTGAACGTGAATCGCCAAAGAAAATGCTTCGGGAAGCAGGAAAATCCTACGCCATTGATACCATGCTGGCGTCCGAAGCTGTTCTCCGCCGCGACTGGGATTCCCCAGAGGAGGATGAAGCATGGGCAAATCTATAATCGAAATCATCGAACGCGAATGATCTCCGTTGAATAACAGTTTTCAATGAACGATCTGAACGAGTTACAATTTGAGTGGGACGAAGAAAAAGCCAAAGTTAATCTCAAAAAGCGTAGCGTCGGATTTGACGAAGGCGCGACCATTTTCAATGATCCACTCATCATCACCATTACTGATCAGGCTCATTCGGATACAGAACAACGAAACATTTCTCTTGGTATCTCTGTCAAAGGGCATTTGCTGATTGTCGTTCATACCGAACGTAATGAGAAAATCCGCCTAATCAGTTGCCGTAAGGCAACGCCACACGAAAGAAAAACGTATGACGAACTCAACAAGTAAAATTCCTACGAAAGACGATATGCTCTCTGAGTACGATTTCTCCAAAGGAGTGCGGGGCAAGTTCCATAAATCATTGAGCAAAGGCTATAGCGTCACTATCACTCATCCTGATGGCACAACCACCACAGAACGCTATAAACTCATTGACGGCGCCATCCTGCTCGATCCGGATGTGCGTGCATATTTTCCCGATTCCGAATCGGTCAATACCGCTCTGCGCTCGCTAATCAAAATGATGGCGGATATTCCTGCCATAGGCAAGCGATACATTCAGCGCTCTCAGAGCGCACACCGCGTCTCAGAAAATAATATTTCCCGTCCACTGAAAACTGATCACTGATGACCGTCTTTCCCCCCGCCCGTATCCTCGCCGTCGAAACCAGTTGCGACGAGACCGCCTGCGCCGTGCTGGAAAACGGACGCGCCCTACTCGCCTCCACCGTTGCCTCGCAAATGGACATCCACGCCCGTTACGGCGGCGTCTTCCCAGAGGTGGCTTCGCGTCAGCACATCCTGTCCATCGGGCCAGTCGTCGAGCAGACCCTCTCCCGAGCGCACCTGACGCTCGGCGACATCAACGCCATCGCCGTGACGCGCGGCCCCGGCCTAGCCGGTTCGCTGCTGGTCGGGCTGAATTTCGCTAAGGGTCTCGCTCTCGGCGTGGACCTGCCGCTGGTAGGCGTCAACCACCTAGAGGGACACCTTTACTCGGCCTGGGTGTACGACGGCCTCCCACAAGGGGGCAACGCTGGAGAGACCTTGCCTGCAGAACCACAGTTCCCGCTGATGGCTTTGCTGGTTTCAGGCGGACACACCGAACTCAACCTGATGGAAGATCACTTGAAATACAAACGCCTGGGCGCGACACTGGACGACGCAGCTGGTGAGGCCTTCGACAAGGTTGCCCGCCTGCTCGGACTGGGCTATCCTGGCGGCCCGGCCATCCAAAAGGCTGCCAAAGATGGCGATCCAGCAGCGATCCACTTCCCGCGCGCCTGGCTGGAAGGAACCTGGGGCTTTTCATTCAGCGGCGTCAAAACTGCTGTTCTGAGGGAGATCAAGCGACTGGGAGAGGAAGGCAAGCCCATTCCGGTCGCGGACATGGCCTCCAGCTTTCAGGCGGCGGTGATAGACGTGCTGCTCAACAAAACCCTGAAAGCCGCACGTGAATTCAATGCCAAAGAAATTCTCGTAGCCGGCGGAGTCTCGGCCAATCATGCCCTGCGTCAGGCTTTTCTGGCCCAGAAAGAATTCCCGGTCAACATTCCGCCGCTTTCGCTGTGTACCGACAACGCCGCAATGGTCGCGGCAGCGGGATATTTCCGCTACGCGTTAGGCCACACCGACGGGCTGGAAATAGATGTGCTGCCGACCTGGCCATTATCGTAGAAAACAGAGATTCGAGAACAGAGAACAGAATAACGAGACACCGAACCGTGACTCGTTATTTTTACTGCTTGCTGCTTATTGCTTAGAACGGCTTGACGCCATCCGGGATGGGACAGATATAAGGCGTAACCTTGATCTTTTGCTCGAACTCTTTCCTGGCTGCCCGCAGTCGTTCCGGTTTTGCCATGAATTCCAACGCGGTGAGCGCCAGCACTTTGGCCGCAAAGAGCATCCCCTTATGCCCAATACCCATCCCTGATTGAGCCACCACTTGCCAGGAATGGCCAGGGGTTTTCAGCGCGTGACAGGTAGCCTCGATCTGACCGGTGGGCGTCACCCAGCTCACATCGCCAACGTCGGTCGAGCCTGGCAGGACGAAATCCGTCTTCGCATTCGGCATAACAGGAGCAAGCAGTACGGCATCCGGTAGGATCAGTTCCCGCGCCTCCTTTCCAAAGATCTTCGCCAACAGCCCCGGAATGTCGCTCTCGAGGCAGGAGGCCGAGATCTGCTTGGCGAACTCGACCTCTTCCTGGCTGAACTCGGGCGGGCCGACCTGGATCATCTTCTCATAAAGCACGTCTGTGATCGCGTCAATCAGCAGCAGGTTCGACATGCCTTTCTGGAAGATGACCTCCACCTCGGTGCCGGTCATCAGCGCCGCGCCTTTGGCGAATCCAGCACGCGCGGGTAGATTTCGTTCACCTGCTGGAGCAGCGGCGCGCGGATAATGTATTGCGATTCGGCTAGCGGGGGCACCACGTTCGCCGCCAAGCTGCCGACTCCCAGCAGGTTGTGTCCACAGCCGTGACCGTTTCCATTCTCTGCAAGCGGTTTGCGAAACGGGACTTTTTCCTGACTCAACCCTGGTAAGGCATCATATTCACCTAGGATAGCGATGACGGGTCTCCTCTGCCCGAAGCTGGCGATGAAAGCTGTCGGGATGTCCGCCACGCCGCGCTGAAGCCGGAATCCGGCCCCTTTGAGCGCAGCCGCCAACAGGTCCGACGAGCGTCGCTCGCTGAACCCGAGTTCGGCGAAGTCCCAGATTTGGTCACTCAAAGCGATGAATTTATCCCTCTGGTCTTCGATCCATTCTGCAAGGTTCATTTTGCCACTCCCAAAGCGATGTTTTCTACAGTATACAAAAGATCACCAATCTTGTGCTATTAAAACCCAAACCCCGCCTGGGATCGGCCCTGATCCCTACGGGGTTTGTCATGAGGAGAATGCAATTCCTATTATATCCAGCAAGATGAAAAGAAGCTGAGCGAGACCTAAGAAATTGATTAGAATTTGGACTTCGTCGAATCAAGTGCTGGGAACAAGTACGGCCTGGATTTGTGTCAACGTGATAGGACCTTCGCGCAGTATCTGCGGCTCCGCGCCGAGGCAATTGACCACAGTGGATGGCACCCCGCCCGGCGTCGGCCCGCCATCCAGAATGAGCGGAATGCGACCACCGAGCTGTGCATAGACTTCCTGCGCCGAGCAAGGACTGGCCTGCCCGGAGAGGTTGGCCGAAGTGACCGCCATCGGCCCGGCGGCGCGCAGCAACGCCCGTGCCAGGGAGTGATCCGGCACACGCACACCAACCGTCGGTGTGGAGGAGATGGCCTTCGGCAGGGACGGGTGCTTCGGCACGATCAGCGTCAGCGGGCCGGGCCAGAAGCGGGAGGCGAGTTTCGAGGCGATGGGGGTAACTTGCGCGGCGACTTGCCCAAGCTGGTCAGGATCGCCCAACAAGATCGGGATTGCCTTTTCGGTCGAACGTCCCTTGGCTGCGTAGATTTTCTCGATCGCCGCCGCGGCGAACGCCAGCGCGCCGAGGCCGTAGACAGTGTCAGTGGGAAAGGCCACCAGTCCGCCGGAGCGCAGGATTTCCAGCGCGCAATCCATTGCACCCACCGCGTCAACAAGCAGCACCAGTGTTTTCATCCTTCATCCTTCTGCCTTCAAACTTGTATCTCCAGCAGCCGGTCGTGACCGGATAAATCCTGGTGCAGACTGATCCCCGCCTCGGTAAAAGCATCATACGCCTGTGACAAGACAGCCGGTCCATGCGAAGCCTCGATCTCCAGCAGAATCAACCCGCCAAGGGAAAGACGGCGCGGCGCTTCGGCCAACAAGCGGCGAATAATGTCCAACCCATCCGCACCGCCGTCCAGGGCCACGGTCGGTTCACGACCATAAACTCTCAACCCATGTAAAGTTTCTGAGGGAATATATGGCGGGTTCGCCACAATGAGGTCGAAAGTTGAAAGTTGAGTGTTGGAAGATTCCTCCGAAGGAAATAAGTCACAGCAGGAAAATTTCACACCCTCCGAAACGCCGAATTTGGCTGCATTGCGCCTGGCAACCTCAACCGCCGTCGGGGAAACATCCGTGGCTGCGACTTGCAAGCCCGGCATGTTGACCGCCAGCGCGATGGCGATGCAGCCAGAGCCGGTGCCGACATCCACTGCTCGCAGCGTCGCCAAATCCGCCGAGGCGGACTTTACAAGGATAGCCTGATGGTTCACTGTCAGGCGTTGCCGCAGCCAAGATAATGCCCGCTCCACCAACAGCTCCGTCTCGGGGCGCGGGATCAACACCGCCGGCGTGACGATGAAATCCAGTCCAAAGAATTCCCAGCGGCCAATGACGTATGGCAGCGGCTCGCCTCGCTCCAGGCGCTGGATCAAAGCCTCCAGCTTGGCGGACTGGCTCGAGGTCAAGCGCATTTCAGGATGTGCCAGCACCCACGAGCGCGGCTTTTCCAGCACATACGCCAGCAACACCTGCGCATCCAGGCCGGGAGTATCCGTCAAAGAGATCAAACGAGCCGATAGCTCGGCAAAACGATCCACTACTCTCTACTCTCTATTCTCTGCCCTCGAAAGATGATGCAACGGAACGTTTCCCGCCCTGCAGAAGAACGACTACTCTTCCTCTTCCCCCAACGAAGCCAGCCGTTCGGCCTCATCGCGCGTAGCAAGCTCCTCGATGAATTCGTCAATATTGCCCTCCATCACCGAAGTCAGGTTATACACCGACAGGCCGATGCGGTGGTCGGTAATGCGCGACTGAGGATAGTTGTACGTGCGGATCTTTTCCGAACGTTCGCCCGTTCCGACCTGCGAGCGGCGGTCTTCGACCCGTTCGGCCCTGCGCTTCTCCTCTTCAATCTCATATAATCGGGCGCGCAGAATGGACATGGCCCGCAGCCGGTTCTGTAATTGCGAACGCTCATCCTGGCAGGCGACCACCATCCCCGATGGCAGGTGAGTGATGCGGATGGCGGTGGCATTTTTCTGCACATTCTGACCGCCTGCGCCCGACGAGCGAAAGACATCAATCTTGAGATCGGATTCGGGAATCTGGATGTCCACTTCCTCGACTTCGGCCAGCACCGCCACCGTGGCCGTCGAGGTGTGGATGCGTCCCTGCGCCTCGGTCACCGGCACGCGTTGGACGCGGTGCACGCCAGATTCATACTTGAGCTTCGAGTACGCGCCCCTGCCCTTGACCAAGAAGATGATCTCCTTGAATCCACCGATGCCAATGTCGCTCTGCGACAGCACTTCCACCTTCCAGCCCTGACGCTCAGCGTAGCGCGTGTACATGCGATAGAGGTCGGCGGCGAAGATGGCGGCCTCATCCCCGCCCGTTCCGGCGCGGATTTCCATGATGACGTTCTTATCGTCGCGCGGATCCTTTGGAAGCAGCATCGCCGTGATCTCTTTTTCCAGCTCCAGGATGCGCGGCTCCAAATCGGTGACCTCGGATTCGGCCAGCCCCCGCATTTCCTCATCCTCTTCACTTTTGAGCAAGGAGCGGGCGTCCTCCAGCCGCTTCAACGACTGGCGGTATGCGTGCGCCTTTTCGTACAAAGGCTCGAGGTCAATGCGCTCTTTGTTTAACTCCGCGGCGCGCTGATAGTCATCGCCTGCTTCAGCCAGCAGGCGATTGATCTCTTCGTAGCGTTCTTCAATTCCAGTCAGTTTATCGAGCATGGATCATTTGTATTATTTCAAAAATTGGGGAATGGGGGGTGGGGGCGGCTTGCTGCCCACACACTTCCCATCTTCCCCTTCTTAATTTGAAGACACGATCATCTTACTTTGCAACCAGCGAGAGCACCCACGAAAGAATCAGGATGACCGAAATCACCACAATGATGATGCGGTAAACGCGCATCCGCCGCGCCTCACGACCCACTTTACCTGTCTTAGAAACCGTTTTGCCTTTTACATTTTTGCTTGCCATGCTTTACCTCAGTGGATTTCAATGGTTGCCCAAGTTTTTTTCTACATTTTGGTGCTTATTCCAACCATTGTGCGATTTCCTTTAGATAATCGCGGTCGGTCAGCGCCGCTTCCCATTCCCAGTTATCACTTTCAACTTCATAGGAAAACGCATTTTCGATCTGCCCCTGCTTGCAAGCATTCTCGAATTCATTGAAAGTCATGCCATATTTTTTTTCAAATGCCTGAATTTTGTTTTCCAGGATTTGAATCTTAGATTTCACCAGATCTTTCAACGCGATCGGCAGGGCTACATCCAAGCACGATTCACCGGTCAATTGCCGGAGAACCTCATAAACCGGTTTGGGGAAGGTAACTGAATTTGTGACCATTTTCTATCACTTTCACTCTAAGGGGCCGTCAGGCTATTCCAAATGTGCCTTGAGGCTCTCTGCTAGCGCTTGCGTGATGCCAGGCACGGCGGTCAATTCTACCACCGAAGCCTCTCTAATCTTATCCGCAGAACCGAAATGTTTCAAGAGGGACCTTCGCCGCACCGGGCCGATACCGGGGATAGAATCCAGCGCCGAAGCCATGCCCTGTTTCGTGCGCCGCTTGCGGTGGGCGGTAATGGCAAAACGGTGTGCCTCATCACGGATGCGCTGGATGAGATAGAGTGCCTGTGAATGGCGCGGCAACAACAGCGAATCGGGTTTGTCAGGGAAAAACAGCTCTTCGCGCTCCTTCGCCAGGCCTACGACCGGCACTTTACCGAGCAGGTCATTCTTTTGGAGGACGTCCACGGCGCGGGACAACTGCCCCTTGCCACCGTCCACGATCAGCAGGTCAGGCAGGAATGCGAACGACGGATCGGGCTTGGACCCGGGCTGGGCCGCCGCGTCCTGGGCCGATTGCCACCTGCGGAAGCGGCGCATCAGCACCTCCTCCATGCTGGCAAAATCGTCCGGAGCACCGGCCGCGCCCTCGATGTTGAAACGGCGATAGAGTTTCTTGTCCGGCACGCCCTGGCTGAAGACCACCATGCTGCCGACGGTCGCCGTCCCCTGCATGTTGGAGATGTCGTAGCACTCGATGCGGTTGGGCGGCGTGGGCATTTGCAGCGCGGACTGCAGCTCGGCCAGCGCCTGCTCCTGGCGGTGCGTATCCGCCTGCCACTGCGTGCGCAGCGACTGGAGCGTCTCGGCCGCGTTCTCGGCCGCCATCCTGACAAGGTCGCGCGGCTGGCCGCTGCGCGGCACGATCATCTTGACCTTGCGGCCGCCGGAACGCCCACCCAACCATTGTTGGATGATCTGGGCCTCCTCGATCTCCTGCGGCAACATGACCTGCTGCGGAATGCTGGCTGCTTCGGTGTAGAACTGCTTGACGAACTCTGCCATCACCTCGTTATCGGCAACGTCCTCGGTCCCTTCCAATACAAAGTATTCGCGCCCAATCAATTTCCCGGCACGGATGAAGAAAATCTGCACACAGGCTTCATTATCGGCGCGCGCCATGGCGATCACGTCCGAGTCTTTGTAATCCGAGGCAAAGACCACCTTCTGGCGTTCGATAACGGACTGGAGCGCCTTGAGCTGATCACGGATGGCGGCAGCGCGCTCGAATTTCAAACCCTCGGCAGCCTTCTGCATTTCCCGATCGAGACGAGCGATAATCGCCTCCGTCCGCCCATTCAAGAATTCCTGTAAATTGGAAATCATCTGGCGGTAGCCGACCTGGTCAATCGCGGCGATGCAGGGCGCGGTGCACAATTTGATGTCGTAATAGAGACACGCCCGCTTGTCCTGGCCGGTGATCTCCCGGTCACAGGTCAGGTACGGGAAGATGCGGCGCAGCACGTCCAGGGTCTGGTAGACGGCCCAGGCGGAAGTGTACGGCCCAAAGTAGCGCGAGCCATCGTCTAACATTTGCCGTGTCACCGTCACCTTGGGGAATGGTTCCCCCCAATGGATTTTTATGTAGGGATAGCGTTTGTCGTCCTTCAAACGGACGTTGAACTTGGGCCGGTGGCGCTTGATCAGGTTCATCTCGAGAATCAGCGCCTCGAGTTCCGAGCCGACCAGGATCCACTCGATGTCAGCGATTTCACGCACCAGGCGACGGGTCTTATGATCGTGGCTGGCGTCACTGTGAAAGTACGAACGGACGCGGTTGCGCAGATTGATCGCCTTGCCAACGTAGATGATCTTCCCCTCGGCGCTCTTCATCAGGTAACAGCCCGGCTTGATCGGGAGAGTATCGAGGGTACCTTTAAGCTGTTCAGAGATCTCCATCGTCGAATATTCTATCACGCGGTCTGCTCATCAGCGAGGTGGTGTGCTGTTTTCGTCTCTTTGGCCCATGTAGGTTTCATCTGCGAGCAATATGGGACTGGAGCGTAACACCACAAGACTGGTATCGTTAATAAATATGACTATAATGGGTAAAATTAGTGAGTCCTTCGTATACGAATGGCGGGGGTGAAGGCACCACGAGCAGGATAGGCAGCCCCCCCGAGGGCGGAAGCACCTCTCGTGTGTCCGGCGGAAGAAGCGGGGCAGGCACAGAGGAAGGAAGACAAGCTTTGAGTCTGAGCTTGCGCGCCAACGCCGCGAGCAAGCCGCCCTCCAGTTTCTGTCTACCTGGCTTGATCTGCCTGGAGCTGAATGCCAACACTGGCGCCGATGTAAATCCATAGATCTGCAAACCGAATCACAAACAACAGGCCTCCGCAGGAACTTCTGTACGGAGGCCTGTCTCATTTTTCGGCTGCGCTTGGGTAAGGCACTGGCGCGACAATCAGGAGGGCGGTTTGTGGGTCGAGGAGCTGTACCAGCGCGGCGTAAGTCCAGGCAATCCTCCCTGGCGGGCCTGATGCTTCGATCAAAATCCAGATGCCGTCCACCATAGCCTCTGGCGTTATAATAGGGCAAACCTCGATCAGGAGAGAGACTTGGGAGAGCCCCTCGAAATCCTGGTAAGCAGAGTTTTGCGCCAGCGCGGCCTGAAGATAGCTATCGCCGAATCCTGCACCGGCGGTCTACTCTGCGACCGCATTACCGACGTGCCCGGCTCGTCGGACTATTTCATTGGGGGCTTCGTATCCTACGCCTACGAAGCCAAGGTGAAATCGCTCGGCGTGCGCTGGGACACACTCAAAGCCTACGGCGCAGTCAGCCGCGAGACGGTGCTGGAAATGGCGCGCGGCGCACGCATGGCTCTGGACTCCGACCTCGGCATTGCGGTCAGCGGGATTGCCGGCCCTGGCGGCGGGATGCCGAAGAAACCGGTCGGTCTGACCTGGATTGGCCTCGCTGCGCCGGATGGCGAGTGGGCGCGCGTCTTTCGCTTCCCCGGTAACCGCAAACAGAACAAGGCCTCGTCTGCTGAGGCAGCGCTGCAACTGCTGGTCGAATACCTGGAGGGAAAACGCAATTTGGACGCGGATTTACGCAATGCCAAGCCCACCGACTCTCAAAAATCCGTCGTGAGCAAATTGGTCCGCCGCATCCGGTCAAGTTAGTTGGCCCACATGAACGTCGTGATCATCGTCTCCGCCAATGCCGAATGGCAGGCGGTCAAGCAAATCCTCTCCCCTACCGATGTCCAGGATTCGCGGCTGGGCGAGTACTTTGCAACGCGGCTCGCCACTCGTCACCCGTCACTCGTCACATTCTTCCACGGCGGCTGGGGCAAAATCTCCGCCGCGACGACGCAGTATGTGATAGATCATTTCGACCCTGATCTGCTCATCAACCTGGGAACTTGTGGCGGATTCGAAGGCCGCGTGGCGCGCAGGACCTTAATCCTGGTCGAAAAAACGATCGTCTACGACATCCTCGAGCAGATGACCGACTCTGACGAGGCCATCGCCCATTACGCCACCGAGATTGATCTTTCCTGGCTGGGGGAGAGTCTTCAGCCATCGGCTATCAGTGATCAGTTCTCCCTTGCCCGCGGCCTGCTTATCTCCGCCGACCGGGACATCCTGGCGAGCGACATCCCCATGCTCGTGGAGAAATACGATGCCATTGCTGCAGATTGGGAATCAGGCGCGATTGCATGGGTGGCGAAAAAGAACGGTGTGCGCTGCCTCATCCTGCGCGGCGTGACAGACCTGGTCAACGCGGGCGGCGGCGAGGCCTACGGAAATTACGATCTGTTCCTCCGCCGGACGCGCGAGACCATGCAGCAGCTCATCTCGCTAATTACGGAGCACTGGTCACAGCTCGCCGCTCACTGATGGGCATGGATCGTCCCCTTTTCATCGCTGCAACCCAAGCGCCAACGCCGTCCATCCCGAACCAGCAGATTGTCGGCCTCAAGCGGCCCCCAGCTTCCCGATGGATAGACCGCCAGCGCTGGGGAATCACCCTTTTCCCAACCCTGGATGACCGGATCAACGAGCCGCCAGGCGGCCTCGATGGCGTCACTGCGGTCGAAGAGCGTGGCATCCCCTTCCAGTGCTTCGAGCAACAGCCGCTCATAGGCATCCGGTAAAGCACCATCAAACGAAGTGCGGTAGTGGAAATCCATGTTTACCGAGCGCATTTCCTGCTCGGAATCCGGCACTTTCGCTTCGAATCGCAGGTGAATGCCCTCGTCAGGCTGGATACACAAAGAGAGAATGTTGGGGGTGAATTCGCTTTCATCCTTCAGGTGGAACATCAAATGCGGCGGGCGCATGAACTGGATGATGATCTCGGAGG